>Ga0207699_10000041_pt1 | contig 120229 bp, 102 predicted proteins | sample LARL51metaG_FD_184344 | JGI IMG/M metagenome (GOLD analysis project Ga0207699, IMG submission 184344) | Corn, switchgrass and miscanthus rhizosphere microbial communities from Kellogg Biological Station, Michigan, USA - LAR L5-1 metaG... | ecosystem: Host-associated > Plants > Roots >... | reverse complement strand
GGGGGGTTCCCTCCCCTCACGGCCCCTGGGGCGAGGCGCCAAGGTGGTAGACGGGGTGTGGTGGACTGCCGCGCCTCGCCCCAGGGGCCGTGAGGGGAGGGAACCCCCCTGCGATGCCGCGCCCCTCGCCTCCACCGCCGCAGGGGTGTGCCTCGCCCCCCTCCAAGGCGGACCCCCGGGGCCAGGGAGCCCCGCCGGGAAATTCGCCGCCTGGAAAGGGAAGGGGAGCGGTGAGGTCAGACAGACCTAGAACTTGACCGCGATGCCGCCGAGGATCCGGCGATGCAGCTGGGTGTCGGTGCTGGCGAGGGCGGGGGCGGTGCCGCGGCTGAGCTCCATGTTGACTTGCAGGGCCCACTGCGCGGCCAGGTTCCAGAGGAAGCTGAGGTCCTGCGAGAGCATGAGCTGCAGCCGGTCGAAGTCGGCGGGCGCCGCGGCCGTGGAGGAGGCTGCGAGGCCGAGCGGGAGCTGTCCCTGGGTCAGGTGATGGAAGGCCAGGAAGACGCCGGTCGCGGTGCTCAGGAACCGCGTGTCCAGCGAGGTGACCATGTAGCGGACCTGGTTCTTGTAGGGACGCCCGTCGGCGCCGACGAAGATGCCGCCGCCGCCGGTGGCGAAGCTGGACTCGAGAGAGGTCTTGACCTGCTTCGACAGCCGGTGGCTGACGACCAGCCGCACCTCCGGCACCCGGTCGCCGGGCACCAGGTAGAGGCTCTCCAGGCGGTCGAACACCACGTCGCTGAAGTACAACCGCAGCGTCTCGCCGACGACGCGTTCGAGGCCGCTCAACGAGATCTCGTCGTCCTCGCCGGCGCGGCGCGAGAGGCTCATCTCGTAGCACGACCTGCCGCCCTGCTCGCAGAGCTCGGACTCCTTGAAGAGCGCCGGCAGGAACTCGGGGTTGACCGGGTTCTCCTGGTACACGCGATGCGTCATCGAGCCGCGCGCCTGCCAGCCGTCGTCCATCTGCAGCACCAGCCCGCCCTGCGGCGTCAGCGAGACGCTGCCGTCCAGCAGGGTCGTGTAGAGGCCGTACTCGACGAGGAACGCCGGCTGCAAGCGGGTGCCGCCGCGGCTGAAGAAGTCGACCATCTGATGGTCCGGCGCGATCCCGGCGAGGTTGCTGGTGTTCAGCGAGAACGGCGACCCGAGCGCGCCGCCGCTCCCGGCGCCGCCGGCGACGTTCGTCATGCCTCCGGCCAGACCGCCGGGCGCGGTGGACGGCGCCGTCATGTCGAGCAGGCTCTCGCTGTAGCGGAACCCGGTCTGCAGCGTGCTGGTCTCGCCGAGCCCGGTGGTGTAGGAGGCCTGGACGTTCCAGGTTCTCGAGGCGCCCGGGATGTAGGCCGGATCGATGGCGCTCTGGCGGTTGTAGTTGGACTCGCTGGTGTACTGCGCCGCGAAATCCGAATGGCTGTTCTCGCCCAGCCGCTGGCTCCAGCTCACGCCGTAATGGTCGAGCCCGACCGCTTCGCCGGGACCGCTGGCGGTGCGCGGCAGCAGGTGATTCGTCAGCGAGGTGACGGTGATCCTGCTGCTCGGGCCCGCCTCGAGGTCGAGCGACATGGAGCTCGTCTTGCCGTCGGCGGTGCCGGAGGACGCACGCGAGATCCCGGACCCGCCGCCCGCGAGGGGGCTGTCCGAGGTCATCTGCCAGAAGTGCCCGGAGAGGCCCACCTGCACCGGGCCGAGCTGGCCGGCGATGCCCACCTTGCCGCCCGAGACCTGGCCGACCCCGACCTGGGCGACGTCGGCGACGCCGGTCATGGCCTGCACCTCGGCGTGGAGGCGGCCGGCGGCGGCGGCGGACAGCGCGGCGCTCGAGACGGTGCTGCCGCGGCCGGAGCCGTTGGCGCTGCCGGGGTCGTGCGGCAGCCCGGCGCCCGGGGACGCCGCGGCCTTCTTCTGTCCCTCCTGCGAGCCGGCGGCCTCCGAGGCTTCGATGTCGCGCAGCACGTCGGCCGGGATGCGGGCCCGCAGCGCCCAGAAGTCGGGATCGGAAGATGCCGGGCCGGACGCGGACGTCGATCGGGTTGATCGGGTCGTGGGGAAGGTGGAGCGCGCGTCGGTCGCCTGGTTTGCCGCCGGCTTCGCCCGGGTCCCGCGGGGCGGCAGCTGCAGGTCCAGGAACTGGTAGGCCTTGGCGGTGTCGCGGGTGACCATGATCACCACCGGCAGGAAGCCCGGCTTGTGGGCGATGATCTTGTAGAGGCCGGCAGGCAGGTCGCGGAAGAGGAAATTGCCCTGCGGGTCCGTCATCACCTTGAAGAGGGCGAGGTCCGCGAGCTGGTAGGCGTAGACGCCGGCCGCGGCCAGCGGCGAGGAGTTGCCCGTCACCCTGCCCGCCAGGCCGGTGCCGGCGGCGGCATGGCGCGCTGTTGCCGATGATGCCGATGAGGCCGATGATGCCGTGGACGGCAGCCGCTGCGCACCTGTCGCCGGGAGGGCGCCAGGGTTGCCGGGAGTGGTGGCGTTCGAGAAGGTCGGAGCCGTCGTGGCACCGGCGGGGGACGCCGGGATGCTCGTCGGGACGAACCTGGCAGTGCTGACCTGCTGCGCCGCCGCCTCGCGGGAGCCTGACGAGGCGAGCAGCACCGCGAAGACCCCGGGGAGGGCGGCCGTGAGAATCAACGCTGCTGGACGTCGGCTGACCATCGCTGATCCTCTAAGAGACTAGACTGTACTGTCGGCAGGGGGCGGTGTCAATCAGGCTGGCCGTGGGTCACGGCGCCCTGATCATGGTTGCTTGTCGGCTGTCACGCAGCCTGCCTGCCAGCCTGCCTGCGCCGACAGGGATGCAATCGCCGCACCCGCCCGCGGCCCGGGGCCGCCAAGGGCCAACTGCGGGGTCCGGCCGGCGAACTTGCAAGCTCTTCCAACCCCGGCCGGGCGGGCCTCGCCGCGAGCCGCCCTCTCCCTGGCACGCGGGTGGTTCCAGTGGACCGCAGTCCTCGTGCGAGGGCGCCGGTGTCACCTGCCGCGTGCGCCTCGGGGGAGGTCAGCGGGCTTTGACCTCGGTCCACAGCCGGTCGAGGAGCGGCGTGAGGGTGCCGAGGTCCTCGATCAGCTCGCAGCGGTCGAGCACGGCGGGCGGGGGATAGACGGCGGGGTCGTCCCGGATGGCGGGATCGACGAGGGGCCGGGCGGCGCGGTTGGCGCTGGCGTAGCGGACGCCGCCGACGACGCGGGCGGCGACCGGGGGCTCGAGGAGGTAGGCGAGGAAGGCATAGACCGCGTCCAGGTGGCGGGCGGTGCTCGGCACGGCCAGGCTGTCGATCCAGAGCGTCCCGCCCTCCCGGGGCACCACGTAGGCGAAGCGCCGCCGGTCCTGCGCCACCACCTTGGCCAGCTCGCCGTTCCAGCCCTGCGCCAGGTCGACGTCGCCTGCCGCGAGCAGGCTGGCGAACTCGCTGCTGTTGTAGGTGCGCACCAGCGGCTTCTGCGCGCGCAGGCGAGCGGCGGCGCGGCGCAGGGCCGCCGGGTCGCGCTCGTTGATCGACCTGCCGTCGAGCAGCAGGGCGGCGCCGAACGCCTCGCGCATGTCGTCGAGCATCAGGATGCGGCCGGCCCAGCGCGGATCGAACAGCGCCCCCCAGCTGTCCACCGGCGCGCCCACCTTGAGCCGGTCGTAGCCGATGCCGGTGGTGCCCCAGAGATAGGGAAGGGAGAAGCGGTTGCCGGGATCGAACTTGCGGTCGAGCAGGCGCGGGTCGAGGTTCGCGAATCCCGGCAGGCGGCGGCGGTCGAGCGGCAGCAGCAGGCGTTGCGCGACGAGCGCCTGCAGCATGTAATCGGAAGGCACGACCAGGTCGTAGTCGGCGACGCCCGACAGCAGCTTCTCGAGCAGCGCCTCGTTCGACGAGTAGGTGTCGATCTCGACGCGAATGCCGCTCCGCCGCTGGAAGTCGCTCACCACCTCGGCAGGCAGGTAGTTGGTCCAGATGTAGACGTTCAGGCGGCGCGCCCCCCGCGCGTCGCCGGGGCCGCCGCCGCAGGCCAGGGCCAGCGGCAGGGCCAGCAGGGCCGCGAGGATGCGGGCGCCGATGCAGGCGCCGGTCATCCGGCGCTCCCGGGCTCGTGCCGCAGCAGCCGGTGGGCCGCCGCGATGAGCGCCACGGTCACGGCCAGCAGGGCGGTCGAGACGGCGTTGATCTCGGGCGTCACCCCGGCCTTGAGCAGCGAGTAGACGTACAGCGGCAGGGTCGTGGCGCCGGCGCCGGCCACGAAGGAGGTCACTACGTAGTCGTCGATCGACAGGGTGAAGACGAGCAGCGCGCCGGCCGCGATCCCCGGCAGCGCCAGCGGCAGGGTGATGCGGCGGAAGACCTCCCAGGAGCCGGCGCCGAGGTCGCGGGCGGCCTCCGCCAGCGCCGGGTCGAGGCCCGCCAGGCGGGCCCGCACCACCAGGGCGACGTAGGAGATGCTGAATACGACGTGGGCGATCAGCACGGTCGCGAGCGACAGCCGCAGGCGCCAGGCGCCGAACAGCGTGAGCAGCGCCGCTCCCAGCACCACCTCGGGGAGGATCACCGGCAGCAGCAGCAGCACCTCGGTCGCCCCGCGGCCGCGCCGAGGCCGGGAGCCGGCCGGCGCGAAGGCGAGGGCGGCCATGGTGCCGATGACGGTCGCGAGCACGGTGGCGAGAGCGGCGATGACGAGGCTGTTGCGCACCGCTCCGAGCAGCCGCTCGTCGCGCAGCATCTCGCCGTACCAGGAGAGCGTGAAGCCCTCCCAGGCCGCGGTCTGGCGGGCGCGGTTGAACGAGAACGCCATCAGCACGGCGATCGGCAGGTAGAGGAAGAGGTAGACCGCGGCGGTGTGGGCGGCCAGCAGCGCGCGCGGCCAGCGCGGCGGGTGCGGGGGGTGCGTCACAGCAGCTCCCAGGATCGCTGCGGTTGACCCGATGCCGAGGCCTCGTTCGCCGCCTTCCCGGCGGCTCCGGCTCCGGCTCCGGCGGCTCCGGCGGCTCGACCGGCGCCGAGACGCGCCCCGGCGGCGAGCAGCAGCAGCACCGCGGCGGTGAGCTCGAAGGCGAGCGCGGCGCCGAACGGCTGGTTGCGGGCGACCGCGAACTGGTTCTGGATGAGGTTGCCGAGCAGCATGGTGTGCGCTCCGCCCAGCAGGTCCGAGACCACGAACTGGCCCAGGCTCGGCACGAAGACCAGCACGACGCCGGCGACGAGCCCGGGCAGCGCCAGCGGCACCGTGACCCGCCGGACGACCGCGGCCCGGCCGGCGCCGAGGTCGGCGGCCGCCTCGAGCAGCGTGCGGTCGAGGCGCTCGAGCGCGGCGTAGAGCGGCAGGATCATGAACGGCAGCTCGCCGTACACCAGGCCGACGATGACCGCGCCGCCGGTGTAGAGCATGGGCAGCGGCCGCGAGGCGAGGCCGGCGCCCAGCAGCAGGTGATTGAGCAGGCCCTCACTGCGCAGGATGAACATCCAGGCATAGGTCCGGATCAGGAAGCTGGTCCACAGCGGCACGACCACCAGGCCGAGCAGCAGTCCCTTCCGGCGGGGTGGCGCGTGCAGGGCGAGGGCATAAGCGGCCGGGAAGCCGATCGCCACGCAGAGCCCGGTGGTGAGCGCCGCCATCCACAGCGAGCGCCAGGCGATGCCGAGGTAGAGGGCCTGCAGTGTCTGCCGGTAGCTGGCCAGGAACGCCCCGGAGCGCAGGTAGGCCGCCAGGTCGGCGACCGGCCGCAAGCCGCCGTAGACGCCGCGCTCGGCGCCGCTCACCCCCAGCATCAGCGCCAGCGGCAGCAGGAAGAACACCCCGAGCACCAGCCAAGCCGGCAGCGCCAGCGCCAGCGCGCCCCAGCCGCCGCCCGGGGGCCTGCCCCCCCAGCCGCCGCCTGGCAGCCTGCTCCCCCAGCCGCCGCCAGGCGGCCCGCTCCGACGACCGGCCGTGCGGCGGCGCGGAGGAGGGGCCGCGGCGCCCTCGTGCTCCGGGCTCTCTGCCATGACGCCGCGATGATGGCGGGCCGCGCGCCGCGGCGCAAGGGCCGCCGGCCTACACCGGCCTACAATGGAGACCGGGAGACCGTGCCGTGGACACCAGACCGACCGCATCGCCGGAGCCGTTGCCGAGGATCGCCGACGTGCAACGCTACTTCGCGGAACGGCCCGAGCTGGGAGTTGCCGCCGTCTATCTCTTCGGCAGCCACGCTGCGGGCCGCGCCCATCGCGAGAGCGACGTCGACCTCGGCGTGCTGCTGCGGTGGGACGCGCGGCCGGAGCGCGACGAGCGCTTCGCGCTGAAGCTGCGGCTGATCGGAGAGCTGGGGAGCGTGGTGGCGCCGGCCGCCGCCGACGTGGTGATCCTCAACGACGCGCCGCCAATGCTCGGGCGGCACGTGATCCACGAGGGAGCTCGCATCCACCTGGCGGATGCGGCGGCCGATCACGCCTACGTGCGCGACGTGCAGCTGCGCGCGGCCGATCTCGAGCCGTGGCTGCGCCGCATGCGGCAACGGCAGCTCGACTGGCTGGCGGAGAGGCAGGCGCGATGAGCCCGGTCGTCGAGCGCCTGGTCGAGTTGCAGCGGCATCTCGATCACCTGCGTGTCCTGCGGCCGCGGGTGACGGACGCCGGGGTGCTGAGGGACGACCTGTCGCTCCATAACGATGTGCTGTTCTCGCTGCTCACCGTCTGCCAGCTGGTCATCGACGTCGCGGCCGAGCTGTCCGCCCGGCGCGGCCTGCGGTTCGACGACTACACCGGCGCGGTGGCCAACCTCTCGGCCTTCGCCGAGATCCCGCCCGAGGTGGTGCAGGAGCTGCGCTCCCTGCCGGGGTTCCGCAACGTGCTGATCCACGAGTACGTGGCCCTCGACCTGGAGCGTGCCGTCGAAGCGCTGGACCGGCTCGACACGATCGCGCGCTTCGCCGCGGCGGTGCGCGACATCGAGGCCGGCGGCTCCGCTCGAGCTTGAAGGCCCCGCGCCGGGAATCGGCTGCGCTCGGCGACCCGGCGGCCGATGCGGCCGATGCGGCCGATCAGGTCGGGGCGGGGAGGGGCCCGCCGCTCAGCGCCGCAGCAGCACGCTGTCGCGGGGGTCCCAGCACAGCAGCGCGGGGCTGCCCGGTTGCAGGCCGGCGGCGGGGCCGCCCGCGCTCGGCTGGTGGACGACGCGGCGCTCGCCGGCGGCGTCGCGGACCAGCCAGACGGTGCGGGCCCCCTGGTAGACGCTCTCCTCGACGGTGACCGCCAGGGCTGCCATTCCTGCCAGGTCCGCGCCGGCGCCGGCGCCGGCTGCCGGCGACGCCGAGGCGGCGCGCAGCGACAGCTTCTCGGGCCGCACCGCGAGGCGGAGGGCCGCTCCGGGACCCGCCGCCGGGAGCGGCGCCGGCGGCGCCGGCACCTCCGGCACCTCGAGCTCGAGCCCGCCCGCAAGCCGCACGCGCACGCCCAGGCGCCCTTCGGCGGCGGCGCCCAGCACCTCGGCGTCCCAGAGATTGGCGGCGCCGGTGAAGGTGGCGACGAAGGCGGTCTCGGGGCGTTCGAAGATCTCGAGCGGCGTGCCGACCTGCTCGATCCGGCCCTGGCTCATCACCGCCACCCGGTCGCTCAGCGCCAGGGCCTCCTGCTGATCGTGGGTGACCAGCAGGAAGGTGATGCCGACCGCGCGTTGCAGGCGCTTCAGCTCGAGCTGCATCGCCTGGCGCAGCTCCTGGTCGAGGGCGGCGAGCGGCTCGTCGAGCAGCAGCACCTGCGGCTCGAGCGCCAGCGCGCGCGCCAGGGCGACACGCTGGCGCTGGCCGCCGGACAGCTGGTGCGGGTAGCGCCGGTCGAGGCCGCCCAGGCGCACCAGCGCGAGCGCCGCGGCCACCTTGCCGGCCGCCTCGGCGCGCCACGAGCGCGGACCCTCGCGATAGCGCAGGCCGAAGGCGACGTTCTCCGCCACCGTGAGATGGGGGAACAGCGCGTAGTGCTGGAAGACCAGGTTGACCGGACGCCGGTGGGCCGGGACGGCCGTCATGTCGCGGCCGCCGATCCGCACCTGCCCGGAGCTAGCCCATTCGAGGCCCGCCACCAGCCGCAGCAGCGTCGTCTTGCCGCAGCCGCTGGGGCCCACCAGCGAGAACAGCTCGCCGGCGGGCACCGCGAGGGTGACGGCGTCGACCGCCGTCACCTCGCCGAAGCGCTTGCTGACCGCCAGCAGCTCGACCCCGGCGCGGCCGCCGGCGGCCGGTGATCTCTCCGCCTGCCGCCGGCTCGACATGCCGCTGGCCAGCGCTCGATTCAGCGACCGCGGGGGTGGCAGGCGGCCCGCACGATCAAGCTAGAAGTGGACCCTGTACCCGAACTTGTTCCACAGCCAGAGCGCGATGATCGCGCCGATGATCGAGAACACGATCCCGGCGGGATGGAACCTGGGATTGGTCGGCTTGAAGAGCACGCCGGCGATGAAGCCGCCGATGAGCGAACCGATGAGCCCCAGGACCGTGGTGGCGATGATGCTCATGTGCGCGCCGCCGCCGACGAAATAGCGGGCGACGAGGCCCGCGATGAAGCCCACGACCAGAGCCCAAATGACGTGGAAACAGCCCATACCGCCTCCTTTCGGGTTGGATCGGCTGCCCTGCCGCTGGAAAGGCCAAGGGCGTCGAGGGTGAGAATAGGTGGATGGCGGTGGGGCGTCAAGCCGGCGGCCGCGCCTCTCGCGGCTCCGGCGGCTCGCCTCGATCCATGCTCCATTCCCCCATCCCCGCTCGGCCGCCGTCGAGGCGGCCCGCGGCAAGTATATTGTTGCCCTCTTTTCAGGGGTTTGCGTGAAACTAGCCCTGTTCCTTGCCGGTGCACTGCTCTTGTGCGGCCTCGTCCGCCTCTGGCGCGGGCTGTCGTTGCCGACTCTCGGTGCCTACGGCCTCCTCGTCCTCGGCTTCTTCGCCGTCCCGCTTTGCACGCCGGCGCTGCAGGTGCCAACCGACATCGCCTACCAATGGCGGCCGTGGAGCGCCGCGCTGCCGGCGCCGGTCAGGCCGCGGAACCCGCTGCTCGCCGACGTTCCGCTGCAGATGCTCCCCTTCCACGACCTCGTGCGGAAGCGGCTCCTGGCCGGGGAAATGCCGCTGTGGGCCAGCGAGCTCGGGACCGGGCAACCTCTCCTCGGCAACGCGCAGTCGGCACCGTTCGCCCCGCTTCACCTCATGGCCCTGCCTCTCCCTCCGCTGCAGGCGCTGACGGTCGCGGTGGCGTGGCAGGTGCTCGTGGCCCTGCTCCTCATGCACGCACTCCTGGAGGCCCTCGGCGCCGGGCGCGCCATCGGCGGTGACCTGCTGCGGGCGGAGGTTGGGGGCCAGGAGATGGAGGAGCACCGGCACCCGGCCGGCGGCGATGCGCGGGGTCTCGGCCAGGCCGAAGAGCTCCTGGATGCGGGCGGCGAGGACCGGCGGCTTCCCCGGCTCGTAGACCAGCCGGATGCGGCTGCCGCTGGGGACGGCGAGGCGCTCGGGGGCCTCGCGGTCGAGCGCCGCCAGCTGGGGGAAGGTGAGCGTGCCGCGCAGCTGCTCAAGCAGGGGAGCGCGGCGCAGCTCGGCGAAGGAGCGGCGGCCGCGCGCCAGCTCCGGCAGCAGGGCGGCGATCGCGCTGTCGTCGAGGCGCGGCAGGTCCAGCTCGGGCATCCAGTCCGCGAGGCAGCGGGCGCGGGCGAGGAAGGCGGCGACCTCGGGCTCGTCCAGCGGCAGCGCCGCCGGCAGCCGGGCTGCGGCCGCCGCCGCCAGCAGGGCCGCCGCGCTCTCCGGGTCTGGAGGCGGCACCTCGCGCTCGTCGAGCAGGAGGTCCTCGTAGCGCGTCCTTCGCCAGGCCGCGACGCGCTCGCGCGCGGGATCGAACGCCGTCTCGACGGTGACCCGCAGGCGCTCGGCCGGCAGCCATTCCGGCGCCACCTCGGATGCCAGCGGCACCAGGTCCTCGGCCTGCGCTCCAGCCGGGCCGGGCGCGATCTCGACGCACACGAACAGCTCGGCCGCGGTGACCGCGCTCCGCTCGGCCAGGCGCACGCCGCGCCCGCCCACCATCAGGGCGCGCGGCTCGTGCGGCGCGCGCCGGCGGGCCAGCCGATCGGGATAGGCGGCGAGCAGCGAGCGGAGCAGGGCGTCGTCGCGCGCCTCCGCGGCGGTGGCGGTGGCTGGCCCGGAGGGGGATTCGCCGCGCTCGCTGGGCTTGCCGCGCTCGCCACGCTCGCCGCGCTCCCGTCCCGCCAGCTCCGCCAGCTGGTCGCGCGCCCTCAGCACGAATCGTGCGGCAGCAGGGTTCAGCGATCCGGGGATGGCGATGGTGGCGGAGCGGTCGCCTGATCCGCGCCCGCCTGATCCGCGCCCGCCGGCTCCTTCGCGCGCGCCGCCGGTCTCCCAGCGCAGCAGCGCGTCGAGGCGGTCGAGGAGATCCGAGCGCGAGACGTGCGCGGCCGGGGCCGGCCGCTCTCCGGGGCGTCCCGGCGCCGCCGGGCGGCGGGGCGGTCTCACGAAGGGATCGCGCTCGGCGAGCAGAGCGGCCAGCAGCGCGGCGTCCCGCGGCACGCCCAGCCGCTCGCCTTCGAGCAGCAGGCGGGCGAGCCGCGGGTGCACGGGCAGCCGGGCCATGCGGCGGCCGAGGCTAGTGAGGCCCATGGCGCCGCGGCGAGCGCCACCGCGACCGTCACCCTCCCTGCCGCCGCCGCCGCCGCCGTCGTCGCCACCTCGCGCCGCGCCATCCTGCCCGCCGCGGCTGCCGCCGCGCTCCTGGCCGCGCTCCTCGCCGCCCTCCTCGAGAGCTCCGAGCCGCACGAGCAGCCGGCGCGCCGCCGCCAGCGACTCCGCCGCCGGGGCCTCGAACCAGCCGAAGGCGGCGAGGTCGGTCTCGCCCCAGGCCAGCAGCTGCAGCGCCGGACCGGCGAGGTCGACGCGGGCGATCTCGGGCGTCTCGTGGGCCGGCCGGGCCGCCTGCTCGCGCGCCGGCCAGAGCCGCATGCAGAGTCCCGGCCCCTGGCGGCCGGCGCGGCCGGCGCGCTGGTCGGCGGCGGCGCGGCTGATCCGCGCCAGCTCCAGCCGGTCGATGCCGGCGGCGGGGTCGTAGCGCAGGCGCCGCGCCAGGCCGCTGTCCACGACCGCGGTGACGCCTTCGATGGTGATCGAGCTCTCGGCGACGTTGGTGGCCAGCACCACCTTGCGCCGGTCCGCCGGCCGCAGCACCTCGTCCTGCCGCTCCGGCGGCAGGTCGCCGTAGAGCGGCAGCACCGCGAGGTCGTGCCGCGCCGCGAGGTCGGCCAGGGCCTCCGCGGTGCGCAGGATCTCGCCCACTCCCGGCAGGAAGGCCAGCACGTCGCCGGCCGTCGCCGCGAGCGCCCGCCTCACCCCGGCGGCCACGAGGTCGGCAGGCGACCGCTCGCCGGCGGCCGGCGGCGAGCCCCGGTGGCGCTGGTCGAGGTCGTCGAGGTAGACGATCTCCACCGGGTGCTGGCGGCCCTCGGCGGTGATCGTCGCGCAGCCGCCCAGGAAGGCGGCCAGCGGCGCTGGGTCGAGGGTCGCGGACATCGCCAGCAGGGCGAGGTCGGGCCGCACCTCGCGCTGGACGCGGCGGGCCATGGCGAGCGACAGGTCCGCCGCCAGGCTGCGCTCGTGGAACTCGTCGAAGATCAGCACCCCGACGCCGGCGAGGAAAGGGTCCGCCTGGAGCATCTGCACCAGGATGCCCTCGGTGACGACCAGGATGCCGGTCGCGGCGCTCGCCCGGCGCTCGAAGCGGACCTGGTAGCCGACCTCCGCCCCGAGGCGCCAGCCGCCCAGCTCGGCGATGCGCCGTGCCGCCGCCCGGGCGGCGATGCGCCGCGGCTCGAGCATCACGATGCGCCGGCCGCCGCCGGCGCCCGCGGCGAGCAGGGCCGGCGGCACCAGCGTCGTCTTGCCGCTGCCGGGAGGCGCCACGAGCACCGCGCACGGGGCGGCGCCGGCGAACCCGCCGGGAGCTCCGGGCCTGCCGGTTCCCCGCCCGGAAGCGCCGCCCGCCAGCTCCGCGACGACGCGCGGCAGCACGGCGCGGACGCTCAGCTCGGCGGGCGGTCCGGGAGGTGCTACGGGAATGAGGTCCTTCCGGCGGTCAGCGGGTGGCCGGCGGCGCTCCCAGGTCGACGGCCGTCGCTCCCCAGAGCTGATGGGTGAGGTCTTCGACCGCCACTCCCAGCTTGCGGGCGCCCGGGGGGACGTCGAGGGGCAGGGTCTCGGTCCAGCCCTTCTCGGTGAGGCCGGCGCCGGTCAGCAGGCGGTGCTCGACGGTGGGCGCGGCGGTGCCGGGGGCGCCGGCGAAGGCGATGGACAGCCGGTAAGGCCCCGCCGCCATCGAGGTGGCCGGGGAGAAGGCGCCCACCGTCACGCGCAGCGACCGGCGCTGCTCGCCGGGGTGGGCGGGCGCCGCGGTCACCAGCGCCGCCGTGGCGGTCACCGGCAGCGTGCCGTGCTCGGGGCCGCCGGCCAAGACCTGGCGGAGGCGGGCCGCGGCGACCTCGTCGGGAGTCGAGGAGCGGCGCCAGACCGGCGTCCGCAGCGCGGTGCCCTCGGGCGAGAGACGCACCTCGACCGGGCGCGTCTTGCCGTCCTCCGGGTCGGGCGCGAGATAGAAGAGGTGCCACCGCTTGGCGAGACCCTTGAGCGACGCCGTCAGCTGTCCCGGGGTGCCGATCACGGTGCCGGCAGTCGCGCTCGCCATCGCGATGAGGGTCGCCGAGGTCGGCTCCACGAACAGGCTGAGCACCTCGTCGTACTGCAGGCGGCTCCGCGGGGCGGCCTGCGGCAGGATCTCGGGCGGCACCCGGCTGCCCGGCGCGTCGTGTCCCGCGTTGCTCTGGCGGATGCGCTCGAGGTCGGTCATCTCGCGATGCGGCGTTCCGAGCTCCTGGCGCCGCATCGGCGCCGCCAGGGTGATCCAGCCGTAGGCCGCCAGCGTGCGGCCCGGTTCCTCGGCCACCGCCGCCTTGGCGCTGTCGGCGCCGTCGCCGGAGGTGGAGGTGTCGAAGCCGTTGGCGACCAGCACCAAGGCGCGCGGACCGCCGCCGGCGCGGCCGGCCAGGAGGGCCACGAGCTGGTCTTCCTGGCGGCGAACGACCTGGGGATCGAGCGCCACGGCGGCGGGCTTCTCCTGGCGCGGCGCGGCTCCCGGCTGCGCCTGCGGCTTCGCGGACCCGGACGCCGGCCCGGGAGCCTGCCCCGCGGCCCGTCCGGCAGCGGCACCCTGGCGCTGGCCCTGGCCCTGACCATGGCCTTGACCCTGGCCCGGCGCGGCGCGGGCGGCACCGCTCTGGCGCTCGGCCTGGGCGGCGATGTCGGTCAACGCCTGCTCGAGCATCTTCGGCTCGCGGGTCTCCGCCAGCAGGATCCGCGGCGCCGGATCGGCGACCACCAGGGCGACCGTGCCGAGCGCCGTCAGCTGCTCCGCGCGCTGCGCCAGCGCGTTGGCGGTGACGAAGACGGTCTCGGGCTCGGCCAGCACCCGGTCGACGTAGATCACCAGCTGCCAGGGACCGGCCTCGCCCGCCGTGACCGGGGACGCCTTCACCACCTGGCGGAAACGGCCGTCCTCGGTCACCTGGAAGTCCTGGGGTCCGAGCGCCTTGCGCCGCCCCTCCCGCAGCGACTCCGGGAGCTCCACGACCACCTCGATCTCGCGGACCCGGATGTTCTCGGCGAAGGTCTCGGGCGATCCCGGCGAGGCCGGCGCTCCCGGCGCTCCCGGAGAGGCCGCGCGCGGTGCGGCGGGCCGCTGGGGCGGCGCCGGCGCCGCCTTGGCGCTCGGCCAGGCGGCGAGGGCGAACACCGCGGCGAGAGCGGCGGTCGCGGCGAACGCGAGCGCGGCTCGCGGCCCGCGGGCAATGCGGGTATGCGGCGCTGCAGACGGCGGCCTCAGCGGCCTGGGCGGTCTCAGCGGCCTCAGCAGTCTCACCGGCCTCATCGGTGGCGCTCCCGGGACGGCGCGAGCACTCCGTCGCCGCCGACCGCCGCGGCTCCGCGCGGGTCCACCGCCGCCTCGAAGCTGCCGTCGGCAAGCCGGCGGACGGCGTTGACGCGGGAGGCGTCCTCGGGCCGGGCGGCGGCGACGCGGTGGCCGCGCCGCTCCAGCTCGCGCACCGCTGCCGGCGACAGGGCGCCGGGCTCGGCGTCGAGCCGGTCGGGCAGTCCCTGGTGATGGAGACGGGGGCGGTCCACCGCGGCCTGCAGCGCGTCGCGGTCCACCAGCAGGTCGAGCAGCACCTGGGCCGTGGCGGTGGGGATGTGCAGGCTGCCGCGTCCGCCCAGGGCGATCAGCTCGCGGTCCCGCCATGCGATCGTGGGCGTCATGGACGACAGCATACGCTTGCCCGGCGCGATGGCGTTAGCCTCGGCCGGCGGCGGCCGGAGGGGCCGGGAAGGCGGCTGGGCGGGCGCCTGGCCGGGCGTCTGCGCCTGGCCGGGAGCGGTCGCGAAGTCGTCCATCTCGTCGTTGAGGAAGCCGATCTCGGGCACGTAGAGCCCGCAGCCGAAGATGCCGTTGAGGGTGGTGGTCAGGGCGACGGCGTTGCCCTCGGCGTCCACCGTCGAGAGGTGGATGGTCTCGCCGGCGTGGCGGGCGGCCGCGGCGGCGGCGGCCGCCGCCCCGGCGGACCAGGGCGCCAGGCTCGCCGAAGGCGTGGCACGGGCCCGGTCGATCCCGGCGGCGCGCGCCGCGATCCAGCGCGGGTCGAGCAGCTGCGCCGCCGTGGCGAGGCTGGTGGCCGGGTCGCCGAGCAGCACGCGATCGGCGAAGGCGCGGCGGAACGTCTCGGCCAGCAGGTGGGCGCGGTCGGCGCCGCCCCGCGGCAGGGCGCCCCAGCCCAGGCGCTCGAGCATGGCGCACGACTGCCCGAGCACGATCCCGCCGGCCGACGGCAGCGGCATGGTGGCGACCTGCCAGCCGAAGGCGGTGAAGCGCAGCGGCTCGCGCCAGACCGGACGGTAGGCGGCGAGATCGCCGGCCCTGAGCACGCCGCCGTGGCGGCGGCTGGCCGCCGCGACCGCGGCCGCCACCGGCCCGGCGGTGACGGCCTCCGGTCCCTCCTCGGCGTAGCGGGCGAGGGTCGCCGCCAGCGCTGGCAGGCGCAGGAGCGTGCCGGCCGGGAGCGGCTGGCCGCCGGGCAGCCAGACCGCGGCGCTCTCCGGGAACCGCTCCAGCAGGCGCCGCTTCGGCGCCGACGCGAGCAGCTCGTGGAGGTGGGCGTCGACCGCGAAGCCGTCGCGGGCGAGGCGGACGGCCGGCGCGACCACCCTCGCCCAGGCGAGCCTCCCGAGGGCCCGGTGCAGCTCGTAGAGGCCGCGCGGGGTGCCGGGCGTGCCGGCGGCGAGCGGGCCCACGGTCGATGCCTCCGGCAGCGGGCGCTTGCCGGCATCCAGGTACATGTCGCGGCCCGCGGCGGCCGGCGCGGTCTCGCGGAAGTCGAGCGCGGCGAGCGCCGGAAGGCTCGGGTCGCGGATCTTCGCGCCGCGGCTACTCGCGCCGCGGCCCCTCGCGTCGCGGCTCCTCGGGTCGCGGATCCTCGCCACGGCGAAGCCGCCGCCGCCGAGGTTGCCGGCTTCCGGGTAGACCACCGCCAGGGCCAGCGCCGTCGCCACCGCCGCGTCGACGGCGTTGCCGCCGTCGCGCAGCACGCCCAGGCCCGCGGCCGTGGCCTCGCGGTGCCCCGAGGCCACGGCGCCGGCCGGGGGGCCGCCACGGTCCTCGCCGGCGCCGCCATCCCCGCCGGCCGGCCGGCCGGCGGGCGCCGGCGCGGCGGACGAGAGCGGCAGCGCGAGAGCGACGACGCTGGCGGCAAGACCCAGACGGCGGGCGAGGCGCGAGCGCGGCACGGTGCGGACCATGTCTTGACTCGGGACTCGGGTCGTCGGCGGCGCGGGCCGGGGGCGCGGCACCGCCGCGCCCGTCGACCTGGCCTACTTGAGATGAGCGTTGACCAGCTTGGTCATCTCGAACATGCTGACCGACGCCTTGCCGCCGAAGATCGGCCTGAGCTTGTCGTCGGCGCGGATGCTCCGCTTGTCGTTCGGGTCCTGTAGCTTGTGCTTGCGAATGTACTCCCAGATTTTCTTGGTGACCTCGGTGCGCGGCAGGGGCTCGCTGCCGACGACCGCGGCCAGGGCCGCGTCGGGCTGCATGGGCTTCATGAAGCCGCTGTTGGTCCCCTTGGCGCCGGCGCTGCCGCCGGTCTTCGCGCTCTTGCTTGGCATAGACGCTCCTCCGCTCATGAGTGAAAAGTGAACCGACCTGAGTCCGTGACGGCCACCAGGGCCGCCGCAGACGTTATGCAAATCTCCGGCCTCTAGCAACACACCGTCGCCCGCGGCCGTGTCCCGAGCTGCCCTTGACCCCTGTGGGCGAGGGTGGCGACGCTCGGGAGCCCCAGGTGCCGCGAGGCCCCCCTCCTCGATTCGGGCCTTCCGCCTCCGGCCCCTTTGGGCGAGGCGCCGCAGTCCGCCACCCCCGCATCTACCACGATAGCGCCTCGCCCAAAGGGGCCGGAGGCGGAAGGCCCGAATCGAGGAGGGGGGCCGGCCGCCGCATACTCGCGGGCGGTCGGCGGTATTCTCTCGCCTGCATGTCCAGCGCCGATCTCGAGCCGCTCTGGCTGACCCTGCGCCTGGCCGCGGTCACCACCCCGCTGCTGCTGGCGGCCGGCACGCCGCTCGCCTGGTGGCTGTCGCGGACCCGCAACCGGCTGCGCTTCGCGATCGAGGCGGTGGTGGCGCTGCCGCTGGTGCTGCCGCCCACGGTCCTCGGCTTCTACCTGCTGGTGCTGCTCGGCCCCCGGGGGGGCCTCGGAGCCGCCTGGCGGGCCCTGGGCCTCGACTCGCCCGTGTTCAGCTTCTCCGGGCTGGTCATCGGCTCCGTACTCTACTCCTTGCCGTTCGTGGTCCAGCCGCTGCAGGGCGCTTTCGAGAGCGTGGGCCGCCTGCCGCTCGAGGTCGCGGCCACCCTCCGCGCCGGCCCATGGGACCGCTTCGCCACCGTCGCCGTGCCGCTCGCCCGCCGCGGCTTTTTCACCGCCGGCACCATCGGCTTCGCCCACACCCTGGGCGAGTTCGGGGTGGTGCTGATGATCGGCGGCAACATCCCGGGCCGGACGCGGGTGCTGTCGATCGCCATCTACAATCATGTCGAGCGCCTCGAGTACGCGCAGGCGCACCGGCTCTCCCTGGGCATGCTGCTGTTCTCGTTCCTGGCGCTCTGGGCGGTCTACGCGCTGAACGTGCGGGAGCCGCGGGAGGGACGGGAGGCTTCCGGGCCGTGGGGGCCGCGAGGGCCGCGGGGGCCCGTCCTGCCGCGACGTTCGCGACGCTCCCGGCTGCCAAACTGGCCGAGCGCGCCGCCGCGAACGGAGCCGAGAATGGAGCCCGGATCGGAGGCGGAGCCCGGATCGGGACCGGGGTCGCAGCCAGGGCCCGAGCCGAGACCGCGGCCATGACCGGCGTGATGAAGGGCCGCTTCCGGCTGGCCCGCGGCGCGGGCTTCACGCTCGACGTCGATTTCACGGCGCCGGCCAGCGGGGTGACCGGCGTCTTCGGACCCTCGGGCTCCGGCAAGACCACGCTGCTGCGCTGCATGGCCGGTCTCGAGCGCGCGCCGGAGGCGCTCCTCGAGGTCGCCGGCGAGGTCTGGCAGGACGAGGCGCGCGGCCGGTTCCTGCCCACCCACCGGCGGGCGGTGGGCTACGTCTTCCAGGAGGCCGGCCTCTTCGCGCACCTGGCGGTGCGGCGCAATCTCGAGTACGGGCTGCGGCGCACCGCCCCGGCCGAGCGGCGGGTGCGCTTCGAGGAGGCGGTCGAGTGGCTCGGCCTCGCGCCGCTCCTGCCGCGCGCGCCGGCGGCGCTCTCCGGCGGCGAGCGCCAGCGGGTGGCGATCGCCCGGGCGTTGCTGACCAGCCCGCGGCTGCTGCTGATGGACGAGCCGCTGGCGTCGCTGGACGCCGCCGCCCGCGAGGACATCCTGCCCTACCTCGAGCGGCTGCACGCCAGCCTGCGGATCCCGGTCCTCTACGTCAGTCACACCGCCGCGGAGGTGCTCCGCCTGGCCGACCACCTGCTGCTGCTGGCGGCGGGCCGCGTGCGGGCGGCCGGGCCGCTGCTCGAGGTGTCGACGCGGCTCGACCTGCTGCCCTGGGGGCCGGAGGCGGAGCTGGGAGCGGTCGTCGAGGCGCGGGTGGTGGGGCACGACGACCTCTACGACCTCACCTACCTCGACTTCGCCGGCGGGCGGCTGAGCCTGCCGCGCCATGCCGCGGCGCCCGGCAGCCGGCAGCGGGTGCGGGTGCTGGCGCGCGACGTCAGCCTGGCGCTCGAGCGGCCCGAGCGCACCAGCGTGCTCAACATCTTCCCGGCGCGCATCGTCGAGATCGGCGAGGCCGGCGGCAATGGCGAGAGCGACCGGAGCGCCAGCCGCCAGCCCCTGGTCAAGCTCGACGCCGGCGGCGCGACGCTGCTCGCCCAGATCACCCGCAAGTCGCTCGCCACCCTCGAGCTGCGGCCCGGGCTGCCGGTCTACGCGGTGATCAAGGGAGTGGCGCTGCTGATGCAGGGGTGAGGGCGAGGAGGGGGCAGGCCGGCGTGGTAACTTGGCCTGCCATGCCGCCACTGTTCATCACCTTCGAGGGGATCGACGGGAGCGGCAAGTCCACCCATCTGAAGCGCGCCGCGGAGTGGCTGGCGCGGCAAGGCGTCGCTTGCCGCCAGACCCACGAGCCCGGCGGCACGCCGCTGGGCGACGCGCTGCGGCTGCTGTTCCTCGATCGCCGCTGGGGCGCGCTCGACGGCACCGTCGAGCTGCTGATGCTGTTCGCCAGCCGGCGGCAGCACCTGCTTGACGTGATCGAGCCGGCGCTGGCGGCGGGCGAGATCGTGCTCTGCGACCGCTTCACCGACTCGACTCGCGCCTACCAGGGGAGCGGCCGCGGCGTGCCGCTGGAGCTCATCGAGCAGATCGACCTGCTGGCCACCGGCGGCCGGCGCCCGGACCGGACCCTGCTGTTCGACCTGCCCGCCGCCGCCGCCCGCGCCCGCCGCCATGGCGGCCCGCCCGGCGAACCCGGCGAGCCCGGCGAGCCCGGCGACCCCGGCGGACACCGCGCGGTCCCCGGCGGCCGCCGCCGCCACGGCCGAGCGGACCGCCTGGACGCCGAGGACCTGGCCTTCTACGAGCGGGTGCGGCAGGGGTTCCTGGAGCAGGCGGCGCGCGAGCCCCGGCGCTTCCGCATCGTCGAGTCGGGCGGCGACCCGGCGCGGACCGCGGCGCAGGTGCGTACCGCTCTGGGCGACCTGCTGCCCGCCGGGGCGGTGCACGTATGAACCTGCCGGCGGCGATCCAGGCGGCGCACCAGGGCCGCCTCTACCCGGCGGTCATCCTCTACGGCGGCGATGTCGAGGCGCGGCGGCGGGCGGCGGTCGAGCTGGCGCGTATCCTGCTCTGCGAGGCGGCGCCGGCCGAGCGGCCTTGCGGCGCCTGCCGCCACTGCCTGCGCATCGCCTGGCCGGCGGCGGCCGGCGGCTCGTCGCCGGCGGCGCCCTTCCATCCCGACTTCCAGGTGCTCGAGCGCGATCTCAAGACCGCGACCTCGGTCGACGCCACCCGCGAGTTGATGCGGGTGGCGCAGGTGTCGCCGTTCGAGGCGCGCGGCCAGGTGTTCGTGATCGCCAGCGCCGAGAGCCTGAGCGGCGAGGCGGCGAACGCGCTGCTCAAGAACCTCGAGGAGCCGCACGCCTCGGCCCCCCGGCACTTCCTGCTGCTCGCCCCCTCGCGCCTCGACCTGCTGCCGACCCTGCGCAGCCGCTCGCTGGCCGTCTTCCTCGGCCCGGCGGCGACCGCCGATCCGGACCGGGTGGCGGTCCTGGCGCGGGCCTTCGCCGCGGCGGCCGGCGCCTATGCCGAGACCGGAGCCGCCGTGTACCTGCTGAGCGCCGCCGAGGCGCTGGCTGCCGCCGGCGCGGCCGGCGCGGCCGGCTCGGCGCGCTGGGACGACCCGCGCGCCGGGCAACCCTGGGAGCTCGCCGCGGCCGCCGTCCTCCGGTCGCTGCCGGCGGCGGCGGAGGAGGAGGCGGAGGCCGCCCCGAGCCCGCGCGCCGCCCCGTGGCGCGCCGCCCGGCTGGCGCTGGCCGAGGCGCTGCTCACCGGGCCGACGATGCGCCTGCGCGGCATCGGCGCCGAGCGCATCCTCGAGGGCCTGGTGTCGCGCCACCTCGCGCCCCTCGCGGCCGCGCGGCCGGCCGGCCCGCGGGGTGCGGCCAGCCGGAGCCAATGAGCAGTTAGGGCTAGACGGATGGGTCGTCCGCCGCGTAGAAGACAGATACGCGGGATCGCTCGGCCGGCCCCACCCGGGGCGTTCCGGCCGGTGGCCCGTGTGCTAAAATCGCCTGTCGCGCCGTCGGGTATCATCGCTCAAATCATTGCCGTATCTAGAGTTACGGTCGAAAAAGGAGTTACAGGACATGGACGCATCGGATCGTAAGCGGGCCGCTTCGCGGCATCTGATTCCGAGTCTGCTGGTGCTCGTGCTGGCCCTCGGTGTCTGGCTGCCGGCGTGCTCGGCCCAGGACAAGAACGTCGCCAAGGCCGGCGCCCAGGACGACCCCGGCCAGGTGCTCGCCCGGGTCAACGGCAAGGCCATCACCGCCGGCGAGGTGCACAAGGAGGCCTCCGACCAGTTCGACCTGCTGGAGCGGGAGTACCTGCAGCGCAAGCACGAGATCGCCGAGGCGCAGCTGAAGAAGATCGTGCAGGACCGCCTGCTCGACGCCGAGGCCGCGGCGCGGGGCGCGTCCAAGGACAAGCTGCTCGCCGAGATCAAGCCGGCCGAGGTGACGGACGCCGACGCCGAGGCCTTCTACGAGAAGAACAAGTCCCAGATGCCGCCGCGCTCGAAGGACTCCCTGATGCCGCAGATCAAAGCGTACCTGCAGCAGAACGGGCAGCAGGAGGCGCGCGACAAGTACTTCAAGACGCTCGAGGCCAAGTACAAGGTCGACTACCTGCTCGAGCCGATGCGGGTCGAGGTGGCGGCCAACGGCTTCCCTGCCAGGGGCCCGGCCGCCGCCCCGGTCACGATCGTCGAGTTCTCCGACTTCCAGTGCCCCTTCTGCTCGCGGATCACTCCGACCCTCGAGCAGGTGGTGTCGAAGTACGGCAACAAGGTGCGCCTGGTCTTCCGCCAGTTCCCGCTGCCCATGCATCCGAACGCCGCCAAGGCCGCCGAGGCCTCGCTGTGCGCCAACGAGCAGGGCAAGTTCTGGGAGATGCACGACGCGATGTTCAAGGACCAGGGCGGGCTGGCCGTCGACGGGCTCAAGACCAAGGCCGCCGGCATCGCCGGCATCAACGCCGCCAGCTTCAACAGCTGCCTCGATTCGGGCAAGGAGACGCCGGCTGTCCAGAGCGACATGAAGGCCGGCACCAAGGCGGGAGTCAACGGCACGCCGGCGATGTTCGTCAACGGCCGCTTCATCTCCGGAGTGGTGTCCGCGGACGACCTCTCGAAGGTCATCGACGAGGAGCTGAAGCGCAAGGGCGCCAGCTAAGCCGGCATACGACCTCCGCCGGCAATCCCCGGAGAAGCTCGGCGCGTCGGCGGCGTCCGGCGAGGCCCCCTGGCTCCCGAGAGAACCCCCGGAATGCCCGGGATCCCCACGGGAGGGCCGGAAGGTCCCGGCAACCCCGGGATCGCGGGAACGCTCCACAGGCTGGTGCCGTTCGGAGGATGGGCAGCACCGCGCCGGACCGTCCCTTGAGATGGGAAAGCGGCATGAGCCAGGACCTTCCGACGCCCGAGTTCCGCGCCGCGATGCACCGCGTCGCCGACCTGCTCGCCGACTATCTCGAGGGGGTGGGGGAGCGGCCGGTGCTGCCCGGCGTGGCGCCGGGCGAGGTCGCCGCGCAGCTGCCGGCGGCGCCGCCGGAGGGGCCGCAGCCGCTGGACGTGCTGCTCGACGACTACCAGCGGCTGATCGAGCCCCACGTCACGCACTGGAACCACCCCGGCTTCCTCGCCTACTTCGCGATCACCGGCTCGGCTCCCGGCATCGTCGGCGAGGCCCTCGCCGCCGGCCTCAACGTCAACGCCATGCTCTGGCGCACGTCGCCGGCCGCCACCGAGCTCGAGGAGCGGGTCTGCGACTGGCTGCGGCAGATGATGGGCCTGCCGCCGGAGTTCCGCGGCCACATCAACGACACCGCCTCGACCAGCACGCTGGTGGCGCTGGCGGCGGCGCGCCACCGCGCGCCGGGGCTCGCGGCGCGGAGCCGCGGGCTGGCCGGCCGCCCGGAGGTGCCGCCGCTCGTCCTCTACACCAGCGACCAGGCGCACTCGTCGGTCGACAAGGCCGCGATCGTCCTCGGCCTGGGTCACGACCAGGTGCGGCGGGTGGCCAGCGACGCCGAGTTCCGCATGCGGCCGGACGCCCTGGCGGCGGCCATCGCCGCCGACCGCGCGGCGGGGCGGCGCCCGCTGGCCGTGGTCGCCACGGTCGGCACCACCTCGACGACCAGCGTCGACCCGGTGCCCGAGATCGCCGACCTCTGCGCCGAGCACGGCCTGTGGCTGCACGTCGACGCGGCCTATGCCGGCGTGGCCGCCATCTGCCCGGAGCTGCGGGCGCGGATGCCCGGCCTCGAGCGCGCCGACTCGATCGGCGTCAACCCTCACAAGTGGCTGTTCACGCCGGTCGACTGCTCGGTGCTGCTGGTGCGCGACGTGGCGAACCTGCGCGCCGCTTTCGCGCTGGTTCCCGAGTACCTGCGCACCGACGAGCCTGGCGTGACCAATCTCATGGACCTCGGCTTCCAGCTCGGCCGGCGCTTCCGGTCGCTCAAGCTCTGGATGGTGATCCGCGCCTTCGGGGTGGAGGGGCTGCAGGAGCGGCTGCGCGAGCACTGCGCCATGGCCCGCGAGCTGGCCGCCCGCATCGAGGCCGATCCGGCCTTCGAGCTGGCCGCGCCGGTGCCGTTCAGCGTCGTCTGCTTCCGGGCCCGGCTGCCCGCGGCGGCGGCTCCGGCGCCGGAGCCGCCGCCGGAGGACGCCGGTGCCGCGCAGGACCGCCTGAACGAGCGGCTGCTCGCCAGGGTCAATGCCGCCGGGCCCTTCTTCCTCTCCCACACGGTGCTCGACGGCCGCTACACCCTGCACGCGGCGATCGGCAACCTGCGCACCACCCGCCGGCACCTCGACGATCTCTGGCAGTTGCTCTCGCGCAGCGCCGCGGAGCTGGTCCCGTAGCAGGGGAGGAGCAGGCCATGCCGCGCATCACCCGGGTCTACACCCGCACCGGCGACGACGGCTCGACCGCTCTCGGCGGCGGCCAGCGGGTGCCGAAGGACTCCGCCCGCATCGCCGCCTACGGCACCGTCGACGAGCTCAACTCGGTCCTCGGCGCGGCCCTGGCCTGCGGCCTCGGCGAGCGGCTCGCCGCCGCGCTGCGGCGCATCCAGAACGAGCTCTTCCACCTCGGCTCCGACCTCTGCGTGCGCGAGGAGGACAAGGCGCGCAAGCCGGTGCCGGTCGTCGATCAGCGCCACGTCACTGCGCTCGAGGAGCTGCTCGACGAGCTGACCGGCCAGCTCGGCCCGCTCACCAACTTCATCCTCCCCGGCGGCACCCCGGGCGCCGCCCAGCTGCACGTCGCCCGCACCGTCTGCCGCCGCGCCGAGCGGCTGCTGGTCGCCCTCGCCCGCGAGGAAGCGATCGGCCCCTTCGTCGTCCCCTACGTCAACCGCCTCTCCGACGCCCTCTTCGTCATGGCCCGCTACGAGAACCTCGAGAAGGGCGTCCCGGACACGGTCTGGGACAGCCACGCCTGAGGCGTGGGACATGGCCCATCAGGAAGCACTGCCGCACCTTGCCGTTGCTCGGCTTCAACTCGGGCCCTCTCCGGCCACCGCGGCGCCGCGGTGGCCCTGCGCCACCACCAAGCGGGCGCCGCACTGAACAATCCAGCCGCTAGGCTGGCCGACTTTCACCGCCGCGCGAGCATTTGTCCCTACTGCCGTATCTCGTTGTTTGAATACCAGTGTCCTGACTGCAGAACGGTCATGATCGATTGGTTCGCGAGGTGCCCTCATTGCGGATTCCGACGATGGTGACTTCCTGTTCCGACGGGTTTGAGCGAAGGGCCGCTGTTCCGGCCCCTCTCGTGGCACGGCCGCCGCGGCGCCGGCCTCTCCGATCGCAGCGTCGCCGAGATCGTCAAGGCCCGCGCCGCCCTGGCCGGCTACGATCCGCGGGAGTTCGGCGTGCTGCCCTGCGCTTACCACCAGGCCGGCGCTGTTTGTCGTGACCTACTGCCTGCGCGGGCGTTGCGCAACGGCCTCGGGCACCGCCTTCCACTTGGCCTCTTCGAGCCGTTGCCACTCGAGGCGCCAGATCGGTTCCCCCAGGCCACGTCCGGCGATGTAGAGCCCATCCCGCCCAGCCGCGAGATCGACGTAACGTCGCCCCGGCGCGATCCCACCGAGCAGTAGACGATCGAGCGCCTCGGTATCGGCATCCCAGCGGTCGAGTGCCACGCCTTCCGGTGTCTCGACGACCTGATAGACGCGATTAGCTTGGGCGGTGAGCCCGCGCACCACCCGGACTGCTACCATCTCGTGGGATCGGTTGACTGCCCGGCCGAGCGCCCTATCGAGATCCTTCCAGTCCTCCTCTGTTCGTTCCTTCCACTGCACGCGCCCGCCGTTCACGGCAACGGACTCCTCGACAGCGCCCTGCCTGGAATACCGCTTGAGGAGGTACGCATTCTGCTGCGCCGCCCAAAGCGCTCCGTTACGGCCCGCCGCCAGCTTGATGTCACGTTCCGCCTTGATCTGCGCGAAGGAAGGCAGCGCCGGAGGCTTCTCGCTCATCAATTTCGGGCCATCCTGCACGCTCAGGGTTTCCCATGTCTGGCCATCGAGCTTGAGGAGAAGCGGAGGCTTGTCCCACTCTGCCTTGGAGGCCGCGTCCGTGCCTCCTCCCCACGCGGGCAGCACTGCGAGGACCGGTCCGTCTGTAGTGTAGGTCAACGACGAAACCCACCAGTGGGGCGCCGGAAGCTGGCGCAGATCATCGCCGCTCAGCAGACTGAGTTTGTCTCCGCTCGCGAGCAGCCATGCGCTGCCATCGGGACTGAGCGCCGCATCGCTCAGCTCGGCGTCACTCCCTTCCTTGCCCTGCGACCCGTGCCAGGAGACGATCTTTCCCGACGGCAGGATCTGGTCCACGGCGAGAGTGTCACCGTGCAGGAGAAAGACCCGCCCCTTGGCGTCCGCCGCGAGGAACTGAGATACCTGATGGTTTTCTCGCGCCGGGTCGCCAGCCACGCGCTCGGGCGACACGCGGGCGACAGTCCGGTTCGCGACCGGCGGGTTTTGAGCCGCCCGTCCGCAGACCGCGAGCGTTACGAACAGGGCTGACGTGATCGCGCCTTTGGTGAGATCCAAGTGTCGCATGGACCTACGCATACCTGTCGTAGCAGATAGTGTCACCACAGGAAATGTCGATGATGTCACCCGTCTGGGTATCATAGCAAATCGTGCAGATTTGAAAGCAGCAGACGTAGGTGCCACAGGACCTGAAGGTCTGGACCTTGCAGCTGATTGCCGCCTGCGCGGGAGAGGGCCAAAGCCCCGCGACCATGGCGAGGAGTCCGGCTACAACGAGCACCTGGTGAATTCGTCTGCGCATCTTGTCTACTCTCCTTCCGTTTGGTTAGAAGCGGCCAACTGAACCGTCACCGGTCAGTTTCCCCGGCGTTGCCGCGCTCCTCGAGCCCCGCTCCTCAGTATCAACCGGCAAGCGATGGTTTTCTTATCTGCGATGCTCCAGCACAATCTCACCGTATCGTTTGCGTGTCAACCGTTGCGTATCGCTCACCCTCTCGCCGCACACCCCCGGGCCGAGCCGCGCCGAAAGGTGCGCCAACAGCTCAGGGCGGACGATCCCCTGCCAGCAGCTCTCGCAAGCGCAGGATCGCGCGCCCGCGCGCCCGCCGTACCGACTCCGCCTTGATGCCGCCGAGCAGCCGCGCGAGCTCGTGCACGTCGAGTCCCAGGCCGAAGCTCAGCCGCAGCAGCCGCCGCTGCCGCGGTGTCAGCTCCCGCACCAGGCGCTCGAGATCGCGCCGCGCGCCGTGCCGATCCTCGCCGCTCGGCGCGGCGCCGGCAAGCCATTCGAGATCCTCTCGGTCGACCGCGACGAGCCTTCTCGTGACCTGCTGCCGCACGTAGTCGCGGCACAGGTGCCGCACGGCGCCAAGCAGCCAGAGCCCGGGCTCGCGCTGCGGCTGGCGATGGCGAAGAACTCCTGTTGCGACATGCCGATGATCCGCAGCACGGCGACGACGTGCTTGAACTTGAGATCCACCGAGCCGTCGAACACTCGCCGCAGGACTTTGGGGCCGGTGCCCAGCCGGCGCTCGACCTCGCTGACCGAGAAGCCCGCGGCGCGTATGGCCTGCCGCAGCAGTCCGGCGTACTGCCTCGCCTCCACCTCGATCGGTTGGATCTCATCCATGGGACCTCCCCCTGGCGCAGTGTACCTGATTCTGCCCCTTGCTGTGACACTATTCGCCCATGCTGCAAATTAGATCACTTGGGCGGACTGGCCGCTCCCAACTGGATGCCCATTACCTCTGAAGCCGCTCATCGACGGCAATCCGGGACATCCGACCCTCCACGCGGCGCTTCACTCCAGGACCTGGATCTCCGGGTAGAGCGGCGAGACGATCTCGGGCCGCGAAGCGCCGGCTCCCGCGAGGTAGGCGTCGAAGAAGCTGTGCACGCAGTGCGCGGTCACGGCCAGCTGGCGGCGGCCGTCGATGCCGAGCACGCCTGCCATGCGGAGCGCCCGGAGGACGATGTGGCTCTTCAGGACGGCTGCGTCGTCGCTGAAGAGGAAGTGGTTCGCGCCGCGGATCGCGATGCGCAACCTTCCATCCGGAGGGAGTCGATCGTAGATCGATTGGATCTTGGCCTGGACTTGGCGGTCGGCCGGGTCGGACGGATCGCCGTGGCCGCTCAGGAGGAACATGAACGGCTCGCGCAGGCCGGCCTGGACGACGCTGCCGAAGGGCTGGCCGTCCACGTCGATGCCTGCCTTGCACCGGGGATCGTCGTGGCAGAACTGCGCGGCCGTCGCGCCGCCGAAGGAGTGGCCGAAGACCCCCACTCGCGTCAGGTCGAGCCGGCCCGTGAACCTGCCGGATGGGTCCGCGGCGTTCCATCGCTCCAGCCGGTCGAGCACGAAGGCGACGTCGGCGGTCCACGCGGCCAGCAGCTTGCTCACGCAGCCTTCCTGCCGGGCTGGCGCCTGCTCCGCACAGAGCTCCGGGTTGTTCTCCGGCGTCCTTCTCATGACCCGGCCGTCGGGGAACGCGACGACGAACGTGCGGTAGGGGGCGTCGAAGCCCACGACGACGTAGCCGTGACTGGCCAGGTCCTCCGCGAGCGTCGAGTAATTCACCACCAGGGCGGAGGCCCCCGCGCGCAGGATGACCACGGGATAGGAGCGCCGCCGCGGCGACACGCCGGGGTCACGAGCGCTGTGCCCGTGAACCTTCGACAGGTCGCGCGTCAGGAGCCTCAGCAGGCCGCCGGCCGGCGCCACCGCCGGACGCATCCAGGCGGGCACGTAATCGTCCATCGTGGCGGACGGCCCGGCCGCCGACGGATACCAGATCCAGACGAGGAGCTCGCGCTTGGTGCCCGGAACCGGCGCCAACGGGTCGACCCGCGCCTCGTCGGTCCAGTCGTAGATCGCGCGGCCGACCGCGTAAGGCCCCGTGGGCGCCGGCAGCGTGAGCTCGGTCCCGCGCTCCAGCCAGAGCGCCCCCAGCAACGCTCCGGCCCCGGCGACGGCCGCCGCCAAGATTGCGAAGCCCTTGAAGATTCGGCGGGGTTGCAAAGTACTTTGTACCATAGAGTAGATGCGGTAGCTTGTCAAGGGCTCGAAGGAGGGCATTGACCCGCTACCAGGGTCCCCTGCCCCGGGACTTGTGCTAAGATGCCGCTCCCTCTACGGGAGTGCTACCTCTGTGAAGGCGTTGCGGACGGCGGTCTGTACCCTGATCGGCTTGACTTCCCTGGCGCGGCTGCCGGCCGCGGCGGCGTCGCCGTCGGCCCTCGCCTCGCCGCCCGTCCACCCCTTCCAGCGCTCCGAGGTGCTGGTTCCCCAGCCGGTCCGCATTGCCCAGGGCGCCGACGGGCGCCGGTTGATCGTCAACGAGACCTCGGTGCAGCACGCGCGGCGCTTCGCGGCCGACCTGCTGCCGGTGCCCGACCTTCCCGGCCTGCCGAGCGGCGGGCTCGAGCCGATCATCCGCCGCCACTGCGAGGCCCGCCACCTCGATCCGCGCCTGGTCCGGGCGGTCATCCAGGTCGAGTCGGGCTACAACCTCCGCGCCCGCTCCAACCGGGGAGCCATGGGGCTGATGCAGCTGATGCCCGACACCGCGGTCGAGCTGGCGGTCTTCCATCCCTTCGACGTCGACGACAACCTGCGCGGCGGCACCGCCTACCTGCGGCGGTTGATCGACGCCTTCCAGGGCAGCGTCGAGCTGGCGCTCGCCGCCTACAACGCCGGCCCGGGCGCCGTCGAGCGGCACCACGGCGTGCCGCCCTATCCCGACACCGTCGACTACGTGCAGCGGGTGATGGCGCTCTACCGCGGCGATGGCCTCTCGCGCTTGGTGCAATGGCAATGGCACCCCGGCCATCGCCCCGCCCCCTACGTCACCCGCGGCACCAGCGGCCGCCTGCTGTTGACGACGTCCCTTCCCGGCTCTCGCTAGCTCGCGTCGAAGCTGTTCGTTCGAGTCCCCAGCGGGTAGGTGGGGCAGGACGGTAGGGCCGCCGGATCGCTCGGGCCGTGGGTCCGTTGCCCCCCTCGACAGCCCTTGGGGCGAGGGGTCGAAGTCTTCCCCTCCCCCAGTTCGCGTAGCACCCCTCGCCCCAAGGGCTGTCGAGGGGGGCAACGGACCCACGACCCGGCATAGAATGCCGGCGCGCCCCGGCGCCGCGGCTTCGACCGATGCTCAATCTACCCAACCTGCTGTCGATCTGCCGAATCCTGCTGGTCCCGCCCCTGGTGGTGGTGCTGCTGACCAAGTTCGAGGACAAGGAGTGGTGGGGGCTCGGCCTCTTCCTGCTCGCCGCGATCATGGACTTCTTCGACGGCTACCTCGCCCGCCGCCGCCGCCAGGTCACCCGCCTCGGCACCCTGCTCGACCCCGCCGCCGACAAGATCCTCATCTCGGCGGCGTTCATCTCGCTGGTCCAGATGGAACAAGCGCCGGCCTGGATGGTGGTGGTGATCGTGGCGCGCGAGTTCGCGGTCAGCGCCCTGCGCAGCTTCGCCGCCGCCGAGAACCGGGTCATCCCGGCCGTCTTCTCGGGCAAGCTGAAGACGGTGGTGCAGATCGTCGCCGTGGCCGCCCTCATCATCCACCGCCAGCTGCCGGGCGAGCTCAGGCACATCTCCAAGATCTCGCTCTGGGCGGCGGTGCTCATCTCGGTCTACTCGGGCATCGAGTACTTCGTGCGCTTCCGCCGCTTCGTGCTGGCCGGCGAGGGCGCGCCCGCGGCCCCCGACGCCGGCAGCGCCGTCGCCGCAGGAACCGCGCCCGCCGCCCCCGCCGCCGGGACCGCGCCCACCGCACCCGCCACCGGCACCGCGCCCGCCGCCGCCGCCCCCGCCGCTTCGCCCTCGGCCCGGGGCGACGCGCGGTGAGCCGCCTGCTCGCCAGGCTGGCGCGCCTGGCGCGCCGGCGGTACCGCGCCATCTTCGTCGTGTTCGCGGTGCTGGCCGGCCTGTCGGCGGTGTCCATCCTGCGGCTGTCGTTCGACACCGACATGCTGAACCTGCTGCCGCGGCGCGACCCGGCGATCCACTCCTACATCCAGATGCTGCAGGACTTCGGCAGCAACACCTACGTGCTGGTGGTGATCGAGCTGCCGGAGGGGGCGGTGCCGGAGCCCTACGAGTCGCTGGCCGACGACCTCGCCGCGGGGCTCGCCAGGCTGCCCGAGGTCAAGTCCGTGCAGCATCGCCTCGGCAACCCGGAGGAGCTGCTCGCCGCGTTCTTCCCCAAGTCGGTGCTGTTCCTCGACGAGGCCGGCCGGCGCGAGGTCGAGGCGCGCCTGAGCGACGACGGCATCCGGCGGCGCGTGAGCGAGCTCCGCCGGCAGCTCGAGACCCCCCAGGCCCTCTCCGTAAAGGAGGTCGCCAAGCTCGATCCGCTGGGTCTCTCCGACCTGCTGCTCGGCCACGTCGCCAGCTCGCGCGGCACGCTCCAGGTCGACTGGGCGAGCGGCTACTACCTGTCGCGCGACCATCGCCTGCTGCTGGTCCTGGCGGAGCCGCGAAGGCCGCCCCAGAACATCCCCTTCGACGAGCGGCTGACCCGCGGGACCGAGCAGGTCGTGGCCGGCGCGCTCGGGCGCTGGGGCGCCATCGCCGGCCCGGACGGTCCGGCCAGGCCGAAGGTCGAGATCGGCGGCCCCTACGTCTCGGCGCTCGGCGACGCGGCGCTGATCCGCCACGACATGTTCGTCAACGCCGCCACCTCGGCGCTGGCGGTGCTGGTCCTCTTCCTGTTCGCGTTCCGGCGCGCCGGCGCCCTCGTCTATGCCTTCGTGCCGCTGCTCACCGGCCTCGTGCTCACCTTCGGCTTCGCCGGCGTCGCGTTCGGCGCCCTCTCCTCGGCCACCAGCGTCTGCGCGGCGCTGCTGATCGGCCTGGGCATCGACTTCGTCATCGTCTCCTACGGCCGCTACGTCGAGGAGCGGAACCGCGGCCGCGACGTCGAGTCCGCGCTCGCGACCATGAGCAGCGCGACCGGCGGCGCGGTGATCGCCGGCGCCACCACCACCGCCGCCACCTTCTACGCTTTCACCTTCACCGGCTTCACCGGCCTGCGCCAGATGGGCCTGCTGACCGGCACCGGCATCCTGTTCTGCATGGTCTCGGTGCTGCTGCTGCTGCCGGCGATGCTGGCGTGGAGCGCCGATCATCACCAGCGCCGCCGCACCGAGCCGAGGTTCTATCTCCACAGCTTCGGCACCCGGCGGCTGACCGCCCTCTGCATGCGCCATCCGCTGGCGGCGATGAGCGTCGGGGCAGCGCTCACCCTGGCGGCGCTCGCGGCCTCGCGTCACCTGACCTTCGACGACAGCATGGCCACCATGCGGCCGACGGTCATCCAGGGGAGCCGCATCAGCGCCGAGGTGGGCCGGCGGTTCGGCTCCGGCTTCGACTCGATGATCCTGTCGCTGTCCGGGCGCTCGCTCGACGAGGTGCTGGCGCTCTCGGAGCGCGCGGCGGCGGCGGCGCGGCCGCTGGTCGAGAGCGGAGCGCTGCAAGGGGTCAGCGCGCCGTCGTCGTTGATCCCGCCGCGCCGGCAGCAGCAGGAGGTGCTCGACTGGCTGGCGCGCGGGCGCTCGTCGACGTTCGCCATTCCGCGGGTGCGCGCCCGGTTCGCGGCGGCGCTGGCCGAGGAGGGCCTGCGGCCGGAGCCCTTCGCGCCGGGGCTCGAGCTGCTGGCGAGCGCGCTGTCGCTGACGCGGCCGATCGGCATCGCCGACTTCGCGCCGTCGCCGCAGACCGAGCTGCTGCTGGACCGCTACCTCAAGCGCCAGCCCTGGGGATGGCGGGCCGCCGTCTACCTGTACCCGCCGCCCGACGGCCGCTGGCGCCGGGAGGTGCCGCCGGAGGTGACGCGGCTGGCGGCCGCGCTCGGTCCGCAGGCCCAGCTGGCGGGCATCAACGTCATCAACCAGCGCATCAAGAAGCTGGTCGTGCACGACGCCTGGATCGCGGGGGTGCTCGGGCTGGTGCTGGTGGCGGCGATCCTGTGGATCGACTTCCGCAGCCTGCGCTCGACGGTGCTGGCGCTGGTGCCGCTGCTGGTCGGGATCACGCTGATGGTCGGCGGGATGGTCGCCTTCGGCATCCCGATGAACTTCGTCAACATCTTCGTCACCACGATGATCATCGGCATCGGCACCGACTACGGCATCTACGTGATGCATCGCTACGACGAGGAGCGGGGACAGGCCGCGGCGGTCTTCGACAGCGGCCTGCGCGAGACTGGCAAGGCGGTGGCGGCGGCGGCGATCTCCACCATCGTCGGCTTCGGCTCGATCGTCTTCTCCCACTATCCCGCCCTGCAGTCGACCGGCAAGGTCGCCGTGCTGGGCGCCTTCTGCACCTCCCTCGTCGCCATCACCCTGCTCCCCGCCTGGCTCTGGTGGAGCCAGCGCTCGCGCTGAAGACTCAGTCCACCTGCCGCCAGACTCCGTCCCGATCTTCGTAGGTGTGCGGGTCGCCCTGCATCACGAAGGCGCGGCGGCCGGAGCGGTCGAACATCAGGATCTCGAGGTCGACAGCGAATTGCAGCGAGATCCGCTCGCTGAGGGCTCGGGACTCTTCCGCCGTCAACACGATCAGGCGGCGGCCAGGGCGGAGGCCGGAGAACCAGCGGCGCTCGCCGACGGCGTAAACGGTCTGTTCGTCCGCCGGCGGCGCCGGGGAGCCGGAGCCGCCCGGCTCCCCGGGTGCAGATGCGGCAGGAGCGTCCCTGATGGGCGTGCCCGCGAACAGGGTGGCGATGAGGCGGGCCTGGGGAGACCCCGGCTCGCCGGGGGGAATGGTGGGCGCGCGGTCGGCGCCGTCGGGGGTGCCGTCGCCGTTGGTGTCGGCGTTTCCGGGGTCGGTGAGCAGGCGCTGCTCCGCGAGGTCGGTGAGGCCGTCGCCGTCGGTGTCGCGCTCGAGGGCGGCGAGCGGGATCTCGAGGTAAAGGCCCCTTTCCCCAGGCCTCCGCTCGAGCTCGGCGGCGATGTGCGCGGGGTCGCGGTCCATCGGCTTGACCTCCACCTCGACCTGCAGGCGGTCGCCGGCCAGCAGCGGCAACGCCGACTCCTCGCAGACCGTGTAGGGCAAGTTGGCCCGCAACCCCGTATAGAGAGGCCGCCGCCACGTCTTCCCGCCGTCGCCTGACCGCAGCACCCAATACCCGCCGTCCTCGGCTCCGATGCTCTGCGGATCATAGGCATCAGAGCGCGCGATCACCGCGAGCTCCGCCTGCTGCCATTCCGCGCGCACCGGTGTGAAGCCGTCAGGCAGGCGCAGACCGTCGAGCCGCGCGAGAGCGAAGGCACGCTGCGATGAGGAGAGACCGAGCGGCTCGATGCCTGGCGGCAGCCGGCGGGCGGCGAAGGGCGGCCCCGGCGGCCGCTCCAGCCAGCGGGCGATGGCCGCTGCCGCCGGGTCCGGGCCGAGAGCGCCGCGCATCGCCGCGCGGGCGGCCCGGGTCTCGGTCTCGATTTCCCGCTGCAGGGCTTCGACCTCGGCCACGAGGCCTTGCGCCGAGTGCAGCACCCGCGGAGGCACGTCCCGGCCGGTCGGCGCCGGCTCGTTGACCTGGGTCATGACGACGAGGGTCTCGGCGGCGCGTGGGAGCTGGAACACGGCGATCTCGGGATAACCCTCTCGCACCGCCGCCCGCGCCAGCGTCAGCTGCCAGCCTACCGAGCGGATGAGCCAAGGGTGGAGCTTCACGGCCGTGGTCAAGAGGTCGAAGGGATCCTCGGCCGGCGTCTGCAGCCAGCCCGCGAGCAGCCGCCGTTTCATGCCCTGCAGCCGGGCGTCGAGCTGCCGCGACGGCTTGCGACGAGAGTCGAACCGGGCGAGCAGCGATCGCGCCGCCGGCAGGTCGCCGGCGAGGATCGCCGCCATGCCCAGCTCGAGTCGCAGGTCGGACAGCTCCGGGCGGACGAAGATGCCGCCCATCTCGACGTTGACGTAGCCCTGCTTGCCGCTCTCGACCAGCGCCCGGACGGCCGGCGGCAGCCCGCGGAGCTCGGCCATGGCCCGCGCCGCGAGGCCCGCGTCGATCGCCGCTCTCAGCAAGCTCTGGGCAATCGCCGCCGCGGCGGCCGTCCGCTGCGGCGACGGCGCCTCGTCGGTGGACAAGAGGCATCGGATGGCCTGCTCGAACAGCGCGATCTGCCATTCCCGCCGGGCGGTCTGTGCGGCGTAGACCCAGAGCCCGGCGGCAGCGGGCCGGACCGACAGGGCGGCCAGCAGGAAATCGGTGCTGCGCGTGTGCTGATCCGAGTGGTCCACGACCGAATCCGGGCGCTGCACGCGCGGATCGGGGTGGTCCGCCCGCCGATCCTGGTGCACGCCCGCGAGGTGGAGCGCCATCGCGGACGGATCTCGCGCCCGGGCGATGAAGTCGAGCACCTCGGTCCCGCCGGTTTCGCCGTCACAGCGCTTGTAGAAGTCATGGACCTCGTCGGCGAGCGCCGGGTTGTCGGGCGCCAGGTTCAACAGCTCGATGAATTTTGATTCAACCCCTTGGATCGCCGCCGCATGAGCGTCCTCGTCCTCCCAGAGGCGCTGGTCGCACAGGGCATCCTCGAGCGCCAGCAACGAAGCGACCCGGGCCGCCAGCGGCAGCGGGAGTCCCAGCCGCCTGGCCAGCGCCGGCGCCGGAACCAGGATGCGTCGGCTCTCCTCGGGCGCTTGGACCTGCCCTGTCGCGGCGTCCTGGGCGCCCGCCTCGCTGCCCATCGCCGGCGTCGCGGCATCCGCCGCTCGTGCCGGTGCAGCAACGCTCGTCGCCAGCCACACTGCCGCCACCAGCGCTCCACAGCCAAGCCGAGCGATCACGGTAAGGTCGCCTCCCTTGCGTTACGAGGAACCAGGGGGAGCAAAGGCCCTGCCAAGGGGAGCCGGGAAGCGGCGCATCTCGTCGTCGCTCATCCCGGTCGAGTCCCGGTGGAACGATGGCGACAGTAGGTCCAGGCAGGTGTCGCCTGAGACCCGATCGCCTTCAATCGCGGAACGTGCGCAGCGGGCGGACCGCGCGGATGCGCTCGAAGTCGACGTCCTCGTGCAGCAGGATGCCGGCGTGGTCGAGCACCAGCTGCGCGATCAGGCAGTCGACGGTGGAGCGCACCGTCACGCCGCGGCGGCGGCACTCGTAATAGATGCGCGCGGCCTGGCGGTGGGTCTCCCAGGGATCCGCCGGCGCCAGCAGCCACTGCGACGACAGGTAGGTGTCGAGCCTCTCCCATTCGTGCTCGTCCCGGGCGCCCTGCAAGACCTCCTGGCAGCAGAAGACCGGCAGCGCGAAGGGCTCGCCGATGAGCTCGAGCTCGGCCAGGCGGTCGGCGCCCGGCGTCGACAGGCCGCGGAAGAACGAGATCAGGACGGACGAGTCGACGACGATCAAGAGCGCCCCCCGCGCCGCCGGCCGCGGGTCGTGGGAGGGGGCTCGTGGACGGAGTCAGGGGCGGCGGCGGCGGGCGCCCCGGCTGGACGCAGCGCCTTGTAGTCGTAGCCCGGCGCGAACTGGATCTTGCCCGCGAGATCGAGCAGGCTCTTGCGCCTCTTGGTGGCAATGAAGACACGCAGGGCTTCATGGACGAGGTCCTTCTTCGTCCGGATGCCGCTCAGGCGCGCCGCCTCCTCGACCAGGTCGTCGTCGAGCACGATGTTGGTTCGCATGGCCTCACCTCTTCATCCATACACCCACCCATACACATCTTAACACATCTGCGGCCCGCGGCGCTCCCTCGGAGCCGCCACCCCTCAGCGGCCGGGCTGGCCGAGCTCGACGACCGCGAAGCGGGGCGGACAGAAGAAGCGCAGCGGCAGCAGCGAGGTGCCGATGCCGGCGTTGACGTACAGGGTGGTGACGCCGCGCGGGTTGGGGGCGGCGAAGTCGAACAGGCCGTAGTCGTAGTAGGGGCCCAGGGACGAGCGGGTGGTGAGGGCGCCGACGAAGGGGAGGCGCACCTGGCCGCCGTGGGTGTGGCCGGCGAGGACCGCTTCGATGCCGCGCTGCGAGGCCTCGAGCACCGCGTCGGGGGTGTGGGAGAGGACCAGCCGCGGCGTGCCCGGCGGCGTCTTGGGGCTGCGGGCCAGGGCCAGCTGCAGGCGGGTGCCGCGTGCCTCGTCGCGCCAGCCGCGCGGGCGTTGCGGCCCGGAGACCGGGTCGGCGAGGAGCTGCCTGCCGTCCGGGTCGACCACCTGCAGACCGCGGTAGAGCACCGTCCCGCCGCCCCAGGCCCAGATCCCCACGGTGCCGGCGGTGACGCGGTCGGCCGAGCGGTCCTCGGCCCATGCCTGCCACGCTGCCGGCTCGGGTTGGTCGGCGGGCCAGACGCGGGCCGCCACCCGCACCGCCGCCGGCTCGATGCGGGCACGCAGGCGCAGGCGATACCAGCGGCCGGGCCGCGGCGCGATCCCGGTGTCGAGACGGTCGGCGGCGCCGCCGGTGAAGGCGGAGCCGTGGAGGAGCAGGGAGAAGGTGCCGGTGCCGTCTTCCTCGCGGCTCATTCGCCGCAGCCGGATCATGCGGTCCTCGCCGAGCACGTAGCGGCTGTGCACCTCGATGCCGGCGCCGGTCTGCTCCCGGTCGATGCGCACGTCGCAGAGGGCGTCGTAGCCGCTCCAGGCGAGCGGCCCGGTGTCGTCGCCGAGGCTGCGCGGAGCGGGATCGTAGTGGAGGTAGAAGTTGCGGACCGGCGAACCGAGGCGGGCCAGGTGCAGCCACTGGCCGGCTTGCCGGACGACGCGGAACGGGGGCTTGCCGGCCAGGGCCAGGCGGTCGATGCCCACCTGCTGGTTGAGTCCCAGCAGCAGCAGGCCGCCGCCGGGACCGACGCGGCGCCCCTCGTCGGAGAGCCAGGCGATGCCCGCCCGCTGCAGCGCGACCACCACCTCGCCCTGGTACTCGCTGTGGCCCTGCACCGCATAGATCAGCGCCCGCGGCGCCAGCCGGCGCAGCTGCGAGACGAAGGCCGCGGCGGCGGCGGTGTGGCGGGCCTGGAGTTCCGGGTCCTGCACGTCGCTGATCAGGTCGCCGCTCACTGCGATCAGGTCGGGGCGCGCCGCCGCCACCCGCCGCAGCAGCTGGTGCAGCAGGGGGGAATCGCCGGCGACGTGGAGATCCGAGAGATGGACGAGCCGCAGCCGCGGCGCGATCAGCGGGATGCGCACCGCGTCCTCGAACAGCAGCACGCGGGTCTCGAGCCAGCAAGCGTCCAGCGCGCCGAGCACTGTGACGGCCCCGACGGCGAGAATCAGGAGCACGATGCGCGAGCGGGTCGAGCGCGGCAGTCGCATGGGCGTCCGGGGAGGGTAGCAGGTTTTCGCGGGGGCACCGGGGCGAGTGGTAGCATCCCGGTCCGGTCCGCCGCCGCCGAGGCGGCGCGATCGCGGGCGAGGTGTCGCGATGTTCGATGGTCTCCAGGGAAAGCTGCAGGATGTCTTCCACCAGCTGCGCGGCGAGGGCAAGGTCACGCCGGAGGCGCTGCAGGCGGCGATGCGCCAGATCCGCCTGGTGCTGCTCGAGGCCGACGTGCAGGTGCGGGTGGTCAAGCCGTTCATCGAGCGGGTGCGCGAGCGCGCCCTCGGCGCCGAGGTGATGGAGAGCCTGACCCCGGCGCAGCAGGTGATCAAGGTGGTGCGCGACGAGCTGACCGCGCTGCTCGGCGAGGAGGGCGGCGAGCTGCGCCTCGACGGGCGGCCGGCGGTGATCCTGCTGTGCGGCCTGCAGGGGTCGGGCAAGACCACCACCGCCGGCAAGCTCGCCCGCCGGCTGAAGGGGCGCGGCCGCCAGCCGCTGCTGGTCGCCGGCGACCTGCAGCGCGCCGCCGCCGTCGAGCAGCTGCAGCAGGTGGGCCGCGCGGTCGAGGTGCCGGTGCTCGCCCCCGAGCCGGGCGAGACGGTGCTCGGGCTCGCGGGCCGCGCGGTGACCGCCGCCCGCGAGCGCGGCCACGACGTGCTGATCGTGGACACCGCCGGCCGGCTGCACGTCGACGAGGCCCTGATGCAGGAGCTGGCGGCGCTCGCCGAGCGGCTGTCGCCGGCCGAGACGCTGTTCGTGGCCGACGCCATGACCGGCCAGGACGCGGTCCGCAGCGCCGAGCGGTTCGCCGGGGCGCTGGCGCTCACCGGTGTCATCCTGACCAAGCTCGACGGCGATTCGCGCGGCGGCGCGGCGCTGTCGATCCGCACCGTCGCCCAGGTCCCGATCCGTTTCGTGGGCGTCGGCGAGAAGGCGGAGGATCTCGAGCTCTTCCACCCCGAGCGTATGGCCTCGCGGATGATCGGCATGGGGGACGTGCTGTCGCTGATCGAGAAGGCGGAGCGCGGCCTCGACCGCGAGGAGGCGCAGCGCCTGGCGCAGCGCCTGGCGCGCCAGCAGTTCACGCTCGAGGACCTGCGCGATCAGCTGCGCCAGCTGCGGCGGATGGGACCGCTCGCCCAGGTGCTCGAGATGCTGCCGAAGGTCGGACCGCTGCGCGGCCTGGAGGGTGCCAACGTCGACGAGGGCGGCCTGCAGCGGGTCGAGGCGATCATCAATTCCATGACCCCGCACGAGCGCCGCCGCCCCGACGTCCTGAACGGCAGCCGCAAGCGCCGCATCGCCATGGGGTCCGGCACCAAGGTGCAGGACGTCAACCGCCTGATCAAGCAGTACCGCGGCATGCAGAAGATGTTCAAGGGCGTCCAGGGCAAGTGGCTGCGCAAGGCGATGGGGGGCATGTAGGCCGGGCTGGCCCCCCCTAGCCCAGCCCCGCCACGAGGCGCTAGCGCCAGGCGCCGGCCCGGCCCGACCGGTGACGCCAGCCGGCCAGGGCAGCCACCGATCGCCCGGCGCCGGCACGGGTTCCCGCCTAGCGCCCCGCGCCGGCCCGGCCCAGCTCCAGCATGGCGTTGTCGGCCATCACCACGAACGGCCGCGGCTCGACCGCGAGGCCGCCGGCGCCGTCGTGCCTGACGACCTGCACGGTCCCCATGCCGTAGCCCATCGGCCCGCGGCTGTAGTAGTGGACTCGCAGCCGGTAGGGGGCGGCCCCCCGGCTTGCCGGCTCGGGCACCGCGAAGCACTCGGGGCCGTAGCCGGTGGTGACGTCCGCGAACAGCTCGCCGCCGGACGGCAGCCGGCGCTCCCGGAAGTAGGCGTGCCCGCCCTGGCGGTCGTAGACGTGGAGGTCGACGTCGTTGGCGTCGGTCTCCCAGGAGAGGACGAAGCGCAGCGAGGGCTCCGTCGCGAGCCGGGCGCCGTGGCCCCGCAGGCGGTCGAGCACCTCCTCCCGCCGGCCGGGCTCGGCGCGCAGCCACGCCGCCGCGAGCATCCCCAGGTCTTCCCTGAGCACCCGATCGACGCCGGGGAACCGGCCGCTCGGATAGTCCTGCTCGAGGCCTCTCTCGAGCGCCTCGAAGGCCGCGGCCCAACGGCCGGCGCGCCAGCGGGCCCAGGCCAGGAGCCGGTGCCCGGAGGGATGGTCCGGCCGCTGCGCGGCTGCCTTCTCGTACGAATCGATCGCCAGCTCGAGTCCCGCGTCCCCCAGGCGCTCGAGCCGCTCTCCGGCCAGGCGCCGCAGGTCGGCCCGGCTGGGAAAGAGATCGATCAGCGAGCCGTAGGCCCGCGCCGCCGCGGCCTTCTCCCCGGCGGCCTCCCAGGCCTCGCCCAGCGCCACCAGGGCCAGCACGTCGCCGGGCGCCTCGGCGGTCCAGTCCTCGGCGAGCGCGCGGGCCGCCGCCACCCGGCCGGCGGCCAGGTCCGCCATCACCTGGGCGAACCGCCCCGAATAGGGCGCCACGCGGGACCACCTCTCGTCGCCGTCGCCGGCACTGTCGCCGGAGCTCCGCGGGCTCTCGGCGGCGATGCTCCGCCCGCCGGTCCGCTCTTCCGGGGCGGCGGGCTCGCGGACCGTGCCGGCGGCCGCGCGCGCTCGCGGCGAGACGATCGGGGCCGGCACCGCCGCCGCCTGCGGTGGCGGCGGCGCGCCGAAGCCGGCACCGGCCGGTTCGCCGGCGGGCACTCCGGCGACGACACCGCCGGGGACGCCGCCGGCGACACCACCGGGAACCTCGCCGGCGACACCGCCGGGCACGCCGCCCTCCACGCCGCCCGGGCCGCCGCCTCCGGCGGACAGGTCTGCGGGCGCCCAACCGGCGGCGCCGGCAGGCTCGCTCCCGGGCATCCCGTCCACTCTGCCGCCCACCAGTCCCCCTACCCCCTCCTCCGCCCGCGGCTGGACGAACCGGTCCCGAGCGCGCCGCTCGTCCGCGCCGGCCGTGTCGCCGTGGCCTGCGAAGCTCTTCGGCGCCGCGGCCTCTGCCGTCGGGGCGTCCGCCTCCCACGAGCGACGGCTGCGGGCGAGGGTCTGGAGGCCGCCGGGGCCGACGGTCAGGATGTCGGCCAGGGCGCGCCGGTCGAGGCCGAAGCGCGCGTAGTCGTACGCGGATTCGAGCACCAGCATCGCGGTGAACGGGCTCAGGACCCGGTGCTCGACGCTGAGCTCCACGATCTCGATGGCGAGCGCCCGGCGCAGGTCGCCGTCGCCGGCAAGCGCCGACTCGCGCAGGTGCAGCAGGCGCTCGATCCTGGCCTGGGCCAGCGCCCGCTCGAGCAGCGGCGCCGCGGCGTCGGCCAGCCTGCCCGCCAGGGACACCTCCCGGCCGGCCAGCGAGACCCTCAGGGCTCTCTCCGGCGGCAGCTCGGCGTAGACCAGCGCCGCGTCGCCGGGCTGCATGCCGTCGAGCGTCTCGGGCCAGACCCAGGCCGCTCCCTCGACCGTCACGGCGATCCCGGAGCGGCAGGCCAGGGTGAGGCGGCGGCGGATCTCGTCGCGGGAGGCGCCGCCGTCGATGCGCGCGCCGTCGTGGGCCAGGTTGCCGGTCGTCAGCTCGCGCAGCGCCGCCTCGTCGCGCAGGCCGCCCGTGGCCAGCACGTCGAGCCGCTCGACGCCGGCCGCGCCGAGCGCCCGCACCGCCGCCTTGAGCGCGCGCGGCTCGGTCTCGCCGGCCGTGGCGACGCCATCGGTGATCAGCAGGACGCGCCGGACCTCGCGGCCGCCGCGGGCCAGCCGGCCGGCGAGCCAGGATAGCGCGCGGTGCAGGTCGGTGGCCCCGAGCGGCCGCCGCTCGAGCAGCCGGCGCGCCTCGGCCGCGCCGAACCCGCCCAGGTCCCCGTCGTAGATGGGCGCGACCTCCTGGTCGAAGGCGGCGATCCCCAGGCGCATGCCGCCGCCGCCCGCGTCCCCGAGCCCGCCGATCAGCTCGGCCAACCGCCGCACCTGCTCCCGGTACCCGAGGGCGCGCGAGGCGCTCGAATCGATCAGCACGTAGAGGCCGTCCACCTCCTGGCGCGCCTCCTCGACCGGGGCCGCGACGCGCACGACGGCGAGGTTGGCGTGGCGCAGGCCGTCGCGGCCGCCGAGACGCTCCTGGCCGACCTCGAAGTCGCGGTCGGGCGTCCAGTCGCGCTTGTGCAGCTCGACCATCCGGCGGTCGCTCACCGCGCCGCCCAGGTTGCTGGCCGGCGCCCCGCCGGCGGCCGGCGAGTCGCCGAGCAGCACGCGCACGTCCAGGCTGCCGACCGCGGAGAGCCCGCGCAGCGGGATGACGTACGGCTGGTCCGCCCGCGCCAGGGCGTGCGAGTAGGAGACGATCAGCTCCTTGCGCCCCCGCGGCGGGATCGGGAAGACGCGGGCCGAGAACTCGTTGCCCGCCTCCTGCTCGAGCAGCGCCGGGTCCTGCCGCCGATGCAGGTAGTCCTCGTAGACCAGGCGGGCGCGACGGCGCTCCACCACCTCGCCCTCCTGCCAGTCGCCTCCCACTCCCTTCATCGCGAAGCGGCTCAACGCCGCGCCGGGCGGCAGGGCGATGCGGAAGCGCCCCTCGATGCGCGCCTCGCGCGGGTTCTCGAAGGTCAGGTGCAGTTCGGTGAACGCCAGCGGCGGCTCGAGCACGCCGTTCGCCTCGAGCGCGACCAGCTCGAGCCCCGTGCCGTCCGAGGCGGTGAGCTGGATGGGCGCCGCCGGGCCGGCCGGCGGGTCGAAGCCGGGGGCCGCAATGCGCGCCGCCGCGGCGGCCGCGCCATGGGAGGTACCGAGGTGGCCGGCAGGTCGGGGCCCCGCGCTTCCCGCGAGCAGCAGCGACCAGGCGCCGCCGACGGTGGAGACCAGCAAGCCAGTCAGCAAGAAGAAGCGGGGCATGGCACCCTCCACAGGCGGTCCGGGCGGGTCCCGGATCTGGGCCCCCCGCCTGCTTAGACTCCCCAAGCCCTGAAAATGTCACCCGCGGGTCCCACACGGCGGGTCCCACACGGGTCGGTAGTGGCTCAGGCTCCTCTGCCTCCCTTCGGGCGAGGGGCCTAAGTCCTCTGCCCCCGTAGCCCTGGGCCCCTCGCCCAAAGGGAGGCAGCGGAGCCTGAGCCACTACCACACAGTCACCCAATCGGTAGTGGGGTATTAGTGTGTTGCCGGCTCCCACCGGCCTAAACCGCTGTACGGTCCTCCCTGAAAGGGGAGGACCGCTCCTCCCCGCCATCCATGAAGCGGCCCCGGTGAAGGGGGGTGAACCCGACACCAGGGCCTGACCCGGCACAGGAGGAAACCCCATGCCAGGCTCCCCGCAGTCTACCCCGCCACCTTGGGAGGAGTCCGACTCGATCCGCGAGACGACCCTGCAACTACTGGACGACCCGGAGGACCGAGATGCCGTGCGCCGCGCCGGCCGCGTGCTCTACGACCTGGCCGTCGTGGTGACGCGCGAGGTCGGAACGACCGCGGCCGAGCCGTCCATCACGCGCGCCGAACTGCGGGCCGTGGCCGCCGATCTCCGGCACACCGGCGGCTATTTGCTCCACGTCATCCGCCGCTCGGCCGTCGAGTGCTCTCTGGAACCCGCCGACGAGCGGCTGGCCCGCTTCGCCGGCAAGATCGGCCGCCAGGTGGACGCCCTGGTCGAGAAGATCGAGCGGAGGTTGTCATGAGCCAGCGAAAGAACCCCGAGGATGCGCGCCTCATCGGACTGGCGCTCCGGAGGCTGCGCCGGGACGCTGGCATGACCCTGCGCCAGCTGTCCGCGGCAACCGGGTCAACGCCATCGAGCCTGAGCCGGTACGGGCTGTAGTGCGCACCTGCCGCCCATCGCGCGTCTCCATCATGAAGACGACGACGTACACCGTCCGGGCCAGCGCCGAGCAGGCCCGGCGGTGGGCGCGGGTCGCCCGCTACCTGCGATGCCGCTCTGTCTCGGCCTGGCTTGAAGAGCTGGCGGACGAGCAGGCGCGGCGAGTCGAAGAGCTGATCCATCCGCAGTAAAGGCTCCGGACGGGGCGCTCACCACCACCAGGGCAGCGCCTGCGACGGCGTTGCCCTTCTTCCTTCGTGTAAAATAGCGGTCAACTTCTCGGGAGGCGCAAATGGCAACCCCTGATGAATTTGCCGCGTTCTTGGATCAAGTCGGCGAAGAGTGCGACGAGGACCTTCATACGAGAACAGAGGTTGCGAGACGGAAGGAGGCGGTCCGACAGGATTTTCTTCTCGAGTTTGACGCCGCGGAAGAGGCCGCCATTCTTCCGGTGTTTGAACGGGCCGCCGAGCGCTCCACGAAAGCCCTTCATTTTCGAGTGACGCCGGGGCGCGGCAAAGGTGTAACCGAATTGATAATTACGATTCAGCGCAGCCCGAAGGAATCAATCGCCGGCAGACTGCGTTACCGTGCGGATCTCTCCCTGAAACAGGTGATCCGAGAGGAGCAGTTAAGGGAGGGGGGGCTCATAAATCATACGCCCATGCCACCGCCTCGCGAATTGACCGCTGATGTAGTTACAATGCACGTTACAGAGTTTATAAACCGCGTCCGCAAGGCGTGACTGAACGGCAGGGCTAGAGAACCACCGTGAACGAATTTTTCACTACACACGGCGTTCCGCCGGAAACGATCAGGCTGTCATCCGGCGCAGTGGACGTGCAGAAGTTTTCTTGGCGGTTTCGACTTTGGGCGGGCAAACCCATAAGAGACACTTACGGTGGAAAGGCCGTCGTGGACTGTGAAGGGTTTCCCGTCTTTGTGGAGCTCGCCATAATTCACGTTCTCAAACAGCACGGCTTTGACGGAGCCGTATGGGTGGACGGCTATCGCGGATGCTTTCGCGATGCCATGCCTCCGGCCGTTTGCGCGCTTCCCGCGCAAGCGCGAGAGGTCTATGAGCGCATCGCAACGATCAACAGCGGGCGGCGCGGCTGTTGGGACGTGGTTGCGTGGAACGCGGAGGGCGTGACGTTTGTGGAATGCAAGCGTAAGGGAAAAGACCGCATGACTTCCAACCAGGTGGAGTGGCTGGAATCCGCCCTAAGAGCCGGGTTGCGTCTTGAGAATTTCGCCATCTGCGAGTGGGAGATCGGATGACGTAGAATCCCGCTGTACAGGCGCGGCTAGGAAGTCATGAGCCGAAAGCCGGGTGCCCCGTAGCCCGGCCCGCCGCGCCGCCTTTCCTCTCTACGGGGTTGCACCTGATGGGGGGTGCGCATGCCGGACTGGCGCCGACCGGAAGACTACGCTTACGCCGCAGGTCTGTCGCTCCATGAGTGGGCCTGGGAGTTTGCTCGACGAAATCCGCGGTATCGGTCACTTTGGGAGCGGATCAAGGAGCTACAAGCATCCTTCGTAAGCCAGCCAGCAAGGAATTTAGAGGAGTTTCAAAGAAGATGGGCGCCTTTGGATATAGAGTTGTATGAGAGCTTCTTCATGCAGGACGTGTTTGACCCAGACAAGAACGGAAACGAAGTAGAGGATCTACCTTTCTTCGCGCGGGTTGATGTGGCGCCGACGTTTTTTCTCGAAACGCTTCCTGCTCCTAATCGTGAGACGCAGCCTTGGCTAGGATTTCCCCGCTACGTAGTGGTTCGCTTCGATCTTGCCATCCCTGCGGCCGTTCAGGCTGAAGAGTGCCGCAAGATCATTCTAGGAAAACAGAAGGAGCTGCTGAAAAGAAAGCGCATGGAGTCCATCCCCGTGTCGCCCAAGAGAAAGCCGGTGATGACTCACTTTGTCACCTACATACGGCTGTTGGATGCAAGGGCTCAAGGCGCTTCTTATCGGTTGATGGGGAAGATTCTCTTTCCCTCCGCTGGCGACAAGCGGAACAGCGCAAAGTCGATGCTCGAAGCCGCTACGGCAATGAGCGAGAAAGGATTCCGCGACCTGCTCATGTTCCCAGCATACCCTGACGCCCCAGGGGAAGAGTCTCCCCCGAAGCCTTCCCCGGGGGAAGAGTCCGTTCCTTAGCTTTCCCCAGGGGAAGCCAGGGTCCGCTCTGGTTCCCAGGGGAATTTAGGAAAGTTCTAGTTTCCCCATTACGCAGAGGTAGTTAGGCCGCGTAACCTCGCACACGTCGAGCGACCCGATGTGAGGTCGGGAGGCCCGAAAGTGTTGCGGACTGTCCTGTGGGAACAACGGCATTCTAGGCCGCACCGGGCCGTCCGTCAACGCGGAAACGGAGGTCCGTTGTGCGGCCCGTCGAGCCATGGCCGCTGCGCGGGAGCGGGCGGAGCGTAGGGGATTGGTCCCCTTACCTTCCCCGCTCCCGCATAGCGGCCCCTGGGCGGCCGGGGAGGTCCGACCCCTACCCCTGCCCGCCTACTCGCTCCGCAGCTCGCGCCGGGCAGCCGCGACAAGAGCCTCTCGGACCCAATCGGACAGATTGCCGGAACCCTTCCGGCGCAGCGCATGCTCTGCCGCTTCGCGGATCAGAGCATCGTGCTCGGGCAGGAGACGGACGCGGATCGACGATGCATGGGTGCGCTCTTCCTTGGGGCGTGCCATGGCCCTATCGTAGTCCCAAGGGGAACACAAGTCAACAGAAGAAAGTCCTTGACATGTGTTCCCAAAGGGACTACACTAACCACGGATCGAGGGAGGACTAGCCTGAAACCAAACGGCCCCGGCAAGAGCGGCTAACTCTCGCCGGGGCCAAGAATCCGCCAGCCGAAGCCAGCGAACCCCACAAGTTCATTATGGCACGGCGCGGCGGGCTGAAAGCGAGCCGCCATGACCTGCCACAGCTGCCAAGCCGCCGACGCCAAGAAGTTTGGGAAGGACCGGCGCGGGAATCAGCGCTACCGCTGCCGCACTTGCCGCAAGACGTTCTCGACGCGGCCGGCGCGGCCCCTGGGCGCGATGCGCCTGCCGGTCGAGAAGGCCGAGCTGATCCTGCACTTGCTGACCGAGGGGAGCGCGGTCCGCAGCATCGAGCGCGTCACCGGCGTTGAGAAGAAGACCATCCTGCGGCTGCTGGCCCAGGTGGGCGCCGACTGCGAGCGGATGCTGTCCGACCTGGTGAAGGGTGTCGCCGTCGAGGACGTGCAGGCGGACGAGGTATGGGGGTACGTCCGCTGCAAGGAAGGCACCAAGGAGCGGCGCGGGATCGCCGACCCGGAGGCGGGGGACGCCTACTGCTGGATCGGCCTTGAGCGGCACAGCAAGCTGGTGCTAGCCTGGCATCTCGGCCGGCGCAACAAGTGGGACGCGCACGACTTCATGGAGAAGCTGGCGGCGGCCACTGGCGCCGGCCGCTTCCAACTGACCACGGACGGCCTGAACGCCTACCCGGATGCGGTCGATTTCAATCTGGGCGCGCGGGTCGACTACGCGCAGCTGGTCAAGGAGTTTGGCGCGGAGGGCGGCGCCGAGCAGCGGCGGTACGCTCCTCCGCGCCTCATAGGCGCCGAGAAGATCACCGTCTACGGCGAGCCGGAGGAGTCGCGGATCTGCACTTCGCACGTCGAGCGGGCCAACTGGACGCTTCGCGGCCACCTGCGCCGGATGACGCGCCTCTCGAACGGCTTCAGCCGCAAGCGGGCCAACCCTGCGGGCGGCGCTGGCGTTGTTCTTCGCCTACTACAACTTTTGCAAGTTCCACAAGGCTATCCGCATGACTCCGGCGATGGCGGCCGGTCTGGCCCGGCGCCCGTGGAGCATCGGGGACCTCCTGCGGGAGGCAGCAACACACTAGGGCACCACTACCACCCAATCGCACGGGTCGCAAGCCGGTCCGGTATCTGCTAGACTCTTCCGTCTTTGCGGCGCGCGGGAGCTCGCTACGCGTTCTCGAGGTGCAGGTGCGCCGCGGGCGCCGGCGCGACAGCGCGCTTACCCACGGAATCTCTGGAGGCTCGACGAGAATGTTGAAGATCCGCCTGCGCCGCATGGGCGCTCGGCACAGTCCCTACTACCGCGTGGTGGTGTCGGACTCTCGGAACGTCCCGACCGCCTCGGCGGTGGAGGAGCTCGGCCACTACGATCCGACCGCCAAGCCGGCGCGGGTCACGCTCGACGCCGAGCGCATCGGCTACTGGGTCGGCCAGGGGGCCCAGCTGTCGCCCACGGTCAAGCGGCTGATGGGCCAGGCGCGTAAGAGTGCCTGAGCTGGTCGACGACGTCCGGGATCTGGCGCGCCTGCTGGTCGACGACCAGGAGGCGGTGGCGGTGACCGGGACTCACCCGCCGGCGGGGCGGCGGGACCGCGGCTCGGTGCTGGAGCTGCGGGTCGCTCCAGACGACCTGGGGAAGGTGATCGGTCGCCAGGGGCGCACCGCGCGCGCCCTGCGCACGCTGCTCGAGACCCGGGGTGACCGGCGTGGCGAGCGGTATGAGCTCGACATCCTCGAAGACTAGCGACCCGCCGTCAGCCCGGGGAGCGGCCCTGCCGGAGACGGAGACGGTGACCGTCGGCCGGATCCTGGGGCCGCACGGCCTGCGCGGCGAGGTGGTGGTCGAGGTGCTGACGGACGCGCCGCGGCGGTTCGATCCCGGAAGCTCCTTGCTGTTGGTGCGCGAGGGCAAGCCGGAGGGGGCGCTGGTGGTGGCCGCGCGCCGGGCTGCCGGCGGGCCGGGCAAGTCCGCGGCGGGCGGCCGGGCGCGGCGGGCGACGGCGCTGCTGCGGTTCGCCGGCATCGGCGACCGCGAGGCGGCGGCGGCGCTGCGCGGCGGCTGGCTCGAGATCGAGCGGTCGCTGGTGCCGCCGGCGCCGGCGGGGACGTATTACCGCTTCGAGCTGCTGGGGTGCCGCTGCAGCGACGGCGGCGAGGAGCTGGGGGAGGTCGTGGAGGTGGTGGAGGACGGCGGCGGCCTGCTGCTGATCGTCGCGGACGGCCGCCGCGAGGTGCCGGTGCCGTTCGTGGCGCGCTTCCTGCGCGCCGTCGACGTCGAGCACGGCAGGATCGAGCTGCAGCTGCCGCCGGGGCTGATCGAGGCATGCGCATCCAGGTCCTGACCATCTTCCCCGAGCTCTTCTCGCCGTTCCTGGCCACCAGCCTGGTGGGGCGGGCAATCGCCAGGGGGCTGCTCGCGGTGGAGGTGCACGATCTGCGCGACTTCACCGAGGATCGGCACCGCAGCGTCGACGACGAGCCCTACGGCGGCGGCGGCGGCATGGTGATGATGGCGCCGCCGTGGATCCGGGCGGTGCGGGCGCTCGCGGCGGAGGCTGCCGCGGGCGAGGGCGCGGCGAGCGGCGCGGCGGACACGGTGGGCGCCGGCGGCGTCGAGGGCGCCGCGGTCGGCGCGGGGCGCCTGCCCTGGCGGGTGCTGCTGTCGCCGCAAGGGGCGCGGCTCGACGACGCCAAGGTGCGGGAGCTGGCCGCCCGGGAAGGCCTGATCCTGCTCTGCGGCCGCTACGAGGGGATCGACGAGCGGGTGCGGCAGACGGTGGTGGACGAGGAGATCTCGATCGGCGACTACGTGCTGTCCGGCGGCGAGCTGCCGGCCATGGTGCTGATCGAGGCGCTGTCGCGGCAGGTGCCCGGGGTGGTGGGGCTGGCGGAGTCCGTGGCGATGGACAGCTTCCGCGACGGCCTGCTCGACCACCCGCACTACACGCGCCCGCCGGTGGTCGAGGGCCTGGCGGTGCCGGCGGTGCTGCTGTCCGGCGACCATGCGGCGATCCGCCGCTGGCGCCGCGAGCAGGCGGTCCGGGCGACGCGCGAGAAGCGTCCCGACCTGGCGGAGGGCGGGGCGGGCGGCGGGGCGGCCGGCGAGCCGGCGGCGCTTGCGCGGTCCCGCGGAGTTGACCAATAATGATGACCGGAATCGTTCCAACTGCGGAGCGCCGGGCCTGAGATGGCGAGGTGAAGTGATGAATCAGCTGCAGCAGGTGGAAAGCCTTTACATTCACAAGGAACAGCCCGACTTCCGCGCCGGCGACACGGTGCGCGTCCACGTGCGGGTCGTCGAGGGCGACAAGGAACGCATCCAGGTCTTCCAGGGCGTGGTGATCGGCAGGCGCGGCGGCGGCACCCGCGAGACCTTCACCGTGCGGAAGATCTCGGGAGGCATCGGCGTCGAGCGCATCTTCCCGCTGCACTCGCCGTCGCTCAGCCGCATCGAGGTGATCCGGCGCGGCAAGGTGCGGCGCGCCAAGCTCTACTACCTGCGCGCGCTGCGCGGCAAGGCGGCCCGCATCGAGGAGCGGCGCGACGAGCAGGGAGCGTCGCGATCGGCGACCGCGGCGACGGCCGGGAACGCGGCCGCGGAAGACGAGCCGACCTCCTGACGCCGGCGCCGGGCTCCAGCGGACGGCGCCGCCGGTGCGTATTCACGATCTCTTCGCGGAAGCCTACCGCCTGCGATTGCTGCGCGGGCTCGAGGAGCAGCTGGCGCACTGCGGCTTCGCCCGCATCGCCGGCGCCGACGAGGTCGGGCGCGGCGCCCTGGCGGGCCCGGTGGTGGCCGCCGCCCTGATCCTGGACACCCGCTGCCTCGTCCCCGGCGTCGACGACAGCAAGTGCCTGCTTCCGCCCGACCGGGAGCGGCTGGCCGCGGCCATCCGCGCGCGCTGCCTGGGCGTGGCGGTGGCGAGCGTCTCGGCCGAGGTGATCGATCGCATCAACATCCTCGAGGCTTCCCGGCTGGCGATGCGCCAGGCGCTGGCCAGCCTGGAGCCGCCACCGGATTGCGCGGTGATCGATGCCGTCGCGCTGCCGGGGCTCGGATTCCCCTGCCTGCCGGTGGTGCGCGGCGACGTCATCAGCTACGCTGTAGCCTGTGCTTCCATCGTCGCCAAGGTGGAGCGTGACCGGCTGATGATCGAGCTCGGTCAGCGCTATCCGCAGTACGGCTTCGCCGCGCACAAGGGCTACGGCGTGCCCGAGCACCTGGCGGCGCTGGCCGCGCGCGGACCTTGCCCCGAGCACCGGCTCACCTTCCAGCCGGTGCTTCCCCGCCGCGCCGCCCGTGGCGTGGCGGTGGCGGAGCTGGACGACTGATGGCGGTCAAGCGCGAGCAGGTGGTGCAGACCGCCGAGAAGTACGTGGCGCGGGGCAAGATCGAGCCGGCCATCCGCGAGTACCGCAAGCTGCTCGAGGAGAACCCGAACGACATCAACACGCTGAACCGCGTCGGCGATCTCTACGCCCGCATCCAGCGCATCGACGAGGCGGTCGACTTCTTCAACCAGATCGCCGAGCAGTACGCCGGCGAGGGCTTCTTCGTCAAAGCCATCGCCATCTACAAGAAGATCATCAAGCTGGACCCGACGCGGCTCGACGTCTACGAGAGCCTGGCCGAGCTCTATCACCGGCAGGGACTGGTCACCGAGGCCCGCACGCAGTACCAGGTGCTGGCGGACTACTACCAGAAGCACGAGAACGCGACCTCGACCATCGCCATCTACCAGAAGATGGCGGACCTCGAGCCGAACAATCCGACCTATCACGTCAAGCTTGCCGAGCTCTACCAGCAGCAGCAGCTGATCGAGAAGGCGATGGGCGAGTACCGCATCATCGCCGAGCTGATGCTCACCCACGGCCATCCGCAAGAGGCGGCCCAGGTGTACGAGCGGGCGTTGGCGATCGACAGCAACAATCTCGCCTTCATCACCGACGCGGCGCTGAAGCTCAAGGAGACGGCCGGCACGGCGATCACCGTGCGCTTCCTGTCGGCGGCGGTCGAGCGGAATCCGCAGGCGGCGCAGGTCGCCCGCATGATCGGCGGCGCCGGCGCGGCGGCCCTCCCGAGCGGCCTCGGCGGCACCCGCTCCGGGATTGCCGCGCCGGCCGCGCCGCTGGGTGCGGCCGCGCCACAGGGTGCGGCAGCACCGCCGGCCGCGACCGCGCCAGCCGCGCCGGCTGCGACGTATCCGCCAGCCGCGGCCGCCCCGCCGGCCACTGTCTCTCCGGGACCTCCCAGCGCACCCCGGGCGCCGGCCGCGCCTCCAGCTCCGCCTTCGGCGACGCGGGCGCCGGCCGCGCCCGCCGCCGACTCCGCGAGTGCCTGGGCGCCGGACATCGACCTCGACCTGGACATGGAGATCGACCTCGACCTCGGCGACGAGCTCGTCGTCGACGAGGCCGCGGGTCCGCCGCCGGCAGCGGGCCAGGGCGCGGCGGCGCGGGGGCTGCCCGGCGACGGCCAGGCGCGCGACGAGGCGCCGGGGCCGCCGGCCGGCCGCTTCGGAGTGGCCGCCGGGTACGAGCCGGCCTTCGAGGTCGAGGAGGAGACCGCGTCCGGCGCGGCCGCCCAGGCCGGCGCAGCGGCGGGCACGGCCGGAGGCCAGGGGCCGCGTCCGGCGCCGGAGGAAGGCGACCTCGATCTCGAGGACGTCTTCGTGCTCGACATCGAGGACGAGGAGGAGCCCGCCAGCCTGGTCAAGCCGCCCCCCGACATGCTGCGCGAGCCGCGGCGTCCGCCCTGGGCGCAGGAGTCGACGCCAGCCGCCGGAACCGCGGCGCCGTCGCCGCGCCCCACGCCGCCGTTGCCGAGCGCCGCCGCGGCGCCATTCCGGTCGGCCGCGCCGCCGCCTGGGTCGGCCGCGCCGCCGCTCGGGCCGGCCCTGCCGCCGCCGCCTCTGCCTGCCGCGGCGCCGCCCCTCGGGGCCGTCTCCGCGGCATCGGCGGCCGGGGCGGCCGGGCCAGGGCTTCCCGAGCACCTGCCGCCGGCGGTGCCCGGCAAGCGGCGGCTGACCGGCGAGTTCGAGCTGATCAATCCATTCGCGACTTTCGACCAGCCGGTGGACGTCGCGGAAGGTGCCGGGCTCCCGGACCTCCAGCGGCCTTTCCGTGCGGGCGAGGTCCCGCCGCTGCCGCAGGAGCCGCTGCCGCTGGCGCCGTCGCCGTTGCCGGCGCCGCCGCTCCCCGATGCCACCGCGGGTCCGCGGCCGCCGGAGGTGCCGCCGAGCGGCGCGGCCGCGGCGACGCAGCCCGGCGGCGAGTCGGCGGCGCCGCCGCTTGCGGCGGCCGCGGCGGCCGCGGCGGGCGCGGTGGCTGCGGCGGGCGCGGTGGCTGCGGCGGGCGCGGCGGCCGAACCGGCTGGGCCGAGCATGCCGGGAATGCCGATGGGGCCGGCAGGGCCGGCGGCGCAGGCGGTCGCCGGCAGCGGCGCGGAGCTTCCGGGAGAGAGCGGCGGGGCTGGCGCATCGACCTGGCCGGGGGCCGCGGCGCCTGCCACCGGCACGCCGCCGGCGCCCCCTTCCGCGGCGGGCCGGGGCGAGGGGCCGCCGGTTCCGGGCACGGCGGGGCCGCCGGCGATCAAGATCGACTCGGATCTGCTCGAGCGCACCGCCGCGGAGCTGCTGCCGCCCGCCGTCGAGCGTTACGAGGACCTGGTCTCCGAGGCCGAGGTGCTGGCCAAGTACGGCCTCGAGGAGAAGGCCATCGAGCGGTTGCGGGAGGCGGTCCGCCTCAAGCCCCGCCGGTTCGCGGCCTACCTCCTGCTCATCCAGCTGCAGCTCGACAAGGGCCGCCACGCGCGGGTGATCGAGCTCGCGAACCAGGTCTCCCGGCTCTCCGAGAGGGGCGACCGCGAGCCCTGGGCGAAGCTGCGCCGCCGCCTGCTGGCTGCCGGCTACCTGCTGGAAGGGGACCGGGTCGCCTCTGGGCCGCAGCCGCCAGGCGCCGCGGAGCGGGGGGGTACGGCGCGCGCGCCGCGGCCGCGTGCCGTGGCCCCGGCACCTCCCGGCATCGCCGCCGATGGGAAGGCGGCCGCGGCTTCCACGCCGCCGTCCGCCGCAGTGGGCCCACCGCAGCAGGCGACCGCAGGGCCGCTGCCGGCCACCGAGGGTCAACCGCCGGGGCCGGCCCCGGCAGGCGAGCAGCCGGCGGCGGCCGCCGCCGCCGCCGCGCGCGGCGCTGCTCCCGCTCGGCGGCCCCGCAAGGCCACCGACACCAGCATCGAGAAGATCCTGCAGGGCCTCGTCGAGCGGCCGCCGCGCTCCGGGCGCGCCGCGAAGAAGGCGACGGCCGCCCAGGCCGTGCCGGTTGTTCCGGCGCCGGCAGGTCCTGCGCCGGCCGCGGCCGGCGCCGCGGGGGGAGAGGAGCCGGCCGAGGCGCTGGCAGGATCGGAGCAAGCCGCAGCGGTAGGTGCGGCTCCGGCCGCGGCCCCCGCCGCGGCGGCAGAGGAGCCGGCCGCGACGCAGGCAGGATCGGAGCAGGCCGCGGCGGAGGGTGCGGCTGCGGCTGCGGCCCCCGCCGCGTCGGCAGAGGAGCCGGCCGCGGCGCCGGCTGGATCGGAGCAGGCCGCGGCGGCAGCCATGGCTGCGGCGCCGGCGGCGGCTCCCGCACCCGCGGCGGTGGCTTTCGCCCCCGCCGCGTCGGCGACGCCTGCTCCTGCTCCTCCCGCGGCTGCGGTTGCCGCTCCGCCCGCGGCGGCCGCACCCCTGGCGGCGGCGCCCGAGGAGGTGGCTCCGCCGCCGGCAGTGCCGGCGCCGACCGCGGCGCCGGGAAGAGGCCGAGACGAGCTCGCGCTGCCCGCCGCGGCGGCCGCGGCCGACGCGGCGGCGCCCGATCTGGTCGAGCTGCCGCCGCTGCTCGCGCCCGGAGAGGAGGTGGCTCCGCCCGATGAGCTACCGCGGCCGACGGACATCTTCAACCCGCTCGAGATCGGCGCCATGGTCGAGAGCGAGGAGATCGACTGGAGCGACGACGGCGCTCCGCGGCCCGGCTTCGCGCCCGGCCCGGCGGCGGCCGGCGCGCCGCCGCTCGGCGGGGCCGGTATGGGGGCCGGCGCAGGGGCCGGGGTTGGCACAGGGGCCGGCACCGGTGCAGGGGCTGGCACAGGGGCCGGCGCCGGTGCAGGCGCTGCCGCGGCCGGCCTCGCCGCGCCGGGCGATGCTCTCGCCGCGCCTCCCGGGGCGTTCGGCAGCCCTGCAGGTTTGCCGGGGCTATTCCCGCCGTCCGCGGCCGGTGCCGCCGCAGCTGCCACGGGCCTTGCCGGCCCGGGCCCAGGAGATGGCTTCATCGTGTCCGCCGGTGCACCCGGCAATCAGGTGGGACCCTCGCCGCCGCCGGCGGCACCTGCCGCGATACCGGGCGCCCCGGGCCTCGACGACACCGGCGGCATGAGCTGGCTGGACGAGGCCGACTCGGGCCGGAACCAGGCGGCCGCCAGGGCGGCGAGCCTGTTCGAGGAGGAGGAGGACTTCTTCGACCTGGCGGGCGAGCTGGCGCAGGAGCTGTCGCGGGAGCCGGTCTTCCAGGGCGACGAGCAGCTGATCCAGCAGGAGCAGTCGCTCGAGGAGATCGTCGAAGGGTTCAAGCGCGGCGTCGCCGAGCACCTTTCGCCGACCGACTACGACACCCATTTCAACCTGGGCATCGCCTACCGCGAGATGGGGCTGCTCGACGAGGCGATCGGCGAGTTCCAGCTCTCGGCCAAAGACCCGCACTTCCTGGTCTCATGCTGCTCGATGCTCGGCCTGTGCTTCCTCGACAAGGGGCTGCCCGAGCTGGCCATCAAGTGGTACCGCCGCGGCCTCGAGGCCGAGACCATCGGCGAGGAGGACACCTTGGGCCTGCTCTACGACATGGGCTGCGCCTACCTCGCGATGGGCGATCAGGCGGGAGCCTACAAGACCTTCGTCGACGCCTACGGCATCAACACCAACTACCGCGACGTCGTGGCTAGAATCGAGGAGCTGGGTCGTCCTCGCTGAAGATCCCCTCGCGCATCCTCTCCTCCCGCTGCCGCGCGAAGCCCTCGACCAGCAGCTCCAGGAACCGCGGCAGCCGCTCGTACAGGCGCCGCGGCGTGCGCCGCACCCCCGCCGCGAGAGCGTAGTGCGTGAGCAGCGGCAGGACGACGGTTGCGTCGCAGTACACCACGACCGCGTCGGGCAGGCGCTCGGGGTCCACCTTGCCCCACGACACCGCCTCGCCGGGCGTGGCGCCGGACAGGCCGCCGACGTCGGGCCGGGCGTCGGTCACCTGCAGGAAGTAGTCGTGCCCCGCCTCCGACAGGCCGAGGACCTCCTGGATCTGCGGCTCGGTCTGCAGCATGAAGTTCTTCGGGCTGCCGCCGCCCAGGATCCAGCAGGCGCTCTTGCCGCCGCTCTCCTTGGCCTGCCAGACGATGGCGGCCGAGAGGTTGACGTCGAGGTTGACGTCGAATACCAGCTTGCCGCCCTCGAGCGCCAGCTCGGCGACGTTCATGCCGATCGAGCTGTCGCCCGGCGACGAGGTGAAGATGGGCACCGCGTGGCGCCAGGCGGCGGCCAGCAGCGAGGTGCCCTCGAGGTCCAGCCGGCGCTCGATCTCGGCCAGGTAGCGGCCGACCCGGAAGTGGAACTCGGGCGTCGACAGCGGGCGCTGGAACTCGGGAAGCCGCAGCAGGCGGCGATAGAACTTGTCGGTCTCGAGCAGCACCTTGTAGTCGAAGACGATGTCGTAGATGCGCACGACGCCCTCGTCGCGCAGCTCGACGTCGTCCCAGGAGGGGCTGCCGGCGTGCAGCTTGAGGCCGATCGCATGGTGGGTGTCGTGGTAGAGGTTGGCGCCGGTCGACACCATCCAATCGATGGCTCCGGCCTCGATCAGCGGCACCAGACACGACTTGCCGTAGCCCGGCGGGGTGAGGGCGCCCGACAGGCTGACGCCCACCGTCACCTCCGGCCGCAGCATCTTGCCCGCCAGCAGCTCGCACGCCTCGCGCAGGCGGCCGCCGTTGTAGGCGGTGAAGGCGTTGCGGATCAGCTCGGCGGCGGTCTCGCGGCCGGTGATCGGCTGCGGGCTGATCGCCTTGCCGGCCAGGTGCCGGCGGGGCGCGGGATCGTGCATGGCGGCGGGGATTGTAGCAGGGCGTGATAGCCTGTGGCCCCTTCAGCACAGGCGGGTGGAGTGACCGAGGTCACGATGAGCCAGGCCAAGACGACGATCACGCTGATCCCGGGAGACGGCATCGGCCCGGAGGTGGCCGCCGCCACCGTCAGGGTGCTCGAGGCCGCGGGCGCCGAGCTCGCCTGGGAGCCGCAGATCGTCGGCAAGGAGGCGCTGCAGCGCTTCGGCGATCCCCTGCCGCCCGAGGTGCTCGACTCGGTCCGCCGGAACCGCGTGGCCCTCAAGGGCCCGGTGACCACCGAGGTGGGCCGCGGCTTCCAGTCGATCAACGTGCAGCTGCGCCAGAAGCTCGACCTCTACGCCAACTTGCGGCCGTCGCGCTCGCTGCCGGGGATCCCTCATCGCTTCGAGGACGTCGACGTGGTGGTGGTGCGCGAGAACACCGAGGACCTCTACAGCGGCCTCGAGCACGTGGTCGTGCCTGGGGTGGTCGAGAGCCTCAAGATCATCACCGAGAAAGCCTCGACCCGCATCGCCAAGTTCGCCTTCGAGTACGCGCGCCGCCACGGGCGCCAGCGGGTCACCGCGGTGCACAAGGCCAACATCATGAAGCTCTCCGACGGCCTCTTCCTCGACTGCTTCCGCCGCGTCGCCGCCGACTATCCGGACATCCGCGCCGACGACCGGATCGTCGACAACATGTGCATGCAGCTGGTCATCCGCCCCGAGGAGTGGGACATCCTGCTGCTCGAGAACCTCTACGGCGACATCGTCTCCGACCTCTGCGCCGGCCTGGTGGGGGGGCTCGGGGTGGTGGCGGGAGCCAACCTGGGCCTCGAGTTCGCGGTCTTCGAGGCGGTGCACGGCAGCGCTCCCGACATCGCCGGGCGCGACCTCGCCAACCCGCTGGCCCTCATCCGCTCCAGCATCATGATGCTGTACCACCTGGGCAAGGACGAGGTGGCAGAGCGCGTGCGCGCGGCGCTGCGGAAGGTGATCGTCGCCGACGGCGTGCGCACCCGCGATCTCGGCGGCGACGCCAGCACCACGAGCTTCACCGACGCCGTGGTGGCGGCGATCGAGGCCGGGACGGCGCCCGTTACCTCTTAGTCTCCTTAGTCTCCCCTCCGCCCCTTTGGGCGAGGGATCCAGTCTGGATGGCGGCGGTAGAGGACTCCCGGCCCTCGCCCAAAAGGGGCGGAGGGGAGACCAAGAGGTAACGGACCCACCAACCATCGCCATGGCACACCTGGTCTGGTCGCTGCTGATCGAGCTCTGCCTGCTGCTGGCCGCGGCCCAGGGACTGTGCTGGGCGCTGGCGCGCGGCCTCGGGGCGCGGCTCGAGGCGCGGACGATGGCGCTCGGCCTCGCCCTGCCGCTGCTCCTCCTGTCGCCGTACCTGTTCAAGGACACGCTGCTGGCGCCCACCGGCGTCATCGCCGGAGTGCTCCCGCTGCCGGGCCTGCCGCCGGTGCGCTTCTCCCACCTGGTGCAGAGCGACACCATGTACCAGTTCCTGCCCTGGGAGCTGGAGATCCGGCACGCGCTGCGCCAGCACCGCCTGCCGCTGTGGTCCGACCTGCTCGACGGCGGCAGCTCGCTGTGGAACAACCCCCAGGCCGGCGTGCTGTCGCCGCTCGCCATGCTGGCCCGGCCGCTGGCGATCCAGCATTTCCTGCTCGGGCTGCTGGCGCTCAAGCTGCTGCTGGCGTGCGAGGGCACCTGGCTCCTCGCGCGCCAGCTGGGCATCTCGCGCGCCGCGGCCTGGCTGGCGGCGGCCGGCTTCACGCTGGGCGGCGGCATGCTGTCCTGGGCGCTCTTCCCGCACACTACCGCCCTGGCCTGGGTGCCCTGGCTGACCCTCGGCTGCATCCGCCTCTGGCGGTGGCCGCGCGCGCGCGCCGTCGCCACGACCGCGGCCATCGCCGCCGCGATGCTGCTCTCCGGCCATCCGGAGACGGCGGCGGCGGGCGGCCTGCTCGCCGCCGTCTGCGCCTGCGGGCTGAGCCGGCGGGGGAGCGGCCGGGGCGGCCGGAGCGGCCGGAGCGTCACCGGCGGCCGGGCGGGCTTCGGGCGCGGGCTGGGCGCGACCGCGGCCGCCGCGGTGCTCGGCTTCGCGCTGGCGGCGCCGCTGCTGCTGCCGTTCGCGTATGCCCTGCCCGCCGCGGAGCGCACCCGCGACATGCTGGCGCTCACCGTCCCCGAGCACCACGCGCGGCTGCTGGCGCCGGCGAGCTGGTTCCTGGCGCCGAGCGCGGCGTTCGTCCTGGCGCCGATCAACCCGCGGGTCTACGGCATCCCCTACCAGGAGCCGTTCCGCGGGCCCGTCAACTGGGTGGACGCGCTGAGCGGCTACACCGGGCTGCTGGCGTTCGCCGGGGCCGTGGTCGTCCTGGCGCTGAGCGGTGCGGGCGGTGCCCGCGTCGCGGGCGGCGGGAGCGGCGGCAACGGTGCGAGCGATGAGAACGGCGCGGGCGATGAGAACGGTGCGAGCGGCGGGAACGGCGCGGGCGATGAGAACGGTGCGAGCGGCGGGAACGGTGCGAGCCGTGCGAACGGTGCGAGCGGCCGCCGGGGCGGGGGGCGGGGTCGCCGGGCCTGGCCGTGGCTGGGGTTCGTCGTCCTGTCGCTGCTGCTCGCGGCCGGGTTCGTGCCCTTCGTGCTGCTGCAAGAGGCCGTGCCGCTGCTGCGGCTGCCGACCTACACCCGGCTGCTGCCGGTGGCGTGCCTGGCGCTGGCGGTGGCGGGGGGCTTCGGCACCGATCTGCTGCTGCGTCGGCGGCTGGCGGCGGCGGGACGGGTGCGGGTGGGCGTGGCGCTCGGGCTGGCGGCGGCGGCGAGCCTGGCGGCCGACCGGTCGCCCTGGGTGCTGATGCTCTGGGGCCTGCTGGCGGCCGCGGCGCTGCTGGCGCCCTGGCGGCGGCGGCTGGCCGTCGCCGCGCTGGCGCTGGCGCTCGGGCTCGACCTGGTGCCGTGGGCGGAGCGGCTGCTGCCGCGCGGCCAGCCGGCGCTGTTCTACCCGCGGAACGTGGTGACGTCCACTCTCGCCAGGGAGACCGGGGCCGATCTCGCGGCGGCCGGCGGCGGCGCCTCGAGCGGGTCCGGCACGTGGCGGGCCGTGGGCATGTCGGTGCTGGTCTACCCGTCGCTGCTGCCGGTCTACGGCATCGCCGAGGCGCGCCCGGACAACGTGCTGACGCCGGCGTCGTACCTGCGGGTGCTGAATGCCGCCTTCGGCTTCAACCCGACGCTGGTCAACTACTACGCGAGCTTCGACAACCCCGACCATCCGCTGCTCTCCTTCCTCGGCATCCGGGCGGTGGTCGGCAGCGTGCTGGTGCCGCCGCCGCGCACGCTGGTGCCGGTGCCTTTCCTCGGGCAGATGGCCTCGCTCATCTTCCGTAACCCGCGCGCCCTGCCGCGCTGGTTCGTGCCGTCGGCGGTCGAGGCGATCGAGCGCCCCGCTCTCGACCGCTGGATCGCCGGGCTCGCCGACCCGGGCCGGGTGGCGGTCTTCCGCGACGAGCTCGCTGCCGCAGGCGCCGGCCAGCTGGCGGCGGTGGCGAGCACGGCCGGTGCGGCGAGTGGTAGCGCCGCGGCGCCGGTGCCGGGCCAGGTGCCGCCGCCCGCCGCGAGCGCCATGCCGGCGCCCGCTGTCGCAATGCCGCCGCCCGCTGTCGTCATGCCGGCGCCGGCCGCGATGCTCGGTACCGTCCGCGCCGCCCAGGCGCTCGCCGCCGCGCCGGGCCGGGCGCTGCTGGCGGTGCCCGGCAGCGGCCTGCGCCTGCTCGCCACCTCGATCCAAGGGCCGGCCGGGTGGCATGCGCGGGCCGCCGGCGGGGCGCGGCTCGCCGAGCTGACGGTCGACGGCGCCTTCCTGGGCGTGGTGGTGCCGGCGGGAGTGTCGCGAGTCGAGCTCGCCTACCGGCCGCCGGGCCTCGTGGCCGGCACGGCGCTGGCGTTCCTGGCGCTGGTCGTCGTCATCGCGCTGGCGGTGCGGATCTTCCCCCGGCCGCCGTCCCAGGCGAGGCGGCGGGGGACCGCGGTGCCTCGCCCCGACGGCGGCCGGGGAGAGATCCGCACCGCCTAGCTCGTCAGGCGCCGGCGGCAATCCCGCGGGAGCCGCTCGAATCCCCGCCGAGGGCCGTCGTCGCGGCGGCCGGCCGTCCGCGCGGTCGCCCGGGGCCGAGTCGCTCTACCCAGCCGGTACCCGGCCGGCTGCTTCGCCAGCGCCGGGGCGGTACAATCAACCCATGGCGCAGCCGATCGTCGAGCCCGTCAGCTCCTCTCTAGAGCCCTCCCCCGAGCCTTCGCGCAGCGTCGTCACCAGCGCCTGCCCGCTCGATTGCCCCGACGCCTGCAGCCTGTCGGTGACCGTCGAGGACGGACGGGCGACCAAGATCGACGGCAGCCAGCGGAACCCGCTCACCGCCGGCTTCATCTGCGCCAAGGTGCGGCGCTGGCCCGAGCACGTCTACGGCGAGGCGCGGCTGCTCCACCCGGAGGTGCGCCGCGGCCGCAAGGGCGACGGCGTCTTCGCGCGGGTGTCCTGGGACGAGGCCCTGTCGCTGCTCGCCGAGAAGCTGCGCACCGCCCGCGACCGGCACGGCGGCGAGTCGATCCTGCCGTTCTCCTACGGCGGCTCGAACGGCCTCCTCACCCAGGACACCACCGACCTCCGCCTCTTCGAGCGCCTCGGCGCCTCGCGCCTTGCCCGCACCGTCTGCGCCGCCCCCTCGCGCAGCGCCGCCGCGGGGCTCTACGGCCGCATGGCGGGCGTGGCGCTCGGCGACTACGTGCACGCGCGGATGATCGTCCTCTGGGGCGTCAACCCTGGGGTCAGCGGCATCCACCTGGTGCCGGTGATCCAGGAGGCGCAGCGGCGCGGCGCCCTGCTGGCGGTGATCGACCCGCGCCGCACGCCGCTCGCCAAGCGCGCCGACCTGCATCTCGCGCCGCGCCCCGGCACCGACCTGCCGCTGGCGCTGGCGGTGATCCGCTGGCTGTTCGAGGAGGGCCGGGCCGACCTGGACTTCCTCGCCGCCCACGCGCATGGCGCCGGCGAGCTGCGCCGGCGCGCCGCGGCGTGGGACTTCGACCGCGCCGCGGCGGTCTGCGGCGTCCCGGCCGGCGACATCGAGCGGTTCGCCCGCATGTATGCCGGCAGCTCGCCGGCGGTCGTGCGCACCGGCTGGGGCCTCGAGCGGAACCGCAACGGCGGCTCGGCGGTGGCGGCGACGCTGGCGCTGCCGGCGGTGGCCGGCAAGTTCGGGGTCCGCGGCGGCGGCTACACGATGAGCAACTCGGGCGTTTGGAACGTCGACGTCGCGGCCGCCGCGGGGCTGTCCTCGGAGTCTCTGGCGCCTCCGGAGGCAGCGGCGACCACGGACAGCTTGGATGCCCCCGAGACCTGGGAAGCCCTCGAGGCCCCGGAGGGCGCGGAGGCCCCGGAGCACCCGGAGCAAGGCGAGCGCCGGCGCCGGCCCCGCCCCCGCACGATCAACATGAACCGCCTGGGCGAAGTCCTGCTCGGGGCCGAGCCGCCGGTGCAGGTGCTGTTCGTCTACAACTGCAACCCCCTCGCCACCATGCCCGAGCAGGAGCGCGTGCGCCGCGGCCTCGAACGCGAGGACCTCTTCACGGTCGTCTTCGATCCGGTGCGCACCGACACCGCGCGCTACGCCGACCTGCTGCTGCCCGCCACCACCTTCCTCGAGCATCACGAGCTGGTCAAGGGTTACGGCGCCCTGGTCCTCCACCAGGTGCCGCCGGCGATCGAGCCGGTGGGCGAGGCGCGGCCGAACTACCGCGTCTTCGCGGACCTCTGCGACCGTCTCGGCCTCACCCGGCCGCGGGACCCGGAGGGCGCGGCGGCGCTGACCGCGGCGCTCCTCGCGCCGGCGCCGCGGCAGCGCGCCGAGCTGGCGCGCGACGGCATGGCGGCGCCCGACTGCGGCACCGCCCCGATCCAGTTCGTGGACGTCTTCCCGCGCACCGCCGACCGGAAGATCGACCTGGTGCCGGCGGCGCTCGACCGCGAGGCGCCGGCGGGGCTGTACGGCTACCGCGAGCTGCCGGCCAGCGCGGTCTTCCCGCTGGCGCTGATCTCGCCGGCCACCTCCCGCACCATCAGCTCGACCCTCGGCGAGCTGCACCGCAAGCTGGTGCCGGTCGAGCTCCATCCTGAAGACGCGGCGCGCCGCGGCCTCGGCGAGGGCGACGCGGTGCGGGTGTGGAACGACCGGGGCGAGGTGCGCACCGCCCTGCGCCTCAATCCCGACCTCGCTCCCGGGGTGGCGATGCTGCCGAAGGGGCTGTGGAGCCACAACACCCGCTCCGGCACCACCGCCAACGCCCTCGTCCCCGACTCCCTGACCGATCTCGGCGCCGGCGCCTGCTTCAACGACGCGCGCGTCGAGGTGGAGCGCGACGGGCCGGCCGACGCCTGAGCCGCCGCTCTCCATGGTGCGCGCGGGGCGAGGGCTCTTCGACGACCAGCCGGCAGGCGCCAGCGGCGCCGCGGCGCCGGCGGCGGGCCGGCCGGCCGCGGCGGGCGGCTCGCCGCTCGCCGAGAGGATGCGGCCGCGCACCCTCGACGAGGTGGTCGGGCACCCGGAGGTCCTGGGACCGGACGCCTTCCTGCGCCGGGCCATCGCCGCCGACCGCGTTCCGTCGCTGATCTTCTGGGGGCCGCCGGGGTCCGGCAAGACCACCCTGGCGCGCCTCGTCGCCGCCGCGACCTCCTCGCTCTTCGTGCCCTTCTCGGCAGTCACCTCGGGCATCAAGGAGGTCAAGGAGGTGATGTCCGAGGCCGCCCGGATGCGCCGCGCCCAGGGGCGTCGCACGCTGCTCTTCGTCGACGAGATCCACCGCTTCAACCGCTCGCAGCAGGACGCCTTCCTGCCCTACGTCGAGCGCGGCGACATCGTGCTGGTGGGGGCCACCACCGAGAACCCCTCCTTCGAGATCAACGCCGCCCTGCTGTCGCGCTGCCGCGTCGTCGTGCTCGGCCCGCTCTCGCTCGACGACCTGACCCTGCTGATGCGCCGTGCCCTGTCCGACCCCGAGCGCGGCCTCGGCGGCGTCGACGTCGCCGTAGACGACGAGGCCCTCGCCGCCGTCGCCCAGCTGGCCTCGGGCGACGCCCGCCGAGCCCTCAACCTGCTCGAGGCCGCGGTCGCGGACGCCGCCGAGTCGGCCGCGCCGCCGGGGGACGAGCGGCCGGGAGACGAGCGGCCGGGAGAAGAGCGGCCGGGAGACGAGCGGCCGGCCGCCACGCCGCGCCTGGACGCCGCGCAGGTGCGCCGGGTGGCGCAGCGCAAGGTCCTGCTCTACGACAAGGCCGGCGAGGAGCACTTCAACCTGATCTCGGCGCTGCACAAGTCACTGCGCGAGAGCGACGCCGACGCCGCCCTCTACTGGCTAGCCCGCATGCTCGCCGCCGGCGAGGAGCCCCTCTACCTCGCCCGCCGCATGATCCGCTTCGCCAGCGAGGACATCGGCCTGGCCGACCCGCAGGCCCTCGTGCAAGCCCTCGCCGCCCGCGACGCCTACCACCTCCTAGGCTCCCCCGAGGGCGAGCTCGCCCTCGCCCAAGCCGCCCTCTACCTCGCCCTCGCCCCGAAGAGCAACGCCGTCTACGCCGGCTTCGGAGCCGCCCTCCGCACCGTCGAGGAGCGCCCCGCCGACCCCGTCCCCATGACCATCCGCAACGCCCCCACCCCCCTCATGAAGGGCCTAGGCTACGGCGCCGGCTACATCTACGCCCACGCCACCGAAGAAGGCGTCGGCGGCCTCGACTGCCTCCCGGACGCGATCGCTGGTACGCGCTTCTACGACCCTCGGGGCAGGGGCTTCGAGGAGAACCTGAAGGCCCGGCTGGAGCGGTACCGGGCGCTGCGGGAGGCGGTGCGGCAGAAGGGGAGCCGAGACGAGTCGTAATCACTGGCCATCGGTTCAATCCACATAGGCGACTCCAATGGAATCAGGTACTTACCGGCTCCGCCCCGAAGCTTTGTGCATGAGATGGAGAAGATCCGCGTGCGCTGCAGTGCGGAGAAGGTACCAGCCAGGAAAGACTCTCTCTCTTGCCTTCGTGCAAGTACCCAGGTACACTTAGTTAGTACCTAACTGAGTCAAAGGGTCGTTATGCCGGGCGAGCGCAGCCGTGAGCGGCCAGAAAAGATCCTAGTTGCGATGTCCACTCTCTCGAACGGCACCACGAAGTGGCTCAAATATGAAGATATTGTTGTTACCGCTTTCGAGCTCTTTCCCAGCGAGTTTGCACTGCGCGGCTACCCACAGTTTCCCGATTCGTCCGATGTTCACAAACCGCTTTACGGGATACTCAAGCGGAACGGCATGGTGAGGGCTGTTAACAAGACCTTTAGCTTGACGGAGCGCGGGGTTGAAGCAGCTGGTCGCATTGCGGAGGCCGCAGGATTGACTGTGGGCCGACTAAAGAGTGCCGATAGGATGACCCGAGACGTAAGGGTCGAACTCGATCGAATGCTCGCATCGGCTGCCTACAGGCTTCATGCCGACGGTCATAGCGACAAGATTCTAGACACCGATTTCTTCGCCTTCGTAGGTTGCACTGTTCGAACACCAAGAAACGACTTCCTTGGACGTGTGGCTGCCACCGACGCTGCTGTCAAAGCTGCTTCACGACTAGGACAGCCGAGTTCCAAGAGCGCTAGTGACCTTGCCGACCTCTGGGCGGCTCTCAACGCCAAGTTCAATAAACTGATCGATCGCCGATAGCCTAGCATCTACTTAGTCAGCGTGCCATGCAACGAGAATCAGGGCTGCGACCGGTGAATCTGCGGTGACACAGGACTCGAAGAGCAGTCTCGAGCGGCCGAATAAGCCGTCTTTTAACTTAATCGATATCTTCGCTGGAATTGGTGGCCTCACCCTTGGCTTTCTAGATGATTCCGCTGAGCCTCGCTGTGGCTTTGTGCCTCGGCTACTAGTCGACGCGGACTCCGACGCACGTGAAGTCGTGCTGCGGAACATCCCGAATATTCCGTATCTCGTGAAAGACGTGCACGACCTCTCCGGAGCAGAGATTCGGCGTCGCGCAAGGCTTGCCGCAGACGATCCGATCCACGTCCTCGTGGGTGGCCCTCCGTGCCAAGGCTTCTCATGGCTTGGCAAGCGCACGCTTAGCGATGACCGGAACATCCATCTAATCGATTTTCTCCGGCTGGTGCGTGAACTCCGCCCGCTCGTTGTGGTCATGGAGAATGTGCCCCTCATCATCACCTCTCATGATGGCGAGGTTATTCGTGAGCTCCGTGAGGGGCTTGCGACCTTAGGCTACTCTTCGTGCGCCGATGTCCTGCTCGCGAGCGACTATGGCGTCCCACAGCTTCGCAAGAGAGCCTTTGTCATCGCCTATTGCTCTAGCCTTGGAATAGACCCGAAGTTTCCAGATCGCACACATGAGCGGGTACCGACGGCCGTTCTAAGCATGGACGACTCCCGGCGACGGTTCGATATAGATAGGCTTCCGTACATCAGTGTTGACGAGGCGATCGGAGATCTTCCCTCAATTCCGGCGGGCGGTGGAGACGATGTTATGTTCTACCGATGTTCACCTACTAGTGCTTATCAGCGCTGGGCCCGCGAGGGGTCAGTCGCGATTTTCAACCACCGCTCGCGAGCCCACTCAAAGAGCTTCCTTGAGAAGATAGAAATCATCGCTGAGGGTGGTCGCAACCAAGACCTTCCCACTGCCGAGCGGTTCTCCGATCGCTACTACAGCCAAGCTTACGCGCGCCTTCACAGGAACGGCATCGCGCAAACCGTAACTACCTGCTTCGGAAATCCTGGATCTGGTCGCTTCATCCATTATCGAGATCTCCGTGCAATAAGCGTACGAGAGGCGGCACGGTTGCAGTCGTTCCGGGATTCGTATGTTTTCGATGGTGTAAGTTCGGCGCAGATGCGCCATGTCGGGAACGCCGTTCCTCCGCTCCTGGCACGGGCGCTTCGCGACCAAGTTTGCCGCGACCTGCTTGCCGCGGGTGTACACCGGCCTCGCCCGGTGGGAAGGCCCAGAAGGCCGAGGACCGAGATTCCAGAGGAGCGGTCCCGCATCATGCGCTCCGTTCCCGGAAAAAACACAACCCCTGAGCGAGCGCTCCGAAGGGCACTGTGGGCTGCAGGGTTACGAGGATACCGACTCCACAACGAGAGTGTTCCCGGCACACCTGACGTCGTTTTCGGTCCAGAGCGGCTTGCAATCTTCGTTGACGGGTGCTTCTGGCATGGTTGTCCAAGATGTTACCGAGAACCGAAATCCCGGAGGGAGTATTGGAGGATGAAGGTGGCTCGCAACAAGGACCGCGACATCAAGGTCAACAAAGCCTGTAAAGTGGCAGGTTGGCATGTGCTCCGAATCTGGGAGCACAACCTCTCACGAAATCCAGAGAGAGCCGCCACAAGGATCGCAAGAGTTCTCGATCGAGTTCGGCAGGCGGCCCACTCAGGCTCGAAGGCTGGTCAGAGGCGCAATGGACCTGCGGCGATCTCGAGAGGGGATCGCCTCACACGTAGGAGTTGAGGGTAACGCGATGAAAGCAAATGCGGCGCTCGCGCTCACCATTAGAGAGCAACCGAACGTATATGACGACGAGTTTCTGAATATCATAGGCAATGAGTTCAAATTTGATCATGTCAAGGGCCTGGCAGAATGGGTCAAGAACTCTGCCGACGCTTACACACGGCTCGACGTCCCGGACGCTGAGCAGTATATCTACCTGAAGCTTGAGCAGTTGGGCCGGCCCAAGCGGCCCCGTTTCTCTTGCATCGATTTTGTCGGCATGTCAAGCGAGGATATAGATCAGGCATTCAAACGATGGGGCGATCGCCGTGCCGCGGCTAGGGGTACGGGAAAGCGGATGCTGGGCGGTCACGGCAATGGAGGAAAGTTCTATATGCGGCAGATGTTTCATACCTCCTATTTTGTGACTTATAAGGAGGGACGGCTAAATGTCTTCGGGTTCAACGCGCGCAAAAAATACGGGTTCGCAGAGGGACTTAGAGATAAGAAGCTTTCAGTACCAAATGCGCTCGAGTATGCAGAGCTTGGTGATATTGATATACCACGCCCGACACGCGACCGATGGGCTAGAGATGGTGTGGGATTCACGGTTGTCGTGGGCGAGAGCCCAGAGCGTATCAAGGTTTGGAGCGTTCAACTCCGCGAGATCTGCCAGCGGCTTAGAGTTCACCCGCAATCCAGGCGGCTTGTTAAATACAAGACGATCTTCGTTTGGGTGCCTCCAAATGCACCCCAGCGTTTGGCGCCTGAAGAGGTGGCACCAAAGGCCGGCTTTGAAGGTCCTTACACCTTTGAGGTTCCTCCTGGACTGGATTATCACGGCCAGAAGATCGCTTTCAGGAACCGACAATATCCAAAGGGCTGTTTAGTGATCTGGACTTCGTCGGATCCTTTCGGTCGGAGCGGTGAGCGTAGCGCTCTAAATAGTATTGATATCTTGGGCGAGGCGGGCTGCATAGGATCGTATCGCATGAATGAACTCGGTTATCTGCGACATGGTGCTCAGGCAGAATTCCTCTACGGCGAATGCTCTTGTCCCATTTTGGAGGACCCTAATGATGACTGTGTAAGAAACGATAGGGAGAAACTTGTAGAGAGCGACCGGACACGCGCGTTATTGGCATGGATCAGAGACCGAGTGGACGATGTGGCCGGCAAAATCGCAGATGAGGAGAGCAAGGAAAAGAAGCGCACGGAATTGAGAGAATCATCAACGCTTAATCAGCTCCTGGATATGTGGAAGAACCGATTCATGAGCAAGATTTTTGCCGAGGTCTTAGCCGGCGTGGGGCTAGGGGACGGCTTTGGAGGCGGCGGCACTGGCGGGACTGATCCGTGGAGCGGCGGTGCTTCCAGAAGTGAGCGAACGGGAAAGGAGGGTGGTGCAGGCGAAGGTGGCGAGGGAGGTGCAAGTGGAGAGAAGACCCGCCGGGCACCGAGGTTCCCGCAGGTGCTTCTCTCGGGCTACAACGTTGACCCGCTAGATGAAGAGGCTGCGAGTCCGTACGAGCTCGACCCGCGCCATCCTGCCGTCTACCAAAGGCCAGAAGATGTACCTCAAGGCCTGTATTGGATTAACACTTCGCGTCCCCTCGCTCAGCGAATAATATCGCAGTACGGAGTTAAGAGCACTCGATGGAGAGAGTATCTGTTTCAGCGCTATGTAGACATCATCCTTAAGGAAGGGCTGTATGAGCTAGCGAGGCGTGATCCCGAGATGACGGCGGGGAAGGTGGATGACCTTTGGGATAAGGTTCAGTCTCGCGTGCATGATGCTGCAGCTGAGGATCTTGAGGCTTTTCTCTTTGAGGAGGCTTTCGCCAGCGGAGTTCTTTCGGATCTTCAGTAGAGGGCTGTACGATGGCAACGATAGTTTCGAGGACTGGCGAACCGCTGGATCGGCTAGTCCAGCTCAGGGTCGCCGACCTACCGATCTCGCGACACCTGTTCTTGGCACTGAAGAGCCGAGGGATTGGACAGCTCTCCGAACTGTTACAGGCTCGCAGGCTAGGTCAGCTCAAAGGGCTTCCAGCAGGCCAACGCCAGCAATTGGAGATTGCCTTACAGCCGTACCTCGAACTGTGGCGGAGGAGTCTCGGTCGCGGCACGAATCGCCTAGGATCTGCTGACGCGGCTGCTGAGTCGGGGGGGAGCGGCCCATCTAGCGAGTCGATCTTGGGCAGGGAATTGACCGAAGCTGAAGAAGAATTGCTGCGGCGACTTCCTGTTGCAGAACTTACTCTTCCTGTCCGTGCGAAAGGGCTAGTGGTTACCTTTGGCTGGAATACTGCGCTTGACCTTGCTGCGGCTCCCTTGCAGGCCGTGAGGCGCCAGAGGAACTGCGGAGTCAGGACCATAATTGGGCTTCAGCGTGCAGTCCTCGGCGCTATCGAGCGGCTCGAGGAGGTCGAGGCCTCTGCTGGGAATGCCGATATTCCGGCGCAGCCCGAGGCGGTCCGGCGATTCGTCGGCGAGATAATTGAGTCGCTTCCTGAGCGGCGCGGCTTCGTGTTGCGGGAGCGGTTTGGACTCTGGCACGGGACGCGCGAAACTCTCGAGGACATTGGGTATGCTTTAGGGGTCACTCGCGAGAGGGTGCGGCAAATTGAGAATAGGGCTTTGGTTGAGCTGCGGCAAAGCAAATGGAAGCGGCGCAGCCTAGACGTGCTAAAGCGACTTCGGGAGGACTTGCTGGCCGGGGCGTTTTCGCCGAACCGATGGGGTATCCTGACAGAGGAAGAAGTCGATGCTGTGTTCGACTCCGAGCGGCATAGCTCGAGCGAGGAGCCTCAGAAGTTGCAGGCCATAGCTTTGGGATTCTTATCGAAAGTCTTTTGGAGCGACTCCGACGGAGATGACGACTGGTTTGTCAAGACTGCTGAGGGGCGTGTGTTTGCGTCGGACGAGATCGCCGAGCGATATCGGAACACTGAAGCGAGAGTGCGGTCACTGCTTATTGCGCGAGGCAGGCCGCTTCCACTTACTGAAGCAGTGAAGGAGCTTGGCCGTTATGAGATCAAGGTGACCACGGAAGAACTCGAGAGGTTTTGCGAGGTCTCGAATAGCATTGGCCTTGATTGGACGGACAGTGTTGGCCTTCGACGATGGCGGTTCTTCGATGGAAGGAACGTAGCTTCTATTGCCCAGAAGGCCCTGATGGAGTTTGGCAAGCCAACGCATTTTCGGTATATCACCGAGCGCGTAAACGCATTGGCGCCTGACGGGCGCATGTGGGATGAGCACGCTGTTACGGTTGCCATGCTAAGGTATAAAGAGACCTTTGTCTCACTGGGGCGAGGGATGTACGCATTGCTCAACTGGGGGATTGCGCGGCCACCATTTATCAGAGACTTTTTGGCGACAGCCATACAAGAACTAGGGGGCAAGGCTCACGGTGACAGCTTGGCCTTGATTGGGGCAAGAAGGTATGGCTTTAAGAAGACATCGATTGTTATGACATTGAGTATGAACCCGCAGCTCTTTACGGATTTAGGGGCTGGATGGTATGCGGTCCGATAGTTACGACGGTCGTGCCGGCCTCGGGACTCGTGGTTTGCCTGGGCATGAGCTCGAGGACGGGGAAGCCGAGGTCTCGCCCTGGCGATCGAACAGCAAATCAGTCTCGCGCTCCTGGACGGGTTCGACCCAAGGCGGCTCGCATTGTCCATCGGAGTCCTGATCCGAGCAAGACGGGGAGGCAAGATTGACTCCTTTCGTTCCGGGCTAGACAGAATCCGCACGGAAGCTGGCTTCTGAATCAGGACGATCCCTATCAGAAGGTGCGCGAGACTGCCGGGAGTAGGAAATGCGGCGATTACGCCCTTGGTTTCGGAAGGCAGTCCCGACTTGGCGTGGGGGCCGCGGGAGGGGAATCACGATCCTCTGCTCCTCGGCCGCGCGACGAAGATCTCGGAATCCGGCAGCAGCTCGAGTCCACGCTCGGCGAGGTGCCACACGTCGTGGCCCTGCTCCTTCAGCCAGGCGACGACCTTGAGGGCCACGCCCATATCCGCGAGTAATCGCACCAGCGCCTAAGCCGAGAAGACCTCTTCTCGCGCCAGCCAAGCTGCGTACTCGAGGACCTGCTGGATGTCTTCCTTCTCGAGGTAGGGATAGTCCGCGACGATCTCCTCGACGGGCGCCCCCTCCGCGATCAGGGTCACGACATGAGCGACAGTGATCCGCATGCCACGGATGCACGCTCTGCCGCCCATGATCTTGGGGTCAAAGGTGATACGGTCGAAAGCCACGGGGTTCCCTTTCTCGTCGTGCCGAACCTGTCATGTCCAAGGGTAGCGCCGATCGGCCAGGTCATGGGAGCCATCGTCAGCGACGACAGCGATTCCGCAATTCGGCGGTGCGTTGCTTCGTTCGCGGCTCATGGGAGGTTGGGGGGAGAGCCGTCGCATTGGAGGGTTGGGAGGGGGGCTGAGGCGTTGGGAGGGGCAGGAGAGCGCCACCCGTGCCTCTCGGCGACGAGCCGGGTTCCCGCCGGGCGCGTGGCGGGAGAGAACCTGCGACAATAGGCCCCGGGAGAGCACGACGATGGCCAAGGTTGTCCTGGAAATTCCGCCGGAGATCATGGATGCCGTCAGGCTTCCACCCGCCGAGGTTGAGGGCGAGCTCCTCAAGGAGCTGGCGCTCGCGCTCTACCGCCGCGGCGCGCTCTCGCTAGGTAAGGCACGCACCCTTGCTCACATGAGCCGCTGGCAATTCGAACAGCTCCTCGGCGAGCGTCGGATTGCTCGCCATTACACCGAGGCGGATCTCGGGGAGGATCTCCTCTACGCGCATGGTCATCGTTGACTCCCTAACCTTGCACTCGAACGTCTCCGGCTAGTGGAGGTGCGTTCATGGCGGTCTCGAACGACGATGAGGAAGCCATCCGAAGTCTCTTTGCGGAATGGAAGCGGGCCAGCGAGGCGAAGGACGTGGACGGCCTGTCGAAGCTCATCGCGGACGACGCGATCTTCCTCGCTCCGGGCCAGCCCCCGATTCGGGGCAGGGCGGCGTTCGAGGCTCTCTATCGCCAGGTGCTCGGCGCGTTCACCTTCGAGCAGGAGTGGGTCTTCGAGGAGATCGCGGTGCTCGGCGACTGGGGCTACTGCTGGGGCCGGGACTCGGTCACCATGACGCCCCTCGCGGGCGGTCCCGCCGTGCGGGCGAGCGGCACCGGCCTATCGATCCTCCGCCGGCTTGGCGACGGTTCCTGGGTCGTGGCTCGCGGCATCAACAACATGGCACGCGAGACGCAACCGGCCGCTCCGTAAGGGGTGCCAGGTCGCGACCCGCTCCGCTTTGCCGGTACGATCGACGCCGATTCCGCTCGTGAGATGGAGGAGGCGATCGAAGAGGGCTGCGAGCGGATCGACCCGGAAGAGTGGTAGGTGGCTTCTAGTGAGATCGCAACCGCAGAGCCCGCCGCTTTGCCGGAGGACCGAACATCCGCGGAGATGCTTCGGTGGCTCGAAGCCCGCGGCCTCTACTGCGTACCGCTCGGCTTTGCTCCCTTGAAGCCTTCGGCAAGCGTGAGCAGAATTGCCGGGGCCGAGGCTCCGATGTTAATCGCCAGGATGGGGTTATCCTTGATGCTGTATGCCAAGACCAATCCACCGGCCGCAACCGCTATGAGCAGCCGAACTACCCAGAAACCCTTCTTGCGGTAGCGACCAGGAAACGGCAATTCGTTCTGGTAAAAATGAAAGCAGGTAACAAGCTCGACGGAGAGGCTGCCAAAAAAACCTAACAGGAAAGGGCCTGCATAGGGAGGCCAGTTCACGTTGGTCCCTACGCAACTCCCGCCGTGCCCTTCGTGTCCTTGGGGCGTGCCACGTCTACGTTACCGATGTACTCCACCAGCCGTCTAACGAGAGTGCTCTTCAGCATTCTGGGCGCGAGCAAGGCACCCAAAAGCAGCCCAGCGGCACCCCCGAGAATGAAACCGGTGCCAACCTTTAGAACTATTTCCATAATCTGAGGGCCTCGCACTTGGACTCCTCATCTTGCCGACATAAGATTACAACCAACTGAGGTGTTTGTCCATGACTCATCCTCCCGACCATTCCATCACAGACGACGCGATCATGCTTGCTCCGGGCCAGCACTCATCCGGGGCAGGGCGGCGTTCGAGGCGCGATAACTCAGGGCTTCGGTGTCCCGACCATATCGATCCAATCCGCGAAGGCCGCCAGCACCGCGGCCAGCTGCCGCCGGATGGCATCGTCGACGAGGTGACCTTCGTCGTCGAAGAGGGCCTCGGCGCCAGCGGCGTACAGCTGCGGGGCTGGCAGGACTCGCGCGCCGGTGGCGGCGAGAACCTGGCGCACGACGCCTTGGGCGAGGCGGGTGCCCCAGCGGCCGGCGGTGACTCCTACGACGGCGACGGGCTTGCCGGCGAGGACCTCGACGGGTGATTCGCGGGAGAGCCAGTCGAGGGTGTTCTTGAGGACGCCGGGGATGGACTGGTTGTACTCGGGGGTCGCGATGATGAGGCCGTCCGCGGCGGCGACCTCGCGGCGCAGGCGGCGCACCGATTCCGGCCCGCCGCCGGTCTGCTCCTCGAGGTCCTCGTCGAAGAGGGGGACGGCCACCAACTCGGGGTGCGGGTAGACGTGGACGGTGACGCCGGGCGGCGCGATGCCGGCAGCCGCGTCGAGCAGTCGCCGGTTGTACGAGCGGCGGCGGAGGCTGCCCGGCAGGGCGAGGAGGCGCTTGCTCTCTTGGCTCATGATGCTCACTCCCTTCGCGTCAGGTTCTACGCCTCTGCCAGGAGCAGGAGCGCGGAGGCGATCAGCAGGGCGCCGAGGATGCGATCGAGCCAAGTCCCGGCTGCCGCCGTCGCCTTCCCCATGGCTGCCCAGAGCAGCAGGCAGACGGTCGGGATGATGGCGAACAGTGCGGCGAGCCGGCCGAACCTGGCGAGGCCGCCCCATCCCGCGGGCGTCGCGGCGGTGGCGGTCAGCACCAGCACCCAGCTCTTCGGGTTGAGGAACTGGAAGCCGAAGAGGCCGGCCACCCCCGCGGTAAGCCGCTCTTGCGAGTCCGCCGCCCGCGGCGTCTTCTGCGCTTCCGGCGCCGGCGCTCGCCCGCTTCCCTCGTCCGCTCCGCCCCGCAGCAGCCGCGCGCCGAGGTAGACCAGGTAGAGGCAGCCGGCGATCGCGAGGGCCGCCCGCAGGTGCGGCACGGCATCGAACGCTGCGTCGGCGCCCGTGACGACCAGGGCGAGGAGCGCGAGCGATCCGAGCACGACACCGGCGATGGCGGGAAGCGCGGCGGCGAGGCCGCCGCGGGCGGCGGTCCGCATGACCACGAAGTTGTTCGGCCCCGGCGTGAGCGCCGCGGCGGCGATGGCGCCGGCGGCGCCGATCAGCGCGTCCATCGAGCCTCCGTGCCGCGGCTGGCCGCGCCAGGCGAGGTGGTCTCGCGTCGAGACCATGAGACCGTCGCGGCACCGCTGCATCTCGCCATATCCAAGAGGCTGCCACCGCGGCGCGGTCGATGCGCGGCGACTTTTGGTCTATCTTGTAGACCATGCGCGACCTGCCCCTCCATGCCCTGCGCGCCTTCGCCGGCGTCTATCTCCACGGCGGCGTACGCGCGGCCGCCCGCGAGCTGCGCATCGCGCACTCGTCGGTCAGCCGCCACCTGGCGGAGCTCGAGAAGTGGCTGGGGGTGAAGCTCACCCGCGCCGGCGTGGACCGGCGCCGGCTGGCCTTCACGCCGCAGGGCGAGGCGCTGGGCAAGACGACCCTCGCCAGCTTGGGCGAGATCGCGCAGGCCGCGGCGGTGCTGCGCGAGGCGCGGTCGTCGCAGTCGGTGACGATCTCGGCCGCGGCGTCGTTCGCGGTGCGCTGGTTGCTGCCCCGCCTGCCGGCGTTCGAGCAGGCCTTCCCGCGGCTCGAGATTTCAGTCGCCGTGGAGCGCCGGCTCGACGACCCGGAGGCCGGCGGCATCGATCTCGCGATCCGCATGGGGCGCGGTCCCTGGGCCGACCTGCGCTGCGAGCCGTTGATGGGCGACGCCCTCTATCCGGTGATGAGCCCCGCGTACTGGAAGAAGTCAGGCCGGCCGCGGGAGCCCGGGGACCTCGCGGGCCTCCGCCTGCTGCACGACCGCGACCCTCAGGCCTCCTGGGAAGCCTGGCGGCGGGCGCACGGCCCGGCGTCGCTCGACGTTCGGCGCGGACCGCGCTTCACGTCCTCGGACCTGGTGCTGCGGGCGGCGGCGCAAGGCCAGGGCGTGGCGCTCGCCCGCCACCGGCTCGCCCAGGACGACCTCGCGACCGGCGCCCTGCTGCGCCCGATCGCGGGGCGCAGCGTCGACATCGGGTCCTCATACTGGCTGGTCACCCGGCACCAGGGCCCCGACCGCCCCGCTCTCGCGACGGTCGTCGCCTGGCTCCGGCGCGAGGCGGCGCGGCACCCCGCTGCGGCCTGACCGCGCCCTGGTCGCCGCGCCGGCCGCAATCTCCCTGCTGAATTTCCCGCGGTAACGCTGGGCTTGCGCCGGCCGCCTATCCGAGCTGATCAGGCAGTTCGACGAGGAGGATCCCCGGTGAACGCGAAAGCTGTGCCGCAACGGCCTCCCGCCTGGGAAGAGCGGTGGGCGAGCCGAGTCTTCCGTGCCTTCTCGCCGCGCCTGCCGCGCGTGGCGCAACCCGATCCTCCGGCTCGCCTCGCGCCGTGGCAGGCCGTGTCGGTCCCGCGCCTGGAAGGCGACGGCGTCCTGACGGGCACCTGGTACGAGGCGCCCGGTGCGGCACGGGGCGCCGTGCTCCTGCTCCACCCGTGGGTCAAGTGGGGGAAGAGCTTCTTCCATCGCCAGGGACGGATCGAGGCGCTGCGCGGGGCCGGGTATCACGCTCTGACGCTCGACCTCGCCGGTTTCGGCGACAGCACGCCGCCCGTCGGGTTCTACGATCGCGACGTGGCCGCCGGTCTGGCCTTCCTGCGGCGGCAGGCCGGCTCCCTGCCCCTTCACGTCTGGGGGGTGAGCAGCGGCGGTTTCTGGGCTCACCTCGCCCTGAGCAGGACGGGCGGCGCCGCCGGCGCGTTCTTCGAGGACGTCTCGCCACACCTCATCGAGTGGTCCTGGCGCGTGGTTCCCCGGCGCCGTCCCGGGTATCTCTTCGTTCGCTGCTGCTTCCCGCGCTCATACCGTTTCCTGGACATTCGCCGCCAGGCCGCTGCCATGCGCCTGGCCGCCGCGGCCTATGTCAGCGGGACGCGCGACCTGGGGGTCCTTCCGAGCGAGACCCGCCAGCTGGCCTACCTCGCCCGCGGCCAGCACCTCGTGGTCGAGGGGGCGGGGCATCTGGGTGTCATCCAAGGAGCCGCGGACAAGGTCGTGGCCCTGGCGCTCGGAACGTTCCTGCGAGCGGAGGGCCACTTGCACTCCTGGCAGCCGAGGCCGCCGGGACATTTGCAGGCGCGGACCGCGCGCCGGCCGTCTCGCCGCGGGGGCGGGGACGCACGCACGCGCGGCCCAGGCCGGACCAAGAGTCAGATCCTGAACAGCAGCCCCTTCCGCGCCGGGCTGTCGGGGAAGGCGTAGGCCTGTCCGCGGTAGCGGACGGTCACGGTGTAGGTGCCCGCCGGCAGCTTCGGGACGTAGAACGAGCCGTCGTCGAGGGTCACGGCACGGGTCTTCTGGGTGCCGGCGGTGAACTCGACCAGGGCCTGCGGCACCGGCGCGTTGCCGCTCTTGAAGAGCACTTTGCCGCTCGCCTCGGCCGCCGGTTGCGCGACGGCGGCGGCGGCCAGGGAGATCAGCAGCAGTGGGAGGAGGACGATCGTGCGTCGCATGGCGAATCTCCTTGGGCGCTACTGCGCCGGAACGTTCGATGCCTGGTGCGTGGCTGCGGCCGGTGCGGCGGTCGTGGCGGCGGCCGGAGCGGCGGCCGTCGTCGCGGGCGACGTCAGCTCGAGCCCCCAGGACTTCCGCATGCCGGTCTTGGCGTTGGTCACCCGCAGCTCGTAGAAGCCCGCGGGGATCGGATCGGGATAGCCGAAGGTGTTGCCCGCCTCCGGAGTGAGCTGGAAGGCGGCCTTGCGGTAGATCAGCTCGAGGCCGAGATCGGCGTCGCCGAACTGGTCGTGGGCTTCCTTCAGGGCCTTGACGATGCCCGGATCGTTGCTGACCAGGGAGAAGGCGGCGCCGCGCGACGTCTCCTGGGTGGTGGTGATGAGGACGATGCGGCTGGCGTTGCCGAAGTCCTTCATCGGTTGGAAGTAGGAGAACAGCAGCAGGGTGATCCCCCAGATCGCCCCGGCGCCCGACATCTTCATCGCCATGCCGGCGCCCCCCACCGGGCTGCCGGTGAGCTGCGCGGCTCCCTTGTTCCAGAACAGCGCGGCCGCCACGAAGGAGGCGGCGGTGGCGAACACCCACCATCCGGCGTTGAACAGCATCAGCTGGTTGAGACCCATGCTCGGCATTCTCGTGTCCTCCTGGCAGTGCCGGTGCGCCCCTGCGGTGCGCCGCGGCGAGTCCGGCGCCGCCTCGCCCTTCGCCCCTGTCGGCCGCCGCGGGCGGCGCGGGCGCCGCTGCGGCGAGAACGGGGTGGAAAGGCGGCGTCAGGGGTAGGCGCCTGGCGCCGTCTTTTCGTTACAGCGGTAAAGCAACACGGCCGCGCGAGTGCCGCGTCCGGGCGAGGGGACGCCGGCCGGCTCTCCGACATGAGTGCCGCGTCCGCGGCGCAGGCGCGTCGCCGGCCGCCGGGAGCACCCGGATCGCGAGATCCATTTCGGGCCTAGAGAGCGTCTTTTCCCGCGCTCCAGCCGCCGGATTTCGGTAAGCTGCGAGCCGCTTTCCTGACGAAGTGCGAGCTCGAGACCTCGATCGGCCTCGAGCCCCGAGATGCCGCGATGCGTCCGGCGGGCGAGGGCTGCCGCTTGCCCCGCGAGGTGTGGCGTGTCGCCGCGCATTGCCGGCGTCTCCGGGCAGGGGGCGGGGAGCAGCCGATGATCAGAAGACGCGATTGCCTCAAGCTGGGGCTGGCGGCCGGCGGCGGCGCCCTGCTGGCTCGCACCGCACGGGCCGGCGAGGACCGCAAGGACCTCCTGAAGTTCCTCTGCCCTCCGGACGGCGAGCGGCCGGACCTCGCCACGCCCAGCCCGCAGGTGCGGCCCTTCGTGGGCGAGCTGTTCGTGCCGCCGATCAAGCAGCCGGTGGCGCGGCTCGACCCGCCCCCGGACCCGCGCGCCCACCAGCGCTACGAGGAGTTCCGGCCGAAGAAGCTCTACGAGTTCCGCGAGCAGGAGTTCCTCTGGACCTATCACCCGGACCCGCCGTACGGCGCGGGCAGCTGGTCGTGGGGCTTCGACGGCTCGACCCCGGGCCCGACCTTCCACGCTCGCTACGGCGAGCCGATCCTGGTGCGGCGCATCAACGATCTGCCGCCGGTCGGGGTCAGCCAGGTCAGCTTCGCCCTGCCCTCGACCACCGCTCATCTCCACAACGGGCACACCGCGTCGGAGAGCGACGGCAATCCCCAGGACTGGATCGATTCCGGCGAGTTCTGGGACCATCACTATTGCAACTTCCCGTCGGGCTTCGACGCCCGCGAGAAGCTGACCACGCTCTGGTATCACGATCATCGCCTGGACTTCACCGCCGCCAACGTCTACGCCGGGCTTGCCGGCTTCTACCTGCTGTTCGACGAGCAGGACTCGGGCAACGAGAACGATCCGAGCCCGGAGGCATGGCGGCTGCCCAGCGGCAAGTACGACGTGCCCCTGATCCTGCAGGACATCATGTTCGACGCCAACGGCCAGGTGCGCTGGAATCCTTTCAACACCAACGGCATTCTCGGCGACCGCTTCACCGTCAACCGCAGGATCCAGCCGTTCTTCCGGGTCGAGCGGCGCAAGTATCGCCTGCGGATCTTGAACGGCGGCCCGTCGCGCTTCTACCAGCTGTTCCTGAGCTCCGGCAAGCCCTTCACCATCATCACCGGCGACGGCAATTTCCAACCCGAGCCGGTCGAAGCCTCGAGCATTTACCTGAGCGTCGGCCAGCGCGTCGACGTCATCGTGGACTTCTCGCACTACCGCGCGGGCGCCACGGTCGTGCTACAGAACCGGCTCGAGCAGATCACCGGCCAGGGCCCGTCGGGCCGGCTGATCGAACCCGGCGACGGCCTCATTCAGTTCCAGGTCGTCGAGGCGACCGCCAAGGATCCCAGCCGCATCCCCGACTACTTCCGCGAGCTGCCGGGGATCGATCTCAGTCTGGTCAAGCGCGAGCGGCTCTGGGTGTTCGACTACGTGGGTGGCCTGTGGACGATCAACGGGCGGATCATGGACCCGAACCGCATCGACGCCGGGATCGAGCAGGGCTCGGCGGAGATCTGGACCATCCGCAACGGCGGCACCGGCTGGTCGCACCCCATCCACAGCCATTTCACCGAGTACATGCTGATGGAGGTCAACGGCAGGCCGGTCCATTACGAGGACATCCAGTCCGAGACGAGAGACGAGAAGTCGCAGCTGCAAGGCTACTTCGCGCAGCGGAAGGCGGCGCGCAAGCCCATCGACCGCTTCATGGGCGGCCGGCGCCGCGACATCGCGACCCTGCTGCCGGGCGACGAGATCAAGGTCTACATGAAGTGGGACGATTTTCTCGGCAAGTACGTCCTGCACTGTCACAACGTCGTCCACGAGGACCACGCCATGATGATCCGCTGGGACATCGTGGAGCCGGGCAAGGGATTCACCGGGCCGCTGCCGACCGCGGAGGTCTACGGCAGGCCCGACGAGCTGCCCCACCTCGAGCCGCGGCCGGCGAGCGGCACCGCGCAGGACCAACCGCCCTCGCGCTGAGCGGGACAGAAAGGTTATCGGTCATGAACCGGAGAGAGATCCTGGCAGCCCTGGCCACCGGCGCCGCCGCGACGGCGCTCCCCGAGACCGGCCTCGACGCGGCGCCGCGGCTGGACGGCGCTCCGCCCGAGGCGGCGCCGGCAGACGGAGCTTGCGGGGCGGCGGCCGGCTGGTTCCCGAACGTCGTCCTCACCTCGCACGAGAACCGCCGGGCGCTGTTCTACAACGACCTGGTGCGCGACAAGACGGTGATGATCAATTTCATGTCGATCGCCGGCGACGCCGGCAACCCGGTGACCGCGAACCTGGCCGAGGTCCAGCGCCTGCTCGGCGAGCGCATGGGGCGCGAGATCTTCTTCTATTCGATCACCCTCGACCCCGAGCGCGACACGCCGCGGGCGCTCGCGGCGTTCGCGGCGCGGCACGGCGCGGGGCCGGGCTGGCTGTTCCTGACCGGCGAGGCGGCCGCCATCGGCGTGCTGCGCGGGCGGCTGTTCGCCCACGGCGGCCATCGCCGATCGGCCACGGCGGCCGGCGCGGCCGGCGCGGCTGGCGCGGTCGAAGACTGTGCGCCGGGGATGGTGCGCTACGGCAATGCGGCGGTTGGGCTCTGGGGCGCGGCGCCGGCGCGCTCGGACCCGCGCTGGCTGGCGGCCCGGCTTTCCTGGGTGCGGCCGGGGACGGCGGTGGCCGGACCGCCGCGGCGGCGAGGGCCGGCGCCGCTCGTCCTCGCGCTGTTGTTGCTCGCCGCGGGGCTGGCGGCGGCCCGGCCGGGTGCCGCGGGTGCGGCGTCCGCGTCCTCGCCGCCCGCCGCAGCGCTCGCCGCGCCGCTGCCGGGCGCTCCGTCGATCACCGCGGCACCGGCCGCCGCACCGGCCGACACAGCACCGCCGGCCGCGGCGGCGGCGCCGTCGTCGGCCGCGCCGGCCTCGCGGGCCCCGCAGGCATCGTGGGTATGGCCGGCACCGCGGGCCTCGCAGGCCCCGCCGGCCCCGCAGGCCTCGCAGGCACCGCAGGCCTCCCAGGCCCCTCCGCCAGGCACCCCGCCGCCGTGCGGCCCGCCGCCCCCGCCCGCCAGCCCCTACCTGCATCCGCATCCGCAGCCGCTGCCCTGCCCGTCGACGGAGACCACCGCCGGCGACACCACGACCATCGTCACCGGCGCGAGCATCTTCGCCCCCAGCCTGCCGTACATCGATCCGCCCGGGACCAACTTCCTGCCGACGATCTACACCGACCTCTTCGACAGCGCCGGCCACGAGATCCCGAACACCCTGCCGTCGACGCCGTCCATCGCCTACAACCTGCTCGAAGGCGATCCGGCGGTCTCGCCGATCGACCCGACCTCCCCGACCGACGACCTGGCGCGCATCTTCGACGACATCGCCCGCTACGCGGAGGCGCGGGGCTCGGGCAGAGTCGTCACCAAGCCGCTGGTGCTGCGGGCGATCCGGATGGGGATCGACATCCTCGAGGGCAACCCTGTCGAGTATCGCGCCTACAGCGGCCTGCCGTTGCTGCACTACGACGGACCCGACAAGGTCAAGCAGGTGCAGCCGATCCACGACCGGGCCGGCCAGGTGATCGGCGGCGAGCTCCACGTCCACCAGGTCTGGTACGACAACCACATCGAGGCCGACACCAGCCTGCTCGACGTCAGCCTGGTCCAGGACGTGCCCTGGACGATCGTCTATACCGTGGACGTCCTCGACCGCGGCGAGGACGATTTCTCGCCGTACGTCATGTACTCGGACCCGCCGGCCGCGGCGGGCGGCAAGCCGGTGCCCCTCGCCGGCATGGACGTGACCTTCTTCCCGATGCTGGACGGCACCCGGACGGTCTTCAGGGTCAAGATGGCTCCCGGCAAGTACTACCACCTGGTCTACACCTGGGGATGGCGCTGGCATGCGCCGCGCGCCCAGGTGATGGACGACGCCAACACGGTGGTCGGCAACCAGACCCTGCTGGAGTGGGAGGTCTCGGTGTTCGGCAAGTCGCCGCGCTCGAGCGAGGCGGCGAAGCTCTACGCCATCGGCAAGATCGGCGACCTGGCGCCCAGCAAGCGGATGTGGAAGGCGTTGCGCGAGGCGTGGAGCGCGGCCGAGCGGGGAGACTTCCGGCGCCTCGGGGCGTTGGGCAGGGAGGGGCGTGAGGCGTTCGAGGACTGGCAGGACCGTACCCGGCTGCCGCGCGGCGTACCGCTCGACAAGTCGACGGACATGACCCTCTTCTACGTCGACAACACGCTCTACGGCGAGTTCGCCGACGGCAACCTGCGCGTCTTCCCGCGGTGGCAGACCCGGAATACCAGGTACACCGCGACGCTCTACAACGGCGACTACTTCCCCCACGCCTACATGATCGTGGACTTCGGCGGCGCACGGGGCTGGGAGAACCAGTTCAAGTCGTCCGTCAAGGACGCGGGCTCGGGGTGCTGGTTCACCTTCGGCCGGAATTATTGGTGGCCCGCCTTCTCGACGCCAATCAGCGTGCCGCAGGCGGCCGAGCGCGGCCCTGAGCCCAACCTTCTCGGCCTGGCCAAGGTCGACGTCACCTTCAACTGGGACCCGGCGCGCCGCCTGCGGTTCTACCAGTTCGATCCGACTCACCACGACGTCGCGATCTTCTCGGTGCATTAGCAGGGACTCGGCGGTGGCGGCACCCGGCAGGGACAGGCGTGGCGGCGCCGGCGGCACCGGCGGCATCCGCGGCACCGGCGGCGCCGGAGGCACCGGCGACCCCGGCGGTTGGCAGCGGGCCGTCGCGGCGATCCTCCTGGCGCTGGCCTGCGGCCTCGTCGTAGCCTCTGGAGCCGGCTCGCAGGAGCGTTCTCGCCGCGAGGGCGCCGACTACGCGATCCCCGACGTCACCCTGGTGGACCAGGACGGCGCGGCGTTCCGGCTGGCGGCGGAGCTCGGCCGGCCGGGCCCGGTGGTGCTGCAGTTCATCTTCACCACCTGCGCGACGGTCTGTCCCGCGCTCTCCGGCACCCTGGCGGCGGCGCAGGGCGGGCTGCCGGGCGTCCGCCTGCTCTCGATCTCGATCGACCCCGAGGAGGACACGCCGGCCCGGCTCGCGGAGTACGCGCGGCGGTTCGGGGCCGGGCCGCGGTGGCGGCTGCTGACCGGCCGCCTGGAGGACGTCGTCGCCGTCGAGCGGGCCTTCGGCGCCTACCGCGGCAACAAGATGCGCCACGAGCCGCTGACCTTCGTACGCGCGGCGGCGGGGCGGCCCTGGGTGCGCCTCGAGGGGTTGCTGACCGGCGGCGAGCTGGCGGCCGAGGTCCGGCGGCTCGCCGGCGCCGGCGCATCGGCCGGCACGGCGGCAGGCGGCGCGGCGGCAGCTGGTGCGGCAGGGACCGGCAGGGCAGGGACCGGCACGCCGGCGGCCGGTGCGGATGTGGATCTGATGGCGGCCGAGACGGCGCTGGCGCGGGGCCGCCGCATCTACCGCGAGGGTGTGCTGCCGTCCGGCAAGCCGCTGCGCGCCGTCGTGGCGGGCGGCGCGACGGTCGAGGAGGCGCGGCTCGCCTGCGCCGCCTGCCACCGCCCGAGTGGCTACGGCGGCGTCGAGGCGGGGACGCTGGTGCCGCCCGTCACCGCGCCGGCGCTGTTCGGCCGCCCGGGCGCCTCGGCCGCCGAGCTGCTCGGCAAGCTCTACCAGGAGGAGCTCGCGCAGGCCTCCTGGACGCGCCTGCGGTCGGCGGCGACGGCGCGGCGGCCGGCCTACACGCCGGCGACCCTGGCCGCGGCAGTGGGCCGGGGGATCGACCCGGCCGGCAGGGCGCTCGATCCGCTGATGCCGCGCTACGAGCTGGACGCCGCCGCGATGGGCGACCTGGCCGCCTACCTCCGGACCTTGTCCGCGACGCCGGCGCCGGGGGTGGACGCGGCAGCCATCCATCTCGCCGTGGTGGTCGCCGGTGACGTCGAGCCGGACCGGCGGCGGGCGATGCTGGACGTCGCCCAGGCCTACGTGCGCACCAAGAACGCCGAGACGCGCCGTCTGCTGGCCCGGCCGCCGACGTCGCCCGGGTACCGCGACGAGCAGCGCCAGACCTGGCGCGAGTGGGTCCTCCACGTCTGGGACCTGCCGGGACCGCCCGCGAGCTGGGCCGAGCAGCTCGAGCGACGCTACCGCGCGCGGCCGGTCTTCGCGCTGCTGAGCGGCATTGCCGCCGGCACGGCCGCATGGCTGCCGGTGCACGAGCTCTGCGAGCGCCGGGGCATCCCCAGCCTCTTCCCGAACACCGATCTGCCGGTCGTCTCGCCGGCCGGCGCCTGGACGCTCTACCTGTCGGAGGGCTTGGCGCTCGAGGGGCGGAGCCTGGCGCGGTACCTGGCGGAGGAGCGGCGGGCGGCGGGCGGCGAGGCGAGGACCGTGGCGGCGAATGGGCGGAGTAGCGGGACGGAGCGCGGGCCGCTGAGGATCGTGCAGGTGTTCCGCGACGGCGCCGCCGGGGCGACCGCGGCCGCGTCGCTCCGCGAGGCGATGGTCGCCGGAGCGGCCCCGACGGCCGGGCGCCTCGAGGACGTCGTGCTCGGCGCGAAGGAAGCGGCCGCTTCCGCGTCCGGGTCGCTGCTGACCCGGCTCGCCGGCAAGCCGCCGGCGGCGCTGGTGCTGTGGCTCGACGGGGCGGACGTCGCGGCGCTGGCGCCGGCGTTGACGGGCGGCGGCGGCACGGCCGTCCGGGAGCTCTATCTCTCCTACAGCCTGCTCGGCGAGGAGCTGCCGCCGCTGCCCGACGCCCTGCGCGCTCGCACCCGCCTCAGCTACCGCTTCGCGCTGCCCGGGAACACCACCCCGGGCGCCTACCGCGCCCGCGCCTGGCTACTCTCGCACGGCGTCGCCGGCACGCGGGAGCGCATCCGGCTCGACACTCTCTTCGCATTCGGCATGGCTTCCGACGCGCTCGAGCGGCTGGCCGGCAACTTCTCCCGCGCCTATTTCGTCGAGACCATCGAACGCGAGACCGAGAGGACCGCCAACCCCGGGGTCTATCCCCGCCTGGGCCTGGGCGCCGGCCAGCGCTTCGCCGCCAAGGGCTGCTACCTCGTCAAGCTCGCCGCCGCCGGCCCCGCCGTCAGGCCGTCGCTCGCCGCCGAGGGAGACTGGATCGTTCCCTAGCCGACGCGGCAATTGCTACCGTGAGGTTGACCTGGTGCGCAGTTGCTTCCGGCGCTGCGTCGCCGCGCGCTTGCGAGGCGCGAACGCCTCCAGGTCCACCCTCCGCGGGCGCCGGCCTTCTCGGACCAAGGCCAGGATCTCAGCGGTCGTCAGGGCGGTCGATACCGCAGGGACGTCGAGCGGCGAACCAGCCTCGACCACGGGCTGGACGACGAACGAGCGGCCGTCACGCCGTCGGATCTGGACCTCGCCCTCGCGAGAGGCCTCGTCCAGCACGGTTGCCAGCTGCTGGCGAGCCTGGGAAAACGTGTAAATTCTCACATCACACCTCGATGAGCTCAATTCGAGAATCGCGTGCAATTCGTCGAACGCCGCGGTCGAGTGTCAGCAGCGCGCACTGCTGAGCCCGTGCCAGCTCCAACACGAACGCATCGTAAGCATAGATCTGAAACGCAGCAGCGAGCTCCAGCGCAGCGACCAGATCCACCGGCATCAGCTGCAGCGGCACCTTGCCGAAGTTCCTCAGGATCTCGACGGCCTGGGAGAGTGCGAGACGTCGCCGCTTGAGCGCCGCTGACAATGCATTGCAGACTTCCCAGGGCACGCTCGCAGGCGCACACAACTGCGCGCCGTGGGTGGCGTCGATGAGCGCCAATCGCTCCGGCTCGTCCAGGAGGACCGCCAGAATCGCTGAAGTGTCGATGACTATCTTCATGGCGCTTCCGACTTGTACAATTGTATGAAGAAGTAGGAAGGAGGTCAAGGCACGGAAGTTACCAGGGGCACGTCGGGAACGCCTTCCGCAAGCGCTTCGGTGCGGCGCTCTCCGCGGTGCGGCGGGATGGGATGGCACCGTACGGCACTTGACTTAGTCCATGACTTAGTCTAGTCTTCGAGGAATGACCGAGGTCAACATCCACGAGGCGAAGACGCATCTCTCCAAGCTCCTTCGCCGGGTCACGGCGGGCGAGGAAATCGTGATCGCGCGCGCCGGCAAGCCGGTCGCCCGGCTGGTGCCGGTGGCGGAGCCGCCGCGCCCACGCGAGCTGGGCAGGGACCGCGGCAAGATCTGGATCGCCGACGACTTCGACACGCTGGACCCCGAGATCCTGGCCGACTTCGAGGGCCGCGATTGAGGGTCCTGCTCGACACCCACAGCTGGTTGTGGATGCGGGCGGAACCGGAGCGGTTGGCGGATTCGAGCCGCCGGCTCCTTCGCGACCCGGCGAACGACCTGTACTTCTCCGCCGCGAGCGCCTGGGAGATCGCGATCAAGTTCGCGAGCGGGAAGCTGCGGCTGCCCCAGCCGCCTGCCGCCTTCATCGCGCAGCGGATGGCAGAAGACGCGGTCGGCGCGCTGTCCATCCTGCATGCCCATGCCCTCCGCGCCGGCGAGCTGCCGCCGCACCATCGCGATCCGTTCGATCGCCTGCTGATCGCGCAAGCCCAGATCGAAGGCCTGACCGTGCTCACCGCCGACCGGCAGTTCGCGAAGTACGACGTCCCAGTCCACTGGGCGTGAGCCGCGCGCTCCGCAAGACCGCGGCCGCGCCGGTCGCCGTCCGCATGCGGGTCCCCTCCGGCCTGTTGGGCAGCGGTGTCGCTCGGGCCGGCCGCAGACTTGGGCGCCTCGCCCAAACGGTGGCCGGAGGGAAATCGCCGGCCGGCGGTAGGCGCTGTCAGGCCGCGGCCGCGGCCGGATGGGTGAGCAGCGGCGTGCCGCACGCGGTGCAGAGCGCGGGTCCGGGCGGGAAGTCCGAGTCGCAGAAGGGACAGTAGCCGGCGGCCGCGGGGGTGCGGCGGGGAGGCGGGGCCAGGACCTCGTCGGCGCTCAGCTCGAGGTGGCGCAGGAGGACGTCCAGCTGGCCGCGGCGCTCCTCCCAGAAGCGGCGCCAGGCGGGGCTGTCGCCGCTCGACGCGGCACAGGCGGCGCCGTGGAGCTCGGCGCGCAGGAGCGGAAGCACGGCGGGGCGCGGCAGCAGGACGGCGGCGGCGGCGAGGAAGCCGTACCCGTGCAGGAGGTCGTGACCGAGATGGAGCGCGGCCCGCACCGCGCTCGGCAGCGACAGGCAGATGGCGAGCAGCGCCCCCTCGCCGCCGATCAGTCCCTCTCGCCGCAGCCGGCGCGCCACCCACGCCGAGGCGGCCGCGGTCCCGGCCCACAGCGCGGCCGCCCCGGCCAGCAGGGGGCCGATCAGCGACGCCGGCGGCATGCCGAAGTAGACCAGGGGCGGCAGGGCCAGGAACATTGCGCAGAAGAGCGCCCAGCCGAGCGCGGCCACCGGGTTCACGGCGGCCTCGAAGGCCGCGCGGCGGGCGATCAGCGCCGCGGGATCGAGCGCGCGCGCGGCCCTGGCGCCGGCCGCGGCCGCCCGCTCGCCCGGCGGCAGCGCCAGCAGCTCGACGGCCATGGCTGCGACGTCCCGCGCTTCGGCGGCGGTGGCGAGATGCAGGCGCCGGCCGCCGGCGAAGCGGATCTCTCTGCCCGCGACCGCCAGCCCGCGGACCTCCTCCCAGGCCAGTGGGGTCCAGGCCCGCTCGCTGTAGGGAGCCGCTCCCCCCGCCTCCCGCGGCGGCAGGTAGAGCCGCTCGCCGGTTGCAACCAGGCCGAAGCGCGACGCCGCGAAGGCCTGGTCGAGCGGCAGCACGCCGGCGAGGGCGAGCCCGCTCCCGCGCAGCCGCAGGTCCAGCCCGAAGCAGCACGAGAAGAGCCGCATGCCGCGCCGCACGACCGTCAGGCAGTCGACGAGGTAGAGGGCCGCCAGCAGCGGCAGCAGCTCCCGCAACAGGGGCACCATGCCGTTCATCGTACCCCGGCCGGCGCGCAGCCGCCGGTGGCGTGGGACCGTGGCCCGGCGCTCAGGCCGAGCCGGTGGGAGCGGCGATGGGAGCAGTGATGGGAGCCGTGATGAGAGCGGGAGAGCGGCTACCGCCCGCCCGGGCTCAGAGCTTGTGGGCCACCTCGGCGGTGGCCGCGGGGGCGGGGGCGGCGGCGTCGAGGGCGGCGAGGATGGCGCTCTTGCTGGGGAGCTCGCTGAAGACGAGCGGCTGGCGGCCGGGACGGTACAGCAGGTAGAAGGGGATGCCGTAGCGGCCGTTGTCGGCGAGGAAGCGGGCGATCGCGTCGCTGCGGTTGGTCCAGTCGGCGCGCATCGGGAGGACGTGATGGGCGGCGAAGGCGCCGGCGACCTCGGGCGTTTCCAGGATCAGCCGCTCGTTGACCTTGCAGGTGAAGCACCAGTCGGCGGTGACGTCGACGAAGACCAGCTGGCCGGTAGCGGCCAGGGATTCGGCGCGGGCGCGGTCGAAGGGGACCCAGCCGATGAGGCCGGAGGCTCGGCCCCCCTGGACGGCGAGTCGCGTGCCGGCGGCGGCGTCGCCGGGGCCGGCGCCCGAGGCGGCGAGGGTGACCGCGCCGCCCGCGACGACGAGGAGGGCCACGAGGGACACGAGGGCGGCGGCGTGGCCGCCCACAGCGCCATCAGTGGCGCGCGCCTCGGCCCCGCCTTCGGCGGCGGCGCGGTGGCGGAGCCAGGTGACGAGGGCGATGAGCAGCAGGCCGACCTCGAACAGTGCCAGGCGCTCGGGGCTGATCTGGGCGGCGAGGACGTAGAGCAGCCAGACGGCCGAGGCGGCGAGGAGGAAGCCCATGATCCCGCGCAGGGTCTCCATCCAGGCGCCCGGACGCGGGAAGAAGCGGGCGGCCCCGGGCGCCGCGGCCAGGACCAGGTAGGGGAGCGCGAGGCCGGTGCCGGCGGCGAGGAAGATGGCGAAGACGACCGGCGGCGGTTGGGCCAGGCCGAAGCCGATGGCCGTGCCCAGGTAGGGGGCCGAGCAGGGGGTGGCCATCAGCGTCGCGAACAGGCCCGAGGCGAAGTGGCCGGCCAGGCCCTCGCGGGCGGCCGCGCCCCCCAGGCTGGCCAGCGCTCTCGGCAGCGGGATCTCGAAGAGGCCCCAGAGGTTGAGGCAGAAGAGCGTCACCACCACGGCCAGGAAGGCGACGAAGCCGGGGCGCTGGAACTGGACGCCCCAGCCGACCGCGCCGCCGGCCGTGGCGGCGGCCACCGCCAGCGCGGCGAGCGCCGCGAACGACGCCAGGATGCCGCCGGCGATGGCCAGCGCGCTGCGCACCACCTCGCGGTGGCCGTGAGCGGCGCTGCGCACCAGGCCGAAGATCTTCAGGGAGACGACCGGCAGCACGCAGGGCATGGCGTTCAGGATCAGGCCGCCGAGCACGGCGATGAGGAGCATGGCGGCCAGGCTGCCGGGGTTCGGCGCGCGGCGGCTCGGGGGGGTCGTGGTGGGAGCGGCGTGTATAGCGCCTAAGAGCCTCTCCGGGGTGTGACCGGGAAGGGGGGCCGGTGTGGCTTCGGCTGCCGTCGCGCCACCGGGAGCGCTTTCGCTCTTGCTACCCTCGGCGCCGCCGGCGCCTCCTCCCACGGTCAGGGTCAGCTGCGACTTCGTCGTGACCGGCGGCAGGCACTGCGAGTGGTCGCAGGCCTGGTAGTGCAGGAGGGCGCGGATGGGGAAGGCGCCGGGCTTGGTGCCGGCGGGGACCTTGACCTGGGCCGCGATCACGACGTCGCCGTCGTAGACCGAGAGCGGGACGTCGGCGAAGGCGAAGCTCTTCTTCTTGGCCGGCGGATAGTCGACGTTCGCCCGCGGCCAGCCGGCCGGCAGCTCGAGCTCGAGCTCCGTCGGGATGAGGTAGTCGAAGGTCGGCGTGTGGCTGTTGACGTGCCAGCCGGCCTCGATGGAGACCAGCGCGGAGATGCGTGCGGTGTCGCCCGCGGCCACGGCGGGATGCTCGGCCTGCAGCGCCAGCTTCGCCTTCTCGGGACGCGGGATCGCGGCGCCCGCGGGCGCGGACGCGGCGGCCAGCAGCGCGGCGGCCGCGAGCGCCATCCGGGCCGCGCCGGCGAGGGGCAGGCGGCGAAGCTGTGGAGACGGAGGTCGGTTCATGGCTGGGTCCCTTGCGATGGCGCGGCGGCCGCGAGGCGGATCGCTGCAGATACGGCTGCGGCAGTGCGGCGGTTCAAGCCCGGCACGGGCCGCGAGCGTCTCGTGCTGGTGAGAATATCACCCCACCCCAAGCGACCGCATCGCAGCGGGCCACTCCGGTGACGGCGTCTTGAGCCAGACCTGGTAGGAATCGGCAAACCTCTAGAGCCAGGGGGCACCCTCGCGCATGCTTTCGGTCAGCCTATAAACGCCGGTCGAAGGGTTGTTGCCGGGACAACCGGCCTCCTGGCAGCGACGATCGAGCTCTCGGGCGCGAAGCACTGCTGCGGGGTACTTTGGATCCAGACGCTCGAACGGCAGTACCTTCTGGTAGTGGGGAAGATGCTTTTTGAGACGACGACGGGCTTCGCGCCGATCAAGGAAAGCGGTCTGTTCCTGGAAGTGCAGGAGTGCCCAAAGCTCGAAGCATGGGTTCGAGACGGCAAGCTCGATTCCATGGGCCTTGGCCTGCTGGTGCGCGTCAGCCAGCTTGGGGTGCTCGTCGGTATCGAAGACGCACCAGATCTCGTCGAAGCGGAGGAAGGGATCTCTCTGCGATCGAGCCTCACGATCGGCCCCCCTCTTCCTGGCCACGGCGCGTTCGACCAGGGTCTTTGGCGTCGCGGAGCCAGGCTCGATCTGCACCTCTACGACGGCGCGAAGTCTCACGCGCAGTGCTTGGAAGTAATCCGGCTCAGTACGCCGCCCTTCACAGACGATCAAGATACGACGCCGTGGCTCTCGTCGTGGCTTGCGTCGTCTGAGATCGCTCGTCCGGCTGCGTCTAGTCATCTTCCGCTACCGCGAACGGAGCGGAGGCGATGAAGGGAATGGCGCCGTAGCGCCCCTGAAGGTATCCGCGCTCCAGGTTCTCGTCACGGCGCGGCTTGAAATCGGTCAGCGGATAGAGATGAGTGCCGCCGGCCGTATCCTTCTCGACGAACCAGACCTCGTCTCGCCGCAGGCCAGCACCGCCGAGCAGGTTACCGAGGAGCGCCGTATCGTGGGTGTTGAAGATCAGCTGCGCATTCTTGGGGTTGCGGACCGGATCCTCGAAGATGCGGACTACTTCCAGCGCAAGGCGCGGATGCAGGCTCCTGTCGAGCTCATCGACGCACAGCACGGAACCGGTCTCCAGTACCGCCAGCAGAGGGCCGGTTAGCGAAAGCCAGGTGCGGGTGCCCTCGGACTCCATCTCGAGCGGCAGGCTGATGCCGGCTGGCACTTCGGACGATGAGTGCGTAAGTTCGACTGATCCACCGAGATTGGGGAGGCCCAGCCCCTCGAGCAGCTCTTCCTCGCTTGCGCCTGTGCTGTCTTTAAGAACTGCAATAAGCTTTTCTATCCTGGCAACCTGATCGGTGGGTAGCTCTTTCGGTTCGATATCGGCGATGCCCAAGTCAGCCAATTTCAGGAGATCGAGGACAAGCGGCTTTCGATCGGTCAACAGCCTCGCAGTCGTGAGTACGTTAGCCTGCGTGCTGAAAACGATACGAGATGCGAACCAAGAACGAATAGGCAACAACATCTCATGATTGTTCTCGGCCGCTGCTGACAGGAAAAGGCTGTTCTCACGGGTGAGAGATGCGATAGTCCGGTTGTTGCCTCGCAGGCTCTTGCCGAACTCGAAGGGCTCTTCGGCCTTCGCGTCCCGGCGAAACCAGAGGCGTTTGCGTCGGTTCGGGTAGGAATACAGCCATTCTTCCAGAATCCTCTCCGAGCCGAGGCTGAAGCCGTACCGGTAGCGGACCTGGTCGAGCAGGAAATCAGCCTCGAACGTTGACGCTGCCTTTCGGCATGCCGCATCGAGGAGAAACGGCTCCCGCGGTACGGGCGCTCCGGGCTCCCACCCGCGATGAGATCTCACTACGGCCGCCGACATGAAGCGGAGAGCATTGAGGACGTTCGACTTGCCCGCGGCGTTGGCGCCGTAGATCGCAGCGATCCGGACCAGGTCCAGTCCCTCCGCTTGCAGATGGACCAGCGACTCCGGAGTGCCCGCGAGCGAGCTCGCGACCATCGAGAGCTCTTGCTCATCCTTGATCGAGCGGAAATTGGAGACCCTGAAGCGTATCAGCACAGGTAAGAGGTTATCACCTTTCGGCCTCATTCGTGCGGGCTTTCTGCGTATGCGGCCTTGAAAAGGCGCCTTGGACTGCTTGAGCCTGCTTCTTCGTCGAGGAGGAACGCTCCTGGCGGGGGATGCGAGCGTCGGGCATGCCAACGGCACTCCGGACCCTCGATTTCCCAGGGCCGCCGGCTCGCCGGCTGGCTCCCCGTCTTCACTGCAGTGCGGTGATACCATGCGCCGGTGCGTCTCTCGGCCCGAGCCGCGGCAATGGGGGAATCGGCCACGCTGCGGGTGGCGCGCCGCGCCCTGGAGCTGAAGGCGCGCGGCGTGTCGCTGGTCGATTTCGGCGCCGGCGAGCCCGACTTCGACTCGCCGGGAGTGGCGGTCGAGGCCGCGCGCCAGGCGCTGGCCGACGGCTTCACCCGTTATACGGCGGGCAGCGGCACGCCGGAGCTGCGCGAGGCGCTCGCCGAGCGCGCCCGGACTTGCCACGGCGCCCCCTGGACGGCGCGGCAGGCGGTGGTGACCGTGGGCGCCAAGGCGGCGCTGTTCCAGCTCGCCCTGGCGCTGTTCGAGGAGGGCCAGGAGGTGGTGTTGCCGAGCCCCTCCTGGGTGAGCTTCGACGAGCAGATCCGCTTCGCCGGCGCCCACCCGGTGCCGGTGCCGGCCCGCGTCGACGACGGGTTCCGCATCCACGCCGGTCCGCTTCTCGCGGCGGTGACCGAGCGGACGCGCGCCATCCTGCTGAACAGCCCCTGCAATCCCACCGGCGGCGTCATCGCGGCGGCCGATCTGCGTGAGGTCGTGCGCTTCGCCGCCGAGCGCGGCCTGCTGGTGATCTCCGACGAGACCTACGAGCGCTTCGTCTACGGCCAGCCGCACGCCAGCGCCGCCGCGCTCGCCGCCGAGTTCCCGGAGACGGTGGTGCTGGTGGGCTCGTTCTCGAAGACCTACGCGATGACCGGCTGGCGCATCGGCTACCTGCTGGGGCCGCCGGCCGTGGTGCAGGCGGTCGAGGCGATCCAGAGCCACGCTACCTCGAACCCCACCTCGTTCGCGATGGTCGGGGCGCTGGCGGCGCTCAAAGGGGCCGAGATGGCGGTCACCGAGATGATCGCCGAGTACCAGGCGCGGCGCGAGCTGCTCATCCCGCGTCTCAACCAGCTGCCCGGGTTCCGCTGCCAGCCGCCGGACGGCAGCTTCTACGCCTTCCCGGACGTCTCGGCGGCCTACCGGAGCGGCCGGCAGGGGTCGGTCGAGTTCGCCGAGTTCCTGCTCGAGGAGGCGCGGGTCGCGGTAGTGCCGGGGGCGGCGTTCGGCGCCGACGACCACATCCGCATCTCGTTCGCCTGCTCGCGCGACCAGCTGCTCGCCGGGCTCGAACGGCTGGCCGCCGTGCTCGGCTGAGCTCGCGGCACGGGCGCGCGGGCGGGGAACGCCGGGCGCGAGATCGAGGTTCTCTCCAGGGGTGGCGCGACCGGGAAGGAAGCCCGGAGGAGACCAGGCATGGCGGAGGATGAAGGTCACGGGTGGAAGGAGCCGGCCGGCCAGGCTGAACCGGCCGGGCAGGCCGCAGGGGCCGAGGTGACCAAGCGGGCCGAGCGCTCCGAGCCGGCCGGGCAGATCCATGGCATCGAGGCGGCCGGGCAGGCCGCAAGCATAGAGGTGGCCGAGTCGGTGCCGCAGGCCGAGCGGATCGCCCCCGAACCCCGCGGGGCCGCACGCATCGAGGCGGCCGGGCCGCTGCCTCGAGCCGACAAGGGCCTCTCGCGGCGGGACTTCCTGCGCACCGGCGCCGCGGCCGGGGCCCTCGGCACCGCGCTGCTGACCGCCGAGGCCCAGCGAGCGTCGACCGCAGCGCCGCCCGCTCGGCACGAGGCCGGCGTCGAGCTGGTCGGCCCAGGCGCCGTGGCGATGAGCTGGCGCATCAACGGCCGCCCGATGCAGGCGACGCTCGAGCCGCGGGTGACGCTGCTCGACGCCCTGCGCGACTATCTCGAGCTCACCGGCGCCAAGCGGGTCTGCGACCGCGGCACCTGCGGCGCCTGCACCGTGCTGATCGACGGCCGCACCGCCTACGCCTGCAGCATCCTGGCGATCGAGGCCCAGGGGCGGTCGATCGAGACCGTCGAGGGACTGGGCACGCCCGAGCATCTCCATCCGCTGCAGGCCGCGATCGTTGCGGACGACGGGCAGCAGTGCGGGTTCTGCACGCCCGGCTTCGTGATGGCCGCCAAGGGTTGGCTCGACCGCCGCGGCCATCCCACAGGCCATCCCGGCGACCATCCCGGCGGCCAGCACGCGGCTGCCGGGCCGGCAGGGGCGCCGGGCGCCGCGCCGACGGCGGCCGAGGTGCACCGCGCCCTGTCCGGCAACTTCTGCCGCTGCGGCACCTATGCCGGGCTGCGGCCGGCGCTGCTGGCGGTGGCGGCCGCCTCGGCGGGGGCGGAGACGGGGGCGAAGGCAGCGACGGCGGGGACGGGGTCGAAGGCAGCGGCGGCAGGCCCCAGGCGGCCGCGGCCGGCCGGCGAGAGCAAGGAGGCTTGACCGTGGTCGACTACAGCTGGCCCGAGGCGGCGAGCCGCCGGCTGATCGGCAAGCGCATCGCGCGGCTCGACGGTCCCGCGAAGGTCACCGGCGCCGCCAAGTACACCTACGACGTCCACCGTCCCGGCATGCTGTACGCCAAGGTGCTGCGCTGCCCGCACGCCCACGCCAGGGTCGTCGAGCTGGATCTCTCCCACGTCGAGAAGATGCCCGGCGTCAAGGCGGTCGTGGTCATCCAGGGCGAGGGTTCGGAGATCCAGTGGGCGCTCGACGAGGTGGCCGCCGTCGCCGCCGCCAGCGAGGAGCAGGCGGCCGATGCGGTGCGCGCGGCGGCGGCCGCCGTCCGCTACGAGGTGCTGCCGCACTTCGTCGACGACTACCGGCTCGACCAGGCGCCCGCCACCAAGCCCGGCGAATCCCAGTCGGTGGGCGACGCCGACGGCGAGCTGGCGCGCTCGGCGGTGCGGCTGCGGCGCCGCTACGGCCTGCCGCGGGTGGCCCACAACTGCCTCGAGGCCCACGGCCACATCTGCGAGTGGCAGGATGCCGAGCATCTCGCCACCTGGTCCTCGTCGCAGGCGGTGTCGGCCGCCGCGACGCAGTTCGGCGAAGGGCTGGGCATCCCGGCGAGCAACGTCGAGGTCCACACCGAGTACATGGGCGGCGGCTTCGGCAGCAAGTTCAACATCGACAGCTGGGGCCTGGTCTGCGCCAAGCTGGCGAAGCAGGCCGGCGCGCCGGTGCGGCTGATGCTCGACCGCGACGCCGAGCTGACGGTGGCGGGCGACCGCCCGTCGGCCTGGGCCGACGTCGAGCTGGGGGCGCTGGCGGACGGCACGCTCAACGCCTGGGTCTCCAGCTCCTGGGGCTCGGGCGGCCTGGGCAGCGCCGGCAGCCCGCCGATTCCCTACATCTTCGAGGTCCCCCACCGCCGCCACCGCCACACCGCGGTGCCCACCCACACCGCCGCGTCGCGCGCTTGGCGGGCGCCGAACCATCCGCAGGCCTGCCTGATCACCATGTCGGCGCTCGACGACCTGGCCGACCGGCTGGGCATGGACCCGCTGCGGTTCCTGCAGAAGAACCTGCACCTGACGGGCACGCGCGAGCGCTTCTTCGCCGAGGAGCTGGAGGTCGCGGACCGCCTGATGGACTGGAGCCGCCGCTGGCGCAAGCGCGGCGCCGCCCAGGCTTCCCGGGGACCGGAGCGCACCGGGCTGGGACTCTCGATGCACGTCTGGGGCGGCCGCGGGCATGCCAGCAACTGCGACGTGACGGTCTATCCGGACGGCGGCGTGGAGGCGCGGCTCTCCACCCAGGACATCGGCACCGGCACCCGCACGGTGGTGGCGATCGTGCTCGCCGAGACGTTCGGCCTGCCGCTCGAAGCCGTCCAGGTGCGGCTCGGCGACAGCCAGTACCCGACCTCCGGCGCCTCCGGCGGCAGCACCACCGTCGGCGGGGTCAGCTCGGCGACCCGGCGCGGCGCGGTCGACGCCCTGGCGCTGGTGTTCGCCAAGGTGGCGCCGCAGCTGGGCGTCGCGGCGGATCGGCTGGAGGCCGTGGACGGCCAGGTGCGGGTCAAGGGGGAGCCGTCCCGGGCGCTGTCCTGGAAGCGGGCGGCCGGCGCGCTCGGCGTCTCGCCGGTCACCGCCCGCGGCACCAATCCCGGCCCCGGCGACCTGATCAACAGCGGCTCGGCCGGCGTGCAGATGGCCGAGGTGTCGGTCGACCTCGAGACCGGCATCGTCAGGGTGGAGAAGATGGTGACGGTCCAGGAGTGCGGCCTGATCGTCGACCTCCAGACCGCCGAGAGCCAGGTCTACGGCGGCATGATCATGGGCATCTCCTACGCCCTCTCGGAGGAGAAGGTGATCGACCCCGTCACCGGCCGCATGCTCAACGTCGACTTCGACACCTACAAGCTGGCGGGCATCGGCGACGTCGGCGAGCTCGTCGTGCACATGATGACCGGCCCCGAGTACGACCGCCGCGGCGTGGTCGGCCTGGGCGAGCCGCCGGTAATATCGCCGGGAGCGGCCATCGCCAACGCGGTGGCCAATGCCACCGGCGTGCGCGTGCCGTTCCTGCCGCTGACGCCGCAGCGGGTGCTCGACGCGCTCGCCGCCGGGCCCGAGAGCGCGCCGGCGGCGGCGGGCGCGGCGAGCGCGTCGGGCGCGGCGGGCGCGAGGGGGACGACCTGATGCAAGCCTTCGAGTACGCCCGCCCCGCCACCGTCGAGCAGGCGGTGCATCTGCTCGCGGCCGAGGGCAGCGTCGCCCTGGCCGGCGGCTCGGACCTGCTGGCGCTGATGAAGGACGGCGTCGAGGCGCCGCGGCGCGTCGTCGCGCTCGGCGGCATCGCCGCGCTGCGCGGCCTGCGCCTCGACGGCGCGGGCCTGCGCATCGGCGCGCTGGTGACGCTCGACGAGCTGGCAAACCACCCGGAGGTGCGCCGGCAGCTGCCGGTGGTGGCGGAGGTGGCCGGCCACGTCGCCGGGCCGCAGATCCGCAACTTCGGCACGGTCGCCGGCAACCTCTGCCAGCGCCCGCGCTGCTGGTACTTCCGCACCGGCCACGGCCTGCTGCCGGAGCACGGCGGCAAGTCGATGGTGGTCGAGGGCGACAACCGCTACCACGCCATCCTCGGCAACGACGGCCCAGCCTACTTCGTGCACCCGTCGACCCTGGCGCCGCTGCTGATCGCGCTCGGCGCCGAGCTGCGCCTGGCCGGGCCGCGCGGCGAGCGCCGGCTCGAGCTGGCGAGCTTCTACCGCGCGCCGCGGGCCGCCGGGGAGCGCGAGCACGTGCTGGCGCCCGGCGAATTGGTAACCGAGGTGATCGTCCCGGCCCTCGCCGGCCGCCTGGCGTCGAGCTACGAGGTGCGGCAGCGCCAGACCCTCGACTGGTCGCTGGCCACCGCCGCGGTGGCGCTCGGAATGCAGGGCGGCAGGGTGGCTTCGGCGCGGATCGTGCTCGGCCAGGTGGCGCCGGTGCCCTGGCGGGCGCAGGCGGCCGAGGAGCTGCTGCGCGGCAAGGCGGTCGACGCCGCGCTGGCCGCCCAGGCCGGCGACGCGGCGGTGCGCGGCGCCCGCGCGCTGTCGCGCAACCGGTACAAGATCCAGCTGGCCCGAGTCGCGGTCAAGCGCGCGCTGCTCGCGGCCACCGGCCAGAAGGAGGCCTGAGCCATGTCCGACCAGCCAGGAGCGCCGCGACCGGCGACCGGCGGAGCCGCGGCCGACGAGCCAGCGGTGTCCCGACCGGCGGCAGCGGCCGGGGAAGTCTGCCGCGGCCTGCGGTGGAAGGGGATGTTCCTCGACAGCCCGCCCGACCCGACGATCCCCAACCCGAACGACGGCTTCTGCTGGTGCCGCCACACCCTGACCTGCCTCGGCCCGGACAGGCGGGTGGCCGAGGAGGCGGCGTGCCGGCCGGGTCGGAGCTGCTACGAGGGGCCGTGAGCGGCGAGCGGCTCGCGAACGACGCGCAGGCGTAGATACCGCGGCGAGGCTGCCGCGGAGCCGGGAGAAGGTGAATCGATCATGAGCGAGCGAACGATGCGAACGAGACAGGCGATCAGGCGAACGATAAGAACGATGCAGATGATGCGGACCAGTTCGGCGCCGGTGGGCGTGCTGGCGCTGCTGATGCTGCTCGCGGCGACGCCGGCTGGAGCGGTCGCTGCCGCGGCGGCGGTGCCACCTGTGGCAGCGGTGGCAGCGGCTCCTGGGACGCCGGCGACTCCGGAAACGCCGAGGACGCCGAGGGCGCCGGGAGCGCCGGGGATCTCCGGCGACTACCTCGAGGCGCGGACCGCCGACGTCTACACCGGCCCCTGCTTCGCCAACTCAGAGATGGACCTGGCGGGCAAGCAGGCGGTGGTGGCCTGGCACGTGCGCGAGGGCGCCTGGCAGGGGGTGCCGCTCGGCGGGCTGTCGGTCGTGGCGGCGGTACGCTCGGCGGCGACGCTGGGCGACCCCTTCGGCGGGCCGCTCCACGCCGCGGCGCTGATCGTCGTCGACCAGCGGGCGACCCCCGAGCAGCGCGACGCGCTGGTGGCGTTCGCCCACGCCATGTCGGGGGATCTGCTGGCGACGGTCGTCGCGGTGCAGAGCGCGCCGATCGAGATGACGGTCGCCGGCAATTCCGGAGACGGCGAACCGGCCGCGGCCGGCTCCGGCCAAGCCCGCAGCCCGGAGGCGCGCGCGGCGCGCGCGCTGCATCCCGCCGAGCATCCCGGGCATCACCACCTGGCGGCCGGGCTGGCGGTGGCGGGGATCTCAGGCGATGCCCGCCTGAAGGCCGGCTCCTGGGTGGACCTGGCGACGCGCGGCATCGGACCCAAGGACCACCTCTGCGGCAACGAGGAGGTCTTCTACCCGCCGCTCACCGCCGGCCGCTCGCGGGTGACGGCGGTGCCGGCCGTCACCGTGGCCTACGACTTCCGCGGCCCCGGCCTGGGGATGGTATGGAGCAGTCCAGGCAAGCGCAGCGCCTTCGTCGGCCGCTTCGCGCGCTAGGTCGCCGAACTCCGGCTCCGGCCCTCCACGATAGGGTCGCCAGCCGCGGCGACGCCGATCTCGAGGCCGGTCCCGAGGCGGCCCGGCCCGGCGATGCGCGGGGCTGAGCTGGCGATGGCCGGCTGGCTCGCCGCCGTCGCCGCTGTCGTCGCCGCCGGCGGCGCGATCGTGCCGCCGAGCGCCGACGAGCGGGCGCCGCTGTGGCTCCTCGCCGGCCTGCTGGTGGCGGCGGGGCTGGTGGGGGCCGTGGTGCCGCTGCTCCCGGGGGCGCCGCTGGTCTTCCTCGGATTGCTGCTCGGCGCCTGGATCGACGGCTTCCAGCGGGTCGGCGCCGTGACCCTGTCGCTGCTCGCGCTGCTGACCCTGTGCTCCTTCGCCATCGAGCTCTGGGCGACGCGCCATGGCGCCCGGCGGGTGGGCGCGAGCGGCCTGGCGGTCTTCGGCGCCGTCCTGGGCGGCGTGGTCGGCCTCTTCTTTTCCCTGCCGGGAGTGGTGCTCGGCCCCTTCGTCGGCGCCTTCGCCGGCGAGTACCTGGCGCGCCGCAACCTGCGCCAGGCCGGCCGCGCCGGCCTCGGCACCTGGCTGGGCCTCCTGCTCGCGACCGCCGGCCGCCTCGCCATCGTCTTCACCATGCTGGGGCTGTTCGCCACGATCTACTTACTGCACGGCTGAAGCCGGAAGCCGGGCGGTGCTGCCCCCGTGGTCGGGAGGGCGGCCAATCCACGACTGGCTGGCTCCTGATGCGCCAGCAGATGGCTGGAAGCCGGGGCGGCATACCGCGCACGCCACCTGCTATCATTTTGATAGCAGCGGCGTCGAGAGGATGTCGCGGGAGGCCGCATGTCTCAGCTCCTGGTAAGAGATCTCGATCCCGCCGTCGTGGAACGGCTCAAGCAGAGGGCGAAGCAGCACAGGCGCTCGCTGCAAGGAGAGGTCAAGGCGATCCTCGAGGCGGCGGCGACGCTCTCCGCGGCTGGGGCAAGGAAGCTCTCGGCGGAATGGCGCCGGCACCTCGAAGGAGCGATCCAGGGCGACAGTGCCGAGCTCATTCGGGAGGACCGGGACCGTTGAGGCTGCTCGTCGTCGATGCCAGCGTCGTCGTCAAATGGCTTCTGCCCGAGATCCGTTCGGAAGCTGCGAAGCGCCTGCTCGCCGACGAGCTGCAGCTCTGGGCTCCCGACTTGGTCTGGGCCGAGGTCGGCAACGTGCTCTGGAAGAGATGGCGGCGCGGTGAGCTGCCGGGAGACGTCGTTGCACCGCTGCTCCGGGACTTTCGGCGGTTCCCCTTGAGCATCCACCCTTCCGATCCACTGTTCGAGGCTGCCTGGGAGGTCGCCCACGCCCTGGACAGGAGCTTCTACGACAGCCTCTACCTGGCCCTGGCGGCGGCCCTCGATTGCCCGCTCGTCACCGCCGACCTGAAGCTCTGGAACGCGCTCCAGGGAGGCCTTGCGCGCACCTCCCTGCTCTGGGTGGAGGAGGTCTCTTGATCCGCCACGAAAAGCGTCTCCGGAGGCCGACGGTCTCGGCACTGGGATAGTCTGGGCCCCGAGGCAAGGGAGGTGCTCGGCCATGACCGATCCTCAGCGGCAGGCGAACGCGGACGAGGAGCAGCTGCGGGTGCTGTCGATCTGCTACTTCGTCTACGGCGGGCTGGCAGGCGCCTTCAGCCTGATCGGCCTGGCGCTGCTGTTCGCCGGCGCCATCCTCGGCAGCCATGGCGTCGCCTGGGGGGCCTGGGGCGGCCGCCCGGAGGAGCAGGCGGGCGCGGCCGTCGCCGGCTGCATCTTCGCGGCGGTGGGCAGCGTGCTGCTGGTGCTCCTCGGGGCGACGGCGCTGCTCAGGATCCTGGTCGGCGTGGCTCTTCGCCGCCGCCGCTACTACGTGTTCTGCCTGGTCGCCGCCGGCCTGACCGGTCTCGAGCTCCCCCTCGGCACCGCGCTCGGCATCGCCACGCTCATCGTCCTCCTGCGGCCTTCGACCGAGCTCCTGTTCCGCGCGCAGGCGCCGGCCTCCGGATAGGTTCGCCGGAGCTCCCTTGTCCCCTCCGGCCTCCCTGTGGGCGCGGGGTTTGAACGACCACCGACCGCGGACTTTCGGTGCCTCGCCCAAAGCTCGGCAGGAGGGGGCAAGGGAGCTTCCGACCAGGCTACGGAGGCGCCTCGATCCGGAACGTGACCGCGCGCTTCTCCCACGCCAGCGTCACCGCCGCGGCGTTGGCGCCGGCCGGCTCGATGCCGTAGCGGAGGTGCTCCTCGTGCGCCGCCTCGGACGGCTTCACGGTGAAGCGCAGCGCGTCGAACGCCGGGTCGTAGTCGAAGGCGCCCCATTGCCGCGGCACGCGGTTGAAGATCAAGGTCCATGCCGCCGCGCCCGGGATCGCGAAGAACGTGTAGGTCCCGGCCGCGAGCGCGCGGCCTTCGATCCGGACGTCCCGGCTGAAGGTGAAGCGGGTCGCCTCGTTGGCGCCCGCGCGCCAGACCCGCCCGTCCGGCACCAGCTCGCCCCACACCTTGCGCGCCTTCACCGCCGGCCGCCCGTAAGCGATCTCGACCTCCGCGCCGCCCACCGCCTGCATGACCGAGGCGCGCGGGCTGGTGCGCGGCAGGGTGAAGCCCTCCTTGCCGTGCACCGGGCGCCCCGCCAGGAAGTCCGCGAGCGCGCGGTCGAACGCCGCCGGCGCATCGGCGCTGATGTAGGCGCGCGTGTCGTCGAAGGCCACGACGGTCAGCGGCGCCGCGGGGTACAGCAGCTTCATCTCCTCCCATTGCGAGATGCTCGGCGGGCTCGCCGCGGGCGAGCCTTCGTCGTGCCACGAGCCCATCGCCAGCATTGGCACGGCGAGCCCTCGCATGGGCTCGGCGAGGTCGGTCGAGGTCAGCTCCCATCGGTACTCGAGGCTGGGAACGAAGAAGCCGCCGGAGAGCGCCGCGAAGGTCCAGGCGCGGGAGACCGCGGGGTCCTTCACCGCGAAGGCCATCCAGTCGCGCGCCAAGGGGTGAGTCGACTTGGGGTCGGCGATCCGTCGCCGCAGCTCCTCCGGTGGCGGCGCCGGCGCCGCGGGGAACAGCTGCGGCGTGGGCAGCACGGCTCTCACTCGCGACAGGCGCTGCGCCATGGGGGCTGGGGTGTCGGGGTCGTCCTGCGCGCGCAGCGGGCTGTTCACCAGCGCGTTGACCAGCACCGCCGCGCGGACCCGCCGCGGCCGCAGCAGCGCCAGCCGGGCCGCGAAGTATCCGCCGGCCTGGGTGCCGACGACGGTGACGCCGTTCATCCGCGGCTGGTCCAGCAGCTCCAGCAGCTCGCGTTCGATCTCGTTCAGCCACGGCCGCGCGGCGTAGTCGAGCTTCTCCGGCCACGGCAGCGGACGCGCCGCGCCGGCGTAGGGGAGGGTGACGACGTGCATGGTGTAGGCGCCACCCTGCCGCCGCGCGAACGAGTCGTAGAGCTGCCGTCCATCCACGCCCAGGTCCGAGATCAGCAGCAGGGGCGTCGGCCCGTGGCCCCGGGTCTCGACGTGCAGGTAGCTGCCCGCGGGCTTGCCGCGCGGCTCGGGCAGCGCGAGGTCCATCCGTCCGCCGCCGTCGAAGATCGTCATGACGGCCTGCGTGAAGCCATCGAGCGTCTGCGGGCGTGCGGTGAGGTCGCGGCCGTGCAAGCGGTTGTAGATGACGTCCATCTCGCGGAACGCCAGCCGCCGCTCCTCGCGGGCGAGGCCGGCCTGCTGGGCGCGGGCCCAGAGCTCCGCCATCCGAGCCACGTCGTCCGGCGCCGGATTCTCGACCCCGGTGTAGCGCAGCACTGCCGCCATCCGCGCCCGCACCTCGTCAGGCTGCGCCGACAGCCGCAGCGGCACGAGCAGCAGGGCAACTCCCACTCGGATCGACATCCACGAGACCCACGAAGCCATTCCGCGCATCGGTTCTCCTCCCGGGGGGCGCAACCCCCCTGCCTGCCAGCGAGGGGAACTCTGGCGCGTCCTCGCGTCGATGTCCTGAGGAAAAGGTGAAGCGGGGCTGAAGGTTCGCTTCGCCCCGCTGGTGACGGGGCACTAGCTGGCAGCTGCTTCCGCCGGGGAAAGTCCCCGCGTGGCTCCCTCAAGGCGAGGGGTGCCAAGGGAACCGGCCTGGGACCTCGGGCGCCTCGCCCAGAGGGAGCCAGGCGGGGGCTTCCCCGGCGAGGCAGCCGGCGAGGCAGCCAGCTAGTCTTCGGGCCGGTCGCGGCCGCCGACGAGCGCGGCGATGCGCTGGAACCGCGCGTCAGACCGCAGCGGCTGGTAGCTGGGGTCGACGTTCACCCAGGCCAGCGCGCCCTCCCGCTTCCGGTAGGCGTGCTCGAGGGACTCGATGGCGCGGTCGAGCTCGCCCGTCCGCACGTAGAGCTGCGCACGCCGGGTCTCCGACATCAGATTGGCGCCGCCGCCGCGCCGCTGCAACCAGCCGCGGTAGCAGGCGGCCAGCCCTCCGGCGCGGTACTCGGCGGCCATGGTCCGCAGCGCGTCCTCCGGGACGCCGAGGAGGCGCAGCCCTTCACGGTAGGCGGCGAAGGCCGCGTCCGCCTGCCCGGCCACCTCGCAGGCCCAGCCCTTCATCAGGTAGGTCTCGGACGAGCGCGGGTTCAGCTGCAGTGCGCGCTCGATCTCCCTCGACGCCTCGTCGTAACGCCCGCCCAGGGCCAGCACCCAAGCCAGCTCCGTGTACCGCGCCGTGTTGACGGGATCGAGCTGCAGTGCCCGTTGCGCCGCGGCGACGGCCTTGGCGGGTCGGCCGCGCGCCGACTCGAGCCAGGCCGTCGCCTGGTACGCGGGCATGTAGTCCGGATCGAGCGCCACGGCCCGCGCCAGGCTCCGCCCCGCCGCGGCGAAGTCCCAGTCGAACAAGAACTGCGCCCTGCCCAGCGCCGCCTGCCCCTCGGCCGACCGCGGGTCCAGCTCCAGCGCGCGCCGCGCCGCCTGCATCGCCCGCGGGCGCATCTCCGCCGGGGAGGCGACGCCGAAGTCCGACATCGCCGAGTAGGTGTCGGCGAGCCCCGCCCGCGCGGCGGGATCCCGGGGGTCGAGCGCCACCGCGCGCTCGAACTGCTCGAGCGCCTGCCGCCAGCCCCGGATCGAGCGCTGATCGAGGAAGTAGCGGCCTTTCAGATAGGCCTCGTGTGCCTCGGCGGGCGGCACGTGCCGTGCGTGGCGCGCCGCCGGCAGCAGCCAGAGCGCGCTCGCCGCCGCCAGCGCGAGCGCCACCGCCGCCGCCACGGCCACCGCCGCCGCCGGCCAGGAGAACCCGCGCGGCCGGCGCGCCTCGGGTTGCCCCGGCGCTCCGGCGGGAATGCCCGTCGACGGCTCCGCGGCGAGTTGCACGGGCGCGATCAACCGGTAGCCGCGGCGCGAGACGGTCGCGACGTACCGCGGCCGGCGCGCGTCGTCTCCCAGCGACTTGCGCAGGGAGTAGATCGCCACCGATAGCACGTCGTCGGTGGCGTAGCGGCCCTTCCAGACGCGCTCGATCAGCTCTTCCTTCGACACCACCTCGTCCGCGCGCTCGGCGAGCTGCACCAGCACGTCCATCACCCGCGGCTCCAGGCGCACCCGTTCCTCGCCGCGCACCAGCAGGTTCAGCGGCGGCGACACCTGCCACTCTCCGACCAGGAAACCGTTCGACCTCGCCATGTCGTTACGGCTCGCGGCAGCATCCGCTTCGCCTAGCCTCCAGTATCGGAGCGCGCGGCGAATCCATCAAGGGGCCGGCTGGCCAGGTAGTGGGTCCGTTTCCCCTGCGCCCCTTTGGGCGAGGCGCCGTACGGGTTGGCGAGAAGGGCTTTGGCGCCTCGCCCAAAGGGGCGCAGGGGAAACGGACCCACTACCGCTGGCCCGGCCGGCCGCCGCGGCTACTCGATCTTCAACGCCACGTGCGGATCGATCGTGGCGGCGCGCCGGGCGGGGATGAGGCTGGCGGCGAGGGCGACCGCGCCGAGCAGGAGCGGGACGACGAGGAAGGTGAGCGGGTCGGTGGCGCTGACCCCGAAGAGCAGGCTCGCCAGCAGGCGGGTGAGGGCGAAGGCGCCCGCCAGGCCGAGCCCGATCCCCGCCGCGGCGAGGCCGGCGCCCTGGCCGACGACCAGGCGCAGGACGTCGGCGCGCCGGGCGCCGAGCGCCATGCGCACGCCGATCTCGTGGGTCCGCTGCGCGACCGACCAGGCGACGACGCCGTAAATGCCGAGCGCCGCCAGCAACACCGCGGCGGCGGCGAAGGCGGCCAGCAGGACGGTGCGGAAGCGCGGCTGCGCGACGGCGTCCGACAGGGCCTGCTCCATGGTGGCGACGGCGGTGACCACGGCGTCCCGGTCGATCGCCTCGACCTCGCGGCGCAGCAGCGGCGCCAGGCTCGCGGCGTCGGCCGCCGAGCGCACCACGAGGAAGAGCTTCCGGCCGGTGTTCTGGGAGAGCGGCACGTAGTAGGCGGCGTCGAGGGAGCGGGCGAGGCCGAGGTACCTGCTGTTGCCGGCGACGCCGACGATCTCCATGTAGGGGCTGTCGAGGATCTCCGGGCCGCTGCGCTTGATTCGCTGGCCGATCGGGTCCTGCCGCGCGAAGTCGCGGCGGGCCATGGCCTCGCTGACGATCGCCACCGGCAGCGAGTCCGGCCGGTCGCGCGCGTCGAAGGAGCGGCCCTTGACGAGCGGGATGCCGAGGGTGCGGAAGTAGTCGGCGCTGACGGTCGGCGCGGAGACGATCGGGTTCAGCTCGCCGGGAGCGAGCGGCCGGCCGGCGATCACGTAGGTGTCCGCGTCCCCCTCGCGGTCGGGGGGTAGGCTGTCGGACACCGCGGCGGACTCGACGCCGGGGAGCCGCCGCACCCGTTCGACCAGCTGCTCGTAGAGCCCGAGCCGGGCCTTGGCGTCGCGGTATCTCGCCGCGCTCGGCGAGATCTGCATGGTCAGGAGGCTGGCCGCGGGGGCCCGGAAGCCGGGCTCGACCCGTTGCAGCAGGACGAAGCTGCGCAGCAAGAGCGCCGCGCCGGCGAGCAGGAGCAGCGACAGGGAGATCTCGGCGACCACCAGCGCGGCGCGGGCGCGGCGGCGCCCGGCAGCGGCGGAATGGCCCCGGCCGGCGTCCTTGAGCGACGCCGCCAGATCGGCGCGGGAGCTCTGCAGCGCCGGTGCCAGGCCGAACAGCAAGCCCGTGAGCAGCGAGACCAGCAGGGTGAAGCCGAGCAGGCCGGCGTCGAGGCGGACCTCCTGGATGCGCGGCAGGTTGCCGGGATTCCACGCCCGCAGCGCCGCGAGCCCTGAGGCGGCGACGGCGACGCCCGCCGCGCCTCCCGCCAGCGCCAGGAGCCCGCTCTCGGTGAGCAGCTGGCGCAGCAGCCGCGCGCGGCCGGCGCCCAGGCCGAGGCGCACGGCCATCTCGCGCTCGCGCGCCGTGGCGCGGGCCAAGAGGAGGTTGGCGACGTTGACCGCGGCGATCAGCAGCACCAGGGCGACGGCGCCCCAGAGGACCAGCAGGGCGGGGCGCGCGTCGCCGACGATCGCCTCGCGCAGCGGCACCAGCGGGAAGGTCAGGCGCGAGGCCCGCGGGTCGCCGAGCTCGATGCGGCGCGCGATGGCGTCGACCTCGGCCTGGGCCTGCGCCAGGGGCACGCCGGGCCGGAGGCGGGCCAGGCCGCGGTAGAAGAACGGCCCGCGGCGCGTCGGCCGCTCGAAGACGAGATTGGTCCACACCTCGCTGTCCGGCCGCGGGAAATGGAAGCCGCCGGGCATCACGCCGACGACCGTCGCGCGGGTCCCGTCCAGGTCGACCGCCTGCCCGACGACGCTGGGGTCGCCGCCGAAGCGCCGGCGCCAGAGCGACTCCGAGAGGACCGCGAGCCGCTGCCGAGCCGGTCCGTCCTCGCCGGGACCGAAGGCGCGGCCGAGCAGCGGCCGCACCCGCAGCGCGGAGAAGAATCCGGCCGTCACCTCGGCTCCCCCGACCTGCTCCGGCGCGGCCGCGCCGGTGAGGTCGAAGCGGCGCGCGTTGAAGACCGCCGGGTCCTCGAACGCATGATTGCCCGCCCGCCAGTCGAGGTAGTCGGCGAGGCAGAGGTTGCCGTGCGGGAAGTTCGACCTCGCGAAGTGGCGGAACACCATCGTCAGGCGGCCCGCTTCCGGATAGGGCAGGGGACGGAGGAGGACGCCGTAGATGATGCTGGAGATCGCGCTGTTGGCGCCGATGCCGAGCGCCAGGGCGAACACCGCGACGGCGGTGAAGCCCGGGCTCCTGGCCAGCATGCGGGCGCCGTAGCGCAGGTCGAGCAGGAAGGTGTCGACGAAGGCCCCGACCCTGGCGCCGCGCACCCGCTCCTTGACCTGCTCGACGCCGCCGGTCTCGAGCCGGGCCGCGCGCCGGGCCGCCTCCGGGCTCATCCCCTGCCGCATCTTCTCCTCGGCCACCAGCTCCAGGTAGGCCGCGAGCTCGGCGTCGAGGTCGCGCTCGAGGCCGTCCCGGCGCCGGAGGTTCCGCCACCAGCTGGACAGGCGCGTCAGGATGGTCATGTCGGCACCCCCTGCATTTCTCAGCCAGCTGCTTCCCCCGGGAAAACACCCTTCCTGCCTCCCTTTGGGCGAGGGTCTCGAAGGGCAACGGTCCCGGGCCTCGGATGCCTCGCCCAAAGGGAGGCAGGAAGGGTGTTTTCCCGGGGGAAGTAGCAAGTTCTAGCCGGCCGCGAGCGCGCTGGCGATCGCCAGCGAGATCCGCCGCCAGTGGGCGGTCTCGGCGGTGAGCTGGCGCTGTCCGGCCTTCGAGAGGCGGTAGTACTTGGCCCGGCGCTTGTTCTCGGACTCGCCCCAGGACGAGGTCAGCCAGCCCGACTCTTCCATGCGGTGCAGGGCGGGGAAGAGCGAGCCGGGCTTGACCTGGAAGGTCCCGCGGCTGATTTGCTCGATGCGGCGCGCGACCCCGAGGCCGTGCAGCTCTCCCAGCGCCAAGGCCTTCAGGATCAGCAGGTCGAGCGTCCCCTGCAGCAGGTTCGTCTGGCTGGCCTGCTCGTCCGGATCGTGCGCCTCTCTCATCGCCCGAGACCCTCCTATAGAATTACTATAGGAAGATAGCAGCGCACCTACAGGATGTCAATAGGAGCGGCAGCGGGCGGCGCGAGCAGCGGCTCGATGCAATCGGGCTCGTCGTGGTCGGGGCTGTTGACGGCCCGGCTCACCGGCACGGCCTCCCAGCCGGCGTCGGGGGCCGGCACCAGCAGGGATTGAAGGCGCGCGGCGTCGCGGTTGGCGGGGTCCAGCCAGGCGGCGAAGTCGCGGCGGTCGAGGATCGCCGGCATGCGGTCGTGGAGGGGGCGCAGCAGGTCGTTCGGGGGGGTGGTGACAATGGTGAAGGTCTCGAGGCGGGCGGCTTCCGGGCCGCGCCAGATGGACCAGAGGCCGGCGAAGGCGAACGGGAGCCGGTCCCGGCGGCGGATCAGGTAGGGCTGCCTGACCTTCGGCGCGAGCTTCTGCCATTCGTAGAAGCCGTCGGCGGGCACCAGGCACCGGCGGCGGCGGAAGCTGTCGCGGAAGGCGGGCTTCTCGGCGATGCTCTCGGCGCGGGCGTTGATCGTGCGGTTGCCGATCGCGGGGTCCGTGGCCCAGTACGGGACCAGCCCCCAGCGCAGCGGCGCGAGGGAGCGCGGCGCTCCCGGGGCGACGACGCGCACGACGGCGGCCTCCTGGGTCGGCGCCAGGTTGTAGCGGGGGAGGATCGGCGGCACGTCCACCAGCTCGAAGATCTCGGCGACGATCTCTCCCGGGGCGGTCAGCGTGTAGCGTCCGCACATCTCAGTCGTCCTCCGCTTGCTCTTCCAGGTGCTCTTCGCCGCGCCGCCGCCACTCGCCGCCCACCGCGGTGGCGACGATCGCGTCGTCGCCGGCACCGAAGATCAGCGACTCGAGCAGGGTGGACGGCTCCCAGCCGGCGAGCGCCGGGTGGCCGAGGTCGACGGCCACCAGGTCCGCCCAGCGGCCGGGCACCAGCTCGCCGCACGGCAGGCCGAGGGCGCGGGCGCCGCCGGCGGTGGCGGCGCGCAGCAGCTCGGCGGCCACCGCGCCGTCGCCGTCGCGCAGGACGCCGCGGCTCTCGCCGCGCAGCCGCTGGCCGTACTCGAGCCAGCGCATCTCCTCGAGCAGCGAGATGCGGGCGTTGGAGTCGGTGCCCAGGCAGAGCCGGTCCCGCCGCCGGTGGGGGAGGGCGAGGTCAGGCAGGCCGTCGCCCAGGTTGGCCTCGGTCAGCGGGCAGACGCAGACCGTGCCGCCGGCCTCGAGGAAGCGCTCCATGTCCTCGGGAGCGGTATGCGTGCAGTGCACGGCGGTCAGGCCCGCCGCCGCCGGCAGCGAGGCGAGCGCCAGCTGCATCGGACGGCGCCCGTAATAGGCCAGGCAGTCGGCGATCTCGAGGCGCTGCTCCTCGACGTGCATGTGCAGCACGAGGTCGCGGCGGCGGGACTCCTCGTAGATCGCCGCGAGGTCCTCGGGCGGCGCGGCGCGCAGGCTGTGGACGGCCGCGCCGAGCGTCTGGGCCGGCCCCGCGAGGCAGCCGGCGAGGCGGTCCATCTGCTCCCAGAAGACCGCCGGGGATGGCGATGCGAAGCGCCGCTGCGCGCCGGCCGGCGGCTGGTCGAAGCCGCCGGTCCGGTAGTAGGTCTCGAGCAGCACGATGCGGATGCCGGCCGCGGCGGCGGCGCGCAGCACGCGGGCGTCGAGGCCGTAGTCGAGCGGCGCGCCCCGGGGGCCCGTCCGGTCGTGGCGCGCGTGGCGCTCATGGCGCGCATTGCCAGCGTGGTGCTCGTGGTGGAAGTAGTGGAACTCGCCGACCGCGGTGATGCCGGCGGCGCGCATCTCGCGGAAGGTCCGCCGGCAGAGGCGCTCGAAGCCGGCGCCGTCGAGGCCCTCGGCCAGCTCGTACATCGCCTCGCGCCAGCTCCAGAAGCTGCCGGCGCCCGCCGGGAACCGCTCGCCGCGGCCGCGCAGGGCGCGCTGGAAGGCATGCGAATGCGCGCTGACCAGGCCGGGGAGGAGCGCCTGGCGATGCAGCCGGCGCGTCGCCGCGAGGCCGAGCCGGCCGACCTCCTCGAGGCGGCCGTCGCCGCCGACGCGCAGCTGCACGCCGGGGGCGAAGCCGTCGCCGATCCAGGTCCAATCGGCCTCGATGATTTCCGGGGTCTCCGGGGTCTCCGGGATCTCCGGACGCTCGGCGTGCGGCGGGGTGTCCGGTCCGGCCGCTGCCAAGGGCTGCGGGCGCTGCGGGCGCTTGCTCGGCATGGCGGATCAGGCCGGCAGGCAGAAGCTCTCGACGGCTTGCTCGAGGACCGCGCGGGCCGCGGCCAGGTCGGCCTTCGGCAGATGCTCGTTCGGGCGGTGCGCGGCGTCGATCGAGCCGGGGCCGAAGAGGACGCAGTCCATCCCCAGCCGTTGCAGCCAGCCGGCGTCGGTGGCGAAGGAGACGGTGGCGGGCGCGCGCTGGCCCACCAGGGAGCAGAGCCGGCGCAGCAGGGGCGCCTCCTCCGGCACCAGCAGCGGCGGGCTGTCGGCGAGCACCTCCACCTCCGGGACGGCAGGCGCCGCGGCCGCCCGCGCCGCCTGCTCGACGCGCTCGGCCAGCCGCCGCGAGTCGACCCCCGGCAGCGCCCGCACGCCGAGCTCGACGATGCAGCGGTCGGGCACCACGTTGATGGCGGCGCCGCCCTGGACCCTGGCGACGTTGAGCGGCACGAACGGCACCTCCGGGAACAGCTCGGCGTGCGGCGCGCTCTCCGCGGCCAGCTCGCGGCGCAGCCTGGACAGAGCCGCGATCACCTCGGCCGCGGGCTCGATGGCGTTCTGGCCGAGGTGGGGATAGCCGCTGTGGGCGCTGCGGCCGTGGAGGGTGATGCGCATCGTCAGGTGCCCCTTGTGGGCGCCCACCACCCGCAGGCCGGTGGGCTCCCCGATCACCACGCTCGCCGGCAGCGCCCGCGCCTCCGGGCAGCTGTCGACCAGGCGGCGCGCGCCCAGGGTCCCCACCTCCTCGTCGTAGGTGAACAGCAGGGCGAGGGGATGGGTGAGGCGCCGCCCGCTCGCCGCGAGCGCGAGGTTGGCCGCGAGCGCCAGGAAGCCCTTCATGTCGCACGCCCCGCGCCCGACCCAGCGGTCGCCGCGGTCGGCGAGGGTGAAGGGATCGCTCTCCCACTCCTTCTCCTCCGCCGGCACGACGTCCATGTGGCCGCAGAGCACCAACCCCGGGCGCTGGTCGTTGGTCCGCTTCCCTCGGAGTCCCTTTGGGCGAGGGGCCGAGACTGCGGGGGCGGAGGACTTTGGCCCCTCGCCCAAAGGGACTCCGAGGGAAGCGGACCCACGACCCGGGAGCCCGGGGTTCCGCTCCGGGTCCGCCTCCGGTCCCAGCTCGAAGATCAAGTTCACCTTGTCGCCGCCGGCCGAAGCGTTGCGCCGCACCCGGATCCCCGGCCGGTCGAGATACCCGCAGAGGAACTCGGCGAGCGGCAGGTTGCTCTTGCGGCTCGTCGAGTCGAACGCGACCAGGCGGGCGAGGAGGTCAGCGTCGGAGAGGGCGGCGGGCGGCGAGGGCGAGAGAGTGGCGGAAGAGGGACGCATGATCCGGCCTCAGCTCTCTTCCAGCAAGGTATTTCTAATCTCGAAGAGCTCCGCCTTCTCCAAGATGCCCCGGCGAAACCATTGCGCACCCACCCGCAGAGCCGGTTCCACGGGCGAGCCGCTGCCACTGAGGACCAGCATTGGGCGCCTTTTCGCTCTATAGACGAGCCTGACCTCATCCTGGTAGTGAGGAAGACCTGCTACGGGTAGTCTTGCCGCTGGAGGAGGACTCTTGATCTTGAACTGCTGAAACCGGTAGTCGGCGCTCGAGTGATCCTCCGGGTCCGTTCTTCCTTCTGGAACAATGACAAAAGGATGTTGATCAACGTGAGGGACGTATGCCCAGATCAGTCGACCCGGCCGGACGACACTTTCCCGTGTCTCCGTCCACCAAGACGACATCATGCCTTGGAGGCAGATATCAGGGTAGCTCAGGATCGCGCCTTCCCGGCGACTTCCAGATCGAGTCGTCGAAGGTCAACTTGCCGCGGGTCTCCTCGATGGGCGATCCGGCAAGTTGGTCCAACCACTCGACGCCCTGAAGATACACTTCGTCGTAGATCGGTGGAGGGTCAGGGACGACGAACTCTCGTCGTTCCCGAGCCGTCCTCTCTTCGTAGATCTTCTCGATCCTTGCCTTGAGCTTCTTGATCTTGGTCTTGGAGATGGCCGGCAAGGGCTTGCTTCCCGTTGTCGTGGACGCCGGCAATAGCGGCGGCGCCTCCTCGACGAGATGGTCGAACCTCAGCGATTCTCCCGGCGCCGCCGCCAGCATCGGCGGCGTTCGATATACAAAATGGAGCAGCGAGACAGTGTCATTGGCATAACGCGCGACGTAGCCTCGAATGGCGCTGGCGACCGGCCGAGGCAGTCGCCTCTCGAGATCGGCGATGTCCGAGTCCGCGAGACGCCAGCGGGTGTTGTCTTCTTGATACCGGCTCGTGAAGTGTCTCTCGTGCGCGCCGATCCTCGTTGCCACCGACTGGATGTGAGCGTGAAGTTCCTGTGCCCAGGGCCCGAACTTATGGAACCTCCATGGCGATCCCGAAAAGGTGACGCCCTGGTTCTCCCGTGCGAAGGCCAAATCACCCAGATATATGTATTTGAGTAGATGGATCGGCCCCAGCTCGCGATCGCGATCGTCGTCAGCCTCGTTGGCGACGGCCAACGCAAACTGAATCATCAAGTCCACGCGATCTGGGTGTATTGGCATCAGAGACCTGGAATCTCGCCTTCTCGTGCTCGCTGCTCGTGCCCGCTCCGGCGCCTGCTCCGCTCCGGACACCGTTCCATCGCTGAGCCTATGCCGTCCAACTATTCGAGTCAAAAGCTGCTCCCTCGTGCGCCTCGCGCCCGAGCTCTCTTCCAGCAGCGGGAAGATCGAAGGGCTGGTGGTCGTTCCCGCCTGAGAGATTCTCAGCGGCAATAGAGCGTAAGTCAAGTCCCGATCTTGGGCTGAATGGCGTTGAGGCACTGAGCTTGCCCACCGGCCTATTCCGGGAACTCGCTCGGGAGGCGGCCGATGTCGACGATGCTGCAGCCGGGGCGGGCGGCGATGCCGAGGCGGCGGGCTTCGGCGATGACGGCGCCGTCGGCGGAGCCGGGGTTGAACCAGACCTCGGTCCCGGCGGCGCTCCCGGCGCTCCCGGCGATCACCGCGCGCGCGATCGCCGGCAGCAGCGCGAGGGTCAGCGGCGGCGGCAGGTAGACGCTGATGCGCTCGAGCGGGGCGGGCACGTCGGCCAGGGTGCGGAAAACCGGCAGCCCCTCGATCAGGCGCTCGGACGGGTTGACCGGGTAGACCTGGTAGCCGGCGTCCAGGTAGGCGCGCACGCACTTGTTGCCGAACTTCCGCCGGCTGGCGGAGGCGCCGAGGACGGCGATGGTCTTCATGCGCTCTCCTTCAGGTTGTCCGGCGGATGGATCGGCGTCCGGGCCAGCAGCCGGTCGTCGCCGGCGCGGCGGGTGACGCCGCTGGCGTCGAGATGCTCGAGCAGCGGGATCGCCCACTTGCGGGTGAGGCCGAAACGGTCCTTGAACTGCGCCACCGAGAAGCGCTCCCAGGAGGTGGCGAGCAGCTCGCGGCGCAGCATCTCGAGAGCGGCGGCGGCGATCATCAGGCCGCCGGGCAGCCGCACCAGCCGGCCGCGCGTCACCAGGTGGCGCAGCACGCCGTCGAGGATCTGCGGCTTGGCCGAGAGCTCCTGGCGCACTTCGCCCGGCGACGGCGGCGCCAGGCCGGCGCGCTCGAACCGTTCCATCACCGACGCCGCCAGCCGCGACTCCTCGCCGCTCAGCTGTGCGCTGCGCCCCGGCAGGACGACGCGGTCGCCCTCGACGGCCAGCACCTTCCGCGCCGCGAGCCAGGCGAGGTAGATCGGCGCCAGCTCCGCGGCGCGGCCGCGCAGGATGCGCCGCACCGCCTCGGCCTTCGGCATGCCGTCCGCCAGGCGGTCGCGGTCGAAGTAGTCCTTGAGGACGCGGCGGGCGCGCTCGATGACGCGCTCGACCGCGGCGGGCGCGATCCAGCGCCGGCCATGGCCGGGCGCCTCGGGCACGGCCACCAGGCGCGAATCGGCGGCGAGCGCGTCGAGCCCGGCCGCGGCGCGCTCCGCCGGCAGCCCCAGTCGCCGCGCGGCGTCGGCCGCCTCGAGGCCGCGCTCGCCGGCCTCCAGCGTCCAGAAGGCCAGCGCATGCGCCAGGTCGCCGTCGAGCGCGGCCAGCGCCGCCGGCAACGCCGCGCCGCGGTGGCGCCGCCAGCGCGGATCGAGCACCTCGCCGCCGCCCAGGGTGATCGCCGGCGACGGGCGGCGCAGGACCAGCCGGTCGCCGCGCGCCGCCACCACCGGGCTCTCCAGGCGGATCTCGACCGGCAGGCCGGCCCCCGCGGCCCCCGCGGCCCCCGCGGCCGGCGCGCCGCCGCCCAGCGGCCGTATCCGGCCGAGGGCCTCGGCGGCATGGAGGTGAACGCGCACGGGCGTGAAGCCGGTCGCGAGCGGCGGCGTCTCCGGCAGCAGGGCGACGCGGGCGAGCAGGCTGGTGGTGGCGGTGAAGGCGCCGGGCGCGCCGAGCTGCAGGCCGCGCCGCAGGCTCTCGAGCGGCGCCCCGCTCAGCTGCAGCGAGGTGCGCTCGCCCGCCAGCGCCTCGTCGCGCGCCTGGCCGTGGACCTGGATGCTGCGCACCCGCACCGTGCCGTCCACCCCCGGCGCCGGCGGCAGCAGCTCGAGGGCGTCGCCGATGCGCACGCGGCCGCCGGCCAGCGTGCCGGTGACCACTGCCCCCAGCCCGCGCAGGTGGAAGGCGCGGTCGATCGGCAGCCGCGCCGGCAGCTCCAGCTCCGCGGCCACGGCATGCTGCGCGGCCAGCTCGAGCAGCGCCGCCTTGAGCTCGGGGATCCCCTGGCCGGAGGCGCTCGACACCGCCAGGACCGGCGCGCCGGCGAAGGGAGTCGCGGCGAGCAGCTCCTCCACCTCGAGCTGGGCCAGCTCGAGCAGGTCGGGCGTCGCGAGGTCGGCCTTGGTGAGGGCGACCAGCCCGGCGGGGATGCCGAGCAGCGAGCAGATCGCCAGGTGCTCGCGGGTCTGCGGCTTGACGCCCTCGTCGGCGGCCACCACCAGCAGCATGACGCGGATGCCGCCCAGGCCGGCAAGGGCGTTGTGCAGGAAGCGCTCGTGCCCGGGGACGTCCACGAAGCCGAGCTGCACGCCGCCCTCGGCGAGGTGGGCGAAGCCCAGGTCGATGGTGATGCCGCGCGCCTTCTCCTCGGCCCAGCGGTCGCAGTCGATGCCGGTCAGGGCGAGGACCAGGCTGGTCTTGCCGTGGTCGATGTGGCCGGCGGTGCCGACGATGGCTCTCGCGGTCATGGGACTGCCGCCGCCCGCGGTCCGGGGGAGGGGCTAGTGTCCCGCTCGGTTAATTCGCATACTACTCGCTTGCCCTCCGCGTCCCTGGCTGCGTTGCGCCTCCTCGACATAACTTCGACTATGCCTCGTCGGCGACGCCTTGCCAGGAACGCGGATGGACGGCGCGATTAGCATGCGAATGAACCGAGCGGGCCACTAGCGCTTGGGCCCGCCGGCGCCGAGCAGCTCGCGGGCGATGCGGTTGATGGTGGCGCCGTCGGCGCTGGTGCCGAAGCGCGCCAGCATCTCCTTCATGACCGGCCCGATCGCCTGCGGGCCGGAGAGGCCGCGCTCGTCGATCAGCGCCGCGACGGCGGCGCGGATCTCGCTCTCGTCGGCCGCGGCCGGCAGGAAGCCGGCGAGGATCGCCGCCTCGCTCTCCTCCTTGGCGGCGAGCTCCTGGCGCTGGCCGGCGCGGTACTGCGCGGCCGCCTCCTCGCGCTGCTTGATGGCCTTGCGGACGAGCGCGACGAACCCCGCCTCGTCCACCTCGCCGCCGCGCCGGATGCGGTCGTTCTTGATCTCGGTGAGGAGCAGCCGCACGGTCTGCAGCCGCGCCTTGTCGCCGCTCTTCATGGCGGCCCGGACCTCGGCCTCGATGCGTTGCTGCGGCGCGGCGGCGGCAGGGGTGGCGGCGGCGGTGGTGCCTTCGGTGGTCGTCATGGGCCGATTATAGGTGGGGTGGATCGCCGTTGCCGGTGCCGGCGGGGATGCCGGCGGCCGCGCCGTTGCGCTCGACCTCGATGCCGTAGGCCCGCATCTTGCGGTAGAGGTTGCTGCGCTCGAGGCCGAGCACCTGGGCGGTGCGGCTGACGTTGCCGTCGAGCTCGGCCAGCTTACGCTCGATGAAGTGCTTCTCGAAGGCGCCGCGGGCCTCGCGCAGGGAGGCGTAGTCGGCGTCCCAGAGCGCCCGCTCGGCGGTCGCGCGCGCGCCGCCGCCGGTGCCCGCGCTGCCGCCGCCGCTCCCGGCGCTGCCGCCGCTGCCACCGTCGACGCGAATCGCCGCCGCCAGGTCGGCGGCGGCGATGGTCGCCCCAGGCACCATGATCATCATCCGCTCCACCAGGTTGCGCAGCTCGCGGACGTTGCCCGGCCACGCGTACTCCTCGAGCAGCCGCATCGCCTCGCGGTCCACCGCCTTCGGCCGCTGCTTCAGCTCGTGGGCGAACAGCGCGATGAAGTGGGCGGCCAGGACCGGCACGTCCTCGGCGCGCTCGCGCAGCGGCGGCACCCGCAGCGGGATGACCGCCAGCCGGAAGTAGAGGTCCTCGCGGAAGCGCCCCTGGCGGATCTCCTCCTCGAGGTCCTTGTTGGTGGCGGCCAGGACGCGCACGTCGACGCGGATCGGGGAGGTGCCGCCGACCCGCTCGAAGCGCTGCTCCTGCAGCACCCGCAGCACGCGCGCCTGGGTCTTGAGCGACATGTCGGCGACCTCGTCGAGGAAGAGGGTGCCGCCGTCGGCCTGCTCGAAGCGGCCGGGGCGGTCGCCCACCGCGCCGGTGAAGGCGCCGCGGACGTGCCCGAAGAGCTCGCTCTCGATGAGGTCCTCGGGGATCGCGGCGCAGTTGACCTCGACGAAGGGACCGCGGCTGCGCCCCGACAGCCGGTGGACCTGGCGCGCCACCAGCTCCTTGCCGGTGCCGTTCTCGCCCAGGATCAGGATGCGGCTCTCGGAGCGCGCGGCGGTCGCCAGCTCGGCCTTCAGGCGCTGCATGCGCGGGCTGCCGCCGAGCAGCGGCTCGGCCCGCGCCAGGCGGTCGGAGAGCTGCCGCAGCTCGCGCGCCAGGCGGCCGCGCTCGAGCGCGTTCTGCACCGTCACCACGACCCGCGACAGCGACAGCGGCTTCTCGAGGAAGTCGTAGGCGCCGAGGCGGGTGGCCTTGACCGCGGTGTCGACGCTGGCGTGCCCGGAGATGACGATCACCGGCTGCTCGCGCAGCTCGGAGAGCAGCTCCAGGCCGTCGCGGTCGGGCAGCCAGAGGTCGAGCAGCACGGCGTCGAAGGCCTCCGACCCGAGGCGCGCCGTGGCCTCGGCGGCGGTGCCGACCGCCGCCACGGCGTAGCCCTCGTCCTCGAGGATGCCCGACAAGGTCGAGCGGATGCCGGCCTCGTCGTCGACGATCAGGATGCGCTCGCTGCGCTCGGTCACCCCGGCATTCTAGCCGCTCCTACACATGCCGCACCTCGCCAGCCGGACCGTCATGGGTTGTGGATCAGCTTCCTTCCCGCCCCTGCCCGCTCGGCGGCCTTCGGGGGGAGGCATCGAGGGGTCCGCCTTGGAGGGGGGCGAGGCACACCCCTGCGGCGGTGGAGACGAGGGGCGCGGCATCGCAGGGGGGTTCCCTCCCCTCACGGCCCCTGGGGCGAGGCGCGGCAGTCCACCACACCCCGTCTACCAACTTGGCGCCTCGCCCCAGGGGCCGTGAGGGGAGGGAACCCCCCTGCGATGCCGCACCCCTCGTCTCCACCGCCGCAGGGGTGTGCCTCGCCCCCCTCCAAGGCGGACCCCTCGATGCCTCCCGAGAGGGTGGCCGAGGCGGGCCGTCACAGCCCGCAGATCTCGGCGATGCGCTGGCATTGCCGGTGGATGCGGCGCCAGAGGTCGCGGACGGCGGGATCGGGCTTGACCTGCGCCATCAGGGCGTCCACCCGGGAGCCGTTGGCGATCAGGGCGCGCGCCACGCGGGTGATCTGGGCCTTCTGGTCCTCGCTGTGGCTCAAGCGGCCGACGCGGTTGCGGGCGCGTGCCCAGAAGCCGGTCTGGAACTGGGCGTGGAAGCCGTCGACGGCGCGTTGCAGGTCCTTCAGCTCGTCCTTGAGCTTGTCGTCGGCGTCGGTGAGGCGGCTGCCGCCCTTCTCCTTCTGGGACAGGAAATCCGCGTAGAGGTTGCGAATGTCGTCGCTCTCGGTCGTGAGCGCGTTGCCGAGCTCGCGCAGCTCGTCGTCCGGCAGTCCGCTCGCGGCGGCGCCGCCGCCGGGGGGCCGGCCGCCGGGGCCGGCGGATGAGGTGGGCGCGGCCCGGTCGTCCTTGCCGCCGCCGCTCCCGGTCTCCGCGCTGGTGGCTTGGCGGCCGGCCTGGTCGGTGGACGATGCCGCATCGCCTGGCGTGCCCGCGCGTCGCGTCCGCTTGCCGCGCGTTCGGGGCTCGGCGGCCGAGGACGGCTTCGCGGCGGTGACGGTGCCTTCGCCGCCGGCGCTCGCCGCCGCGGCGGGAGGCGCGGCCGGACGCGCAGCGGCGCCGGCGGGGGAGCCGCCGGGGGCGCCGCTGGCGGTCGTCGCGGGTGTCGTCCCGGAGGCCGCGCCCGGGGCCGGGCCGGCCATGGGAAGCGAGCCGGCCATGGGAGCCGAGATGCCGGCGCCCCCGGGTGCCGCCACCGTTGCGGGCAGGGCGGTGCCGCCGGCGCCCCCGGTGCCGCCGATGCTGCCCTTGCCGCCAGGGACTCCGCCGCGTCGCGTCGCGCCGCCGGCGGCCACCGGACCGGCCGCGCTGCCGGCCGCGCGTTGATCGGCCGCGGCCGCGTTCGGCGCTCGCGGCCGGACCGGCGGTGCCGCGAACATGCGGTAGAGGACGGCCGCGGTCAGCAGCAGGGCCGTGACGGCCGCGGCCGCCAGCAACGCCCGGTGCCGCCGGCCGCCGGTCGATCTCTCATGGGCGGCCGGCAAGGCGGCCAGGGCCGGATGCGACGCCGAGGGCGGCGTGGATGGCTCCGGCCGCTGCGCGGCAGGTGTCGAGGGCGGTGAGCTGAACCCTGGCGGCGGAGTGGCAGGCGTCGAGGGCGGTGAGCCGAGCCTCGGCGGCGGTGTGGCGGGCGTCGACGATGGCGTTGCGAGCCTCGGCGGTTCGGCCGGCGCCGGCGCCAGGGTCGTCCCCGAGACCGCTGTCGAGCCAGGCGCTCCCGCCCACCCGGGCTCCTGGTTCGCGGCACCAGGACCCGGCGAGGGGCTGGCGGGCGGGGTCGCGGCGGCGGCTGCCATCGCGGCGCCCGCCGGCGTCACGCCAGCGGCCGGCGTCACGCCAGCGGCTGGCGTCGCTGCCGCGGCCGGCCGCGGGGAGGCGACCGTCGGCACCATGTGCAGGGTGGGCTGGTCGGCGGCGGGGAGCACGGGGGTGGGGCCGGCGGCGGCCGGCGAGCCATGTCCCAGCAGGTAGAAGCGCAGGTCCTCGACGGTCTGGAAGCGCTCGGCAGGCGCCTTGGCCAGCGCCTTGAGGATGGCGTGATCGAGCCAGGGGGGCAGGCCGGGCATGGCCGCGCTGGGAGGGGCCGGGTCCTCCTCGACGTGCGCCTTGAGCACCGCGTAGTCGCTGCCGCCCCGGAACGGCACGCGGCCGGTGAGCATCTCGTAGAGCACGGCGCCCAGCGCGTAGACGTCGGTCCGGCGGTCGACCTCCTCGCCGCGGATCTGCTCGGGCGCCATGTAGTGCAGAGTGCCGACGAGCAGGCCGGTGCGGGTGAGGCGGCTGCTGCCGATCAGCCGCGCGATGCCGAAGTCCATCACCTTGACGGTCCCCGACGCGGTGACCATCAGGTTGTCGGACTTGAGATCGCGGTGGACGATGCCGACCCGGTGCGCCTGCTCGATGCCGTCGAGCGCCCCGGAGAGCAGCGGCACCGCCCGCTCCCAGGGCAGCGGCCCGGCGCTCTGCAACAGCCCCGACAGGCTGCGGCCGCGCACGAACTCCATCGCCAGGAAGACGTCCTCGCCGTCGACGAAGAAGCTGTAGATGGTGGCGATCGCCGGGTGACTCAGGCGCGCCAGCATCTTGGCCTCGGCGCGGAAGCGCTCGACGATCTCGGGCTCGCGCGAGAGCTCGGGGCGGATCGCCTTGATCGCCACCTCCCGCTCGAGCATGACGTCCACCGCCCGGTAGACCGTGCCCATGCCGCCTTCGCCGACCTTCTCGACGATGCGGTAGTTGCCGATCACCCTGTCGATCATGGCCTTCCGCCCGGCTGGCACCCCGCGGCCCGCTGCAGCGCGCGTTGGAAGAAGAAGTAGGCATCCTATCGCGGCATCAGTGGTAATGCCTCACTATCGTGGGTAGCGGCCCGGTCTGTCGGAGATGCGGGGGAGGGAGGGGGGGTTGGGGGTGGGGGCTGGACGAGGGGTCCGCCTTGGAGGGGGGCGAGGCACACCCCTGCGGCGGTGGAGACGAGGGGCGCGGCCGAGGTAGGGGCGGTCCCCTCCAAGGCGGACCCCTCGTCCAGCCCCCACCCGG
>Ga0207699_10000040_pt1 | contig 120655 bp, 119 predicted proteins | sample LARL51metaG_FD_184344 | JGI IMG/M metagenome (GOLD analysis project Ga0207699, IMG submission 184344) | Corn, switchgrass and miscanthus rhizosphere microbial communities from Kellogg Biological Station, Michigan, USA - LAR L5-1 metaG... | ecosystem: Host-associated > Plants > Roots >... | reverse complement strand
CTTCTACCTGCGAAGACAGCCCATCGTCGCGGGCATCCTCATCGGTGTGGGCGCGTGCATCAAGGAGTTCGCCCTCTACGCGCTGCTGGCGCTGCTGCTGCTGGAGCTCTTCCGCTGGATCCGCGCGGTGCTGCCGTCGGCTGGCGGCTGGTCACTGCAGCTTCGGCGTGCGGTCCGTCCCGCGCTGCTCACACTGATGACGGTGGCGACGTTCGTCAGCCTGCTGGCGGTGCTCGACTGGCTGTCCACGCCGTACCACGACGGGCATCGCGTCGACCAGCACCAGTCCGCGCTCTGCGACCACGCGCTGGTGTGGAGCGGCGCCTGCAACCACATCTCCTTCATGAACGGCTACGCCGCCGCACTGCGCAGTCCGCACGGGCCGCAGGGCATCGCCAGCTATCCCTGGCAGTTCTGGGGCAACGTCGAGCCCATCGACTACTACACGGTGACCACCACCGTGCGCAGCGGCAGCACCGTGCAGTCCGTCGAGCACGTGGTCGCCTTTCGAGCCACCATCAACCCGGTGCTGCTGGTCACCGCGTGGCTGGCCATCCTGCTCGGCCTCTGGTGGGCGGTGCGGCGCCGCGACGAGATGAGCCTGCTGGTGGTCGCCTGGATCCTGGCCACCTGGCTTCCCGCGGAATTGTTCAGCCTCGTCGACCAGCGGACCACGTACCTCTATTACATGGTCTTCACCATGCCCGCGCTCTACATCGCGGTGGCCCGCATGCTCGGAATGCGGGTGGTTCCGCGGTGGCTGGTGGGCGTCTGGGTGGGGCTGCTGCTGAGCACGGCGGCGTTCCTCTACCCGTTTCGGACGTTCACGGGCACCTAGAGGGTGTTACCCTTCCGCCCCGATCGCATCGACCCCTGGGCAAGGAGGGCAACCGTGCGCGCTCGGCGACTGACCGGCTTCCTGGCGGCGACTGCAGCCCTGTGCATCGGCCTCGGCGTGCCGCTGCTGGTGCACGCGGGCTTCATCCCCTTCAACGCCACCCTGTCGAAGACCCATTCCGGCAACCTCGCCGTGGGCAGCAACGGCACATTCACCATCCAGCTCTCGATGTCGAGCGCCACCGCGACCATCGCCGGCGACACCTTCAGCGTCACCGACACCTTGCCCAACGGGCTGTCCTACGTGACAGCCGGCGGTCCCTCCTTCAGCTGCAGCAATGCCGGCCAGGTGGTGACCTGCACCGGCACTCCGGCCATGACCCAGGGCAACGTGCAGACCATGACGGTGGTCGCCTCGGTCGGCTCGGCGGCGTCGCCCGCGGTGACCAACACGGCGAGCTTCACCGAGTCGGAGGGCGTCGACGCCGTGACCTCGGACAACACGGCGGTCGACACCGCGAGCGTGGCCGCGGCGTCCACTTCCGCGAGCAGCAGCAGCAGCGCGTCGTCGAGCTCGACCGGCGCTCCTGCCGCTGTCGCGGCGCCCAGTGTGGGCGCCGGTTCCGCGATGCCGTGGGGCATCGGCCTGCTCGGCGCGGGCCTGTTCGCCCTGGTCGCGGCCGCGGTGGTGCGACGGCGCCGCTGAGACCGCACCTGGCGCGGCGACGGCGCGCTCTCGCAGCGCTGCCGGCCGCCGCGCTGGCGGCCTGCGGCGGCTCGGCGCCGGCCGCGCACCGCACGCCCAGCCCCACGCAGTCGGCGGCCCAGCTCCTGGCCACCGCGTCGTCAGCGCTGACGCGGACGAGCGTGTATCACGTCAGCGGCATGATCGATCCCGGCTTCAGCGTCGACATGGTGCTCATGCCGCGCAGCGCGACCGGCACCGCGAGCGTGCATGGGGTGAGCTGGCGGGTTGTGGTCGTCGGTGACGACATCTGGCTGAGCGGCTCAGCCCTGTGGAAGGCGACACTGCCCGCCGCGCGCGCCGCGCAGCTCGGTGACGGGTGGGTGCACGTCACCGACGGCGGCGCCGCCTTCGGCCATGCACAGATCCTCTCCAAGCTCTTCCGCGGCATCGCCACCGTCATCTTCGGCCCGCACTCGGGGTTGAAGGTGACCGGACGCACCACGGTCGGCGGCCGCCCGGCCGTGGAGCTGCGCAACGCCACCGACGTGTACGACGTCGCCGGCAGCGGGACGCCGTACCCCCTGCGCTGGCTCGACACCGACACGCCCGGACCGAACGGTCAGCCCTGCGGCATCACCCTCGACGGCTTCGACGCCGCCGCCGTCGCGGTGACACCACCGCCTGACGTGGTGGGCACGGTGGTGCCGTCACCTCACTCGTAGCGCAGCACCTCGAGCGGTCGCGCGCGCGTCGGCGCCCAGGCCACCAGCGCCGCGGTGAGCACGGTCAGCGCGGTGACGCCGACGGCGACCGCGGCGGTGATCGGCCCGCCCGTGGTGAGGTCGGTGTCGAGCACCTTGGCCCCGAGCACCGCGGTGGCCACGGTGACCAGCAGCATGCCCGCCACGCCCGCGATGGCGCCGGTGGCGCCGTTCTCCACCAGCACCTGGGCCAGCACCGACGAGCTGGTGTGGCCCACCGCCTTGAGGATGCCGATCTCACGGCGCCGTTCCAGCATGGCCAGGGCCACCGCGTTGGCGATGATGATGATGCCCGCGAACAGCGCCAGCGAGGCCAGCGCCACCAGCAGGTTGACCAGGTTGCTGACGATCTGGTCCACGATGGCGCCGAAGTCGGCCAGGTTGATGATGGTGGCGTCGGGCAGCGTGGCATCGAGCTTGTCGAGGGCGGGCTTGCTGTTCTGCGGGTCGAGCTTCATGGCGATCACCGTCTGCGCCTGCGCGGTGCCCAGGGTGCGCACCAGCGAGGCGTCACCGACGACGGGGCTGAAGAAGGTGCGGAACACCAGCCCGCTGCTGGTGCGCGCCACCGGCTGGTAGAAGCCGACCACGGTCACCGTCGCCGCGGCGCCGCTCGACGGCTGGCGCAGGGTGACGGTGTCGCCGACCTGGATGTGCAGGTCGCCGTTGTGCAGGTCGTTGCGCAGCAGCACGTTGGTCGTGCCGGCGTCGGCGGGAGTGAGCACGCGGCCGTGGATGGCGTCGGTGTCGGGCAGCTGGTTGCGGCCGAGGTCGTAGCCCTCGATACCGGACAGCGAGGCGAGGCGGAACTGGTTGCCCTCGCGCTCGCCGGGAGCGTTCGGCGGTGTCGGCGGCAGCACCTCGTTCAGCGGCCGGCCGTTGACCTGCGTCGGGGTGGTGCTGATGTCCTCGGTGATCCGCCGTTCCTGCACGCCCTGCAGCTGCTGCGTGACGGCGTTGGCCCGGGCGGCGTCGCGTGCCGAGGCGATGGCGAAGACGTTGAAGGTGGTGGCGCGCGAGATGCCGTTCTCGATCTTGCTGGTGATGTTCTGGCCGAGCACCAGGATCAGCCCGATGGTGAACACGCCGGCGAAGAGCGCCACCAGCGTCGCCGTGGTGCGGCCGCGGGCGCGCGACAGCGAGCGCAGGCCCAGCTTGAGCGCGGTGCGCCGCGAGCGCGGGACCGCCGCGGCGATGCACACCGCCACGGCGACGATGAGCAGGCAGGTCCCCACAGCGCGCTGCCGCACCGTGATGAGCAGCGCGAAGGCGAGCAGTGCCAGGGCGATCGCCCATTGCCCTGCGCCGGGCCGCTCGGGGATGGGAATGCGTCCCACCAGGGTGACGATGAGCGCGAAGAGGCCGGCGAGGATGAGGATGAGCAGGATGGTGCCGGCCACCACCTGGATGGCCAGCGCGAGGCTGCCCAGCAGGCTGGCGCTCAGTCCGGCGAAGAGCGCGACGAGCAGCACGTAGAGGCCGGCGGTCTGCGCGCGCGACCCGGTGGGAATGGCCTCGCCCATGTCGCGCAGCACCGTCACCGGCCGCACCGCGGCGGCGCGCACGATGGGCAGCAGTCCGAAGATGAGCGACGTGGCCAGTCCCACCACCACGCCTGTGACCACGGTGCCCGCGGAGACGTGGAAGGTGATGGGGATCTGGAACAGGTTCTGCACCAGGATGCGCACCACCGCACTGAGCCCGGTACCCACCGCGGTGCCGAGCACGCCGCCGATGAGGCCGATGAGTCCCGTCTCCACGGCGAAGAGCGCATAGAGGTCGCGCCGCCGGTAGCCGGTGGTCTTGAGCATGGCGATCTCGACGCGCCGCCGCGAGAGCATCACCTGCATGGTGTTGACGATGCCCACGCCACCGATGAGCAGCGCCAGCAGGCCGACGATCTGCAGGAAGCGCGAAGTGTCGGTGGAGGCCTGCAGCGCCTGGTCGATGGCGTCCTGCACGGTGACCACCGTGGCGGCGGGATAGTCGCGGCGGAGCTGGTCGGCGGCCTGCTGCGCAGCGTCGTCGCTGGGTGTGGTGATCTCGACCAGCCCGTAGCTCGGCGGTGTGCCGGGGTGGAGCACGTCGTACGTCGAGCGCGTGATGTAGCCGACGGCGAGCTGCCCCGCGAAGCGGCGGTTCTCGGCGACGCCGCCGACGGTCACGTCGGCGCCCTCGCCGCCCGCGACGGTGACGTGCGCGTGGTCGCCGGGGTGCAGCGCACCCTCGTCGGAGACGAACTGTGAGACGACGACGGTGTTCGTCTTGAGTCTGGTTGCGTACGTCGAGCCGCTCGGCTCGTTGAGGGTGCCGGTGCCCACCAGCGGGAAGCGGCTGGGATCGTCGATGACGTAGAGCGGCAGCGTCACCGTGTGGCCGCCGGGCTTGCGCACCGTCGCGGGCGGCGTGGTGCCCAGCGCGAGGTAGTCGCTGACGACGCCCTGCTGCTTCAGCGTGTCGAGCGGGCCGAGGTCGTTGGGTCCCAGCGGCAGCGCCGTCGACTGCACCGACACGTCGCCGCCGTTGACCTCGCGCACGTTGCTGGTGAGGCTGAGCGCGACCATGTCACCGGCCAGGCGCAGCGCCACCACCGCCATGACGCCGACCGCGACGCAGAACACCGCCAGCAGGCTGCGCTGCCCGCCGCGTCGCAGCGAGCGGACCGCGTAGCTGATGTAGAGGCGGTTGCGTCCACCCATGGTGCTGATGCCCCTAGGCGGCCTGCAGGAGACCGTCGACGATGGTCACCGTGCGCTCCGCGCGTCCGGCCACGCGCGGGTCGTGCGTGGCGATGAGGAAGGTGGTGCCGAGACGCGCGCGGAGATCGGCGAGCAGCTGCAGGATCAGCTCACCGGTGTGCGCGTCGAGATTGCCGGTGGGCTCGTCGGCGATGACGATGGCGGGATTGGTGGCCAGCGCGCGAGCGATGGCCACGCGCTGCTGCTCGCCGCCGCTGAGCTGGTTGGGGCGGTGGTCGGTGCGGTGCGCGAGCCCGACGAGGTAGAGCATCTCGCGTGCGCGATCGGCGGCGGAACCCTCATGGCTGCCGACGTAGAGCGGCACCTCGACGTTCTCCTGCGCTGTCAAGGTCGGGATCAGGTTGAAGGCCTGGAACACCATGCCGATCTTGGCGTTGCGCACCTCGGCGAGCTTCGACTCGGGCATGTCGGTGATGTCGATGCCGTCGACGAGGATGCGCCCGTCGCTGGGCCGGTCGAGCCCAGCGAGCACGCCGAGCAGCGTCGACTTGCCGCTGCCGCTGGGGCCCATCAGGGCCACGAACTCGCCGGGCAAGATGGCCATGTCGATGCCGCGGAGGATCTCGATGACCTGGTCGCCGAGCGGCAGGCTGCGGCGCACCTGGCGGGCCTCGAGCGAAGGTGGCCGGTCAGTCAAGTCCGATGTCGTAGGCGGCGGCGACCTGGGCGCGCCCGTAGGAGCGCATCGCCAGGTGGGTGGTGGTGCGGACGATGCCGCCCAGCGTGGAGATGCGCTCGGTGACCAGCGTGGCCAGCGCGTCGAGGTCCTTCACGCGCACGACCGCGATGAAGTCCATGTCCCCCGTGGTCGTGTAGACCTCGGCGACCCCCTCCGTGTCCGCCAGCGCCTGGCCCACCTCGTGGATCCGCGCCGGCTCGCAGACGAGCATCAGGAAGGCGGTGATCATCAGTGCGCGACGGTACCACCCGTGGGGCGGGTCGGTGCTGCGGCCGGTTTCGCGTGGCGAACGTGCGTTTGCTTGCGGGTTGTGTGGGGCTCGGCTGGGGGCCATCCTGTACCATCACGACGCGCCGCGCGGGAGTAGCTCAGTTGGTAGAGCATCTGCTTCCCAAGCAGAGGGTCGCGGGTTCGAGTCCCGTCTCCCGCTCCACCCGTCGTTGTTCGAACTTCGGCGTGCCGCAGAAGGGCCGAAGGGCTCCTGATACTCGACCTCCGCGATCCGGCCGTCGCGGACGAGCAGACGGTGGAAGACCCCGACGTTGAACTGCTTACGCACGGGCTCCTTGGCGACACGGTAGGCCCTGCCGCAGTTGGTGGCGAAGCTCATCGCCTCCTCGATGACCTCCGTCCAGCCCGCCAGGGTGTCGTCGGCCGAGCGCAGTAGGTCCTCGACCTCGCGAATCTCGCGCCCGATGCGATGCTGTTCTTCACGGAGCATCGCCACGTCGATGGCGCCCGCGCAGTAGGCGTCCATGAGCTTGCGGCGCTGCGTCTCTAGCTTGGCAAGCCTCCGGCTCTGGAACTCGCGCTGCGCGGAGTTGTGGTCCTGGTGCCACCCCGGCACACATCGTCCACGTAGGGCGCCCCCCGGGGTGGGCGACCTCTCAAGCAGATGTATGGCACCCGGCTTCACCACGTAATCCTTACACCGCTAGGCCATCCTCACGCTCTCGGGCCGTTGGGCTCTTCCGCGAGAGTCCTGTCTCCGTGCCCGAATACATCGGTCGGACTCGGCAGGATCCTGCCCTCCCTTGCCGGCATACGGTCGCGAACCCTGCTCCCCGTCTTTCGCCCTCATACCTGCAGATGGACGAACTGGTTCCGATCGGGATCGTGCAGGACCGTCTCGGCGCCCCATGGCTGCACGGCAGGGTGTCACCAGACTGAGTGCGGTCGACCCGTCTCGAGCGCGTGTGGCGGGTCGTCGATGTGGTGCAGCATGGAGACGGGCATCACCGCGTCGAGGTCGGCCGCGTCGAAAGGCAGATGCGTGGCGTCGGCGTGCACAGTGGTGAGTCCCTTTGCTTGGGCGTGCTGCAGCATGGCCGCTGAACGATCGAGCGCCACGGGGGTGCCAGCCCTCGTCGCGCACCACTTTCGCGTAGTTGCCGGTACCGCCGCCGGCGTCGAGCAACTGCGTTCCCGGCGCCCCGCTCAGCGCTCCGCGCAGCGGACCCAGCACCGAGGGGCTGGCAGCGCGCGTGCCGTCGTAGTCAGTGCCTGCTTCGAGTAACTCAGACAGGCTCGACGGCATGTGGGGGCCTCATCCCAGCGCGGCGCGCGCGGCGGTGTGCAGCGCCGCGAGTGCCTCGTCGTCGTTGGTGAAGACGCGCACCAGCTGGTTGTGCTCGGGCAGCCGCGCCACCAGCTCCATGGTGCGGCTGTGCTCGACCGTCTCCTCGAGCGGGTCGTAGATGGACACCAGCCCGTTGTCGGTCATGGGATTCTCGGGGGCGACCCGCGCGCTGGCCACGTCCACCTCGAAGCGCGTGCGGCGCAGCGCGGCGGGCAGCATCTCGACGATCCGCTCGTTGGCGCGGGAGAGGTCGGCGCTGGAGCGGCCGATCGACTCGTAGGCGAGGTGCCAGGGCAGGCGGCGGGAGGTGATCGTCTCCCAGGCCTCGCCCAGCCGCCGCTCGTCGCTGCCGGGCGTGGCCTCGCGCCAGCGCTCCACCGCTTCGAGCAATGACCAGTCGGTCAGCTTCCGGTAGGCGGCCAGGTCGTCGAGCGGGTTGCCGGGCAGGATGCGGCGCACCGTGTCGGCGAAGATCTCGCGCATGGTCAGGTCGATGCGGCGCACGGTGCGGTGGAAGTAGATGTTGGTGTAGAGGTAGAGGCGCGCGGTGAGGAACATCTCCAGCGCGGGCACGGCGTGCGCGTGCATCACCAGCGTGTCGCCGTAGATGAACGAGTAGTGCATGATGCGGTGCACGTCGACGCTGCCCACTGCCACGCCGCACATGTAGGCGTCGCGCACCACGTAATCGAGGTTGTCGACGGTCGCCGGACCGCAGAGCATCGGCTTGCAGGCGCGCAGCCAGTCGGGTGGCGTGTAGCCGTCCATCTCCGACGGCGCCATCACCCAGGCGATCCAGCGCGGGTCCACCGACTCGCCGGGCTCGAACTGCGCCGACGGCGAGGCGCGCAGCGAGCCGATGATGTCGGCCAGCTCGACGCAGACCAGGCGGCGGCCGATGTCCTCGTGGTCGAGGTCGAACTCCGTGAGCACCTCGCGGTCGAAGAAATGGCCGAAGGGGCCGTGGCCGACGTCGTGCAGCAGGCCGGCGAGGCGCAGCGTCTCCTCGACGCAGGCGGCCGACGGCGCGTCGGGGAAGGCCGCGCGCAGGCTGGGCTCGACGCGTCGCGCGTACATGCCGGCGAGATGCATGGCGCCGAGCAGGTGAGCGAAGCGCGAGTGCTCGGCGGTGGGGAAGACCCACCACGCCGACTGCAGCTGGTGGATGCGGCGCAGGCGCTGCAGCCAGGGCGTGTCGAGCAGGTGCTGCTCGCCGGTGTCGCCGCCGCGGCCCTTGGTGATCTCGATGTAGCCGTACAGCGGGTCGGCGATGAGGTTGACCTCGCTGAAGCGCGCGACGGCATCCATGGGCGAGCCGAGTGTACCGGCCCACTTCCTACACTGGCGCCGATATGCCGCCCCAGCAGCGCCGCCGCGGCCGCCGGCGCCAGCCGCAGCCACAGCCGCCGCCGCGCCCGGCGAAGCAGCCGCAGCGCAGGTTCACCATCGCCCCCGGCCGCACCGTCCCGCGGGCGCTCGTCGTCGCGGCCGGCGCGATCATGGCGTGCGCGCTGATCGCTGCGGGCCTGTTCGTCGTGGTGCGCGGCAGCGGCAGCGCTCCCGGCGCCGGCGCCACCTGCGACCCCGATCCCAACGGCTGGAACGGCGCCGGCGGCGGCCCGCGCCAGACCGGCCAGGCCGTCATCGGCATTCACGACCCGCAGCGCGGCTGGAAGCCGTCCTGGCAGTACCCCGCCGCCGGCGGGCCCGCCGCCGACCGCGTCGCCGGTCCGCCCTCGGTGGCCAACGGCGTCGCCTACACCGCCGCCCAGGACGGTTCGCTGGTCGCCGTCGACGCCGCGCGCGGCACCCGCCTGTGGTCGAGCCCGCCCGGCGGCGGTGAGCAGGGCACGGTGCAGACCCCGATCGCGCTCGACGGCTGCGGCGCCGTGCTGGCCACCAGCTTCGGCGGCCCGAGCGGCCAGCCCCAGGGCGCGCTGCGTGCCGTCGACCTGCGCTCCCACCAGCGGCGCTGGGGACTGCAGGCTGCCGACGAGATCTTCAGCGCACCGCAGGTCGTCGACGGCGTCGCCTACGCGGGCCTGTCCTTTGCCTCCGGCACCGGCTCGCTCGACCGCGTGCACTACCTCGACGGCTACTACGTCAACGACGGCAGCCGCGGCTACCGCAAGCGCTTCAGCGCCGCGGTGCTCGCCTCAGCCACCAGCGACCACCAGCGCATCTGGGTCGGCGACCTCGACCAGAACGTCTACGCGCTCGGCCCCGGAGGCCGGCAGCTCTGGACGTACACCACCCGGGGCATCGTCAGCCTTCCTGCCATCCTCGACGGAAACACGCTGTACGTGGCCAGCGCGGACCACCATGTCGCCGCCCTCGACGCGAACAGCGGGCACGAGCGCTGGAACGTCGAGGTCGGCGACATCCAGGCCGCCATGGCGCTGGGACCCGGCGGCACGCTGATCGCCGCCGGCGCCGGCGGCACCGTGCACGCGCTCTCCACCGCGGACGGCAGCGAGCGCTGGCACCACGACATCGGCGTCCCGGTGACGCGTGCCGTGGTCACCGCGGGCGATCGTGTCTTCGCCGTCGACGACGACGGCGCGCTGCACGTCCTCGACGCATCGAGCGGCACCGAGACGGTCACCTGGACCGCGCCCGCACCGCCCGTTGGCCCGCCCGCCATCGCCGCGGGACACCTGTATCTCACCTGCCAGGACGGCAGGCTCTACGCGCTCCCGCTCTGACGGCCTACGCCGAGGCGGCCCGCTGCGGCTTGCCCTTGAAGGCCCCGAGCATGATGCTCAGCGCGCTGCGCCGGTCGGGGTGCTCGAGCTGCCAGGCCGCGTACACCGCGAAGAAGGACTCGGTGGCGCGCACGCTGCGGCGGAAGGCCTGCAGCCGCTCCTCGGGCAGCGAGCAGTTGAACTGCAGGGCGCGCAGCAGGCGCTCGCCCTGCGCGGCGCGCAGCTTGCGCTCGTCGCGCAGCCAGAGGGTGGCGAGCACGCCGAGGCCGACGGCGCTGGCCACGGCCACCGCGGTCACCGCCAGCAGGGCCATGGTCTGGGGCAGGTTGCCCTGGCGGACCAGCACCGTGGTGCCCACGGCCAGGCCGCAGACCAGGGCGGCGATGCCGAGCCGCTGGCGGCGTCCGCGCTCGACCATGCGCCTGCGCGTGGTGTGGTAGCTCTCGCAGAGGCGCTGCAGGTTGGGGGACGCCGCCAGCAGCTCGGACGCTGTGGGCAGCAATGCCACGTCCTGCGCGGTCGTGTCGACGCGCGGTTCGGGCGACGCCGCGGCGGGCGGGGAGGGTTGGGGGGAGGGGGTGAGCAGGGCCGCCCGGAGGGACGACGGCGACTCCGCATACCGGTCGGAAGGCTGAGCACTCATGCTGCGGTTGTAAACCTGCAAAGGGCATCGCGCCCCACCGCCAGGGGATCGTGACAGCCCCGTGAGCCGGCAGGCACGGGGCCTCGGCCGGACCGTTGCGGCTATCCTTCGGGCGCCTGGCAGCCGTGCCGATTTCGAGGTTCTGGACAGCGTGAGCAGCAACCCGCACCCCGTCGCCGCCACCGTGGCGGGGAGCGACTCCGGGGGCGGGGCGGGCATCCAGGCGGACCTGCTCAGCTTCGCCGCCTGCGGCGTCCACGGCGCCACCGTCATCGCCGCGGTGACCGCCCAGGACACCACCGCGGTCCACGCCGTCGAGGCCGTCTCGCTGGAGATGGTGGCGCGGCAGATCGACGCGGTGGCCACCGACCTGCGCCCGCAGGCCTGGAAGACCGGCATGCTGCCCACCCCGGAGATCGTCGCCGTGGTCGCCCAGCGCCTGGAGATGCACGGCGCCGGCAACCTGGTCGTCGACCCCGTGCTGCGCGCCTCGACAGGCGCTGAGCTGGCCTCGAACGCCGCGCTGGTGACCCTGCGCGAGGCGCTGCTGCCGCTGGCCACCGTGGTCACGCCCAACCTCGCCGAGGCGGCGGCGCTCAGCGGCCTGCCCGTGGAGACCCCCGCCGAGCTGCTCGCCGCCGCGCGGGCGATCGCGGCCATGGGCCCGCGCTACGTGGTGGTCACCGGCGGCCACGGCGACCCGGCCGAGCCGCAGGTCACCGACCTGGTCCTCGAGACCGCCACCGGCACGGTAACGCCTCTCAGCCATCCCCGCCTGCCCGGCCCCGACCGCCACGGCACCGGCTGCAGCTTCAGCGCCGCGCTGGCCGCCTTCCTGGCCCGCGGCGCCGGCCCGCTCGACGCCGCCGCCAGCGCGTCCGCTTTCGTCGAAGCCGCCCTGCGCAGGGCGCCGGAGGGCGTCGGCCGCGGAGCCGGGCCGCTCGGCCACCTCGCTGCTGAGCAGGCGGCGCCCATCGTGCCCGCCCCCCAGCCCACGCTAGGCTGAGCGCCCCATGCCACTCTTCCGCCGCCGCGCGGCCGACGCCGGCGACCTCGAGACCGAGCTGGAGCGGGCCGACGCCGCGCTCGAGGAGGGCGACCCGCGCGCCGCGCAGCGCATCGCCGAGGCGGTGCTCAGGAGCGCGCCCAAGGGCTCGCGTGAGGCGGCCGCGGCGCAGGTGGTCCGTGCCGAGGCGCTGCGCGGCATGGAGCGCTTCAAGGAGGCCGAGAAGGCAGCCGCCCAGGCCTGCCACTGGGACGCCGAGGACGGCGCCGCCTGGTTCGAGCGCGGCATGGCCGCCTACCGGCTGGGCCGCTTCGAGGACGCCGTGGCCTGGCTCGACGAGGCGGCCACCCTCGACCCCGAGGACGCCCACGCCTGGAACGCGCTCGGCCGGGCGCGCATCTGGCTCGACCAGAAGCCCGAGGCCAAGGACGCCTTCCGCCGCGCCGCCACCCTCGACAGCGAGCACTTCGTGGTGCCGCTGCGCATCGCCGCGCACGACTTCGACCGCATCGCCGCCGACGTCTGGAAGTCGATCCCGCACGCCTTCAAGGAGCGCATGGACAACACCGTCGTGGCCGTCGAGGAGCTGCCCGACGAGGAGGACGTCGAGGAGGGCACCGACCCCGACCTGCTCGGCATCTACTCCGGCGGCACCGTGCTGGGCGACGACTACCCGGAGCGCATCGTGCTCTACCAGCGCAACCACGAGAACGTCTGCGCCACCCTCGGCGACCTGGTCGAGGAGATCCGCCGCACCATCCTGCACGAGGTCGGCCACCACTTCGGCATGGACCACGACGAGCTGCCCTACTGATGATGCGGCGCTTCGCCGAGTGCGCCGAGCAGATCGCCGCCACGACGTCGAAGCTGGAGAAGGTGCGGCTGCTGGCGTCGTATCTGCAGGAGCTGGACGAAACCCGTGTCGGCGTGGCGGCGCGCTTCTTCACCGGGCTGGTGTTTCCCACCTGGGACATGCGCGTGCTGTCGGTGGGCGGTGCGGCGCTGTGGGCTGTGCTGCAGTCGATCAGCGGCGCCACGCCGGAGCAGATGAGCGCGGCCTGGGCGCGCCACGGTGACGCGGGTGGCGCCGCCCACGACATGCTGCTGGAGGCCTGTGCCGGCGCGCCGGGCGTCGACATCCTCGACTGCGTGCACACCTTCGAGGCCATCGCCTCCGCGTCGAGCGCGGCGGAGCGGGTGGCGCTGCTCGACGGGCTGCTGCGCCGCTGCACGCCGCTGGAGGCGAAGTACGTCGTCAAGCTGATCACCGGCGAGATGCGCATCGGTCTGCGCGAGGGGCTCGTCGAGGATGCCGTCGCGTTGGCCTTCGCGCGCGACAAGGCTGCGGTGTCGCGTGCGGACATGGTGATCGGCGATCTCGGCGAGGTGGCGCTGCTGGCCAGGCAGGATCGCCTCGACACCGCGGCACCGCGCCTCTTCGCGCCGCTGCGCTTCATGCTGGCCACGCCGGCCGCCGACGCCGACGAGGTGGTGGCGCGGATGGGCGAGGAGGTGTGGGTCGAGGACAAGTACGACGGCGTGCGCTGCCAGGTGCACCGCGACGACTCGCGGGTGATGCTCTTCTCCCGCGACCTCAAGGACATCACCGCGCAGTTCCCCGAGGTGGCCGAGGCGGTGGCCGCGCTGCCCGGCATCCTGCTGCTCGACGGCGAGGTGCTCGCCTACCGCGACGGCGCCGTGATGCCCTTCGCCGCTCTGCAGACACGGCTGGGACGCAAGCAGCCGTCGCTCGCGGTGATGCAGTCCGTTCCGGTCATCTTCGTCGCCTGGGACCTGCTCTACCAGGACGGCACCTCGTTGCTCGATGAGCCGCTGCGCGAGCGCCGCAAGCGGCTCGACGCGCTGCAGCTCGGCGGCGCGCTGGCCACCGCGCACCAGGAGCACGCCCGCGGGGCCGCTGCGGTGGACGCGCTCTTCGACAACGCGCGGGATCGGCTCAACGAGGGGCTGCTCGCCAAGGATCCCGACTCGCCGTACACCCCGGGACGGCGGGGCATGTCCTGGCTCAAGTTGAAGAAGCCGCTCGACACTCTCGACGTCGTGGTCACCGGCGCCGAGCTGGGCCACGGCAAACGCCGCGACGTGCTCAGCGACGTCACCTTCTCGGTGCGCGTCGACGACTCCGACGAGCTGGTGCCCATCGGCAAGGCCTACACGGGCCTCACCGACGTGGAGATCGCGGAGATGACCGAGCTGCTGAAATCCATCACCGTGAGCGAGCACGGCCGCTACCGCGCGGTCATGCCGCAGATCGTGCTGGAGGTCGCCTTCGACCGGGTCCAGCCGTCGGGGCGCCACCGCTCCGGTTACTCTCTGCGCTTCCCCCGCATCGCCCGCTGGCGCCACGACAAGTCGCCACGCGACATCGACACCCTCTCCCGCGTCGCCGCCCTGGCGCGCACGCGCGAAGGCGAGAAGGTGCAGCTCGTCGACCGCGCCTGAGGCGGCAGCGCTCAGCGTCCCGCGGACGGCAGGAAGCGGCTGAACAGGTTCAAGTCATCCATGGCAGGATCTCCGACGGGCTCGAAGACCTGGTAGCGGCTGCGCAGCTCGGCGTACTGCTTGGCGAGCGCGGGATCGTTGTACGCCTCCGTGGGATCCCAGGGGTGCAGGTAGCGCACCTCGGTGATGCCAGCCTGCAGCATCTCCTTGAGGCAGCCGAAGCAGGGCTGTGTGGTCGAGGTGAGCGAGGCGCCGAAGGTCTGCTGTCCGAAGCGCGCCGCGGTGAGCAGCGCGTTCTGCTCGGCGTGGACGCAGAGGCAGACGTCGTAGGCGCCGCCACGCAGGTAGGGCTCGTCGTTGCGGCGCGCGCAGCGGTAGCAGCCGCCCTCGGAGCAGTTGGGCATGCCGAAGGGGGTGCCGTTGTAGCCGGTGCTGAGCACGCGGTCCTCGCGGGTGATCACCGCGCCGACGCGGCGGCCCAGGCAGTCGGCCCGGGTCCGCGCCGCCAGGGCGATGAGCAGGAAGTACATCCGCTTGTCGGGGCGGAGGACGCGTCCCTCGGGCGCGGGCGCGGTGGCGGAGAGGTCGTCGGGCGGAGGGACGGAGAGGGACATGGTCCGCGCAAGCGTACCCCGCCCAACTAGGCTTCGCGCCGTGGGCGCAACCGTTGGCACCCAGCCGGGCGGCGGTCCCGCCGCCGCCGCCGCCGTCGCCGTCCGTGGCGTGCGCAAGGCGTTCGGCGGCCGCGTCGCGCTCGACGGCGTCAGCCTGAGCGTGCGCGCCGGTGAGGTGTACGGGCTGCTCGGTCCGAACGGCGCGGGCAAGACGACGCTGGTGCGCATGATGGTCGGCCTGGTCGCGCCCGACGCGGGCACGGTCAGTGTGCTCGGCGCCGAGATGCCCGACCTCGCCGTGCTCGGCCGCATCGGCTACATGACCCAGCAGGCCGCGCTCTACGCCGACCTCTCGGTGGAGGAGAACGTCCGCTTCTTCGCCGCGATCAACGGCGCCGAATCGGGGGTCGAGGACGCGCTGCGCGCCGTGGCGCTCGACGAGCGGCGGCGCTCGGTGGTGTCGACGCTGAGCGGCGGGATGCGCCAGCGCTGCTCGCTGGCCTGCGCGCTGGTGCATCGTCCGCGGCTGCTGCTGCTCGACGAGCCCACCGTCGGCATCGACCCCGAGCTGCGCGTGCAGTTCTGGCAGCACTTCCGCGACCTGGCCGCGGACGGCGTCTCGCTGGTGGTGTGCAGCCACGTCATGGACGAGGCGGAGCGCTGCGACCGGCTGGGGCTGATCCGCGCCGGGCGCCTGCTCGCAGAAGGCAGTGCACGCGAGCTGACCGAGCGCGCCGGCGTGCAGCGCTTGGAGGACGCCTTCCTACGGCTCAGCGCCGACGACGGCGGCGACACCGGCGGTGCGCAGCCGTGAGCACCCGCCGCACCCTGGCCATCACCCGCCGCCTGCTGCAGGGATTCCGCCGCGATCCGCGCACCCTCGGCTTGCTCTTCGGCGTGCCCATCGTGCTGCTCGCCCTGCTCGGCTACATCCTGCGCAGCGGCAACAGCGGTCCGCCCACCGGCGTCGTCAACCAGGATTGCGGTCCGCTCGGCGGGCAGGTCGCCGCGGTGCTGCTGCGCTCGACGCTGATCGACGCGCGCGACATGTCACGCGCGGACGCGGACGCCGGCGTCGACGACGGTTCGCTGGCGGGGTACGTGCGCCTGCCCTGCGACTTCACCGCGCAGGCGCAGGTGGGACGCATTCAACCCGTCGTGCGACTCGAAGGCAGCCTGCCGTCGAGCAGCGCCGCCGTTCTGCAGGCGACGCAGCAGGGGCTGGCCGCGGTCTTCGCGCCGCGCAACATCGTGCTGGCGCCACAGGTGAGCTATGCGCACGGTGGTCCGCAGTACGACCAGCTCGACTACTTCGGCCCGGCCTTCGTCGGGCTCATCGTGTTCTTCCTCGTCTTCGTGGTCACCTCGGTGTCCTTCCTGCGCGAACGCGCGCAGGGAACCCTGGAACGCCTGATGGCCACGCCCGTCCGCCGTGGCGAGATCGTGCTCGGCTACATGCTCGGCTTCAGCATCGTGGCGCTGGCGCAGAGTGCGCTGGTGCTGCTCTTCTCGCTCTACACGCTGCGCGTGCACAGCCAGGGCAACGTGGCGCTGGTGTTCCTCGTCGAGGGTCTGCTGGCCATCGCCGCGGTCAACCTGGGCATCTTCCTGAGCATGTTCGCCCGCACCGAGTTCCAGGCGGTGCAGTTCATCCCGCTGGTCATCGTGCCGCAGTTCCTGCTCTCGGGCATCGTGTTCCCGGTCAACACCGAGCCGCGCGTGCTGCACGACATCTCCAACCTGCTGCCGCTCACCTACGCGGTCTACGGCCTGCGCGACGTGATGATCCGCGGCGACGGGCTCGGTGCCGGCGGGCTGGGCCTCGACCTCGCGGTGGTGGCGGTGTTCGCGGCGACGATGGTGCTCGCCGCCTCGCTCACGCTACGTCGACGCGTTGCGTGACCTGGGCGCCGCGGACCAGCTTGCCCGTGATCCGGGCGCGGGCCCAGCAGTCGATGGCCGCGATGACCTGCTGCAGCTCCAGCCCCGCCTCGGTGAGCCGGTAGGAGGTGCGCGGCGGCATGACCTGCTCGACCGTGCGGGTGACCAGGCCCAGCTCCTCGAGGCGGTCGAGCCGCTGGGCCAGGGTGGCGGGGTTGACCCCGCCGGCGGCCCGGCCGAGCTCGTTGAAGCCCATCGGGCCAGGGATGAGCGCCCGGATGAGGTGGAGGTTCCACTTCTCCTGGAGGAGCTGGATGGCCTCGCTGACGGGGCAGAAGGTGGTGTCGTCCATGGTGGCTGCCTGTGGGTCGAAGCATAAAGCGCTCCGGCCGCTGTTGCTACTACGAGCCGATGGAGTATCTGCGTAGATCATAGCACTTGACATAACATAGCGCTATGTGAGAAGCTGCACTTCGCCGGGCAGAGCGTCCCGGACCGCGGGGCACCTCGGAGGGCCCCAGCGGCAGACAACCACCCCGGAGACAGCAGATCCCATGAGCTGGGCCATCGACAACAGCCACACCACCCTCGAGTTCTCGGTCCGCCACCTCGGCCTCGCGTCCGTCAAGGGCACCTTCCACAGCGTGCGCGGCGAGGCGGACATCGATGAGCAGGACCTCACCCGCTCCCGCGGCCGCGTCGAGATCGACGTCGCCAGCATCGACACCCGCGACCAGGGTCGCGACAACCACCTGCGCAGCGCCGACTTCTTCGACGTCGAGCAGTTCCCCACCGCCAGCTTCGAGACGCGCCGCATCACCCAGCAGAAGGGCGAGCGCTACGAGATCGAGGGCGACCTCACCCTGCACGGCGTCACCCGCCCCGTGACCCTGCAGGCCGAGCTCTCCGAGTTCATCGTCGACCCCTGGGGCAACCGCCGCGCCGCCGTCGCCGTCGAGGCGGAGATCAACCGCGTCGACTTCGGCCTGGCCTGGAACCAGGTTCTCGAGGCCGGCCGCCTGCTGGTCGGTGAGAAGGTGAAGCTGCACGCCGACACAGAGGTGGTCCTCCCCGTCGCCGTCACCGCCTGATCCCCTTCCGGCTTCCGTCGCGCCGCCGGGCGCGGGCTGCATCATCTGCGGCCTCGCTGCCCGGCGGCGTGCTGTTGTCCTGCGGTTCGGGTATCGACAATGCGCTGAGCAGCAGTGCGGCACCTTCAGCGAAGGCGGAGAGGAGCTTGCCCGGAACCTGCCAGGTGGGTTCGTAGAGGTTGGGGATCGGGCCGATGGTGCCGACGTCGACGTAGCGATAGAGCAGCACCGCGCCGAGTGCGCTGGCGGCGATGGCGATGGCCGCCAGCCACACGCGGCGTGACGGGCGCAGCAGCACGGCGAGCGCGATGAGGCTCGCCGCAAGCGCCTCGGCTCGAAAGAGATTTCCCTCGGTGACCAGGCCGCCACCCGGCGGGTCGTAGAAGCCGGCGTTGGTGGCATGGACGTAGGCATCGACGGCGAAGGCGGCGACGGCGACGCTGCGCGCGACCAGGGCGCATGACGCGCGCCACCCGAAGGTGGTGGCGCGCGCCGGTTTCTGATCGAGCAGATTCCGGCGCGCACCGAATTCGCCCACGCCCTAGTTGCCGATCTGCGTGCCGAGGGGGGACAGCACGTACCAGCTGCCGCCGAACTGGTCGAGATTCTGGCCGCTGGTGTCGCCAGCTGCGTGGTCGCCGACGTAGTAGTAGAGCGGGTGGCCGTTGTTGCTCACCTGCTTGGTGCCGTCGCCGCGCGTGACGGTGGCGAGGTGATGCCGGCTGCAGGCGCAAGCAGGAGGAGCTTGCGCGAGCCGAGAGGAAATCGCGTACGTCGAATCATCGTGTCGGGGGCCTCGTCGTTGATAGTCGTCGTCGGGGTCTTGCACAACGCCATACGACGCCCGTTACCGCGGCGCACCCGGCTGTTAACGGCGCCGCTATGAGGGAGGTGAGGACAAACCGACGCCGGACACCGGCCGCATGACAAGGAGACGACGTGACCTCGCAGACCACCCCGCACGGCCACCCGGCCGAACTGAACATCGACCATCGACCTCTCGTCCTCGTCGTCCACCACAGTCCCACGATCCGCCACGCGCTGCTGGTCACCCTCGACCTCGATGGCTTCGACGTCCTCGTCGCCGCAGACTGCGCCGAGGCGAGCGCACTGCTGGCGGAGATGCGTCCGCGCATCGTCGTCGCCGACCTGGCAGCTCGCGATGAGCACGCGGACGACTTCCTCGGCCGCCTGCGCTCCGACGTGGACACCGCGCGCGTCCCGATCATCGACTTCGGGCGTCCCACGCGTCCGCCGGCGGCGGACCACGATGCCCGCGACGATGCGCGCCGGACCGCCACCGCCGACAGCATCGTGGCCCTGCTCGATCTCCTCCGCCTCATGTCCGACGACCCGGTCAGCACGTCGGGCGCCGGCCGGCCGGCCTGATGCTGCTCGCCGATGTCGTCTCCGACAACCTCACCGCAGCCCGTGCCCAGATGGGCGTCTCGCTGGGCTGGCACATCATCGTGGCCAGCCTGGGTGTGGGCTTTCCCCTGGTCATCGTGGTGGCCGAGTGGCGCGCCCTGCGGCGCCGCGACGCCGATGCCATGCGGCTGGCGCGCACGTGGTCGCGCACCGCCGGGGTGCTCTTCGCAGTCGGTGCCGTCTCGGGCACGATCATCTCCTTCGAGATGGGGATCCTCTGGCCGGGATTGCTGGGCACCTACGGCTCGGTCATCGGGCTTCCCTTCGCGCTGGAAGGCTTCGCCTTCTTCATCGAAGCCATCTTCATCGGCATCTACCTCTACGGCTGGGAACGCCTGTCACCAAGGCTGCATCTACTCACCGGCATACCCGTGGCCGTCGCCGGCATCGCCTCGGCGTTCTTCGTGGTCACCGCCAACGCGTGGATGAACGACCCGCAGGGCTTCCACCTGGTCGGCGGCAAGGTCACCGACCCCAATCCCTGGGCGGCGATGTTCAACCCGGCGACGCCGGCGGAGAGCATCCACCTGCTGCTCGCGTCGTTCATGGTCACAGGGTTCGTCATCGCGGCCGTGTACGCCGTCGCGATGCTGCGCGGGCGCCGCGATCGCTACCACCGCCTCGGCTTCCTCATCCCCTTCGCGCTGGCCGCGATCGCCACGCCGTTGCAGATCGGCGCGGGCGACATGGCCGCGCGCTACGTCGCCGACCGCCAGCCGATCAAGCTCGCCGCACTGGAAGGCCAGGTGCACACCGAGCGGGGCGCCGGCGAGCACATCGGCGGCCTGGTCATCAACGGACAGTTGCGCGGCGCGATCGTCATCCCGCACGCACTGTCGCTGCTCGCCCACGGCGATCCCAACGCGACGATCGCGGGACTCGACAGCGTTCCCGCCGACCAGCGTCCGCCGGCCAACATCGTCCACGTCGCCTTCGACCTCATGGTCGGCGCCGGTGTGGGACTGCTCGGGCTGGCTGCGTGGTGGGCGTGGGCGTGGCGACGCACGCGCGCGCTGCCGCGCTCGCGGTGGTTCCTGCGCGGCGCGGTTCTCGCCGGGCCCGCCGCCGCGGTCGCCATGGAGGCGGGCTGGGTCACCACCGAGGTGGGACGCCAGCCGTGGGCCGTGTACGGCGTCCTGCGCACCGCGCAGGCGGTGAGCACGGCGCCCGGCCTGTTCGCCGGCTTCTACGCGCTGCTGGTGGTCTACTCGATCCTCACCGTATCGACGCTGTACGTGTTGATGAGGATGGGTCGCGGGCGCAGGTCGGAATACGCAGACCCCGCTGGAGCCATGGCTGCGTGATGGCCGCCGCGAACACCGTCCTCGTGTTCCTCTGGCTCGGCATGACGTCCTACGCCGTCCTCGCGGGAGCGGACTTCGGCGGCGGCGTGTGGGACCTGCTGGCGGGCGGGCTCGTCGCCGGTGCGCGGCAACGCCGGCGCATCGCGGCGTCGATCGGGCCGGTGTGGGAGGCCAACCACGTGTGGCTGATCTTCGCGCTGGTGGTGCTGTGGACCGGCTTCCCGCCCGTGTTCGCGGCGATCACCTCGACGCTGTACATCCCGCTGACCGTCGTCGCCTTCGGGATCATCGTGCGCGGCTCGTCGTTCGCATTGCGCCAGGCGGCGGTGCGGCTGGAGCGCGCCTTCGGTCCCGGCTTCGCCACCGCCTCGCTGGTGACGCCGTTCTTCCTCGGCACCGTGGCGGGGGCGATCGCATCGGGTCGCGTGCCGCCGGGCAACGCGCGTGGCGACGTGCTGCACAGCTGGACGGGACCGACGTCGTTGCTCGGCGGCGTCCTCGCCGTTGCCGGATGTGCGTACCTCGCCGCGGTGTATCTCGTCGCCGACGCGCGGCGCAGCGGCGAGCACGATCTCGTCGAGGCGTTCCGCAAGCGCGCGCTGATCGCGGGTGGGGCGTGTGCGCTGATCGCCCTCGCCGGCATCGACGTGGTGCGGCTCGATGCGCCGCGGCTGTACGGCGGCCTGGTCGGACGAGCGCTTCCCCTGCTCGTGGCCAGCGTGATGCTGAGCGGCGCATCGCTGGTCCTGCTATGGCGCCGCCGCTTCGGACCGACGCGAATCGTCGGCGCGCTGGCGATCGTCACCGTCCTCTGGGCATGGGCGGCGGCGCAGTACCCGGACCTGCTGGTGGGAAGCCTCACCGTGGCCCAGGCCGCGGCACCTGCGGCGACGCTGGCCGCGCTGGTGATCACGCTCGCCGTCGGGTCGGTGCTGCTGCTGCCGTCCCTGGGACTGCTGTACACGATGGTGCGACGGCCTCATCCGGCGGAGTCGTCGTGAACGTGGTCGACGCCCTCGCCGCGCGCGCCGAGGACATCCGGCGCAACGAGCTGGACCGCAGCAACCGCCACCTGGGCAACGATCCCCGCGCCGGTGCCGCGGCCGACGAGATCACCGTGCACATCGTCGAGCAACTGCTCGCCCCGGTGTTCGCCTCCATCGCGTCGAGCGACAGCCCCGCCGATCGTCTCGACTACGTGCAGCGCGCGTTCCACCTCGACAACGTACCCGGTGCGCGACTCCGCCTCGACCGACCGACGCGCCGATTGGCCGTGCATCTCATCGACGACATCCTCGATGCGCTGGAGCTCTGGCAGTCGGTGGGCGACACCGATGCGCGATGGGTTCACGCGGTGTGGATGCGGCGGATCACGCCTCGCATCGGAATCCACCCGCCGTTCTCCACGGCCGACGTCACCGACGGCGCGCACGTCTACAGCGCGCTCCTGGAGCTGCAGTTGGCGCTCGCCGGGGATCCGCAGTGACCCATCTCGTGGTCATCGCCGTGGCTGCGCCGCCGGCGGGACCGGCGGCATCGGCGCCGTAACGCCTGACGTAGGGAGAGACGTGGACAACGTGCCCCACCGGGACGACAGCACAGATGTGCTCCACCTCATCGACGGCGACCAGCCGCTCGACTGGGAGCACGTGTACCGCGACAACGTGACCTCGATCTACCGCCTCGTCTATTCGCGAGTCGGCAACCAGGCCGACGCCGAGGACCTCACCTCGCAGGTCTTCCTCGAAGCGCTGCCGCGCCTGCGGTCGAGCGCTTCGGGCGGCGAGATCCACAAGTACCTGGTGGCCACCGCGCGCACCACGCTGGCCAGCCACTGGCGCCGCCGTTTCGGCATCCAGGTCACCACCATCGACGACAACCTCGCCTCGGCGGCGGAGGACGTCGCCTCCATCGACCCGCTGCCGCGCATCCGCCACGTGCTGGCCAAGCTGCCGCCCAACTACCGGCGCATCCTCGAGCTGCGATTCCTCGAGCGCTGCTCGGTCCGCGAAGCCGCGGCCAGCATGGGGATCAGCGCCGCCAACGCCCGCGTCGTGCAGCATCGCGCGCTGCGCCGCGCCGCCGAAGTGGGCCTGGAGGTTGCGCCATGAACCGCCGCAGCCGCCGTGTCGACCGCTGGGTCGACGATCTCCTCCACGGCCGCAGCCCGCGCCGGATGCGCGGCGGCCAGGAGGAGGCCGACGTGCTGCGCGCCGCCATCGAGATGCGCAACGCCAGTCCCGACGCGGGCCTGCCCGATCCGCGCTTCGTCGAGTCGCTGCGACAGCGGCTCGGGCGCGAGACCCAGGGCCAGGTTCCGCCCGCCGGGCGCATCACCCGCCGCGGCCTGCTCGCCAGCGGTGGACTCGCCGCGGCGACTGCGGCGGCGGGACTCGTCGTCGGCGAGCGCCTGACCGGCAGCGGCACCTCGACCGAACGCCACCTCGTCCCCGACGCCGCCGCGTGGGTTCCCGTGGCCAGCCTCGCCGACGTGCCGCCGGGCTCGGCGAAGCCATTCGCCACCCCCTCCGTCACGGGATTCCTGGTCAACAACGGGGGGCAGATCACCGCCCTGTCGGGTGTCTGCACCCACCTCGGCTGCCTGCTGCATCTCAACCCCGGCGCTCGCCGGCTCGACTGCCCCTGCCACCCAGCGGCGTTCGCCTTCGACGGCAGCGTCCTCGTCCATCCCCATCCGCAGTCGCTGCCGCCGCTGCCACAGCTCGACGCGCGCGTCCGCGAGGGGATGATCGAAGTGCTGACTGTCTGACCCGGCCGGTACAGTGTTGGGTCCTGTGCTCCCGGGCGGGTAGCTCAGCCGGTTAGAGCGCGGGGCTCATAACCCTGTGGCCGCAGGTTCGAATCCTGCCCCGCCCACCACCCCGCCCAGCACACGAACCTGCTTCGGCTCAGGTGTGGCGATGGTGCTGAAGACCCGGAACCAGGGGACCACCGTCCCGCGATCCTGAACGCGGACCTCCCCGACGAGCTCGGCTAGGAGCGCCTTGCGCATCGGCAGGGAGCCTCCATCGAGGACCGCGCGCGTACGTCCGCGAATGACCTCTAAGTCGGCCTCGGTGGGGGCGGGGATAGTGGCGTCACCGACAGCAGCGGCAAGGGTGGCCTGTCGCTCGCGTAGCTCAGCGATGCGTGAGCCCAAGCTGCGCACCCGCTCACCGCAGCGGTCCTCGGGCAGCGAACCCGCCTCGAAGGCTGTGAGGTAGCGGTCGATGGCATCCTCGGCCTTGGTGATCTCGGCCGTCACCGACGACAACTCCCGCTCGTTGTCACCCAGGCTTGCCGTGGCTCGGGCTCGGGTGGCTCTGACCGCTTCCTCGATGAAGTCGTCACGGTGATAGGTGGTCATCAAGGCGTCAAGCACCGCTGCCTCGACCTCGTCGGCCGGGAGCCGTTCGGAATCGCAGGTGTCCGGCCCGTAACGGGTACGGGAGAAGCAGGTGTAGTAGCGGTAGGTGTAGCGGTTCCCTGTTGCTGTGCCTCCGATGTAGCGCTTGCCGCAGCGGTCGCAGAACAGCAGGCCAGCCAGCAGATAGTCGGATTTGTTGGCGGCTCGCTTGGCGTAGTCCTCGCCACGCTCGGCAAGGATGCGCTGTGCAGCGTCGAATGTATCGCGGGTTACGAGGGTAGGGTGCGGCGCGTCATGGTAGACGCCCCGATAGAACACCTGGCCCACATACACGGGGTTGTGAATAATAGTCAGCACCGAAGCGTGACTCCACGGCCTGCCCGAGCGGGTGCGGTGCCCATGCTTGTTCAGCCAGTTGGCGACTTCCCGCGCGCCGAGGCGATCGCTGACATAGCGATCGAAGATCAGAGGGACCACGGGTGCCTCGTCTTCACGAAGGACGAGGAAGCCCGTCAACTTGTCAACGCGGTAACCGAAGGGTGCGACCCCGCCGTTCCAGGCGCCCCGTGCCGCCCGGCGCTCCATGCCCGCGACAACTCGGTCAATGATGGTGGCGCGCTCGAATTCCGCAAAGACACCCAGCATTTGCACCATCATCCGTCCGGCTGGCGTCGATGTGTCGAACGGTTCGGTGGCAGAGCGGAAGGAGACGCCCGCCTTGTCGAGTTGGTCGAGCAGTTCCACCAGGCCCCGGAGGCGACGGGAGAAGCGATCCACGCGGTAGACGAGCAGCAGATCGAAACGCCCAGAGCGAGCTTCGCGCAAGGCACGCTGCAAATCCTCGCGGTCGGTCTTGGCGCCGGATGCCTGGTCCTTGAATACCCGCACCAACTCCCAGCCGTCCTGACTCGCGATGTACGACCGCAGGCGCGTTTCCTGCGCTTCTAGCGAGAACGGTTGATGATCTTCGTCCGTGGAAATGCGTACGTAGATAGCGACGCGAATAGTCTTGGCGGCGATTGCGGTTTGTGCAGGCACAGCCGCATGATACGCCCCGCTCATGCGGTGTCTCCACCGCTGCCATTCTGAGAGCGTGTGACGAAGTCCTGATAGAGCAGATCAGCGAGCAGGGACACAGCCCGTGCTCGACCTTCGGGTGTCATCGGCAACAGTCGGGGCGGCTCAACGTGGAACACCCGACGCGAGCGGGGAGTCCGAAGTGGGCGCCGTGTGACCTGGCAACGCAGCACAGCGGCTTGAACACGCCGAGCGCCAAGAGAACCACCGCCGACGGAACGACGGTGGATGCACTGCGGTGGACGGAAACATTTGATGGCACTACTGGCGGTGATGGCGGGTTGTCCGTTCATGTGGGCCTGCCCGCTCTCAGTTGGGAGGACTGCCGCTGCCGGTCAATCGCCAGTCGTCGCCGCTTCTGTTCCACGAGCTCAGCGAACACCACATCGCGCTCGGTCAGATAGCGAACGGCCGCAGGCTCAACCCGCCGGAGCGCAGCGTGTATCTCCGTCTCCTGGCCGAGCGCAGCCAGCGAGGTTGTGTATCCGACCCAGCCCGAGAGCAAGCGACGCTCTGTCGCCTGCCGGATGCGCTCTCGCACCAGGGCGTTGCAGGGCTCCCCAAGCTGGACAGAACGGAACTCCACCCACTCAGGTACTTCCGGCCAATTCGACCGACGCACCGCCCGAGTAGGGCTGCGCAGCGACAACCAGCGCGTCCCATACTCCCAGAGAGCCTGACGGGCATGGAGTACGTCACCGACCGAGCTCAGCCCGAATGAGCGCAAGGCGTCCCGCCTAAACTGGAACTCTACCCGCCACACCGGCAGCGCCGGGTCGTGATCTTGCCAGATCGCGGACGGCCAGGTCTGCCCGCGTTGGCTCAATTCCAATGTCTTGTCGTACAGCCTGGCGACCACCGCGCCCTTGCCGAAGGTCATACCGGCCAGCCGTCGCCCACTGGCGTGGCGTTCGCTCGGCTGCCCAAAGAGACGGCGCTTTACTCCCCGACAGACGAAGTGCTCGAACTGCTCAGGTCGAGGCGCCCACCCCTGCGTGTCGGCGTAGAGATCAACCCGCGAGGGAGTGAGCACCACAGGGCCGGAGAAAAAATGCGCGCCCAGCACGTCCACAACCTCAGCGATAGCCTCTCCGACGCCTACGGTATGGATGAAGGCAGAGTGAAGCTGCACGTAGGCGGCGGGAAGTGCCTTCGGGCCGCCGAGCATGAGCTCGTAGCGCGGGCTGGACAGCCAGGTCTTGTAAGAGCGCCACCCGTGTTGACGGAGCAGGAACCCGCCTTCCTCATCGCGGAAGTGAAAGGGCACAGGCTCGTCCTCGTTGAGCGGGAACGAACGCATGGTGTCGAAGACTTGCAGCACACCGTCGCGGAGCTCGCCCCTGACCGAGAGGTACAGCGAATCGATGCCAGCAGCGAGAACCCGGATCACTCCGAGTCCTCGCTACTCGGGGCACCGTCGATGCATTGGCGCCCTTGTGAGACAACGGGGGCGCCCCACTTTTCTTCGAGCAAGCGGCGGCTTTCGGCTTCGGTGATATATACCGCCTGGAACTCTTCGACGCGCTCGCACACCCACAGGCCCCGCCCGGGAATCATCGCCAGTTGAGCGGCGCGGTCAGAGTCGACCAATATGTGACTGTTGAGGGCATTTCGCACCCGGAAGGCGGCGGTTCCTGTCAGATTGGCCTTTATCTGTCCTGGGATGGCATCGGCATCGGGCCGTTGGGTGCTCAAGATCAAGAAGATTCCTGAACTCCTCCCGAGCCTCGCGCACTCGGAGAGGCGACTCAAGGCGGCCTGCTGGCACGCCTTGGCCGCCTTATCGCTGCCCAGGTCGCGCGTGGTCAGTTCCGCGAGCTCGTCGGCGACGACTACGATGTAGGGCCAGGGTGGCAGCCCGAGCCCGGCGTCGTTCCAGCCGCCAATATCCGTGAAGCCCAGCCGCTGTAGATCAGCGAGCCTGTCATCGAGCTCCCGGCGTACTTGCTCCAAAACTGCCGCCGCCTTCTCGATGGTGTCAGCGAGAGGGAACATGGCGTGGGGCGTGGACGCATAGGGGGCGAGCTCAACGCGTTTGAGGTCGATGCACACGACCCGTAACTGCTTCGGTGAGTAAGTGAGCAGCAGGTGCGTCAAGGTGGCACGAAGGAGGCTCGATTTGCCCGAGCCAGTGGTGCCAGCGCAGAGCATGTGTGGGAGTGCGGCCAGATCGACCCACAACGCTCCGCGACGGCCCTTTCCCAATCCCACGAGCAGTTTGCCTGCTGGCCGAGGGCCGCGATAGAAGTCTGCGTAGTCGACCCTGGCGGGGATGGGATGGCGCAGGACTTCGACATGAAGAATCTTCCCGTCCATCCAGGCGTGGAGCTCTACGCCGAGTTGATGCTCGATGCGGTCTTGCTGGCCCAGGACGTCGCGCAGACCGGTTCCAGGCGGAAGTTGGAGGCGCACAAGCAGGTTGCGCCCGCGATGACGAGGACGGCCGTAGAGCTTGGGACCGATCACCGTCCCGTCGTCTGCCCGGTGCTGGATGCCAACGTCTCGCAGAGTGCGCAAGAGCCGGGCGACGGTCCCGAAGAAGCGGACGTAGATGCTGAGAGCGAGCGTCACGCCGCCGGCGATCACGCTGAGGTCGAAGCTGGCCTCGGTCGGGAAGTGCAGGGCGCGAGTCGCCAGAAAGGTCGCTATCCCGACGACCGTCCCCCACTGCATGACGAGTGCCCGCACTCCTTCGGTGAGGAGGTCGTTGCTGCCCGGCCTGGTGGTGTAGCGAGTGGGCGGGGTGCTCATGATCCCGACACCGCCAACAGGATCAACCCACCGAGCAGCAACACCCATAGGCAGGAGAGCCGCCGGTCGCGGGGGTCACTGAGCACTCGAACAGGGATGAGGGCGACGTACAGGAGCAGCCGCAGGACGGCCCCAAGCATCGTCGCCGTGATGCGACCAAGGATCACGGCGAGGTACGCGAACATCATGAGCGCCGCCCTCCCTTGGGCACGTCCTCGGCAGCCTTGGGGCGCTGGCCGAAGGTGACCTCTTCCGCCACGATCTCCATACGAAGCCGCCCCTTCTTGGTGCGGTCTTTGTCTAGGAAACGGCCCGTTACGCGCCCCCGAACGGTGACGCGGCTGCCCTTGACTAGGTGCTCGGCCACGACCTCGGCGAGTCGAGACCAGCACGTCACCCACAGCCAGTCAGGTTCCGCGTCGCGCTTGCGCTTGCTAACCGCCATCAAGAACTCGGCCTTGTGCTTCGGTTCGCCTCCGTCTGCGCTCGGGTATGAGTTCAGTTTCACCGCTGTCGCGAGTCGGCCTTCCAACACCAGCGAGTTCAAGAGAACTCTCCCGCGCGCGTGGGTCGCGCAGTGCGGATGCGGCGCGACTTCGCTTCTGCACGTTGCCGACGCCATGCACGCGCAACACGAATACCCGTGATACGCTCGATTTCCAGTAGCTGCCTATAGTGTTTGCTCATTGACGATACCTCCGCGGCCTCGCGCGTCGCTGTAAGACGCTCAGTGCTTGCCACGGGAGGCAGCGTCTCAATGGCTACCGGACGCTGTGTCGGACTTCACTGGACGAAAAATGTCCATTCGTCGTGAAGCCTGGTCGGCTCGGGACGTCTCCCATGCCGGTCAGGCATCACACGAAGATGAGATGCGTGCCTACTCGCCTATCAGTTCAAGAAGGGCGATGCCGAACACCCCGGCGAGTTGGCGGCAGCGGAACAGGGAGTCCACGCCTTCCCGCTCCCAGTTCCCAACCTGATGCGCCTTCACACCAACACGTTCACCGAGCGCCGCTTGGGTGAGCCCCATCCGCTCGCGGTGCCATTTGATGATCTCGGCTTGGTGGCGAGGTGGGATGGCGAAACTGCCGCAGGTCGGGCACTTTGGCGGCCGTGGCGGCGGCTCGCCGCGACCCCAGCTATTGATGCTTCCCATTGTCTCTACCTCCTGTCCTGACGGTCTGATGGGCGCGCGGAAGCAACACAAAGAGTCGTACTCCCCCCGAACAGATGTTCGGACAGTGTAGTCGGTCAGGTCGCCTGTTCGCTACAGGTTCTGTGCGGCTTTAGCGGTGCATCAAGGCTATGTGGAACCTGGCGGCCTGACAATTGAACTGAGCAGCACCGAGAGGGTTCGGATCTTGTTCCACTACAATTTCGTGTATAGGCGCTTCATGTTGCCGTCAAGGCGCCTCGCTTCCGCGGAATAGGGCCCCGGCATGGACTGCACGAGGAGGTGGTCAATAATTTCTTGCGCCAGCCAGTCCCGATAGAGTGCCTCGGGATGCGCGGCTTCAACCTCCAGAAGCCGAGGCATCGTCTCGTCTGCTGAGTGGAAGCGGTTCCACGCTGCGTAAGCACCAGTGACGTGCCAATCCAAGCTGAGCTGGTGCGAGGGAATGTGCGAATTCAAGGTCTGATGTCGGAAATAATTGACGGCCCAGCTCGCGCGATCGAGTTCTACAGCCAAGAGCACGCTGAGTCGGTTGAAAGCACCCGCCCCATACCCTGCACGGTCTACCTCGAATACTAGTCGCAAGTCATCACGGTGGACGCGGACGTCCGCTCCGCGCCATGGGGGCACGGGACTCACGAGTCTTAGGGCGGCTTGGGCCAAACGTATCTCCCGCACCGCCATATCCAACCGTCCTAACCGACGAGCACCCATGATTCGCAGAATCATCAACTCGACCCAAGTAGCTACGCTTGGCTGAATGTCATACGATGAGCCGCCAGCCTGGATGCTGAACCATTTCGCCACGTCGGCGGGTACCTTCTGGGCCGCGCGTAACCCACGTTGCGCAGATACCTCAGCGTCAAAGTAGCGTCGCGCGGACATGAAGATTTTGGCCAAGTCAGCGTAACCACGTACGATGTCCCATGCGACGCCCTCTTGATTCGTGTCGCTGCGCGACTCGATGAAATTGGCTACCCACAAAGCCCTCCTCCCTTCGCTGGCAGCAGCCAAGCAATGCGCGATCGCCCATGCGACCGCAATCCATGCGTGCTCGAAGTGATGGGTGTACGTGTAGTACGATGAGTACTTCTCTTCTCTTGACATCACAGTTAGGTGAGAAAGCACTCTCTCCAATTGCCGGTACTTTTTCTCTTCCACCGCACGAAGGGCCGCGCCAACGACCAAATGGGCTTGACGCTCCGCAAACTCCTCCTTTAGCGCCTCCTCCTCTTGGATAGCAGCGAAGTACTCACGCAAACGCGGCCGGCATTTGAGGACGAGCTCGCGAACACGCGCTTGCACATGTGGATTGCATTCAGCTTCTGCGTCCTCGGTGGTGATGTAGCCGAGGTCTTGAAGCGAAACAGACAACGCCTTTGCAATTTTCTCCATGACCTCACGGCTGCCGTTGGCGCCATGTTCCAGTTTCCAAAGCCACTCTCGTGAGATGTCAACCCTTTCGGCTAGCTTATCCAAACTGAGGTGCTGCTTCTGGCGCCAGAAGGCAACCGGATGCTGAGGGTCAGCGAACATCGGAAGCTCCTCGTATTCAGAAGGTTTGTCCGTGTGATGTCCGCTCGACGGCGATACCCTCGGCGTCGTAATGGAGACATCGTCATCACCATCGCCGTCAGGACAAAACAGACCGACCAGGGGGCAAATCAACGCTGATGCGCGACGAGCATTTCGCCATGCGTGTCGCGCGTGGTTCAACATTGACATTGCGCCATGGTCTGTACGCGATATGTGTACCCACGTAAATCATATCTGCCATATGAGCGCTATGTATCCGGAAAGCCATCGAGCACGGGAACTATTTGAGGCGTCGCTAGGGGAGATAGAGCGGCTTGGAGGCCAGGAAGGAGTTGCCCTAGCCGCAGCTTTCCGAATGATCTGGAAGGCATCACAGGAATTCAGCCTCATCTATCCCGGTATTTGGCGAAAAGAAAGACGCAATACGTGGGACCTCAAACGGCTGCGCGATCTCACAGGAGAGACGGAGCACGACTTGCGGATTGAGTGACGGTTTGGTGAGTAGGATCGTGGCTGATCGTCGCTCCGCTAAGAATCGAGCTCCGAGCCTCCCATGCTCTCGCATTCAACGCCAACCTCCACCTTAGTGGGCTCACGCGACCTTGGGGCTCCGCAAATAGCGGGCCACCACGTACCGTATGGTAGCTGCCCGCCACTTTTCGCCGCCATGAGCGGTGGGTACCCTATCTTGGTTCAGGCCCGCGGCGATCACCGACCAACCAGAGCCACTGGCTCTCTCGGTGGTAATCCGCTCCCACACTGCTGGCGTCAATCCTGAGGGACGACCCAGGCGTACCCCTTGAGCTCGCTTCACCGCCAAGGCTTCACGGGTTCGCTGGGCAATGCGCTGCCGCTCAAACTGCGCCCATGCCATGAGGACGTAGGCCATCGCCTCGCCCTCGGGCGTCGCCGTGTCCATGGCGAGGTCGCAGACGACCATCGGCCAGCCCTCGCGCAACGAGCGGTCAAGGAGTTGTGCGAAGTCCAGAACCGACCGGCTGAGACGGTCGAGCTTGGCGGCGATGATCCCGCCTGCTCGGCGACGGGCAATCAGCCTCAGCGCCCGCCGAAGCTCCGGGCGATCCTTGACGCTCTTGCCGCTGGCCTGCTCCTCGATGATCTCGAGGAGGGAGCGCCCTGCCCGCTGGCAAGCCGCCTCGATGATCTGCCGCTGCCCTTCCAACCCGGCTCCGTTCTCGGCCTGGTCGGCGGTACTAACCCTGATGTAGCCCACGAGGGGGAGCTGGTCGACGTCGCCGGCCATCGCTCGTCCCGCCACCCCCGCCCCTCCCATATAGAAATCGACCGTTTGCTACAAACTCGTGCTCGACCCCCTCGTCTGACCGCACGGTCAGGGCCGTTTCCGGCGCTCTGTGATCTTGGTCACAGACTGCTGATTATGCCAGGGGCGACGCCAACAGGGCGGGGCCAATGGAGCGGAAACCCTTTGAAGAAAACGGTCGTTTTCTTTATGCCACGCCACAGCCCGACCCCTTGACGAACGACGGGACAAGCTGCGTAGGATTCCCGTCGCACGTCGCGGACGCGCCAGAGGCGCCGTGCTCGCGGCTCCAATAGAGGCTCGCTCCGATGGCAAGGGGAGCGATGCACTGGATGAGGTACGGCGGGTTCCATGACGGCAAGACAGTCGGCTCGTGTGCCGACGTGGCGAGCCTTAGCACCACTCGGCGCAGGGATAGGCCCTGCCGCGCGTTCAAAGGGTAAGTACCGGCGGCACTCCGTCCCCCGCCGCCGGTCATACGAGGAGGGGTGATGCGGTAGAGGTGGGCTGGGCCGCTCGCGCCGCGAGACCCACCGCGGGCGGACAGCAGAAAGGGCGCCGAGGCGTGTACCCCGACGCCCCAAGTCTCGCGCCCCGGCCTCGCGGTGCGCCCTTGCAGACCTCCGCGTGTGACCGGCGTCACCGAGACCTCCCAAACCCTACCAGCCAACAGGCTGAGCCGCCAGCGCTGAGCGCGGGTGCCATCCTTGATGCTCAGGGTGCAAGAGGTCAAACGGACGTTTCGTCGTACTTCAGGCTGCGTGCCCTCACTGGGCACGCTGGGAGAGGAACTCGTGACAGCACCGCCTCAGAGGCGCGGTAGGATTCGCCTGGTCGGCATGGCAGCCGGCCTTGTCGGCACGGCCGCTCTATGCGTCGGGATGGTCCCGGCACCGGCAGCGGCAGCGCCAGCCATCAGCGGCTACCAATACCTGACCAACTTCAGAACCACTCACCTGTCGGGGCGCTTCGTGACTCCGGCGGGAAAGCCGATCAAGGGCGCAGTTGTGTACCTCGCCCTCAACCGTGTGAACGACACCAGCCCGGAAGTCCAGCCCATGGAGATCCTGGGGGAGACCGTCACGACCGCGGCAGGAGCGTTCGCCTTCACTGTGCCGCACAGTGCGGCGGTCATCGACGCGGCCACGCACAACCATGGCAACGTCAACCTCATCATGCGGGCCATGACGATCCCGACCGTAAGTGCAGCTGCTGCGCCGTCTCCGGCGGTCGGTGCGGACGGAACTCAGGCGATCGGGAAAATCTGCATCCCGTCGACTGTTATCACGGCTCCGAACTGTCCCGCGGCTCTCAACCCGCCCACGCCGTCTGAACAGGACGTCATCAACTACAACACCCAACTGCCCGACGAGTACAGCGTCGACGTCGCGACGTGGGCAGGCGCAATGATCGACCCCTTCAACATGTACCCGAACGAACTGGTTTCGACCGTCGACCCGGTGCAGAACCTCACCCTCCACGCCACCAACGGGGTAGCGCTTCTGACCGGCAACGCGAGCTACGGCTGCGTCAAGACAGTCACCTCATCCTGTCCGTATGACCCGGTCACCATCGCCAACGCGTACCCCCAGGAGGCTGTTCCCAACGGCGGCACGACCCTTCGGCCCGTGAACAACACCGTGGTCGGCGCCCTCAACACCGTGGGCTCGCAGACGGGCGGGACCGTGCCCCTCAGCGCCCGGCCCCCGGGAGAGCCGTCGTACTGCTACGACTCCAACCAATGGGTGCAGTCGACAGGACCGCAGTTCGAGCCGGTCACCGACATGCACGCCAATTGGGACGCTCAGATCAAGGTCCACTACGAGCAGAGCACGACGTCCTCGATCGGCGTGTCCGTCCACGACGACGAAAACGGGGGGAGCTGGACGGTGGACGGCAACACCGATACAAGCTCCAGCTTCGGAGAGACGACCGGGTTGTACGGACCCTACTTCGCGCAGCGGTTCGACACCTACCACGACTTTGCCGAGATCGAACATTCGGACGAGTGCGACAACGGCAACTACACCTTCTACTACGACTGGTCCGAGATCGACGATCAAGACTGGCGCGGCGGGTCGGAGGCCGATGGCTCGAACCTCAGTGGCGAGGACGGCCCCAGCGCCATGCGCAACTACGGGAACTACACCGCACCCGAGGACTACGATGGCAACGGCAAGGAGATCACGCGGACTGGTGGCAAGGGCTACAAGTACGGCTGGGAAATCTCCATGTGGGGTGTGACCCTCGGCGGGGAGACCGACTGGAACAACCAGTACACGGAGACGTGGGAGATGGGCCACAACCACGGCTATCACTACCTCTTCGGTCATGACGGGAAGGTCACCGTGTCCACCTTGATCTTCTCCAACTAACGACTATGCAGAGAGCGACCGCTCCTAACCGGCGCTCTCTGGCCCGCAGGCTCCTGTTCGGGGCCTGTGGGCTCTCCCTGCTTGCCCTCTTGGGCGTATACGTCGTGCTTCCGCGCTTCGCCTCGCCGGGGGCAGGATCGGTCGGCTTGCACATCGACGACCAAGGGACGAGCCTCCGCGCTCGTGTCGGCGAGACCAACTACGTCGGGGTCGAGTTCACGACGGATGGCACCGGCGTCATCCAGCTCCTTGCCGCCTCCCTGAGCGGCGTGCCCCGAGGATTGCAAGTAACGGTCGCCGCCCAGCGACCCTACCTACCTCTCGGTCCGCGATATGTCGGGGGCGATAGTGAATCGTCCATGCGGATCAAGTTCCCGCTCTGGCACAGCTACCCGGTATCCGCAGTCCGTATCAAGCCGGGCGCCGATCCGGGCTGGGAGCTCGTCATCGTCGCCAAGGCTACGCAGCCGGGTGACTTCAACACCACAGGTCTCGACGTCACCGCGAGCCAGGATGGCCGGGTGGCCACCGTCCACGCCAACCTCACGCTGCAAGTACAGGTTTCCGACCCGAAGCGCCCGATGGACATGTCAAAGCCCGTGTTCCTCCTGGGCGACTGTCCCGGCAGCGAGGCACCGACGCCGCCGACGTGGGACGACGCGGTTGCGCGCGCGCTTCGAGCGGGCGGCGGCGAAGCTCTCATCCGAATCGTCAAAGGAAAGTCCTCGGACGTCTGGAACACCGTCGACGGTTCCCGACCGACACAGGCGATGGTCAACAGCGGCTTCGTCCCTGCCATCTATGAGAGCGACTCGCTCGTCATAGATCGGGTGATCGCAGGGCCACTACATCCGGGTCCGGCCACGGGCCTCTCGCTTGGTGGCGACCTAGGTGCCGACGCCGAGGGCGGCTGCTCGTGGGCCGTCGATGGCAGTCAGCTCTACAGCGGCACCAACACCTACCTTGCGATCTATGGACCAGCGCCCGCCTTCGCCCACTCGGCACAGCAGCCTGTGATCGAACTCCGCAACCTCGCTCTCGTCGACAGTGGCGTTGCCGCCACGCCCTACGGCCCCGTGCCCATTAGCGCCAACTGATCTTCGGAGCAACAAGGACATGTTCGACGTCATGAGGGAAAATCGGGCCGCAGTCATCGCGGCTGCGGTGACGGTAATCGCGGTGATCGCGACCGTCGCGCACCTCCGAGCGGGCGGCGGCGGGGCCAATCTACCCGGTGCGGCCCTGGCGGCAGCCAATCGAGCAACCAGCACACAACCTCCCGTAAGAGGAGCTGCGGGCGGCTCCGCGGACGACGCAACAGACGGCACGGCATCTGCCTCCGGCCCCTCAACGCCGACGCCGGGAGCAAATACACCGCCACCATCCCCATGCGGACATGACAATTTCGTCTTCACGCTCACAACCGACAAGTCCATCTATCACTCGGGTGAAACCGTGTGGGTGTCCATGACCGCGACATACAACGGTCCGGGGTGCGCGTACGGGAATGAGTGCATTCCGTTCGGCATTGTTCGCAACGCCGCGAGCCAGGCCATCGCGACCACGATGACGCCACGGCACTGCGGCGAGTTCCCGCCCCTGACCCTGTCCAAAGGCACGAAGCTTCAGGAGCGCTACCCCTGGGACCAGCAGCCGCTGAATGCTAGCGGCACGGCGACGACTGGGCAGGAGGTTCCACGCGGCGCGTACACGATAACGGCGGACTGGCACTCCATCGGCCTTTCCCGCTCCGTCACCGTTCAGCTCGTCGCCTGAGCCCTCAACCATGGCGGAGCCTCAGAGCCCGTCCATCCCTCCGAACCCACCCTCCTCCAGTTGGGGCCTCTCCGAGGACAGCCGATAGTCCTCCCTGCGCACCTTGCCGTGCCGAGGAGTGAGCTGGATCGACGGTCCCTGAACTCGCGGGGCGAGGTTCGGATTCTGGCAAGCTGGGAGCTCAGCCACGTTCCGAACAGGAGAGAACCATCCCACCCAGCGTGCGCCAGCTACGCCAGCCCGGCGCCGTCAGTCGTGCCTCGGTAACCATCGCGGCGGACCTTGGCGTGCCGCTGGGCGAGGCGGATAGTCGGTCCCTGCACGAGAGGGGTGAGGTTCGGATTGTGGAAAGCCGGGACCACCATTTCGGCCTTATGCGAACCAGGGGCATAAAGAGAAGCCCGCGTTTCGTTGTAGGCAGTCACCTGGCCGGGGATGACAGCGTCGCGTCCCGGTGTGAGCTGGCAGGCGGTACCGGCAACGAGCTTGCCGCCGGCACCGGGGTAGTCGAGCAACAGCCCCGCCTGGTAGGCGACCAAGTGCCCGAGCGTCACCGTCGCTTCATAGTCGTAGCCCTGGTCGTCGCTCCATGTCGCCGTGGCCGTGCGCTCGAGCTGGAGGCCGGAGGCTGCCGCCGCCGATGGCGTGGGTGTCGGCGAGGCGGTCACGACGGGGGGCAAGCTGGACGTCGGAACGGTGGCGGCACGCCGCTGACCCGTCAAGGCCGGAGCAGGCGTCCGGTGCTGCGCGAGCACCGCTACCCCTCCGATAGCGACGATGGCCACGGCTGCACCGACCAGCCAGGTCCGGGGCCACTGCCACCACGGCCGCGACGGTACCGAAGGCTCGGCGCCTCCCTTCGTCGTCCCGTCTGCCGCCATCGCCGCCACCTCCCCCTGAGCTGCCGTGGGCTCCTATGCCATGCGTAAGCCAACTATAGACGACGATTGATGCCGTGACATGGCGAGCTGGGCCACCGGCTCGGGCCGCGGGGTTACCGCGCCCGCCCGTGCTGACCCAGCCAGTCCCCCATGTCCTCGGCTGCCCGCAGCAGGTCGTACGAGGCCATCCCTAGGGCATCGGCCAGCTCGGCGGCGACGCAGATGGATGGGCAGCGCTCGCCCCGCTCGATCTCGCCGAGGTAGGTCCGGCTGATGCCTGCCTCATGGGCGAGGGCTTCTTGAGACAGATCCTTGTCGGCCCGCAGGAGCCGGAGGGCACGACCGAAACGGAGGGGCAGCGGGGGGCGTTGTGGCATGGCGCCACGCTCGGGGCCGGTGCCTGTGTCCGTCTACAAAGCATGCCCGGCAGGAGCCGTGTATAGTTGTCAACCGCTCACTTTCGGCTGAATCGGGCCATGTCGGCGTCCGAGTGAGGAAGGGATCACAGATGGCGGGAATATCGCCTTGGCGGCGAGTAGTGATGTGCCCACCGACGTTGACAGCTTTTCTGATGGTCTGCTATCTACTGGGCCGCGCTCCCGCGAGCGCCGTTAGGAAGGACCGGAGAGGGTGCGGGAAGTCCTCTTCGCTGGGGAGGGGCTCGATGAGGCGGTAAGGGCGACAGCATTAGGTACCCGCGTGCCTGCGCCGCGATTACTTGCCGCAGGATCGACGGGGGCTGGCACCCGGCTTGTGGCTGGGCGCCAAACCCCCGGGGGTCAACCGAATCTCCCTCGTGAACAGGAAATTCCCAGGGAGACCAGCGACAGGGGCACTTTAGCGCAAGGTGCCCCGATTTGAGGAGACACCTTTGAGCATCATTGCTCTACGCCGAGCCAACGGCCGACGTGCTCTCGCCGGAGCCACGCTGTCGGCCCTCATCCTCGGCCCGCTCTGCATCACGGCCGCAGCGGCGACGCCCGCAGCACCCTCTGCGGAAGGTCCGACCATCGGCGGCTACACCTACCTCAAGAACTTCCGCACGACCCACCTCTCCGGTCGCTTCGTGACTCCGGACGGCAAGCCGATCACCCACGCCGCGGTCTACGCAGCGCTCGACGGCCTCCATGCTCCGGCACACGTTGCTCAACGGCCGATCGTCGCCCGAGCGGTGACGGACGGTGCTGGAACCTTCGCCCTCGCCATCCCCAAGAACGCCGACACACTCGCCTACGCGGCCACGCATCATGGCGACGTGAATCTCGTGCTGCGCGCGACGAGCGACCCATTCCCCAACACGCCCGCTGCTGCATCGGCGCCCGCCAACGGAGGGCAGTCCGCGGCTCAACTCGACGTCGGTAGCTGTGTCCAGGTCCCCGACAACGGCTGGTTCTGCCCGCCGCCGCCTGCACCGACCCCCGACGACGCCGTGGACACTGCCGAGGGTGGCCCCCAGGCAGGCGGCGGGTATTCAGCACTGGTGGCGAACTGGGCCGTAGCGCTCGCCGACCCGTTCAACCAGTACCCGCAGAAGGTCTTGGCGACGGTGGCGCAGACAGAGAATCTCACCCTCGTCGCGGCCAAGGCGCAGGCCCTCATGGTCCCGCAGACCACCCCGTGTGCTACATGCGTGCAGGCGCAGTCGGACCCCAGCCTCGCCACGTTCGGCCTCAACGCCACCGACGCGGCGTGGGCCTTCGCGTCGATGAATTCCGGGGATGGCAATTGTGAGACGACGTACCAGCAGTGGACGTACCAGACAAACTGGGAACCCCTTTCCGACATGCACGCGGGTAACGACACCACGGTGGTAGGTGAGTACTGGTCAAATCTGACCTCGAACGTCGGCGTCGCCTTCAAGCAAGAAACTCAGAACGGCAACGGCTCCTGGCAGGTCGATGGTTCCACGAACGATACCGCCAATGCGTACGCCAATAGCGGATCGTTCGGGCCCAACATCGGCACGCGCCTCGACGCGCAGACTCAGTTCGTCCAGTATCACGAAGCAGATGACTGCAAGGCCGGAAACGGCCGGGAATACTGGGAGTACTGGGATGAGATCGGACCGACGGCTTGGACTGGCGGGCTAGACATCGACGGCAGCAATCTCACCCAGTACGACGGGCAGCAGGAGTACAACAACTATAGCGAGTACGGGGGCTCGTGGGATCACACTGGCCACGGCGGCGGGATCGCCAAGCAGCAGGGCAAGGGCTATAAGTACAGTTGGGAGGTTTCGGCCTTTGGGGTCACGCTCGGCTCAGAGACCGACTGGGACAACAACCTCAAGGAAACGTGGACTTTCGGGCATCAGCCCTACTGGCACCACCTTTTCGGACATGACAATCCACCGGCGTCGGCGACACTCGTCTTCGCGTGGTGAGCGTTAGCATGCTTCACGAGCGGCAGTGATCCACAGTCTTTTCGCCCGCAGGCTCCTTCGAGCCTGCGGGCTCCTCCTCGTCCTGGCCGCTCTGGCGGCATGCGGCAGCAGTGTGCTGTCGAATCCCCAGGCGTTTCAGGTCCAAGCCGGCGGCGATGAAGGCAACGGCGAGGCACGGGTCGGTGAGCGCTTCTATTTCGGCATCACCGGCTTCGGCGCTTTGGGAGCGGAGCCTGTCACGCTGACCTCTGCAACCGCCCTCAGTGTGCCTAGCGGGCTCGACGTCGAGGTACGAGCTGCACATTTCGACAGCAGCATGTCGGAGATTAGGTTCCGGTACATCGGCGGGGAACGTGACGCCTCCATCCGCTCGGAGTTCCCTCGCCTCGTCCTGTATCCAGTATCAGACGTCAGCTTCGTCAAAGGACGGCGCCCGGACTGGTATCTCGTCGTCATCATGACCGGGCACCGCGTCGGCAACTTCTCGATTCCTGGAATCGAGGTGCAGGGCCGACTGGGATCGACTGCCTTCCGCTCGACCGTCAAGTACAAGATGAGCATCTACACCATCGATCCGCACGCGCGTATCGACATGAGCAAACCCCTCGACCTCATCGCGGACTGTCCCGGCTGGGGCGATCCGGCGCCGCGGGTGTGGCAGCAACTTGCGGACCGGGCTGTCCACGATGGAGGGGGTGCCGCGGTCGTCCATGTGCTCGCACAACCGTCGCCGATCTGGAACACGCCTGACGGGCATCGACCGACACAGCGAGAGGTTGACGCGGGAGCTGTACCGCGCATCTACACGCCGCTCCTCGCTCAGGTGGTGCGCTCCGTTTCGGGTGCCAGCCCTCCGGCTGGGTCCTCACTTACGGCCCTCATTCTCGGCGGGGGAATCGGGCAAGACAGCGTTGGGGGCTGCAACCTGACGATCGATCAGCCGAAGGCGGGTAACACGTATCTCGTCGTCTTCGGGCCTTCGGTCACTGGGGTCGATGATGCGGCCACCGCGCGCCCCGTTCTGCAATTCAGGAGTATCGCGATCATGAATGGCAACGAGGCGGACACCGCCTTCGGCCCGGTGCAAGTGCCATGACCGGCCCTCGACGAGCCCTGGTTTCTAGCCTTCCACGGTTGCCACGGCGCAACCGGATCGGCGCCGTGGCTGCGCTCCTGGCCGTCGTCGTGGCTGTCAGTGCTCTGCTCATGCGGCCCTCTTACCGAGGCCCAAACTCCCCCTCGCCCGCAAGCGTCGCTGCGGCCGGCGTCGCCCCTGGCGTCAGTCCGTCCAGCTCAGGGCCCGGGCGCGTGTCACCGGGCGCGGGAGCAGTCGCGACGAACTCCTCTAGCGCGCCCTATCACCCCGTCGCATCGCCCACCCCACCGCCGCCATCGCCAGCTTGCGGTGCCGGGAGCTTCGCGCTGTCGATCACCACTGACAAGCGCTCGTACACATCGAAGGACACTGTGTGGGTTACGCTGGTTGCGACCAACCGCGGCTCGACCTGCGAACTCATCAACGACTGCATCCCGTTCGTCCGGGTACGGAATGCCGCCGGGCAGAGCATCGCGACGACGATGACGCCACCAGGGTCGTGCTTGCAGTATCCGCAAGAGGCGGTCAAGCACGACCAACCCCTCACCCATAGCTATCCGTGGAACCAGCAGCCATTGAACGACAGCGGCACCTACACGACAGGGAACGAGGTATCACGTGGTGACTGCACGCTGACCGTGGACTGGCACTCCCTCGGCGTCGGCCCCTCGGTGACGATCACCCTGACCCAGTAAGCATCAATCCTGCCTTCGGATGGCCTATCACCTGGCTGCTCGATGCCCTCAAGATGGCTCGGACCCTCTGTGGCGGATTACAGCGCGCGGCACGCTCCATCCGGCGTCGCCCGTAGGTCTCGGCGAGATCGTCCGCGTAGGGCAAGAGGAGCTGGTCGCGCGTGGTCCATCTCCTCAAGGTGATCGACACCTTCTGCCGCGAGGCGTACCGCCAGCTTCTTGCCGGCGTCGCTGAGGGCTTTGCGGCACCCGACATTCGCCAGCGCTCCGCCTCGGATTGTTGACCGGCGGTCAGCATTGCGACGGCCACCGGGCGTGTCCCTCCTTGGAGTCACTACGGCGTACCCCTGGTATGATGCCGCGCCGTCAGCTCCCCCGGCGGGGACGACGCCTCTATCCACCTCAGCCTGGGAGCGACCCATGCCGCCGGGTGGCCTCGACCGAAGGCTCACCTTCTACGCCTGGGAGAACGCAGATGAGCGGCATCCGTTCGATCGCCTCACTGCGGCCACGATTCTCATCACGCTGCCCGACAACTCGGAGCGCAAGTACCGCCGCCTTTCAGGCAGCGGTATCCTGGGCAAGGGGTCCGGGTAGTTCGGTTCCAATGTTGGCTGCGCGTGCCACACTCGGTGTTCGTCGAATGGAGCATCGTGCAAAGTAGGTGGTGAAGTCCCCGGACGAGCGCTAACGTCAGGTCCCTCCCAAGATCGTCAGTGAGTTATGCGGCGAAGCCCTTGGAGGGCAGCCTGGAGGTCGCGTCGAAGGAGTAAGCGATCTTGGCAGACGCAACATGGTGGCAGACGATCGTCAGCGGCATGGCTGGCGGTCTTCTGACCGGTGGCATTGCGCTGTGGGTGAGCCAGAGGACCGCCGAGAACGATCGAAAGCGAGACCAACTCGCCGACCAGCGTCATCTCCGTGATGCCAAACACGACCGCTTGCTCGTCGCCTACCGTGAACTAGCCCGCGCTGCCACCTCACTGGAGGGTACTGGCTCCCTAGCGGCCGTCTACGTTTCCTTGTCCGGCCTATTACCCCCGGCAATCATTCAACAATTGGAGGAGGGCAGGACTGGCCTTCGCGAAGCTATGCGCCTGCTGGAGTTGGAAAGCGATCCGGGCGACGAAGTCCTAATGGCGGCCACGCAGGTTCTCGTCGCTCTCTCGCTAGTCCGATATTCTGACGCGGGAACTCAAGACGCACTCGGAACGGGGCCGGTGCCTCAGGCGGAAAGGGCAGAAACCGAAAAGCAAGCCCGAGAATTGAACCGGCTTGCACAGGAACTCACAGGCAGCGCGCGCGCCCACTTGGAGAACTATCGAACGCCACTCTGACATGGGTAACGTGGAACATTGTTCAAGGCTCTCTGCGATCCCTCCGTCTGCCGTTCCGCTGCCGCACGAGCCGCTTGATGGTCGTTAGGCCAATCCTGTACTCGGTGGCAACCTCAGCCAGGGTCGCTCCGGCTTGGAAGCGCTCGACCATGGTCGCGATCTGCTCGGGCGTGAAGCGAGTCGCCAGGAGGCGCTGACCTTGGCTGAGGCAAGCTGAGGTCAGATCGCCCTCGGCCTGGTCAGGCACTAGCTCGGTGAGCGGCGCCCTCAGCCGCTCGGTGGCCCGTCGGAGGTCAGCCAGAACGCGCGTTTTGTTCGCATACCTTTTAAGAAGCTCCACTTTTGTGATGTCTCAGGCGATGGGTCACCTGTCGCACGTCAAGGTGGGCGGCCGAGCAGCCCTTCGAGCAGCCGCACGGGCCGCGGAAGAGCAGGGCGACAGCGGTCGTGACGCTCATCGGCGCGCGATGCTACGCGGATGGGTGAACCGCTCCGAGCCGTCACTGCACACCGGGCCGGCATCATCGGGCGAGGCACCGAGCTGGCGGCGGTGGTCGAATTCGTACGCCGTGCCCCCGGCGGCGGTGCCGGACTCCTCATCGAGGGCGAGCCCGGGATCGGCAAGACCACCCTGTGGCGCGAGGGTGTCGAGCTGGCCGGCGGAGTACCGCTGCGGGTGCTCACCTGCCGTCCCGTCGAGGCCGAATCCACCTTCGCCTTCGGGGGACTCATCGACCTGCTCGGCGAGGCCATCGACGAACCGCTGCTGGAGGAGCTGCCCGAGGCGCAGGCGCGGGCGCTGCGCATCGCGTTCCTGCGCACCGATGCCGGCGACGCGGCCGTCGACCCTCGCCTGGTGGGACTCGCCGTTCTCAGCGCCTTGCGGCTGCTGAGCGCGCGGGAGTCGCTGCTCCTCGCCGTCGACGACCTGCAGTGGCTGGAGCCGTCGTCGGCTCGCATCCTGGCGTACGTTCTGCACCGGCTGAACGGCGCAAGGATTGCCGTCCTGGCCAGCCTGCGGCTGCCGCTCGACGAGGGGCGTGGTCTCTTCGGGCTGGAGCGCTGGATGGCCGAAGAGGTGGTGCAGCACCTTCGCCTCGGCCCGCTCAGCCTCGGTGCGCTGCACCAGCTGGTGCGCGAGCGCCTCGGGCTGGTGTTGACCCGCCCCATGGCCGCGCGCCTGACCCGGGCTTCGGGGGGAAACCCCTTCTACGCGCTGGAGATCGCCAGGCTGCTCCGGCAGCAGGCGGTGGACGTCACCGACAGCGGCATGGCGCTGTCGATCCCGCGCGACCTGCGCCAGATGGTCGCCGGCCGCATCACCGGCCTGCCCGAGCAGGCGCGCGAAGCGGTGCTGGCCGCCTTCGCGCTCACCCGTCCCACCGAGGAGCTGGTCGAGGCCGACCTGCGCCTCGCCGGCCTGCCGGGCGACGGCATCGCCCTGGCGGTGCGCGCCCAGGCCCTGGAGCTGGGCGGCGGCCGGGTCGAGCTGGCCCATCCGCTGATCGGCTCGGCCGCCTACGCGGAGCTGACCCGCACGCAGCGACGCGCCCTGCACGGCCGCCTCGCCGGCCTGGCGCTCGATCCCGAGGAGCAGGTGCGTCACCTGGGGCTGGCCACCGCGGGTCCCGACGCGGGCGTCGCCGCTGCCCTCGATCGCGCCGCCGAGCGCGCGCGAGCGCGGGGTGCGCCCGAGGCGGCCGCCGAGCTGCTCGAGCTGGCCGTCAACCTCACCTCGGATGCCGATGCCGAAGCGCGGCTGGGGCGCCTCGATGGTTCGGCGATCGCGTACCACGTCGCCGGCGACTCCCGGAAGGCGGTGGCGCAGTGGGAGGAGATCGCGCGCACCGCTCCACCAGGCGCCCGCCGGGCGCACGCGATGTGGCGGCTCGCCGAGTACGGCTCCGCCAGCGTGCCCGGGGGGTTCGAGGCGGCGCCCGAGCAGCTCCTCGTCGCCATCGAGGAGGCCGGGGCCGACACCAGGCTCCTGGTGGACATCGAGGCCAGCCTGTCGGAGGTCCTCATCTGGGGCCGGGGGCCACGTGCGGCCGAGCCGCACGCGCGCACCGCCGTGGTCCTGGCCCGGCGCATCGGCGACCGGCCGGCGCTGGCCCATGCCCTGGTCACCCAGGCGCTCGCCGAGTTCTTCCTGGGGAGCGCCACCGCATCGCAGCGGCTCGAAGAGGCCGTCGAGATCGAGGTGCAGGGTCTCGACCTGCCCGCTGAGATCCAGCCGACGGCGTACCGCGCCTACCTGGCCACCTGGGCAGGCGACCGCCTTCCCGAGGCCGCGGCGATGCTCGAAGAGAAGGTGGGGGAAGCCCTGCGCGAACACGACGAGGCGTCGCTGCCGGTGCTGCTGTGGCATCGCTGCGAGGTGGCCGTGGCGTCGGGCGACCTCGACGCCGCCGAGTCGTACGCCGCGTGGTGCCGCGACGCCGTCGAGGATTCCGGCCGCATGGGCCGGCGCGGCGCGGCCCTCTACTGCCAGGCGCTGGTCGAGGCTCACCGCGGACGGCACGACGACGCGCTGCGCCTCGCCGAGCACGCGCTCGAGATCGACGAGCCGCGCGGGGTGATCTACCTCATCGCGCAGTACAAGGCCCTGCTCGGCTTCATCGAGCTGTCGGCGGGCCGCCCGCAGCGCGCCCTGGAGTGGATGGAGCCGCTCCACCAGGCGCTGCTCGACGCCGGCTACGGCGACCCCTCCATTTTCGGCTACGTGCCGGACATGGTCGAGGCGATGGTCTCCCTGGGGCGCATGGACGACGCCGCCGCGAGGCTGGAGGCCTTCGACCACACTGCGCGCGCCCTGGGGCGGCGCTCGGCCCTCGCAGTTGCGGCCCGAAGTGGCGGTTTCATGCTGGCCGCCGCGGCGCAGTGGGAGGCGGCGCTGTCGGAGCTGGAGCGGGCCGTCCGGCTGGAGCAGGAGCTGGGCCGGCCCTTCCAGCAGGCGCGCGCCCTGCTGACCCTGGGGACGGTGGCCCGGCGGGCCAGGCTCAAGGCGGCCGCCGACGACGCGCTGCAGCGCAGCGCCGAGCTGTTCGCGCGCCTGGGCGCTCCGGGTTGGGAGGAACGCGCCCGCGCCGAGCGCAGCCGCATCGGCCTGCGCCCGCCCGCGCCCGGCGGGCTAACCGAGACCGAGCGCCGCATCGCGCTGCTGGTCGCCGAGGGCCGCTCCAATCCCGAGATCGGGCACCTGCTCTTCATGAGCCGCAAGACCGTGGAGGCGCACCTCACCAGCCTCTACCGCAAGCTGGGCATCGCCACCCGGTCGGAGCTTGCTGCCATGGCGGAGCGGCTGGGCGCGCCGCCACCACCGGGACAAACCTAGGGAGTTCCCTGATATCCCCGGAGTGCGACGGGGCCTACCTTCCCGCCATGCCCGAGTACCTGGCGGAACGATACGAGCCCGGACTCGCCGCCGACGGTCTGCGCGCCGACGCGCGCCGGCTGGCCGAGGCGACCGCTGCGCTGCGTCGCGACGGCGCCCGCATCGAGTTCCTCGGACTCACCTTCCTGCCCGGTGACGAGGGCGTCTTCGCACGCTTCATCAGTTCGTCGGAGGAGCTGGTCGCACGCGCTCACCAACGGGCGGCGATCCCGTACGAGCGCATCGTCGAGGCTCAGCCTGTCGAGATCTAGGGGGGACCTGTCATGAGGGCGATCCGGATCAGCGCGCCGCGCCGGCTCCTGCCTGCCCGCAGGGGGCGCGGCCTCTGCCTCGCCGGCGCAGCGCTGGTGGTCATCTCGGCCGTCTCCGCGCTGCCCGCGTCGCACACCCTGGTGAGCGCCGCCACCTGCGACGAGACCTGGGTGGGGAGCAGCGGCGGCGACTGGAACACGGCGACGAACTGGAGCCCGACCGGAGTTCCCAGCGCGACCACCAACACCTGCATCAACGATGGCAGCAGCACGGTCACCGTGGTCAACGAGGGCGTGCAGGCCAGGACCCTCACGGTGAGCGCGGGCAACATGCTGAGCATGCAGGAATCGGGTGGCGTCGCCGTGCTCACCCTGAGCGGGAGCATGAGCAACGCCGGAACCATCGACATGGTGAGCAATGGGTGCTGCGGCAGCGGGGATGCGGTGCCTGGCAGCTACAACGCGGGCGCCCAGGTGGTGATCCCGTCGGGGTCGACGCTGACCAACACCGGCACCATCGAGACCACGGGATGCTGCCAGGCCAACATGGAGCTCACCGGCAGCGTCATCAACCAGGGCACCGTGAGCGTGACCCACGGCGTCTTCAACAACTGCTGCAACCTGGCCATCCTGCTGCTCGACGGCAGCGGCGCCTCCTTCGACAACGCGGGTGCGGTGCAGATGAGCGGCGGCGACGCTGTCCTGGTCGGCCCCTCGCAGAGCTACGACTTCGTCAACGACACCGGCGGGTCGGTCAGCGGCAGCGGCCAGATGACCGTCGACGGCGGCAACACCTTCACCCAGGGCGCGGGGACCACCAGCGGCAACCCGGTCGTCATCAACGGGGACGGCGATGTCCTCGACTTCACCGGCTCGGGCGCGAGCAGCTTCGCCACCTTCGGCTCGAACACCCTCAGCGGATCGGCGATCGCCTCCGGGCAGACGGTCGCACCGCAGGAGTTCAACTCGCGCGACGCGGTCCTGACGCTGAGCGGGAGCATGAGCAACGCCGGAACCATCGACATGGTGAGCACCAACTGCTGCGGCAGCGGGAACCCCGTGCCGAACAGCTACGCCGTGGGCGCCCAGGTGGTGATTCCCCCGGGGTCGACGCTGACCAACACCGGCACCATCGAGACCACGGGATGCTGCCAGGCCAACATGGAGCTGACCGGCAGCGTCATCAACCAGGGCACGGTCAGCGTCACCCATGGCGTCTTCAACAACTGCTGCAACCTGGCCATCCTGCTGCTCGACGGCAGCAACGCCACCTTCGACAACGCGGGTGCGGTGCAGATGAACGGCGGCGACGCTGTCCTGGTCGGCCCCTCGCAGAGCTACGACTTCGTCAACGACACCGGCGGGTCGGTCAGCGGCAGCGGCCAGATGACCGTCGATGGCGGCAACACCTTCACCCAGGGTGCGGGGACCACCAGCGGCAACCCGGTCGTCATCAACGGGGACGGCGACGTCCTCGACTTCACCGGCTCGGGCGCGAGCAGCTTCGCCACCTTCGGCTCGAACACCCTCAGCGGATCGGCGATCGCCTCCGGGCAGACGGTCGCACCGCAGGAGTTCAACTCGCGCGACGCGGTGCTGACGCTGAGCGGGAGCATGAGCAACGCCGGAACCATCGACATGGTGAGCACCAACTGCTGCGGCAGCGGGAACCCCGTGCCGAACAGCTACGCGGTGGGCATCCAGGTGGTGATCCCACCGGGATCGACGCTGACCAACACCGGCACCATCGAGACCACGGGATGCTGCCAGTCCAACATGGAGCTGACCGGCAACGTCACCAACCAGGGCACCGTGAGCGTGACCCACGGCGTCTTCAACAACTGCTGCGACCTGGCCGTCCTGCTGGTCGACGGCGGAGGGACTTTCGACAACGCCGGCACCGTGTCGGTGGGGTCCACCAACACCTTCGACAACGTGGACGCCACCCTGCTCGAAGAGCCCGCGGGAACCTTCTCGATGAACGGCAGCGGGCAGTACACCCAGGGTCCGAGCGCGACCCTTCACGCCATCGTGAATGCCGGAGCGCCGTCGTGGTCGCAGATCACCAACGGCACCACCAGCCTCGCCGGCACCATCCGGGTGACCACCATCGGGCTGCCGGCGGCGGGCAGCACGTGGCCGATCATCATCAGCAGCAACAGCGGCTGCTTCGCGTCTGACCTCTTCGACACCGTCCCCTATAGCGTCGACTGCTCGGGTTCCGGAGTGACCCTGGTGGCCGGTGCCGCCACCGCCACGGCGACGCAGCCCTCCACCACCTCGGGCACGGTGACCGCGGTTCCCGGCGCCGGCGTGCCGGCGGGGACTCCCGTCTACGACGCGGCCACCGTCACCGGCAACGCGGCCGGCAACGCCCCCGACGGCAGCGTCACCTTCTACGCGTGCTCACCGGCCACGCTGGCGAGCCACAGCGCCACCACCTGCGACAGCACCATCGGATCCGCGGTGGGTGCGCCGGTCTCGTTGAGCGGCAACACGTCCAACCCCGACACCGTGTTCTCCAGCGCCCTGCTGCCCGGTAGCGTCGGGACCTGGTGCTTCGCCGCCTACTACAGCAGCGACACGCTGTACACGGGCTCGGCGGACACGAGCAGCAGCGAGTGCTTCACGGTGACCGCGCCCGCCGGTGTGACCAGCCAGATCACGCCGACCAACACCACCTGCAGCACCTTCACCTCGGGCACGGCCACCACGCTGTCGTCGATCACCTACGCCACCAAGGGGAAGACCATCAGCCAGGTGAGCCCCGGCGTCTTCTACTACTGGGTCACCGTCACGGTGGCCGGCGCCGGCGCCCAGACCTTCACCGTCACCCAGGGCACCACGTACGGGCCGACCACCGGCAGCCCCTACTTCGTCGAGCAGTCGGGCAGCCTCGCCTACACCGGCGCGTGCAGCTCGCTCAAGACCCGCATCAGCGGCGGGACCGCCTCCACCCCCACGGTGACGGTCCGGTTCTCGGCGCCAGCCGGTGGCACCTACGTCATCGGCCTGAAGTACGCGACGGGGAGCGTGGTCGGCAGCGGGCCGGCCGCGACCACCTCGGGTGCCTCGTACGCCTACTCGTTCCAGACCACCGGTGTGGGTGGGTCCATGGAGGGCCTGTCGCTCACCCACCGGTAGCCGCGGGAGCGGTCGCGGGCAGCGCCGGCGTTCGACGCCCTGCGGGCGGTTGTCGACGGGGTGTTCCCCGTCGAGGAGGTCGATGTCGTCCGTGCCAAGGACCTGCTGGGTACTCACGCGGCGCTCTCGGCGCGCGACGCGCTGCATGCGGCTGTGATGGAGCGGCACGGCATCGAGCGCGTTCTCACGTTCGACCGCGGGTTCGATGTGGTCGCGGGAGTGGAGCGCGTCTCGCTTCATTGATCCCGGTGGGCTCGCCCCCGGCGCCGGCACCCGCGAGGGGCGCCGGCGCGGGCCGGCTCGGATCAGGCGGCCGGCTTGAGGACGGCCTCGACCTCGAGGCTGATGTTGATGCGGTCACTCACGACGGCGCCGCCGCCGTCCATCGGCATGTTGATCGTCACACCGAAGTCGCGGCGGTTGATCTCGGTCGAGGCCGAGAACCCGGCACGGGTGTTGCCGTACGGGTCCTGCCTGACGCCGTTCAGTTCGAGCAGGAGCGGCACGGGGCGGGTCACGCCGTGGACGGTCAGCTCGCCGTCGACGACCCAGTAGTTGCCGTCCGGGCGCACACCGGTGGACCGGAAGACGATCTCCGGGTACTTCTCGGCGTCGAGGAAGTCGGCCGAGCGAAGGTGGTTGTCGCGCTGCTGGTTGCTGGTGTCGACCGAGGCGACGTCGATGACGGCCTCGACGCTGGACTGGGTGGGGTCCTCGGCAGTGGTGATGGTGCCGCTGAAGGTGCCGAAGCGGCCGCGGACCTTGCTGACCATCATGTGGCGGGCGGTGAAGCCGACCTCGCTGTGGGTCGGGTCGATCTCCCAGACGCCCGGGGTGACCTGGGTGGCGGGGTTGGCGGCGGGGGTGGCGACGGAGGTCATCATGGTGTCCCTTTCTCAGTGGGTGGTTGACGTGTCAACATCCTACTACCACTGACGTTGATGTGTCAACCATGGGTGTACACTGAGGCCATGGCCGAGATGAACACCGAGCCCCGCTGGCTCGACGAGACCGAGCTGCGCGCCTGGACCGGGCTCCTCAGGATGGGCTGGCTGATCGAGGTCGCCATCGGCCGCGATCTCGCCGAGGCCGGCCTGTCCTTCCCCGACTACCACGTCCTGGCCAGGCTGTCGGAGACCCCCGGCCATAGGATGCGGATCACCGACCTGGCGGCCCAGATCAGCTGGTCGAAGAGCCGGCTCTCCCATCAGCTCTCGCGGATGGAGGCGCGCGGCCTGGTCTGCCGGAGCACCTGCCCGAGCGACGCCCGGGGCGCGCTCGCGGTGCTGACCCCTGCGGGGCTGGAGGCGATCCAGAATGCCGCCCCGGGCCACGTCGAGAGCATCCGGCGGCACCTGCTGCAGCCGCTCAGCCCCGAGCAGGTCGGCGCCCTCGCCGGCATCGCGGAGGCGGTGCTGTCGGGCTGTGCCGGGAAGGAGGGGGCGTGCGCCGAGGCGGGAGAGGAGGACGGCGGATGCTCCGGGGAGGGGGCGGGGTTGGGCGATTCGGATGGGGAGGAGCGTCCGGCGACGGTTCGTCCGACCGAAGCGCGGGCATGACCAGCCTGGGGGCGACGCAGCGGGGCGAGCCTCCAGCCCAGTCGACGTCGCGAGGCGCTTCGCGCGCCGCGGGTCTTCTCCGGCGTGATGACCTCCTGGCCACCCTGGATCGCGCTGCCACGAGGAAGGTGACGGTCATCTCGGCGCCGCCGGGAAGTGGGAAGACGTCGCTGTTGCGCGCGTGGGCTGACCGCTCCAGCAAGAATCGTCGGGTCGCCTTCGTGTCGGTGCCGCGCGACCAGCAGGATGCCCAGCAGTTCTGGCTCGCCGTTCTGGACGCGATCCGCCAATCGGCCGCCACGACTGACTCCCGAACCCGAACAGCTCCATCCGCGTTGGATGGCGACGCAACTGTCGACACAATCGTCTCGGAACTCGCGGAGCAGACCGCAGGCGTCGTGCTGATCATCGACGATCTCCACGAGCTGAGGTCAGCTGGCGCCCTCACGCAGCTCGAGCAGTTGCTCGCGACTCTGCCGAGCTCTGCGCGCGTGGTGCTGTCGTCGCGCCGCGATCCGGCGATCAGGCTGCACCAGCTCAGGCTTGGCGACGAGGTCGCCGAGATCCGAGCCGGCGATCTGCGGTTCACCGAGCGCGAGACGCGCGAACTGCTTGCTGCGTCCGAGCTCAGCCTGTCCGACGCCGCGGTCGCCGCCTTGTACCGGCGCACGGAAGGTTGGGCGGCCGGCCTGCGCCTGGCGGTGATCTCGCTCAGCGGTCACCCGGATCCCGAGCGCTTCGTGGCTGAGTTCTCGGGCACCGACAGGGCAATCGGGGAATACCTGATGGCCGAGATGCTCGAACGCCAACCGAGCGAGGTTCAGAGCATTCTGTTGCGAACCTCGCTTGTCGAACGGCTGAACGGTGAGCTCGCCGACCTGCTGGTGGGCCGCTCGGGCTCGGAGCAGACGCTGCTGGAGCTGGAGGATGCCAACGCGTTCGTGGTGTCGCTCGATGCTCAGCGCACCTGGTTTCGCTACCACCACCTTCTTGCGGATTTCCTGCGCCTGGAGCTCCGCCGAACGTTGGCGAATGAGATTCCTGGCCTCCACCGCCGCGCCGCGCGGTGGTTCGACGATCACGGGGACATCGTCGACGCCGTGCGACACACGCTCGCGGCCGGCGACTGGCCCGATGCGGCACGGATGCTTGCCGACCACGTGTTCAGTTTGACGCTCGACGGGCAGGAAGGGGCGATCGGCGCGCTGCTGCGGGCGTTTCCCGGGGGCGCATCAGTCGATCATCCTGACCTGGCGCTGGCCCGCGCGGCAACGCAGTTGGAACAGGGACGATTGGAGGAGGCGGCCGCTCAACTCGCGCAGGCCGAGTCCCACGTCCGGAGCATCCCGCCTGCCCGCCGCCGTCGCCTCACGGTGGCGATCGCGTCCCTGCGCTTGGCGCTGGCCCGGCGCAGCGGTCGGTTCACGGAAGTCATCGAGCAGGTGAATCTGCTTGATGCCTCGATCGCAGATGAATCCAGCGAACCGATCGCGATGAGCAGTGAGCTGCGGGGAGTCGCGCTGATGAATCTCGGGATCGTCGAGACGTGGTCTCGGCGATTCGACGATGCCGAGCGGCACCTCTCCGAGGGCGCCGCGCTCGCCAGGGCGATGGGCCGGCCCTACCTCGAGGTCGCGTGTCGCGCGCACCAAATTTTCCCGACGACACGTTTCTCGCTCGCGAGCGCGCGAGAGCGGGGACGTCAGGCGGTCGCCCTGGCCGAACGCCATGGCTTGGGCGATCGGCCGATCCTCGCGCCCGCGCTTGGGGCGGTTGCCTTCTGGGCGGTCTGGACGGGAGAGTTCGACGAAGGAGAGAGCGCGCTGCGCCGCGCCTGGGAGCTCGCCGAGCCACAACTCGATCCGGCCGCCGCGGTGCTCCTGCACATGGTGACGGGCATGTTGCACGCCGGTCGCGGGCAGCATCAGGCGGCGCTCGACGAGTTCGCGGCGGCAGCGCGGGCGCAGTCGCTTCTGACAGGTGTGCACGCTCTCGCGACGCCGGTCGTCGGATGGCTCGCGGCCACGCAGGCTCGCCTCGGGTTGCCAGAGGAGGCGCGCGCAACGCTCACCGGATTCTCCGCCGAACACGAACGGATGGATTTCATCGACAACGCGCGTGCCGTGGTCTGCCTGGCGGAGGGAGACCCCAGTACGGCATTGGATCTACTCCGAGAAGCTCGGGACGCCACGTCCCCGGCCCACCCGTTCACACTCGTCGAAGCGCATCTGCTCGCCGGTACCGCGCACCTCTGCCTGGGGGATCGAAACGCGGCCGCCGCCGCCGTGGAGGCGGCGCTTGCGGCCGCCGAGCCGGACCGGCTGATCTTCCCGTTTGTCATGACCGACGCCGGGGAACTGCTCGACCTGCTCCCGCGTCACAAGACGGCCCATGGCGCCCTGCTCGCCGACATCGTCGACCTGCTTCGGGGCGCATCGGCGCCCGGCACCGACCGAGCGCACCACCCGCAACCCGAGGAGCTGAGCCCAAGCGAGCTGCGCGTGCTGCGCTATCTGCCGACGAACCTGACCCGGCCCGACATCGCGCGGGAGCTCTACGTCTCCGTCAACACGGTCAACACGCACATCCGCAACATCTACTCCAAGCTCGGTGCGCGTGATCGCTCGTCGGCCGTTCGACGCGCACGCGAGCTGCGGATCCTCTCGACCGCGCGCTCCTGATCATCACCGGATTCCGGCGTCGCCGGCTCACCAGGTCCGGGTGCAGCATGACCGCGTGGCCACGACGCCGGGCTTCTACACGATCCGGATCAAGGGCCGGCTCGGAGCGACCGCCCTCTCCGCCTTTCCCTCGATGGTGTCGGAGCTGAAGGACAGCGAGACCGTGCTCACCGGCGTGCTCGAGGATCGGTCCGCGTTGTTCGGCGTCCTTGCGCAGATCGAGGCACTTGGCCTCGAACTGCTCGAACTCCGACAAATCACCATCATCCGGTGAGGACGCCTCACCTGGCTCGGGACGAACCTGAGGCCCATGAGCAACGAACCCGATCCACACCGCTGGCGGGCGCTGTCGCTGGTGTGCGTGGCGTTCTTCATGACGGTCCTCGACGGCACGATCGTCACCGTCGCGCTTCCTTCGATCAGGAGCGCGCTGCGCGTGTCTGACAGCAGCCTGCAGTGGGTGCTCATCGCGTACACGATCACGTTCGGCGGCTTCCTTCTTCTCGGAGGACGGGTTGCCGACCTGCTCGGCCGGCGGCGGCTGTTCATGATCGGGGTGACGATCTTCTCGGCGGCGTCTCTCGTCTGCGGACTCGCCAACTCGGTCGGCGTGCTGATCGCAGCGCGCGCGGTGCAGGGGATCGGAGCGGCGATCGTCTCTCCCGCGACGCTGTCGATCATCACGACGACGTTCGCGGAAGGCTCGGAGCGCAACAAGGCGCTCGGCATCTGGGGCGCCATGGGCGGCAGCGGCGCAGCGGCCGGCGTGCTCATCGGCGGCATCCTCACCAAGTACGCAGGGTGGGAGTGGATCTTCTTCGTCAACGTCCCGGTCGGCGCGCTCGTGCTCGCCCTGACGCGCCCGATCGTCCGCGAGAGCCGGATCCCGGGGCTGCGCGGTTTCGACGCGGGCGGCGCTGTCGCGATCACGTCCAGTCTCCTGCTACTCGTCTATGCGATCTCGAAGGCGCCTGACGCCGGCTGGGGCAACGGCCGCACGATCGGGCTGCTCATCGCCTCCGCAGCGCTCTTCGTCAGCTTCCTCGTGATCGAGACGCGGAGCTCATCGCCGATGATCTCGTTCGACATCTTCCGCATCCGCAGCGTTGCCGGCGCCAACGTGTGCGCGTTCTTCCTGGGCGCGGCCGTGTTCTCGAACTTCTTCCTGCTGACGTTGTACGTGCAGCAGGTGCTCGGCTACTCGGCTCTCAAGACCGGCCTGACGTTCCTCGCGACAGCCGGGGTGGTGGTCCCGGTCGCCGGCATCGCGCAGGCGCTGGTGACGCGGGTCGGGCCGCGGCCGGTGATGGCCGCCGGCCTGGCGCTGATCACGGGCGGGATGCTCTGGTACACGCAGATTCCGGTGCGGGACGCGTTCGTCACGCATCTCCTGCCTGGGTATGTCCTGGTCGGCGTCGGCATGGCATTCTCGTTCATCCCGGTGTCGATCGCCGCGCTCGCGGGCGTCGAGCCGCAGGAGGCCGGGCTCGCCTCAGGGCTGATCAACGCGACGCAGCAGATCGCGGCGGCGCGCTCGGCGTCCATCGCCGCGACCGTCGCGTTCACGCACAGCACAACGCTGCTCGCGTCGGGACAGTCGCCGGCGCAGGCGGCGACGAGCGGCTTCGCCCTCGGCTTCTGGGTGATCGCCGGCATCAGCGCGGTATCGGTCGCGGCCTGCATCGCGCTGGTGCGCGGGCAGGAACTCGAGCAGACGGCGCCGGCCGTCGCGCTGTAGCGGCTCGACGCAGTACGGTAGCCCCATCGGGTACGAGGTGACAGGAGTTCGACATGAGCGACATGCTCGACTGGAACGCGAAGACCATCGCGGAGTTCCGAGCGAACGAGGGCAGGGTTGGCGGGAACTTTCAGGGCGCTCCGCTGGTCTTGGTGCACCATCGCGGCCGCAAAAGCGGGCGCGAGTATGTCAATCCCATGATGTACCTTCCGCACGACACCGAGCCGGACATCATCTACGTCTTCGCAAGCAAGGGAGGAGCACCCACCAACCCCGACTGGTACCACAATCTGATCGTCGCCGGTGACGGCAGTGTCGAACGCGGAACCGAGACCTACAAGGTGACCGTCCGCGAATTGACCGGTGCTGAACGCGACTCCATCTACGCCGAGCAAGCGCGGCGCTACCCAGGCTTTGCCGAGTACGCACGCCAAACCGCTGGAGTCCGCACCATTCCTGTGCTCGAGCTGACGCGGACGTAGCCCACGTCTCTCAGGCGGATCCCGCTGGGTCTGCCAGTCGCCACCTCCGGATGATCCAGGTCGTGTGTACCTGCGTGGTAACGGCGACCCGCTACGTGGCAGTCGCCAGCGCATCCGCCGCGACCGCTGCGGCGTCGCGGGTTCGCGCGCCGCGCCAGGCGGGAGCCCAGCCGCCGGCGGGGCGGGCGAGGATGGCGAGCAGGATCGGCGCGGTGAAGGGAAGGACGTGGCGCTGGTGCTCGACGCCGTCGGCGAGGAGCACGAAGCAGGCGCCGATCGCACCGCAGACGATGAGCAGCGGGAATACCACGTCGTCGCGGCGGCGCCACCAGAGCAGCAGCACGAGAGGGGAGGCGAGGGCGATGCCCTCACCGGCGCCGGCCAGGCCGACGCTCGGCACGTAGGCGGGCGGGGTCGCCACGGCGTCGAGGCGCGAGGCCGTGAGCTGCGCGGCGAGCAGGGGATGGTGCAGCCAGAGGCCGACCTCGCCGACGCCGCCGGCGTCGAGCCAGGCGCGCGCTTCAGGGCAGATGTCCTGGGCACGCATCACCCCGGTGGCACGGAAGCCGTCGATAGCCGCGGTCAGCGAAGGGCAGGAGGGCACGCCCGCGGCGGCGGCGATGGAGGCGTAGTCGGCGTTGCCGCCCAGGTCGCCGAGGCGGGTGAGCGCGTACCAGCCGCGGCAGGTCAGCCCCGGGGCGCAGCTGCCGCTGTTCTCGAAGGAGGCGATCGCGGTGGTGGCCCACAGCGCGGGCAGCACGGCGACGGCCGCCAGCGCGGTGCGCGCCCGCCAGCGCATCCCCGACCGGGTGAGCGCGACCAGCAGGGTGACCGGCACGGCGAACAGCGCGTCCTCGGGATGCGCGCCGACGAGCAGCAACGCGCCGCAGCAGAGCGCGGCGAGAGAGCGCCAGCCCGGCCGGGTGAGCGCCAGCACCAGTCCCGCCATCCAGAGCGCCGTCATCGACAGGGTGATCGACTCGCTGAGCACCGCGGCGTCCCAGTTGGCCACCAGCCGCGAGACGGCCAGCAGCCCGACGAGCGAGCCGAGCACCAGTCCGCGCATCACCTGCCGCTGCGCGCCCACCAGCACCGCGACGAGCAATCCCCAGCACACTCCGCCGATGACCGACTGCAGCAGCGTGATCGCCACCGGGCTGTGCGCCAGGTGCAGCAGCAGCGGCGCGACGACGCTGACGTCGCCGGCGGGGTGCCCGTCCGGCGTCCAGTAGCGTGCGCTGTTGGCCCAGAGCGTCGCCGGCACGCCGTACGACATCAGCACGCGCAGGAGCAGGACGGTGAGCCCGAGCATCGCGCCCAGCCGCCAGCGCGCGGCGGTCGCCGGCCGATCAGTCACGTCAGCACGTCCTGCCAAAACAGTCCTGCCCCGCATCTCTCCGCCAGGCGATGGTACGGGTTCACCGTCGCCGCCACCGGGGACTTGATATCTATTTGCTGTTCTGTGGCCCGGGCCGGACGCCGTCGCCCGCCGATTCGGGCGCGACAGGGCCATGTCGCGGCAGCCGGATGCGCACGGCTGTTCCCCGGCCCGGCTCGCTCTCCAGGCCGACCGTGCCGCCGTGGGCCTCGACCACGTCGCGCACGATGGCCAGCCCCAATCCCGAGCCGGGAGACGCCGCGCCCTTGACGAAGCGGTCGAAGACCCGGGGCAGCAGGTCCGGGGCGATGCCCTCGCCGTCGTCCGCCACCACCAGCTCGACAGAGTCCGCATCCGCCGGCGGCGCCGCGCCTGCCGCCACCCGCACCCGCCCCCCGGCGCGGGTGTGCCGCAGCGCGTTGCTGACGAGGTTGGCAACAACGCTGCTGAGCCGGGCGGCGTCGCCCTCCACCCCGGCGGCGTCGGCGGCGACGTCCTCGACCAGGGCCACGCCCGCGGCCGCCGCGGCGGGCCGGAACCCCTCCAGGGTCTCGTGCACCAGCACCGCCACGTCGACCGGTTCGCGCGACAGGCGCAGGCTGCCCGTCTCCGCCAGGGCGAAGGTGCGCAGGTCCTCGACCAGCTTCTCCAGCGTCCGGGTTGCGGCCAGGATCGGCATCATCTGGGCGGGTTCGGCGGCGTAGACGCCGTCGGCGATGGCCTCGGCCTGGCCGCGGATGATGGTCAGCGGCGTGCGCAGCTCGTGGGCCACGTCGGCGAGCACCGAGCGCCGGCGCACCTCCTCGGCCTCGAGCTTGGCGCTCATGCTGTTGACCGCGCGCGCCACCGCGCGCAGCTCGCTGGGCCCGCGCACGGGCGCGCGTGCCGAGTAGTCGCCGGACTCGATGCGCCGCGCCGCGGCCACGAGCTGCTCGCCGGGCACCACGAGGCGGCGCAGCCAGGCCGCCGTCACCACCACGGCGACGATGCCGAGCAGCACCCCGAAGCCCGACAGGGAGCGGGCGAAGGGCACCGACCCGACCACCCCGAGAAGGCTCAGCACCAGCCAGAGCAGCGCGGTGCCCACGCCGCCGAAGAGCAGCACCGCCGCGACCACGAAGCAGCCGAAGCGCCGCGCCATGCGCTTGCGCGAGTGCCGCCACAGCTCGCGGTCGACCGGCGGCCAGGGCTGGTCGGCGGGCCACCACGGCGGCCGCCGTCCCCCGCGCATCCAGGGCGGCCCGCCGCTGCTCACGCCGGCGGCTCGGCGACGCGGTAGCCGACGCCGAACACCGTGAGCAGGTGGCGCGGCGCGCGCGGGTCGGGCTCGATCTTGCGGCGGATGTTCTTGACGTGCGCGTCAATGGCCCGCTCGTAGGAATCCACGGCGACGCCGTGCACCGCGTCGAGCAGCTGCGCGCGGGTGAACACGCGCCCGGGCTGACGCGCCATGTGCAGCAGCAGGGCGAACTCGGTCGGCGTCAGCTCCACGCTGCGCCCGTCGACGCTCGCCTCCATGCGCGCCGCGTCGAGCACCAGCGCGTCGCCGGCACGCACCACGTCACCCTGCGTGCGTGCGCTGTCGGTGCGCCGCAGCACGGCACGCACGCGCGCCACCAGCTCGCGCGGGCTGAACGGCTTGGACACGTAGTCGTCCGCACCCAGCTCGAGGCCGGCGACGCGGTCGGCCTCCTCGGTGCGCGCGGTGAGCATGATGATGGGCACCTCGCCGTCGCGGCGGAGCTCGCGGGCGACGTCGAGGCCGTCCATGCCCGGCAGGCCCAGGTCGAGCACGACGATGTCGGGCCGCGCGCTGCGCGCGGCGCGCAGCGCGGACGGCCCGTCGGCCGCGACGGCCACGGCGAACCCGGCGCGCTCCAGGTAGTCGCGGACGAGGCGGACGATCTCGGGCTCGTCGTCGACGACGAGGACGGTCCTCACGGGACTGCATCCTCCCCCGCGGCGGGGCCCCCGCGCCAGGGGGACCCCACCGGCCAGGCGATGTGGCTCAGGCCACCGGCGGCGGCGTGGCGCCCCCGGCGTGGGCCTCGCGATGCCAGGAGGCCATGCGGTCCTCGAAGCGCATCCGCCCGGCGGCGTGGCGCCCGGCGCAGCCCATCCAGCCGTGGCGCCCGGTGAGGCCGAGGTAGCGGGGCAGGAAGAGGCCGCCCAGGAAGGTGATGACGACGAAGCCGGCGTCGTGTGTGGTCAGGCCGACCGCGACGGCGGCGCCGACGGCCACCAGGCCCCAGAGCCTGCGCAGTGTGCGGTTCATGTCGATCGGGTCTCCAAAGTTGTCGTGTCGTTCGTTCCGACGCCGATCAGCATCGCCCCGCGATGTGCAGAGAATGTGAAGGCGCTGCGGAAAGCTCACGGAGGTCACCAGGAGATGCACGTCGGCTCGGTGGTCATCGACTGCAACGACTTCCCCCGCATGCTCGCCTTCTGGCAGGCCGCCCTCGGCTACGCTCCGCGCGATCCGGCGGAGGAGGGCTGGGCGGTGCTCCGCGATCCGGCCGGGGCGCACGTGAACATCTCGCTGCAGCAGGTGCCCGAGCCGCGCCTGGGCAAGAACCGCCTCCACCTCGACCTCTACACCGACGACCAGTCCGGCGAGGTCTCGCGCCTGCTCGCCATCGGCGCGACCCGCCATCCGCGCACACCGGAGCCCGGCGAGGACTTCGTGCTGCTGCAGGATCCCGAGGGCAACGTCTTCTGCGTCGTCGACACCACCTTCACGCCCGCCGCGCCGAGCGCGCAATGAGCTGAGTCACATCGGCGGCGCCCCGCGGGTCAACGCGGTGCGATGAGTCCGGGGCCCGCGCACCGTCATCAACAGGCGTGACACACCACCGCGCACAGCCCAGGTCAGGAGGCCGCCTTCGGGTCGTCACCGGTGAGGCCGGGATGCACACCCATGAGCAGGCCTTTCTCCGCGGCGAGCTTCTGCAGCAGGGCGATGAGCCGGCTGCGCTCCTCCGTGCTCAGCGTCTCGCCCATGCGCGCGTTGTGCTCGATGGCAACCTGGAACGCCTTGCCCATCAGGCGGCGGCCGGCCGGGGTCACGAACAGGGCGCGGGCGCGGCGGTCGCTGGGGTTGGCGCGGCGCTCCAGCAGGCCGCGCTCTTCGAGCTGGTCGACCAGCGCGACCATGCGGCTGGGCGGGATGCGCAGCATCTCACCGAGCGATTGCTGCGAGCGCCCTTCGTCGCGCAGCACGTGGCGCATGAGCAGGAAGTGGCGCGGCTCGATGCCCAGCGGCAGCAGCGCCTGGTGGAAGCCGCGCGAGGCCACGAAGCCGAGCTGGGAGAGCAGGAAGGCGAGGCTGTCGAGCGGCCCCCCGCCGCCCGGACCGTCCTCGAAGCCCTCCTTGACATGCGTCACCCGGCGATACTAGCATCTCGGAATTATTACGAGTAGTAATCATTCAATGTCGGCACGACAGGAGATCCCCGCATGACCACGGCGAGAGCGACTCACCGCGAGAACTGGGCGGCCCGGCTGGCCCGCCGCGTCCTGCACCACCGCCGCTGGGTGTTCGCCGCCTGGGCGGTGGTCTTCGTGGCCGGCATGGCCGGCTCCGGGGTCGTCTCCAACCGGCTCACCTTCGACTTCTCCCTGCCCGGCCAGCCGGGCTACGAGACGGCCAGGCAGATCGTGCGCACCTTCGGCAACGGCGGCGACGTCGCCCCCGCCATCGTGGTGGTGACCGTGCCGCAGGGCCAGACGGTGGCGCAGCGGCAGACCGCGATCAGCGCGGCCTTCGACCAGGTGCGCAGCGCCGTGCCATCGGTGCGCGTGGTCGACGAGGGCAACACGCACGACGCGCGCTTCGTCACCAACGACGGCCGCAGCACCTTCGGGCTGCTCTTCGAGCCGATCCCCAAGACCTTCGCCGCCGACCAGCTCGCCGCCACCGCGCAGCAGACCCTGCAGCGCGCCTTGCCGGGCACGGAGGTCGGCCTCACCGGCCTCGAGGCGCTGCAGACCGGCGGCGACGCCACGGGACCGGGCGTGCTCGTCGAGACGCTGATCGGCGGCGCCGGCGCGCTGGTGGTTCTGGCCATCGTCTTCGCGTCCTTCCTCGCACTGGTGCCGCTGCTCGTCGCGGCGGTGTCGATCCTCAGCACGCTGCTCGTCGTGCTCGGCCTCACCTACGCGACCGACATCTCCTTCATCGTCGAGTTCCTCGTCTCGCTGGTCGGCCTCGGCGTGGCCATCGACTACTCGCTGCTGGTGGTGACCCGCTGGCGCGAGGAGCGCGCGCTCGGCGCCGACAACGAGACGGCGGTGATCACCGCCATCACCACGGCCGGACGCGCCGTGCTGCTCAGCGGTCTCACCGTGGCCATCGGACTCCTCGCGCTGGTGGTGCTGCCGGTGCCGGGCCTGCGCAGCGTCGGCTTCGGCGGCATGCTCATCCCGGTCATCTCGGTGATGGTCTCGCTGACCCTGCTGCCCGCCCTGCTCGGCGGCGTCGGCCAGCGCATGGACTGGCCCAAGCTGCGCCACGAGGCGCAGGCCAGCCGGGTCTGGTCGCGCTGGGCGCGCCTGGTGGTGCGCTGGAAGGTGGGCGCCGCGCTGCTCGGCGTGGCCATCCTCGCCGTGCTGGTGGCGCCCGTGCTCGGGCTGCGGGTTGGCATGACCAGCGCCAGTGCGCAGGCGCAGAACGGCGCCGCGCACGACGCCTACCAGCGACTCCTCGACGGCGGCGTCCCCGCCGGTGTGCTGACTCCGATCGAGGTGCTCACCTCCTCCGATGCGGCCAGCGTCACGCGGACGCGCATCGCCGGCGTGCCCGGCATCGCCAGCGTCGACGTGCCCGCGGGCACGGACGGCACCCGCGCCGGCTACAGCGACATCATCGCGCTGCCAACTGACGAGACGGTCAACAGCGACACACTCACCGTGGTCAAGGGCGTCAACGACGCGGTGGCGGGCAACGGCGGCGTGGTCGGCGTCAGCGGCATCGGCGCCATCGAGAAGGCCTACGGCGACGCGGTGTTCGGCAACTTCCCGCTCATGTTCACGCTGATCACCCTGGCCACCTTCGTACTGCTGACCCGCGCCTTCCGCTCGCCGCTGCTGGCGGCCAAGGCGGTGATTCTCAACCTCATCTCGCTGGCGGCCACCTTCGGCCTGCTCACCTTCTTCTGGCAGGAGGGCCACGGCTCCAACCTGGTGTTCGGCATCCCGGCCACGGGCGCGATCACCTTCTGGATCCCGCTGATGGTCTTCGCCTTCCTCTTCGGCCTCTCGATGGACTACGAGGTGTTCATCCTCACCCGCGTCCGCGAGGAGTACGACCGCAGCGGCTCGACCACCGCGGCGGTGGTCAGCGGCCTGGCGCGCACGGGGCGGCTGGTCACCAGCGCCGCGCTCATCCTCTTCCTCGCCTTCGGCTCGCTCGCCTCCGCGCCCAACACCGACATCAAGGTGCTGGCCACCGGGCTCGGCGCCGGCATCCTGCTCGACGCCACCGTGGTGCGCGCGCTGCTGGTGCCCGCGCTGGTGGCGCTCTTCGGGAGCTGGAACTGGTGGATGCCGCGCTGGGCGGAGCGCGTGCTGCGGCTGGGCCCGCCCCCGGCCGGGCTGCGCGTCGCCGCCGAGGCCCACGCGGAGTCCGCCGCCTGAGGAGGACGCTGCTGACCGACCGGTCGGTCGCCGCGCGCGGAGCTACGCCGCGGCGCCGACCGGTTGCAGCGCGCCGAGCGGGCGGTGCAGCGCCGCCAGCACGCGCGGTCCGGTGACCGCCACGCGCCAGGCCGGTCCCGGCGGCAGCTTCACCTCCTGGCAGCGCACCACGCGGACGAAGGCGGTGGTGCCGTCCGCGCCGCGCAGCTCGACGCGGCTGCCGGGTTGAAAGGGGCGGGGCGCCAGGAGCAGCGCGCCCCGCTCCGAGATGTTCTCGGTCATGGCCCAGGGCGCGGCCGTGGAACGGCCGAGGCGCACCGGCACCGCCACCGGGATGCGCTCCCAGCGGCGCTTGTAGCCGCGGCGCAGGCGCAGCTGGCCCAGCCGGTCCGGCGGCCGCTCGAAGTCGAGCAGGTAGCGGCGGGCGGCCAGGTCGACGGCGAACTGGGCCAGCACGCGCGCGGGCGGCGCGCCGCCCTCGTCCCACTCGAGGCCGACGAGCATTCCCTGGGCCACCGGCACCGCGCGGCGGACGCGCCCCGCGTGACGCAGCGACAGCTCGGGCCACTGCAGTTCGACGAAGGTCTCAGCCGGCACGCCGTCGAGCTGCGGCAGGATCACCGCCGCACCCAGCTCCGACACGTCGGCGAGGACGCCGACGCCGTGCGCGCCGGCCGTCGCCCAGCGCACCGGCAGGCCGGCGGGGGAGCGCGGGATGCTGCGGAAGTCGACCTTGCGCTGGCTGAGCCGCACCGCGGCCATGGCCAGGCCCGCCGTCCAGGCGCACCAGGCCAGGTTGACGAAGAAGGCGGGCGCATTGCCGACGTGCCCCATCGCGTAGCGCGCGATGCCGCCCGCGACGCCGGCGCCGACGTACACGGCGACGATGGCGCTGGGCAGGAAGCTGCGCAGGCCCGGCCGTCCCAGCGATGCCTTGGGGCTGACGTTGAAGCGCAGGCGCCGCCGCACCACCAGCCCGGCCAGGGCGCGGATGTAGGTGTAGAAGCGGACCATGTGGTAGACCTCGGTGGCCAAGAACATGGCGTAGCCGCGGCCCGACAGCTTGAAGGCGACGAACGAGGTGCCGTAGTAGCCGACCATCGCCGCCGCGAAGGGCGCCGGGTCGGCGTGGATGGGCAGGATTCCCGTCGACACCGCCAGCGCCGGCGCGATGTAGAACATCAGCCGCTGCACGCCGTCGAAGTAGTGCAGCGCCGAGGCGAAGTAGTTGACGCGCTGGTGCAGGGTCAGGCCGCGCAGCCGCCAGACGCCCTCGCGGCGCAGCGCCTGCATGGTGCCCTGGCCCCAGCGCAGCCGCTGCAGGTGGTAGGGCGTGGCCGTCTGCGCGGCTAGCCCGAGGGCGAGAACCTCGTTGTGGTACAAGGACTTCCAGCCGCGCGCATGGATGCGCATCGAGGTGTGCAGGTCCTCGGTGATGGTCTCGGTGGCGAAGCCGCCCACCTCGTCGAGCGCGGCGCGGCGCATGACCCCGCAGGAGCCGCAGAAGAAGGCCGCGTTGCGCCGCGACTTGCCCGGCTGGATGACCCGGTAGAAGAGCGACTGCTCGTGCCAGGCGCCGCGACCCGCCCGGGTGCCGAGGTGCTGGAAGGAGTCGACGTTGTAGTACTCCTGCGGCGTCTGCACGAAGGCGAGGCGCTCGTCGGCGAAGTAGGGCGCCACCCTGTCGAGGAAGTCGGGCAGCGGCACGTGGTCGGCGTCGAACACGGCGATGAGCTCGCCGCCGGTGAGTCGCATGGCGTTGTTGAGGTTGCCCGCCTTGGCACCGGCGTTGTCGCCGCGGGTGATGTAGCCGCAGCCCAGCTCGCGCGCCAGCGCCTCCATCTCCGGGCGGCGGCCGTCGTCGAGCAGCCAGGTGGTGTGCGGGCGGCGCATGGCCAGCGCGCCCACCAGCGTGCGGCGCACCATCCACACCGGCTCGTTGTATGAAGGGATGAAGACGTCGATGGTGCGCTGCACGCCGTCCTCCGGCCGGTGCGGCGGAGTGGTATCCCAGACCGCGTAGTAGAACAGTGTGCTGGCCACCAATCCGTAGGCCTCGGCCAGCCACAGGGGGATGGCGAACCACAGCGCGTCGTGGTTGAGAGTCGCCAGGGCGCGCCAGGTGACGTAGAAGCACCCGATGAGCCCGGCGGCGACGCACGCGGTGCGCCGAAGCACGTCGAAAGCGCGCGACTGCACAGTCTGCCTCCCCCTTCCGGCCCGCGAAGTCCCTGTCGCGAACCGGCCTGTCCCTGTTCTCCACCCGCCGCGGCAAATGTGCCGCACGCCCCACGAATCTCCCATGACCTTCTGGTCACCGGGAGATGACGGGGATGCGAACCGATGTTAAGGGCCCGCCACCCGAAGCTCAGGCAGAAAGAAGAGGGGCGCGGAGGGGGACATCTCCGCGCCCTGAGCAGGGGGTCAGACGTGCAAGAGGCGGCTCAGCTCATCAGGGCGACGATGGTCCGCCCCGTCGAGGCCGCCGAGCCGTGGTACGGCGCGTCGCCGAACTGGAAGACGCCGCCGTCGGCCGCCACCAGCCAGTAGCCGCCGTTGTCGGCGGTCGGGGTCATGCCCACGATGGGCCGGTTGAGGCGCATGCCGCCGGTCGAGCCGTAGGAGTGGTACACCGCGTTGCCGAAGGGGAAGATGCCGCCGTCGGAGGCGACCAGCCAGTAGCCGCTGGCGTCGCTGAGGGCGGCCATGCCCACGATGGGCCGGTTGAGGCGCATGCCACCGGTCGAGCCGTAGGAGTGGTAGCGGGCGTCGCCGAAGGGGAAGATGCCGCCGTCGGAGGCGACCAGCCAGTAGCCGTTGCCGCTCGGCGTGGGCACCATGGCCACGATCGGCTTGTTGAGGCGGATGCCGCCGGTCGAGCCGTAGGAGTGGTAGACGGCGTCGCCGAAGGGGAAGATGCCGCCGTCGGAGGCGACCAGCCAGTAGCCGTTGCCGCTGGCGGTGCGGGCCATGCCCACGATCGGCCGGTTGAGGCGGATGCCGCCCGTCGAGCCGTAGCCGCGGGCGTCGCCGAAGGTGAAGATGCCGCCGTCGGAGCCGACCATCCAGTAGCCGTTGTTGTCACGGGTGGCCACAGCTCCGACGATGGGACGCGCCAGCCACTGGCCGGTCAGCGAGCCGTAGTAGCCGGGCGCCTGGAAGTCGTACACCGAGCCGTCGCGGCCGACCAGCCAGTAGCCGGGACCGCTGCCGCCGACCACCGCCGGCGCCGAGGGCGCGGGTGCGGGCGCGGAGGGGAAGGAGGCGAACTCCTCGCTGGCCATGAACACGTTCTGGAAGCTGCCGCCGCCGCCCGTCCAGACCTGGCCCGGCGCGGTCAACCAGGAGCCGACGCCGACGTCGGTGAAGCCCGTGTTGAGGATGTTGGCGCGGTGCTCGGGACTGTTCATGAACTCGGTGTTGAGGTACGTGGCCGCCGCGGTGGGATCGGTGTAGCCGCTCTCCCAGCCGATGTTCTCGCCGGCGCTGCTGAAGCCCACGCCGTCGGCGATCTCGACGCTGAACACGTTCTGCGTGCCGCAGATGGTGTGCGAGAAGTAGTTGCGCTGGAGCATGTCCTCGGCGCGGCCGTTGACGGTGAAGCCGCAGCCGCCGTAGGGCTGCGACTCGCCGATCGAGGAGAGCGTCGTGTTCCAGCGCAGCGCGGGCAGGCCGTTCTGGGCGCGGTCCTGGTTGATCAGGTTGAAGAGCACCTGGTCGAAGGTGGCGTCGGCGTGCACGGCGTGCGGGGCGACGCCGAAGCCGGCGGCGGCGCCGGCCAGCGCGGTCGCACCCGCGGCGGCGACGATGCGGAGGCGATGCCGCGTCGCCCGCGAGGGCAGGGCGATGGACGCGAAACGACGACGGAAGCGACGACCAGGGACCATCTTGGCGGTGTTCTCCAAGTCGGCCCCGGGGGTTGACTCCTTCGGTGGCCCGGCTGTCTCGCGGGATGCGACCCGGTGGAGACCCGTGGCTTTGCGTCTCCTCCTCGCGGAGGATTTGCTCTTGTCGGGGAGCCGACGCGCTGCACTCTAGCCCGGCGCCCCGCGGCCCGCGCGGGACGTGGCGGAGTGGTGAGGTCTCCGCCATCGAGGTGTGACAGGGGCAACGATTCCCTGGCGGCGGCCGGGCTTGGCACATACTTGGCGGCCATCGAGACCTACCTGTCCGAGCAGGACGTCACCGACCTCTGCGCCCTCGGCCGCAGCCGGCGCCACCCGCGCGGCGGCATCCTCATGCTCGAGGGCAGCGACCCCGAGGACGTGCAGCTGCTCCGCCGCGGCCGGGTCAAGATCAGCTACGACACCGAGGACGGCCGCGAGGTGCTGCTCGCCGTGCGCGGCCCGGGCGCGCTGCTCGGCGAGCTCTCCGCCATCGACGGCGAGCCGCGGGTGGCCACCGTCACCGCCATCGAGGACGTCGAGGCGGTGGTGGTCGGGGTGGCCGAGTTCCAGGGCTTCCTGCACGCCCATCCCGAGGCCGCCGTCGGGCTGCTGCGCGTGCTCACCCGCCGGCTGCGCGAGTCCGACCGCAAGCGCGTCGAGTTCGCCGCCTGGGACACCCTCGGCCGCCTGGCCCGCCTCCTCGTCGAGCTGGCCGGCCAGCACGGCCGGCCCGCCGACGGCGGGGTGCGCATCGCCCTGCCCCTCTCCCAGCAGGAGCTGGCCGCCTGGACGGCCTCCTCGCGGGAGGCGGTCAACAAGGCGCTGCGCACCATGAAGGCGCGCGGCTGGGTGAGCACCCAGCGCCGCGCCGTGGTGGTGCACGACCTGGCCGCGCTGCGCCGCCGGGCCGAGGGCTGAGCCGGGGGGTGCGCTTCGCCTAGCATGCCCCGAATGGCCGCTCCCCCCGGCGCCGTCACCGACCTCGGCCGCATCCACCTCCAGGACGTCACCGTCGAGAGCGGCGGCACGCCGGTGCGCGCCCACCTGGCCCGTCCCGCCGAGCCGGGCGTGCGGCCGGGCATCGTGGTCGTCCAGGAGGCGCACGGGCTCAACGAGCACATCCGCGACGTGGCCAACCGCTTCGCCAACCTCGGCTTCGACGCCATCGCGCCTGACCTCTACACGCGCGAGGGCGCGCCCGCGCCCGGGGACACGCAGGACCTGATGCGCCGGCTCTTCGGCATGCCCGACGCGCGCGTGCTCGGCGACCTCGAGGCCTGCGCCGCGCACCTGCGCGCGCTCGACAGCGCCTCCGGCAAGGTGGGCTGCATCGGCTTCTGCGTGGGCGGCCGCTTCACGTTGATGTTCGCCTGCCGCAGCCGGGCGCTCGACGCGGCGGTGGACTGCTGGGGCGGCTTCGTCGACCGGGCCACGCCCGACGCGGAGACCAGCCCGGAGCGGCCGGTGCGCGTGGTGGACATGCTCGACGGCCTGTGCTGCCCCATCCATCTCGTCGGCGGCGCCGAGGACCAGAACCCGTCGCCCCAGCTGCTCGAGGAGATCAGGTCACGACTGGCACAAACCGGGCAGCCGGTCAGCCTGGAGGTCTACGAGAACGCGGGCCACGCCTTCTTCGCCGACTACCGGCCGAACTATCGCGAGGAGGCGGCCCACCGGCTCTGGCCGCGCGTGGTCGAGTTCTTCGATCGGCACCTGCGCTGAGCAGGCGCGGCGCTAGGAGGCGGCTTCCTCGCGCACCAGGTCGCGCAGCTCGCGGCGCAGCACCTTGCCGATGGCGTTGACCGGCAGCGAGGGCAGGATCTCCACCGACGAGGGCGTCTTGTACGCCGCCAGCCGGTCGCGGCAGAAGGCGGTGAGCTCCTCGGGCGTCGCCGCCGCGCCCGCCTTGAGGGCGACGTAGGCGCGCACCTGCTCGCCCATGCGCCGGTCGGGCACGCCGACCACGGCCGCCTGGGCCACCGCGGGGTGCTCGTGCAGCACCTCCTCGACGTCGCGCGGCAGGATGTTGAAGCCGCCGCGGATGATCAGGTCCTTCTTGCGGTCGACGACGTAGAGGTAGCCGTCCTCGTCGACGCGGCCCATGTCGCCGCTGTGCAGCCAGCCGCCGTCGAGCACGTTGCTCGTCTCGTCGGGCAGGTTGCGATAGCCGAGCATGATGTTGGGCCCGTGGATGAGGATCTCGCCGATCTCGCCGCCCGGCACCTGGTTGCCCTCGTCGTCGACGATGCGCACCGACACGCCGGGAACCGGCCTGCCCACCGAGCCGAGCCGCGGCGCGTCCTTGGGATTGATGGCGCACTGCGCGCTCGACTCCGACAGCCCGTAGCCCTGCAGCACGGTGCAGCCGAAGCGCTCCTCGAAGTCGCGCTGCACCTCGACGGGCAGCGCGGCACCGCCGCTGATCACCCAGCGCAGGCTGGAGGTGTCGCGCGTCGCCGCATCGGGATGGTCGAGCAGGTACACCATCATGGTCGGCACCAGCGCGGTGACGGTGACGTGCATCTCCTCGATGAGCCGCAGCGTCTCGCCGGCGTCGAACCAGCGCAGCATCGCCGCCGTGCCCTTGCGGAACGTCGAGGCCAATGTCGTCGAGATGCCGTACGAATGCGAGAGCGGCAGCGCGGCCAGGCCCACGTTGCCGTCGCCGAGATCGGTGGCGGCGTGCGCGTTGCCGGCCATCGAGACCAGGTTGTGATGTGAGAGCAGCACGCCCTTGGGCTTGCCCGTGGTCCCCGAGGTGTAGAGGATGACGGCGACGTCGTCGGGCGCGGCGTCGTGCGGCTCCGGCAGCGGCGCGGCGGCGCTGAGCGCGGCGAAGTCGACCACGCCGTCAGCAGCCTGGCCGCCGACGCAGACGACGTGCCGCACCGAGGGCGACTGCGCCACCGCCTCCTGCACCTTGGGCAGCAGCTCCGGCGTGGTCACCACCGCCACCGCCTCGGAGTCGCGCAGGATGTGGGCCAGCTCCTCGGCGGTGAGCAGGAAGAGCACCGGCACCACGGCGGCGCCGGCGCGCCAGGCCGCGTTGTAGGTGACGCCCACCTCGGGGCAGTTGAGCATGCTGACCACGACGCGGTCGCCGGGGCGGACGCCCAGCTCGCGCAGGCCCGTGCCCGCGGCCAGGGTGGCGGCGTGCAGCTCACCCGTCGAGTACCAGCGGCCCTCGAAGAAGAGCGCCGGGTAGTCCCCATGGCGGGCGAAGGCGTCGTCGGCGAGGGTGGCGACGTTCATGGGCTGCAAACTCTACGCGGCCGGCGGCGTTGAACGGGGAGCACGTACCATCAGCCGACTGCGGCGGCCGCGTCCGGCCGCGCACCGCAAGGAAGAGAGCGCCATGACCCCCCAAGCCTCGATCGAGATCGACGCGTCGCCCGACGCCGTCTACGCCCTGGTGTCCGACCTGCCCGCCATGGGTCGCTGGAGCCCGGAGTGCTACCGCTGCGACTGGCAGGACGGTGCCACCGCCGCCGCGGCCGGCGCCCGCTTCGTCGGCCGCAACCGCATCGGCGTGCGCCGCTGGAGCACGCACGGGGTGGTGGTCGCCGCCGAGCCCGGCCGCGAGCTGGCGTTCGACGTCACCTACATGGGCATGGCCGTGTCGCGCTGGAGCTACCGCATCACCCCGCGCGACGGCGGCGGCTGCACCCTCACCGAGTCCACCGAGGACCGGCGCGGCGCGCTGGTCAAGTTCCTCGGCACCGCGCTGCTGCTGGGCACGCCCGGCGCCGACCGCACCCAGCGCAACCAGGACACCATCGAGGTCACCCTGGCCCGGCTGAAGAAGGCGGCCGAGGGCGCCGCGGTGGCTGCCTAGAGGCGTTTGCAGCTTTTGCCTGTAACGATCCTGTGCGGTTCGCCCGAGCTGTAAAGTTTTGTCAATACTGAACCCTCTGCTGTCATTCAAGGCAAGGGTCCGGTCATCACATGGCAACGGTTCTGGTCGTCGAGGACGACGCCATCACGCGCAGGTTCATGCGCCTGTGCCTGGAGCGGGACGGCTTCGAGGTCGTCGACGCCGAGAACGGCCGGGACGCGCTCACCGCGCTGACCCGGTTCGACCCGCCGGTCGACGTGGTGGTCACCGACTACCGCCTGCCCGAGATCAGCGGTCTCGAGGTGCTCGGCGTGGCCACCCGGATGGACGCCAGCGTGCCCTGCATCATGGTCACCGGCTCCACCGAGCTGGACGTGGCGGTGCGGGCCATGGCCAACGGGGCCATCGGCTACCTGGTCAAGCCCTTCACCGGCGAGGCCATGCGGGTGATGGTGGCCCGGGCCATGGAGCGGCGGCGGCTGGCCGAGGAGGCCATGCGGCTGCGCCTGGTGGTGCCCATGCTGGAGCGCTTCACCATGATGCTGGCCGACGTCGTCGAGGCGCGCGACGTCGAGACCCACGCCCACTGCCAGCGGCTCATCGCCGTCTCCGACCGGCTCGCCGAGCACCTCGGAGTTTCTGCCACAGAACGCAAGAACATCCGGCTCGGCGCCTGCCTGCACGACATCGGCAAGATCGGCGTGCCCGACTCGGTGCTGCACAAGCCGTCGGCGCTGACGCCGGAGGAGTGGCGGATCATCCGCCGCCATCCCGAGATGGGCGCCTCGCTGCTGGAGGACATCGACGCCTGGCGCGAGGCGCGCATCGTCGTGCGCCACCACCACGAGCGCTGGGACGGGCACGGCTACCCCGACGGCCTGCGCGGCGCGGCCATCCCCTTCGCCGCGCGCATCGTCGCCCTCGCCGACGCCGTCGACGTGATGACCGTGGGCCGCGCCTACCAGCCGGCGCGCTCTCCCGAGCGGGTGGTCGACGAGCTGGTCGGCAACCGCGGCAGCCAGTTCGACCCCGACGTGGTCGACGCCTTCCTCGAGCTCTCCGCCGGCGACCCGGGCATGGACCACGCCATGCACTCCATCGAGCTGGTGGCCTCGCCGCTCACGGTCTGAGCGCGGCGGCCTCCCGGGCCAGGTCGAGGGCGGCGGCCGGTGTCACGGCCCGCCCCTCCGCGGTGCACTTCTCGGCCGCCTCGTCCCCCAGCGAGGCGGCCGCTCTCCCGGCCAGCGCGGCGCAGACGCCGCTGGGGCCCTCGGTCACGTCCTCCGCCGACGCCTCGGCGGCGCCGAGCAGGCGCAGGGCGAGGTCGTCGCGACCGGCGCCGAGCGCGACGCAGGCACCGGACTCCAGGGCGCGATGGGCGTTGAGGCCGTCGACGGCGGCCAGCGAGGCCAGCGCGGCGTCGAGGTGCCCGGCGGCGCCGGCGAGGTCGCCGCTCTCGGCGGCGTGGCGGGCCAGGGCGCACTGGGCGCAGTAGAGGAACTCGTGGTAGCCGGCGGTCTCGCCGAGCCGCACCGCCTCGGCGTAGGCGTCGAGGGCGGCGGGGGTGTCGCCCGAGCACTCCAGGGCCAGGGCCACGTGGAAGGTGGTGGGCACGTCGCTGACCGCGTCGCCGAGCCGGCGGACGATGTCGCGCGCCTGCCGCAGGCTGTCGAGCGCGGCCGGCCAGTCGCCGTCGACGTGCCCGCTGAGCAGCCCGCCGAGCATGAGCGCGTCGTGGACCAGGTACTGGTTGCCGGAGGCGCGCGCCGCCGCCAGGTTGGCCACGAGATGCCGGCGCGCGGTCTCGTGGTCGCCGCGGAAGAAGCCGCTGCGGGCCACCGCGTGGTGGGCGCGGGCGCGGGTGGCCTCGTCGTCGAGGTGCTCGGAGAGCGCCAGGGCGCGGGCCGCCTCGTCCGCGGCGGCGTCGTGCTCGTGCAGGGCCATGGCCAGCCAGGCCGCGCTGCAGAGGGCGCGCACCCGCACCGGGTCGGCGCGGTCGGACATGGCCAGCGCGCGCGACAGCCAGAGCCGCGCCTCGCGGAGGCGGCCCTCACCGGTCCACACCGGCAGCAGCGCCGTGCAGAGCCGCAGGGCCATCTCCTCGCGGCCGCCCTCGATGCAGCGCTGCAGCGCGCCGCGCAGGTTGTCCATGGCGGCGCGGGTGCGGGCCACGCCCTCGGCGCCGGCGTAGGCGTGCTGCTCGGCGAGGGCCAGGTGGTAGCCCGCGTGGCGGGCGGCGGCCGGCTCGAACTCGCCGGACTCGACCAGCTCTCCGTGGCCGTAGGCGCGGATGGTGTCGAGCTGGTGGTAGGGGAGGAGGTCCTCGGGCACGGCGACCAGCAGCGAGCGGCGCACCAGGCGGTCGAGGATGTCGAGCACGTCGGCGGCGTCGACGGGGTCGGCACCGGCCACCTGCTCGGCGGCGTCGAGGTCGAAGGGGCCGGTGAACACGCTGAGGCGGCGCATCACCAGCTGCTCCTGCTCGTCGAGCAGCGAGTAGCTCCAGTCCACCAGCGCCTCCAGCGTCTGCTGGCGGGCGGGGCGGGCCCGCGGGCCGCCGCGGAGCAGCCGGAAGCGGTCGTCGAGGCGCTGCTCGATCTGCTGCAGGCTGAGCGAGGAGGCGCGCGCGGCGGCCAGCTCCATGGCCAGCGGCATGCCGTCGAGGCGGCGGCAGACCGCGGCGATCACCGGCGCGTCGGCCTCGCCGGGCTGGAACTGGGCGCGCACCTCGCGGACCCGCTCGACCAGCAGGCGCGCGGCGGGCAGCTCCATGAGCGCCGCCAGCCCGCTGACCTCGGCGGGGATGACCATGGGCGCCAGGGCGAAGATGCGCTCGCCGTAGACGCCCAGGTTCTCGCGGCTGGTGGCCAGGACGCGCAGCCCCGGCGCGGCAGCGATCAGCTCGGCGGCCAGCGCGGCCACGGCGTCGACGAGGTGCTCGCAGTTGTCGAGCACCAGCAGGGTGCGGGCCGGGCGGAGGTGGTCGACCAGCGTCTCGGCGGCGGTGCGGCCGGGCTGGTCGCGCAGGCCCTGCACCGCGGCCACCGCCAGTGGCACCGAGGCGGGGTCGCTGACCGCGGAGAGGTCGACGAACCAGACGCCGTCGGGGAACTCCTCGATCAGGTCGCCTGCGGTCTCCACGGCGAGGCGCGTCTTGCCCACGCCGCCGGGGCCGTGCAGGGTGACCAGCGGTGTGGTGCGGACCAGCTCGGCCAGGTCCGCCGCCTCGCGGTCGCGGCCGATGAAGCTGGTGGCCTGCAGGGGCAGGTTGTTGGGGCGCGCCTCGGGGGGCGTGATGGGCGGGAAGTCCCCGCCCAGGTCGGGGTGGGCCAGGCGGTGGATGCGCTCCGGCCGGGCGATGTCCTTGAGCCGGTGCGAGCCCAGGTCGACGAGCGCCGCGCCCTCGGGCAGCCGCGCTGTGGCCGCCTGGGCGGCGGCGTCGCTGACCAGCACCTCGCCGGGGCGGGCCAGCTGGCGCAGCCGGGCGCAGCGGTTGACCTCGACGCCGTAGAGCTGGTCGTCGCGCTGCTCGGCGATGCCGCAGTGCACGGCCATGCGCACCCGGATGGGCGTGGCGGACGGCCAGGGCTCGCCCTGCAGCGCGCGCTGGAACTCCAGCCCTCCGCGCAGCGCGGCGGGCGCGTCGGCGAAGACGGCGAAGACGCTGTCGCCCTCGCCGCGGGGGCGGACCACCCGTCCGCCCGCGGTGGCGATGGCATCGGCGGCGATGTCGTCGTGCCGCCGGAGCGCCACGGCCATGGCCTCGGCGTCGAGCTCCCAGAGCCGCGTCGAGGCCTCCACGTCGGTGAGCAGCAGGGCGACGCTGAGCGGCGCGTGCGGAACGGGCTCCCCTCCGAGCCGCGCGTCCTCGTCTCGCGCTCGTGCCGGGTCGCCAGCCTGCACCATGCGCCGCGTCGTCTCCTTCCCCCGCTCGTCATGCGTCCGTCCTCCAGGCGAACGAACGGTCGGCATGATCGCACGATGCGGGGTGGCGTGCCCGCCCGGGCGCGCCGGGCGGTCGCGCTCAGCTGCGGGCGGCGGCGCGCTCCAGGAAGCGGGCGCGGTCGAGCAGGGCGCGGGTGTGGCTGCCGCGGGCGACGTCGCCGCGGGCGTCCCAGGCGCGGACCTCGAAGCGCAGGCTGCGACCGTCGACGGCGGTGAGCTCGGCCTCGGCCTGCACCTCGACTCCGACGGGGGTGGCGGCCAGGTGCTCCATGGTGACGCCGGTGCCGACGGAGGTGGTGCCGGGGTCGAGGTGCCCGTGCAGCGCGGCGACGGCCGCCGCTTCGACCAGGGCGATGAGTCGCGGGGTGCCGAGGACGTCGACGTCGCCGGAGCCCAGCGCCGCCGCGGTGTCGGCGGGACGCACGGTGAGCCGGGCGCTGCCGCGCAGGCCGGGGCTCAGTGGGCCGCCGCTCACACCAGGTTGGCCGAGCGCGGGTAGGCGTCCGCGGGGTCGGTGAGCACGTTGACCAGCGCGGGCACGCCGGCGGCGAAGGCGCGGTCGAGGGCGGGGCCGATCTGTGCCGGGTCGCTGACCGTCTCGCCGTGGCCGCCCAGGGCGCGGACCACCTCGTCGTAGCGCGTCCCCTGGTCGAGGTCGGCGACCACGTCGTAGCCGAAGAAGGCCCGCATGGGATGCTTCTCCAGGCCCCAGATCCCGTTGTTGCCGCAGATGGCAACAACCGGCAGGCGGTGGCGGACCATGGTGTCGAAGTCCATCAGCGAGAAGCCGGCCGCGCCGTCGCCGAGCAGCAGCACCACCTGGCGCGTGGGATGGGCGAGCCGCGCGGCGATGGCGTAGCCCGCGCCGGTGCCCAGGCAGCCGTAGGGACCGGGGTCGAGGAAGCAGCCGGGCGTGAAGGTGTCGACGTAGCGCCCCGCGTAGGAGACGAAGTCCCCGCCGTCGCCGATCACCACCGCGTCGCGGTCGAGGCGGCGCAGCAGTTCGCCGTAGATGCGCGAGGGCTTGATCGGCGCGGCCTGGCTGTGCAGGTCGGCGTGCTCCTCCTCGCGCAGCCGCGACTCGACGGCGCGCAGCGACTCCAGCCATTCGCCGTGCGCGGTGCGCCTGCCGTCGAGACGCGACGCCGCCTCCGCGATGGCGTCGAGCACCACCGACAGGTCGCCGCTCACACCCGCGGCGAGCTGCACGTGCTTCGCGACCTGCTCCGGCGAATCCGCGATGTGCACCACGCGCGCGGCGCCGAAGTCACCGAAGCGCAGGCGGAAGTCGAGCGGCGTGCCCACCGCAACGACGAGGTCGGCGTCGCGCAGTGCAGCGCTGCGGGCGCGCGAGAACGCGTGCGCATCGTCGGCGGGAATGGTGCCGCGCCCCAACCCGTTGCAGAACACGGGCAGCGACAGCTCGGTGGCCAGGTGCAGCAGCGAGGACTCGGCGCGGTCCCAGTACGCGTCCGCGCCCGCCATCAGCACGGGGCGCGACGACTCCAGCAGCAGGCGCGCCACCGCGGCCACCGCGTCGGGGTCGGGCGCGGGTCGCTCGGGCACCGAGCGGACGTCGCCGCTGGGAACCTCGGCGGGGGAGGCGAAGACGTCGAGCGGCACGTCGATGAAGGCGGGACCGCGGTGCGGGGTCAGCGCGGCGAGGATGGCGCGCTCGACGTCGCCCGCCAGGCCCTCGCCCGACTGCGCGGTCACGGCGAGGCGGGTGATCGAGGACACGATGGGCAGGTGGTCCATCTCCTGCAGCGATCCCGCGCCCCAGCGCAGCTGCGGCGCGCGGCCGCCGATCACCAGCATGGGCGTGCCGCTCTGCGCGGCGTTGGCCATGGTGCTCACGGCGTTGGTCACGCCGGGCCCGGCGGTCACCGCGGCGACGCCGAGCCGCCGGGTCAGCTTGGACCAGCCCTCGGCGGCGAAGGCGGCGGTCTGCTCGTGGCGGGTGTCGAGCAGGCGCACCTGGCGAGGCACCAGCCCGTCGTAGAGCGGGAAGATGTGCCCGCCCGACAGGGTGAACAGCACCTCGACGCCGTGCCGCCGCAGCGCCTCGGCGGCGGCGACGCCCGCGTGGCCCTCCAACCGCGTTCCTCCCTCAGCATGGGTGTGGACGGCCTCGCGGCGAGCAGCGGCGCGCAGGCCGAGCGGGATTGTGCCACGCGGTGCCGGCGCCTCCGGCGGGGCGGGCACGGTGCGACGGAGGCGGCGGACGGCGCAGCCCTCGCGGCGCGGCTGAGGGGGTCAGCCTCTACCGGATCGTGGTGGAGCGGTAGGCGCGCGGCCGGCTGGGGGCGGCGGCGGAGCGATGGACCAGGCGCAGGCGCAGGCGGGCGGGAACCGCCCACAGCTTCTGGCGAAGGTGGTCGAGGGTGCGGCGGCGCACCTTGGGTGGACTGCTGGTAGCCATCGCAGCGGAGTGTCGCCCGAACCGGCCGCGCGTGGCCGCCTCTTCGCCGGTATCTGTGCAGCCCGTTTCCGGGCCGTAACAGCCCGTCGGACCGAACGTCGCCCCGTTCAGCGGCGCTCGACGCGGGTGCGGCCGGCGTCGGTAGCATCCATCGCAGATGAACAGCCGGACCATCTCCGTCGACGGCCGTCCCGTCCACCTCGCCGGCTTCGGGGGTGACGGCGAGCCCATGGTTCTCGTGCACGGGCTGGGCGGCTCGCACGTCAACTGGCTGGCCGTTGGGCCGCGCCTGGCCTCGCGCTTCGCGGTGACCGCCCCCGACCTCGCCGGCTTCGGGCTCACCGAGCCGCTGGGGCGCTCGACGTCGGTCGACGCCAACGCGCGCCTGCTCGAGTCGCTGCTGGCCGGTCTCGGCCGTCCCGCGGTGCTGGTGGGCAACTCGATGGGCGGGCTGATCTCGATGACCGTCGCCGCGCGGCGGCCGCACCTGGTGCGCGCGCTGGTGCTCGTCGATCCCGCGCTGCCGGCACCCATCACCGCCCGCCGCGACCTGGTCGTGCTCGGCGCCTTCCTCACCTACGCGGTGCCGGGGCTCGGTGAGGCCTACGTGCGGCGCCGCGCCCAGCGACTCGGCCCCGAGGGGATGGTGCGCGAGACCATGAAGCTCTGCACCAACGACATCGCGCGCATCCCGCCCGACGTGCTCGAAGCGCACTTCGAGCTGGCGCGCACGCGTCGTGGGTTCGCCTGGGCGATGGAGGCCTACCTCGAAGCGGCGCGCTCCGTCGTGTTCACCCTGGCGCGCCGCCGTCGCGTCGAGACCATGATGCGCTCCATCACCGCGCCGGTCCTGCTGATCCACGGTGACTCGGATCGCCTCGTCTCGCTCGACGCCGCGCGCGCCGCCGCGCGCATGTGCCCCGCATGGCGCTTCGAGGTGTACGAGGACACCGGCCACGTGCCCATGCTGGAGCGGCCCGAGCGCTTCGTCGAGTCGGTGCTGCGCTTCTGCGGAGCCGAGTCCCACGACGTCGCCGCGGCGGCGCGGTGACATCGGAAACCGAGCAGGAATCGAGAAGCGCCGTCCCCGAGCCGCGGCTAGAGTCGCCGCCATGAACACCACCCAGGGAATCAAGACCGTTCTGCATCCCGTCTCCGACCTGGCCAGGGCCAAGCCGGTGTACACCGCCCTGCTCGGCGTCGCGCCGCAGGCCGACTCGCCGTACTACGTCGGTTACGACGCCGAGGGCCAGCACATCGGGCTGGTGCCCGGCGGTGGACCGCAGGGCATGACCTCGCCGGTTGCCTACTGGCACGTGCCGGACATCGAGGCCAAGCTGGCCGAGGTGACCGCCGCCGGCGCCACCGTCAAGGACCCCGTGCGCGACGTCGGTGGCGGCCGCCTGGTGGCCACCGTCACCGACACCGACGGCAACGTGCTCGGGCTGCTGCAGGACCCCTGAGTGCCGGCGTCGCCCGAGGCGACGACTAGGTCCGCGCGCCCTCCTCGGGCACCAGCTGCGCCTTCAGCTCCAGCTTGAGGATCTTCCCCGTCGGCCCCTTGGGCAGCGCTTCGAGCACCCAGACGCGGCGCGGGTACTTGTAGGCGGCGACGCGCTCCTTGCAGTAGGCGATCAGCTCCTCGTCGGTCGCCGACGCGCCGGAACGCAGGGACACCGCGGCGACCACCTCCTCGCCCATGGTGGCGTCGGGCGTGCCGAACACCGCGGCCTCGGCGACGGCGGGGTGCGAGTAGAGCACCTCCTCGATCTCGCGCGGGTACACGTTGAACCCGCCGCGGATGACCAGTTCCTTCTTGCGGTCGACGATGAAGTAGTAGCCGTCGTCGTCGCGGTAGCCGATGTCGCCGGTGTGCAGCCAGCTGTCGGCGTCGATGGTCTCGGCGGTGGCGTCGGGGCGGTCGTGGTAGCCCTTCATCACGTTGTGGCCGCGGATGCAGAGCTCACCGTTCTCGTTGTTGCCGAGCGCGTTGCCCTCGCCGTCGACGACCTTGACCTCGACGCCCCAGACCGGCATGCCGATCGAGCCCACCTTGCGCGGCCGGTCGGGACGGTTGAAGGTCGCGGACGGTGAGGTCTCGGAGAGCCCGTAGCCCTCGAGGATGGGCGCGCCGAACTTCTCCTCGAACTCGCGCAGCACCTGCTCGGGCAGCGCCGCGCCGCCGCTGATGGCGATGCGGATGCTCGACACGTTCCACTCGCCTTCGCTGTGCGCCTTGAGGAAGGCGATGTACATGGTGGGCACGCCCGCGAAGACGGTGATGCCGTCGCGCTCGATCATCTGCAGCGCCTTGACGGGGTCGAAGCGCGGCAGCAGCGAGAGCGTCGCGCCCGCGTACATCGCCGTGTTCATCACGCTGCTGGCGCCGAAGGAATGGAAGAACGGCAGCGTGGCCAGGGTCACGTCGTCGGCGTTCACGCCGGCGATGCGCGCGCCCACGATGGCGTTCATGAGCAGGTTCTCGTGGGTCAGCAGCGCGCCCTTGGGCTTGCCCGTCGTGCCCGAGGTGTAGAGGATGATCGCGGTGTCGTCGGGGCGCGTGGGGAAGATGTCGCCGGACGGGTTCACCGCGGCGACCAGGTTCATGAAGTCCTCGGCGCCGTCGGGCGGGGCGGTGCCGGGCGTGGCGGCCACGGCGACGCGCAGCGCAACGTCGGAGAGCTCAGCGCATCCCTTCATCGCCTCGGCGGCGAAGTCGCCCCAGAAGAAGAAGGCGCGCGCCCCGGAATCCTCGAGGTAGTAGCGCACCTCGGGGCCCTTGAGCAGCACGTTCATCGGCACCGCGGTGCAGCCCGCGCGGAGGATGCCGAAGTACACGATGGGGAACTGCGGCACGTTGGGCAGCATCAGCCCCACGGCGCTGCCGGGCGCGATGCCGTTGTCGCGCAGCGCCTGGGCGACGCGGTCGGCCGCGTGGTCGACCATGGTGTAGGGCAGCCGGTGCTCGTCGAGGATGACGGCCGGCTTGTCGGGGTGGGCGAGCCGGCTCTCGCGCAGGATGGTGCTGAGGTTGAACGTCGCCATCGCGCAATCCTGGCGCCTGGTGACCGGCGGTGGCAACCCGGCGGTGCACGGCGCACACTGGGCACCCATGTCCCGTATCGGCCTGGTCTTCGGCGCCGGCGGCATCGCCGGGCACGCCTTCCACGCCGCCACCCTGGAGGCGCTGGCGGCGGTCACCGGCTGGGACCCGGCCGCCGCCGAGGTGGTGGTGGGCACCTCGGCCGGCTCGGCGGTGGCGGCGCTGCTGCGGGCGGGGATGTCGCCGGGGGACATCGCCCGGCGCGCCGCGGGTGAGCCGCTCTCGGCGGCGGGCACGCGGCTGGTGCAGCAGCGGCGCGCCGGGGCCGGCGCCGACGCCGGCCTCACGGGCAGCCGGGTGCGCGCGGCCGAGGCGGCCGGCGCGGCGGGTCGCCGCGACGGCAACCTCGTCACCGCCTTCGCTCCCAGCGCACCCCGTCGCTTCCTCCGCGCCGCCCTCGAGCCCTGGAACGCGCGCATCGGCACGCTGGCCGCAGCGGCGCTGCCCGAGGGCCGCATCCCCACCGACCGCGTCGTCGACGGCCTGCGCCGCCTCTACCCCGACGACGAGTGGCCCGACCGCGACCTCTGGGTCTGCGCCGTCCGCCTCCACGACGGGCGTCGCGTGGTCTTCGGCCGCGATCCCGGCTCCACCGACGCAGCGGCCGTGCCCGAGGCGGTGGCCGCCTCCTGCGCCATCCCCGCCTTCTTCAGCCCGGTGCGCATCGGCGGCGTCCGCCACGTCGACGGCGGCACCTGGTCGCCCACCAACGCCGACGTGCTCGCCGGCCTCGGCCTCGACCTGGTGGTGGTGCTCTCGCCGATGTCGGCGCGGCGGACCATCCCCATCACCTCCGTCGACGGCGCCATGCGCGCCGCCTGCCGCCTGCAGCTCACCCAGGAGGCGCTGCGGGTGCGCCGCCGGGGCACGGCCGTGGTGGTCATCGAGCCCGGCGACCGCGAGCTGGCGGCGATGGGCAGCTCGGCGCAGGCCATGGATCCCGAGCGCGGGCCGGGCATCGTCCGCGCCGTGCGCGAGAGCATGCGGCTGCGCCTGCGCCAGCCGGAGATGTGCGAACGCCTGCGCGCGCTTCGCGGTCGATCCGGCGAGGCCGCATACAATGCGGCTCCACCACAAGGATGAGGAGCGCCCCATGGACCGCATGAGCCCGCTGGACGCCACGTTCCTGCACGTCGAGGACGAGGTCAGCCACATGCACATCGGCTCGGTGGCGATCTTCGAAGGACCGCCGCCGTCGCACCCCGAGGTGCTGCGCTGGATCGGGGGCAAGCTGCCCCTGGTGCCGCGCTACCGGCAGAAGGTGCGCTTCGTCCCCTTCGACCTCGGCCGCCCTGTCTGGGTCGACGACGCGCATTTCCGCCTCGAGTACCACATCCGCCAGACCGCCCTGCCGCGCCCCGGCGGCGCCGAGCAGCTGCGCACCCTGGTGGGACGGGTGATGTCGCAGCGCCTCGACCGCGACCGGCCGCTCTGGCAGATCTGGATCGTCGAGGGCCTGGAGGACGACCGCTGGGCGCTGGTCTCGCAGGTGCACCACTGCATGGTCGACGGCGTCAGCGGCACCGACCTGCTCGCGGTCATCCTCGACCTCGAGCCCAAGGCCTCGCCGCCCACGCCCGACCACTGGAAGCCGCGGCCCCAGCCGTCCGACGTGCGCCTGCTCGGCGACGCGGCCGTCGACTACCTGGTGACCCCCTTCGAGCAGATCCGCGGGCTGCGCACGGTGGTGCGCGCACCGCGCGAGAACCTGCATCGCGCCGGTGTCGCGGTGCGCGCCTTGCGGTCGATGTGGGGACTCACCTCGACGTCGGGGCTGGCCACGCTGAACGGACCGATCGGTCCGCATCGTCGCTACGACTGGGCGCGCGGGTCGCTGGCCGATGTGAAGACGATTCGCAACGGGCTGGGCGGCACCGTCAACGACGTGGTGCTGGCGGCGATCACGCGCGGTTTCCGCGACCTGCTGATCTCGCGCGGTGGTGAGGTCGAGGGCTGCAGCGTGCGCACCATGGTGCCGGTGTCGGTGCGCGGCTCGGGCGAGCGGGGCGAGTACAACAACAAGGTCTCGGCGATGTTCGCCGACCTGCCCGTCGGCATCGAGGATCCCGTCGAGCGGCTGCACGCGATTCGCGAGCAGATGGAGGGGCTCAAGGAGACCAAGCAGGCGGTGGCGGGCGAGGTGCTCACCTCGCTGTCGGGGTTTGCGCCGCCGCTGCTGCTCTCGCTGGGAATGCGCGCCGCGGTGCGGTTCCCGCAGAGCAACGTGCACACGGTGACCACCAATGTGCCGGGTCCACAGTTCCCGCTGTTCGCGCTGGGGCGGCGCATGGTCGAGGCGTATCCCTACGTGCCCATCGCCAACCAGGTGCGCATCGGGATCGCCATCTTCTCGTACCTGGGGACGCTGAACTTCGGCATCACCGGCGATTACGACACGGCGCCGGACATCGACGTGCTGTCGCGGGGCATCGAGGCCGGGGTGCGGGAGCTGCTGGCGCTGGCGGGCGGCGCGGCCGCGAACGGCGCAGTGCATTCCAACGGGCACGCGGTGGCGCGGCGGGGTGTGGCCACGGCGACCGCGGCGCGGCGGACGCGGACGTCGCGGCCGCGGGCGGGGTCGTCGAGCTCGGGCCGGCCGCGGGGACGGTAGCTCGCCGCAAGTTCCGCCGCGCTGGGTGCGTTCTCCTCCTCGTGCGAGACAGCAGCCCCGCCCCGCTCACCGACGCGCTTGCCGCAGTGGCCCTCGAGGCCCGCTGGCGCTGCGTCGCCGCCGCGACCGTCCTGCCCATGGTCCTGGCCGGCTGGCTGAGGGCTGCCGTCCTCGCCTTCGGACTCCTGGAGGTGGGCCTCGCCACCGCCAAGCGCCGTGACCTGCTGCGACGCCTCCCGTGGCGCGCCACGGTGCCGGTCGAGGCCCGCCAGCTCTCCTAGGGGTCAGGGGCGCAGCCGCGGCGAGGTCAGCGCGCAGGCCAGCGCCGCCACCGCCGCCAGCGCGAACACCGCGGCCATGCTCCACGTCAGCGGCCTGCCCGCCGCGTGCACCACGGCCACCGCGGCGCCGCCCAGCCCCGTGCCCAGCACGATGCCGATGCGCCCGGAGATGAAGCGTGCCGCCACCGCGCTGGTCTCGTCGCCGGCGCGCGCGAAGTCCATCGAGGCGAGCAGGATGGTCGGGAAGGCGACGCCGACGCCGAAGCCCGCCACCGTCCAGCCGAGGTAGCCGAGCCAGAGCGGCGCGCCCCACAGCAGCGCCGCGGTCACCACGGTGCCCAGGCAGAACACCGTGGCGCCGCCGCCCACCAGCAGCGCCGGGGCCACCTGCCGGATGGCCCGCGACTGCCACCAGCTCCCCGCCGACCAGCTGATCGCGACAAGAGTGACCGCAACTCCGGCCTCACCGACCGAGACGCCGCGCACCCCGGTGAGCAGCAGGGTGATGAAGCTGTCGGCGGTGAAGAAGGCGAAGTTGAGCAGCAGCGCCAGGGTCACCGCCGAGGGCGCGCCCGGGGCGGCGCGCAGCCAGCCGCGCGGCAGCACGCGGCTCAATCCCCACACGGCCACCGCGATCGACAGGGCGCCGAGCGGTGCCGACCACCACTGCGCCTCCGACCCCGCCACCAGCCCCGCCGCGCAGGCGACGGTGACCACCAGCGGCCAGAGCGGCGCCAGCGCGGCCACGTCGGGCGCGCCGCGCAGCGGCCTCAGCCCGGGCATGGCCAGGGCGCCGGCCAGCACCACCAGGGGCAGCACCACCGCGAAGGCCCAGCGCCAGCCAACCGTGCTGGCCAGCACCGCGCCGATCGAGGGCGCGATCAGCCCCGAGACCACCCAGGTCGCGGTGAGCAGCGCCAGCAGCCGCGGCCGCGCCTCGCTGGGATAGCCCTTGGCCACCGCGCCGTAGGCCACCGTGTACGCGGCGCCGCCGCCGTAGCCCTGCACCACGCGCGCGGCGGCGAGCAGCGGCATGGAGGGCGCCAGGGCGCAGAGCACGGTGCCGGCGCCAAAGCAGGCCAGCATGCGCAGAAAGGGCATTGCCGGTCCCTCGCGGTCGGCGGCCCGCCCCGCCAGCGGGATGGAGACCAGCCCGCTGAGCATGTAGCCGCTGAACACCGTCCCGTAGAAGCCGACGCCGCCGAGGTCGTGGAGCACGCGCGGCATGGCGGCGACCACCACCAGCGACTGCATCCCCGAGACGAACTCGACGAGCACCAGGCCCGCGGTGAGCGGCCCCCGCCCCGAGCCGACCACCGCGCGCCACGACGGAACCGGCACGGAGGGGGCTGCCATGCCGCCGATTATCCCGGCGCCACGCGGTTTGCTTCTTCCCTCCACGCTCGCACTGATGTACGCTCGACGCGATCGCTGTGTCTGGGGCGATCAAACACCCTCGTTTGCGGGTGGGGCGTTCGGACCGGGAACTGCCCAGGAGGTCGGGGAATGGCTGGAGCGACGCACCAGGACGCCATGGTCCTGCTCAAGCTCATGGAGGTGTCGGCGCTGCGCGGCATGCCCGTGCCGCTGGCCTGGCTGTCCGGCACCGAGTTCGATGCCGAGTACAGCTCCTTCCGCCGCAAGAGCCCGCCTGGCAGCGAGCACTTCGAGCGGGCCATGGCCATCGTGCAGCACTACGAGGCGCTCGGCGTGCTCTGGAAGCACGGCCTGGTCGAGGAGGACCTCGCCTTCGACTTCTCGCCCGTCGAGGCCGTCTGGGAGCGCATCCAGGGCTTCGTCCGCGGCGTGCGCGAGGAGCTGCGCTCGCCGATGTTCGGCGCCCACTTCGAGATGATGGCCCGCGCCGTCATCGGCATCGAGACGGTGGGCGTCGAGGCCCGGGAGATGGCGGCGACGCCGGTCTGAGCGCTAGGCGGCGGGCGTCAGCTCGCTGGTGCAGAAGGCACAGCGGCGTGCCTGCGCGGGCACGACGCTGAGGCACTCCGTGCACTTGCGCGTGTCCGGCTCGGCGGCGGGCTCGCGGCGGCTGCGCGTGATCAGCCAGTTCATCGGCTTGACGACGAAGAAGAACAGCACCGTGGCCACCGAGAGGAAGGCGATCAGCGCGTTGACCACCGCGCCGTACTTGAACTGCGCGTTGTGGATGGTGAAGGTGAGATTGGCGAAGTCCGACTTGCCGAAGATGGCGGCGATGAACGGCGTCAGCAGGCCGCTGACAACAGCCGTCACCACGGCGGTGAAGGCGGTGCCCATGACCACCGCGATGGCCAGGTCGATGACGTTGCCCCGCAGGACGAACGCCTTGAACTCCTTGAGCATCGGAACGCACCTCCGTGATGAACCAGCGCATTGCCTGCCACGTGATCCCCCCGCGATCCGCGAGTATGAGACAGCGCTGTCCCGAAGTACAGACCGGGCGGTCAGTCGCGCCGCACGGTGACCAGCGGCACCAGCTGCTCGCGCGCCGTCATCGAGCCGTGGTGCCCGATCAGGCGCGCGTGCGCCGGGTCGACGGCGCGCTGCATGACACCGACGCGCCCGTACGCCGCCGCCACAACGTCGCCGATGCGCGGCCGGATGCGCTCCGACACCATGGGCCCGAACCACCCGGCGGCGATCGCCTCGTCCCGCGACACCACCCACATGCGATCGCCGAGCACCGCGCGCCAGGCCGCCAGCACGTCCGCCGCCGCGCCGGGTTGGGTGTACACGTGCCGCGCCCGCGCCTCGCCGCCGAGCACCTGCACACCCTCGAGCAGCGCCGGCACGTCGCCCACGTCGACGCGGTCCTCGGGTGCGACGTCGACCATGCCGTGGTCGCCGGTCACGGCCAGCAGCGTGCCCGGCGGCAGCCGCTCGGCGAGCGCCGCGGCGGCCCGGTCCACCGTGGCGAGCTGCAGCCGCCAGGCCTCCGAGCCGACGCCTCGGATGTGCCCGACCAGGTCGAGGTCGGGGTTGTAGGCGTAGACGAGCTGCGGCCCCGGCTCGTCGAGCGCCGCCCCGGCGAGGGCGACGAGGTCGGCCAGGGTGAAGGCGGAGCGGTAGCGCCCGCCGCGCAGGACGGCGCGGGTCAGGCCCGACTGGGCGTGCTGCCGCGGCCCGATCAGGGTGACGCCGACGCCACCGGCGACGGCGCGCTCGAAGGCGGTGGGCTCCGGCTGCACCCGCTCGGGCACGGCGCGACGGATCAGTTCCTCGTCGGGCGCGAGGCCCGCGGGGGCGACACCGTACGGCGCCCAGGAGAGGTTGTTGATCGGCGTGGTCTCGCCGGGCAGCAGCATGGTGTAGCCGACCAGGCCGTGCTCGCCGGGTGGACGCCCGGTGCCCAGTGAGGCCAGGCTGGCCGCGGTGGTGGAGGGGAAGCCGGCGGTGAGCGGCCGGCCTGCCGCCCCGCTGAGGAAGGGCGCCTGCGCGGCATGGTCGCGGAGCAGCTCCCAGCCCAGACCGTCGATGACCAGCAGGCAGACGGCGCGCACCGGCTCGACGCCGAGGGTGTCTGCGAAGCCCGCCGCTCCCGCCGCGTGCAGCAGCGCGGGGACGAGGTCGGCGATGGCCGCCTCGCCGTAGCGCGGCAGCGGGATCGGCGGCGGCGGTGCGACGGCGGGAACCTCGTCGTCGCTCATCGCTCGGCGAGCACCGCGTCGGCACCGCCGAGCAGGTCACGCAGCTCGTCCTTGCGCACCTTGCCCGAGGCGGTGCGGGGAAGCTGGTCGAGCACGAACCAGCGTCGCGGTCGCTTGTAGGCCGCCAGCCGCTCCACGCAGCGCCCGCGGAGCTCCTCGGCGACGCGCTCAGGGACGCCGCGCCGCAGCACCAGGGCGGCGGCCACCTCCTCGCCGACGTCGGCGTCCGGCAGGCCCACCACCGAGACCTCGGCGACGGCGGGATGCCCCTCGATGAGGTGCTCGACCTCGCGCGCGGCCACGTTGTAGCCGCCGCGGATGATCAGGTCCTTGAGGCGCCCGGTGAGCAGCACCCGGCCGTCGCCGTCGACGCGGCCGAGGTCGCCGGTGCGGAAGAAGCCGTCGACGAGCGCCGCCGCCGTGGCCCGACGGTCGCCCGCGTAGCCGAGGAACATCGAGGGCGCGGTGGCCTCCAGCTCACCCTCCTCCCCGCCGTCGACGACGCGCACGCCGACGCCCCAGAGCGGGCGCCCCACGTCGCCCGGCTGGCCGCCCTCGCGGGGCACGGTGCGCATGGTCAGCGGCGAGACCTCGGTCATGCCGTAGCGCTCGACGACGGTGTCGCAGAGGTGGTCGTGCACCTGCGTGGCCAGCGGCGCGGGCAGCGGTGCACCGCTGACCACCACCAGCCGCAGCGATGCAGGGCGCTCCGCCGCGGCGGCCGCCAGCCGCGAGAGCATGGTGGGCACCGCCTGCAGCACCGTGACCCGCCGCTCCGCGATGACCCGCAGCGCCGCGGCGGCGTCGAAGCGCGGCATCAGCGCCACCGCGGCGCCGGCCAGCACCGAGGCGTTGAGCACCGCGCTCATGCCGAAGGAATGGGGCAGGGGCAGGGCGCCGAGCTGCACGTCGCCCTCGTCGAGGTGGAGCATCTCGGCGGCCACGGCGCGCGCGTTGAGCATCAGGCCGGCGTGCGAGTGCAGCGCGCCGCGCGGCGTGCCCGTGGTGCCAGAGGTGTTGAGGATCACCGCGGGCGTGTGCGGCGGCACCGGCAGCGGCGCCACCTGCGCATGCTCGACCAGGGTCTCCAGGCTCAGCTCGGGATTGCGCCCGCCGCGTGCCGGGCCGCCGTCGTCGCGCAGGGTGAGGGTCGCCGCGCCACTGCCCGCGCGCGCGACGGCGGCGCGCACAGTGTCGGCGTGCTCGGTGTCGGCGGCGACGAGACGCACCCGGTGGCGCCGCAGCGTGGCGGCCAGCTCGGCGGCCGGCGCGGTGGTGGGCAGCAGCACCACGACCGCCTGGCAGCGCAGCGCGCCGTAGTAGAGCGGGGGGAAGGCCAGCCCGTTGCCGCAGCAGATGGCCACGCGGTCGCGGGCGCCGACGCCGCTGCGGGCCAGCCGGGCGGCGACGCCGGCCGCGGCGCGGTCGAGCGCACGGAAGTCGAGGTCACCGCGGTCGGTGTGCAGCGCGACGCGGTGGGGTGCGCGCAGCGCGGCGGTCCAGGGCAGCGACGCGAGGGTGAGCACGCGGCGGGCCGGCCGGGCTCAGCGCAGGGCGTAGGCCGCGGGTCGCTCCGAGGTGGCGACCACCCGGTCGGAGGCGCGCTCCAGGATGCGCCGGATCTGCTGGCCGGTGGTGTCGCCGCCGACCTGCTTGCGGATGGCCGCGACGCTGAGGGGGTGGTCGGCGCGCTTCAGGGCGGTGAAGACGCGGTCCTCGAGCGAGCCCTTGCCGTTGGCGCCGCTCTTGGCGGCGTGGCGCTCGCGGCGGTGGGCCGCGGTCGGGGCGGGAGCCGGTGGCTCGGGCTCCTCCTCGTCGCCGTCCGCCTCGCCGTCGAGCTCGTCGACAGGCTCCTGCTCGGCGACGGCGGCGCGCGGCGGGCGCGGCAGCGAGATCGACGCCGGTCGGGGCGCCGGCACGGCCTCACCGCGCAGGCGGGCGAAGAGCGCGGGCAGCTCCTCGATGGTCTGCCTGACGAAGGCGGCGCTGCCGTGCACCTCGACCTCACGGTCGCCCTCGCGGACGCGGACCGAGTGCGGCGGCTCTGCGGCCGGTCCCGGCGGGCGCGGGGTGAAGGGCGGACGCGGCGGCCCGCCGCCCTCGCGTCCGGGGCCGCCGCCGAAGCCGCCGCCACCGCCGCCGAAACTGCGGCGCGGGCCGCCGCCGAACCCGGGTCCGGTGTAGCGGTCGCGGGCAGGGCGCGGTGGTGGGGCGTGGCGCTCGGGAGGCATGGGACGGCGAGTGTACCCCCGCGGTCGGCAGCTCCGGCGCAGGGACGGTTGACGGCGGAGGTACTAGCTGACAACCGTGATGTAGGGCTGCGTGATAGTCCCGCAAGGTTCTGACCAGCGCGCCGTTACTGACTACGAGGTGCGCCGACCTGGGGGTCGGCCCGCCGCCAAGGATCGAGGGAACCGGGAACGACGATGGGGTTTGCACGTGCTCGCGCGGCTGCCGGCCGCGGTCTGCGCGATGTGTTGGTCCGCCTCTTCTTCGCGCTGCAGCATCGCCGGGTGCGGCTGCTCGCGGTGGCCTTCGTCACCGGGCAGGTGTGCGACACCCTGACCACCCACGTCGCCCTGGCCAGCGGCCGCTTCGCCGAGGCCAATCCCTTCTTCGCGCCCGCGCTGGCCACCGACCACCAGGCGCTGGCCATGGGCCTCAAGCTCGGGCTGTCGCTGGCCGTGCTGGTGGCGGCGCTGACCCGGCTGGCCGACCCGCGGCGGCAGGTGGTCATGCTGGTGCTGGCCTTCATCAGCCTGGAGGCGCCGGCCGCCAACGGGCTGCGGATCCTCGGGCTGCTCTAGGGGCGGAGCGCGCCGCAGCCGCGGCTAGGAGTCGGCGGCGGGGGCCTCCTCGGCGCCCTTGGGCGGAACCGGCCGCCCGGCGAGCACCCCGTTGCCCTGCGAGGTCTCGCCCGTGCCCTGCGCCGGCGTCGACGCGGCTGGACCGGGCGCGGTGGCCGCGGACTCGATCGGGGTCGAGGCCGGCTGCTGGACCGGCAGCGGGATGGAGGCCGGCTCGGAGGTCTCCTCGTGCTTGCCGGTGAGCTTCTCGCGGATCTTCTGGCCCACCGGAGAGAGCACCAGGGCCACCGCGCCACCGGCGGCGATGCCGATGACCAGCACCCGGCGCCCGCGGCGGCGCTTCCTGGGACGCACCGTCTCCGCCAGGGTCTCCGCCGCGTCGGCGAGCTTCTCGCGCGCGGCCGTCGAGGCCTCGGCGCCCTTCTCGGCGCCCTGCTGGGCCAGCCGCTCGGCGGTGTCGGCGAGCACCTCGGCGGCGCGCTCGGCGACGTCGCTGAGCTGCTCGGCCGCCCTCTCGGCGGCGCTGCGCAGGACGGGCTCGGCCTGCTTGCGGGCCTCGCGAGCGGCCTCTCCGGCCCGCTCCGCCGCCTTCTCTGCGGCGGTGCGGATCACCGGCTCGGCGGTCCTGGCCGCCTCCCGGGCCGCCTCGGTCGCACGGGTGGCGATCTCCGTGGCGCGCTCGGCCAGCTCCGAGACGGTCTCCGCGGCGCGGCCGCCGACGGTCGACCCCACCTCGGCGGCGCTGCCCCTGGCACGGTTCACCGTGCTGCTCGACCCGCGACCCAACATGGCTCTGCCCTCCGTGGCGGTGACGCCGGGCGCGGCGAGTGCCGGCCCGGGTGCGTGCTCGATCTGCTGAGGACCCTCCCTTCCTGCGTGCGACCGATTCTACGGATAGTGTCCCGAACTTCCCAGTGCGGGCGAAGTCGCACCACGCCGCCAGGGCCCGAAGGGATGTGGCGCAGCGGCGCTACGACGGCCTGACCGGCTGGCCGGAGGCCGCCGCGCCATCCCTTCCTTGGCGACGTTGAGGCTGGGCTGGAGGCTCTACGCGGCGTGCTGCATGCCGCCACCACGGCGTCCGCGCGGGAGCACCGGCGCCGCGCCGCTGTGCAGCGGGGCGTCGAGGAACCAGCGGATGCGGGCTGCCACGACCGGCCCGACCAGCGCCCGGAGGCGCTCCTCGGGTGCCGCGTAGACCGCCGCCAGCGATGGGAAGGCGCGTGTCAGGCGGGCCGCCGTGAGGTGGTCCACGCCGGGCAGCGAGAGCAGGTGCCGCTGGCGGAGTGAGGCGAGCTCGTCGACCTCGGGGTCGCCGAGTGGGAGGTCCATCTCGACGGTGTTCGTGCTCATGGGCACATGATACCGAACAGGTGTTCGACGAGTCAAACGGAAACCGGAGACGCCCCGGCGGCGGGATGAGCCCGTGCCCGGGCTCAGTCCTGGCCGTCCGCCGCCTGCCGCTCCGGCCGGAAGTCGCGCAGGATGCGGCCCGCCTGCCAGAGCTCCTGGGCGTCCATGGCCGCCAGCTCCTTCTCCAGCCCGGCCCGGTAGTTCGGGTCGCTGTTGGCAGAAATCGCCCGGCGCGCCTCCTCGCCGCTGATCACCTTCTGGTAGCACTCCTCGATCACCGGCTTGAGCACCTGCTCGAAGCGCGGCGCCCAGTCGAGCGCGCCGCGCTGCGCGGTGGTCGAGCAGTTGGCGAACATCCAGTCCATGCCCTTGTCGCCGACTAGCGGGTAGAGCGACTGCAGCGCCTCCTCGACGGTCTCGTTGTAGGCCTCCGACGGCGAGTGCCCGTGGGCGCGCAGCACGTCGTACTGCGCCTTGAAGGCGCCCTGGATCAGCCCCATCAGCACCGAGCGCTCGCCGGTGAGGTCGCTGTAGACCTCGTGCTCGAAGCTGGTCTCGAAGCAGTGGCCGCTGCCGATGCCGAAGGCCGTGGCCAGCGCGCGGTCGCGGGCGCGGCCCGTGAAGTCCTGGTGGATGGCGAACGAGGAGTTGATGCCACGTCCGGCCTGAAAGTGGGTGCGCACGGTGAGGCCGCTGCCCTTGGGCGCGACCATGACCACGTCCACATTGTCGGGCGGCACGATGCCGGTCTCGTCCTTGAAGACCACGCCAAAGCCGTGCGAGAAGTAGAGGCAGTCGCCCTCGCGCAGCCGCTCGCGCACCTCCGGCCACATGGCGATCTGGGCCGCGTCGCTGAGCAGGTACTGGACGATGCTGCCCTGCTCGGCCGCGTCCTCGATGGAGACGAGGTTCTCACCCTCCTCCCAGCCGTCGGCGAGGGCCTTGTCCCGGCTGGGCCCGGGACGGACGCCGACGAGCACGTTGAAGCCCTGGTCGCGCAGGTTGAGGCTCTGGCCGCGGCCCTGCGGGCCGTAGCCGAGGATGGCGGTGACCTCCTCGCCGAGGATGGCGCGCATCTTCTCCTTGGGGAAGTCGCTGCGCTCGATGATCTGCTCGCGGACGCCGTTGATCTCGATGGTCTTCATGCACTGCCCAGGCTGGGGTTGAACGGTGAACTGTGGATGATAGCCTTGCCGCGATGCCGCTCTACGAATACCGCTGCAACGCCTGCCAGCAGACCTTCGAGCTGCTCCGCCCCATGGCCGACCGCGCCCTCCAGGCGGTCTGCCCCGGCTGCGAGAGCACCACGACCATGCCGCTGATCAGCCGCGTCGCGGCCGGCCCCTCGTCCGCACCGTGGCGGGAATCCGCCGGCTCCGCGGGCGCGGCCACGGGCGGTGGCGGCGGCTGCTGCGGAGGCTCCTGCGGCTGCGGCCGCTGAGCCCCTCAGCCCCCCAGCGGCTCGGACCGCCGCCCCAGCGCCCGCCCCAGCGCGTGGTAGGTGCCGTCGAAGTAGAGGAGGGGATCGGCGCCCTCGGCCGCCCAGGCGGCCACCACCAGGGCGACGACGACGATGTGGTCCCCGTGCCGGGTCACCGACTGCACCTCGCAGTCGAACCAGGCGATGGCACCCTCGATGAGCGGCGCGCCGGTGCGGGCGACCGCGGTGGGGAAGGGCAGCTCGGTTCCGGGCACGCGCCCGGTGCTGGCCGCCCATTCGCTCAGCTCGTGCTGGTCCGTGCCGAGGATGCTGATGCCCACGTGCCCCGCGCGCTGGGCGATGTCGACGAGCTGGCCGCGGTGGTTGACCGCCAGCAGCACCAGCGGCGGGTCGAGCGACAGCGAGCAGAAGGCGGTGGCCGCGATGGCGTGCACCCGCCCGCCGTGGCTGGCCGCCGCGACGGTGATCCCCGAGGCGAACATCCTGGCCGCGGCACGGTGGACGTCGGCGGGGACCGGGGCCGAACGGTCGGGGCGCGGCGCGGGGTCCATCGCCGGCAAGCGTAGCCGGGGCGGTCGCTAGACCGTCAGCGTCATCCAGATCTCGTCGACGTCCTCGCCGCGGAAGTGCACCATGGCGGGGATGCGGCCGACCTCGACGAAGCCGCAGTTGCGGTACACCTGCTGGGCCCGCTCGTTGTTGCCGAAGACGCGCAGAACCAGCCTGCGCACGCCGAGCCGCGGCGCCTGGGCGCAGAGGTCGCGCACCATCGCCGTGCCCAGCCCGTGGTCGCGGTGCCCCGCCGACACGGTGACTCCGAGTTCGGCGACGTGCCGGCGGCGTCCCGGGTAGCGGCGCAGCTCGCCGGAGGCGAGCACGTTTCCGCCGGCCACGGCGATGCGCATGACGCCGTCGCCGAGCGCCATCTCGGCGCGCTTCTGGGCCACGAAGGCCTCCTCCTCGCTGCGCGTCAGCGGCGCGCCGGACATGTCGATGTAGGTGTCCTCGGCGATCAGCGGGTTGATGAAGGCGAGCAGCGCGTCGACGTCGTCGGGGCGCAGGTCGCGGATCTCCGCGTCGAAGGGCAGCGCGCTCATTCCGCGGCGGCGAGCGCCGCTTCGACGAGGGCCAGCTCATCGTCGTCGTCAGCAGCCGCGCTCGACATGTCCGCCGCCGCGATGGTCTCGAACAGGTTCATCTGCAGCGTGTGCCGGATGAACACGTGGCGGTGCTCCGGGTGCGGACCGTGCTCGCGGATGGCGGCCAGGTGCTCGGGCGCGCCGTAGCCCTTGTTGGATGCCCAGTTGTAGTGGGGCACGTCGTCGTGCCAGCGGGTCAGGATGGCGTCGCGGTGCACCTTGGCCACGATCGAGGCGGCGCTCACCGCGGGGATCAGCGAGTCGCCCTTGACCAGGCAGTGCACCTGCTGCGTGGCCTCGATGCGCAGCCGGCCGTCGCAGCAGTATCCGTCAGCTTCGACCATATCGACCAGGCGGCGGAAGATCTCCACGTTGGCCCAGCCCAGCCCGCGCCTGTTGATGTCGTGGGCGCTGATCTCCAGCACCGCCACCGCGTGCGCGCGCCGGTGGATCAGCCCGGCCATGTGCTCGCGCTGCGGCGCGGTGAGCTGCTTGGAGTCCTTGAGCAGCGGGTGCTTCCAGCCGTGCGGCAGCACCACCGCGGCGGCCACCAGCGGTCCCGCGAAGGCGCCGCGTCCCACCTCGTCCATGCCGCAGAGGCGGAAGGCGGCGGGGTCCTCGCAGCCCCATGTCTTCAGCAGGTAGCGACGCAACGTGAACGGCGGCGTGCCACGGCGCGGCATGTCAGCGCGCGCTCAATCCACGAAGTCCAGCCGGCCCACCGCGGGAACCAGTCCCGCCGCGGCGCCGCGGTCGAGCAGCTCCTGGTAGGCGGCGCGGCCGTCGTCGCCGAGGTCGAGGGTGCGCTGGTTGACGTACATGCCGACGAAGCGATCCGCCGTGGCGCGCGGCAGGTCGCGCGCGTACTGCAGGGCGTGGTCGAGCGCCTCCTCGCGATGCTCCAGCGCGTAGCGGATGCTGTCGCGCAGCGCGCGCGCCGCGGCGGTCCGCACCTCGGGCGGCAGGTCGCGGCGGATGGCGTTGGCGCCGAGCGGCAGGGGCAGCCCGGTCAGCTCGCGCCACCAGCTCCACAGCTCGAGCACGGAATGGAAGCCGCGTTCGCGATGGGTGAGCTGGCCTTCGTGGATGAGCAGCGCGGCGTCGGCGCGACCGTCGTCGACGGCGTCCATGCAGCGGTCGAAGGGCACCACCACCGGCTCGAAGTCGGGCACCGCCAGGCGCAGCTCGAGGTAGGCGCTGGTGAGCAGGCCGGGTACGGCGATGCGCCTGCCGGCGAGGTCCGCGGCGTCGAGGGGCGCCTTGGCCACCACCATCGGTCCCCAGTCCTCGCCCATCGAGGCGCCCTGCGAGAGCAGCGCGTACTTGTCGGCCACGTACGCGTAGGCGTGCACGCTGATGGCGGTGCACTCCAGGCGGCCCTCGCGCGCCCAGTCGTTGAGCGTCTGGATGTCGCGCAGCAGGTGCTCGAACTGGAGGCCGGGCTCGGCCACCCGGCCCGAGGCGAGGCCGTAGAACATGAAGGCGTCGTCGGCGTCGGGGCTGTGGCCGAGGCGGAGCAGGCGGGTCGTGGGAGGGGTGGCCGCCGTCATCGTCGGCGCATTGTAGGCTCCGCTCTCGCGGTGCGGCCCGGCCGGTGACCCGCATGGGGCGCCCTGAGCGTCGCAGTCAAGGGCTCTGCTACGGTGACCGGGAGGATCAGCACACCGGCCGACTGCATGCCCGAGCCCACCATCCCCGACCGCGCCAGCCAGCCGCCGTTCATCACCCGCCGCAGCCTGCTCGGCTTCTCGGTGATCGCCACGGCGGCGCTCTTCGCCTACGGGCAGCTCTACGACGCCAGCAACGCGGGCGCCGGCCGGTTGGGCATGGCCGCCGCGGGCGCGCTCGGCGTGGCCCTGGTCATCGGCGTGGTCGCCTGGATCGGCGGCATGCGCCTGGCCGGGCGCAGCGGCTCGCTGCTCTGGCTCTTCGTGGTCGCCCTGGTGCCGCCCTTCGGTTCGCTGGCCTACTCGCTGTGGGGCCCCGCCGGTTCGGCCGGAACGCCGGGGGCGCCGGGATCGCCGCCGCCGCCGCGCTTCGGTCCCCGGCGATGAGCGCAGCGACGCTGCTCTGGACCGACGTCGGTCCGCGCGACGGGCTGCAGAACCTCAGTGATCCCGTCCCCACCGAGGTGAAGGTGCGGCTGGTGCGCGGCCTGCTCGACGCCGGTGCGCCGCGCGTGGAGGCCACCTCGTTCGTGTCGCCGAAGTGGGTGCCGCAGCTCGCCGACGCCGCCGAGGTGCTGGGTGCGCTCGGGCCCGATCTCATGCCGCGCTTGCGCGTGCTCATCCCCAACCTGCGCGGGCTGGAGCTGGCGCTGGAGCACGGCGTGGGCAACGTGCTGGTCACCGTCGGCGCCACCGACTCCTTCAACCGCCGCAACGTCAACCGCAGCGTCGCCGAGTCGCTCGACGGCGTGTCGGAGATCGTCGCTCTGGCAGAGCGCAACGACGTGGTCGTCGACTGTGCGCTGTCGGTGTGCTTCGGCTGCCCGTTCGAGGGCGAGGTGCCGGTCTCGCGCGTGGTGGAGCTGGCGCGCGAGCTGGTGCAGCGCGGCGTCACCGAGGTGGGCGTCGCCGACACCATCGGGGTGGCCGACCCGCTGCAGGTGGAGACGGTGGTCGCCGCCGTCGCCGCGGCGGTGCCCGGCGAGCGCATCAGCGTGCACTTCCACGACACGCGCGGCATGGGCGTGGCCAACGTGGTCGCCGCCTGGCGCGCGGGTGTGTCGCGCTTCGAGGGTTCGGTGGGCGGCCTGGGCGGCTGCCCCTTCGCGCCGCGTTCGACGGGCAACGTGGCCAGCGAGGACTCGCTGCAGGCATTGCAGCGGCTCGGCGCGAACGTTACGGCCGATCTCGACGCATACTGCGCGGTGGCGCAGCGGCTCGGCGAGGACCTGGGCATGCAGCTCCCCGGCAAGCTCCACCGCGCGGGCGTCTGGCATCCAGAACTGGTGCACGCGGAGGCAGCGTCGTGACCGACGTCGCACCCGAGGAGCGCTCCGTTCCCCACGGCGCGCACAGCGCCGAGGACGTCGCGCAGCGCCTGGCGCGGGCCAGGGCGGGCGGCTGGGCGCGTGCCGGCGAGAAGCTGGCGGCGCAGGGCAAGCTGCCCGTCCGCGCCCGCATCCGCCTGCTCTTCGACAGCGAGACCGACTTCGTCGAGGACGGCCTGCTGGCCAACAACGAGGCGGCCGACCTGCCCGCCGACGGCGTGGTCACCGGCATCGGCATCCTGCACGGCCGCCCCTGTGCGGTGATGGCCAACGACAGCAGCGTCAAGGCGGGCAGCTGGGGCGCGCGCACCGTCGAGAAGATCGTGCGCGTCCAGGAGACCGCCGAGCGGCTGCGCATCCCGCTCGTCTACCTCGTCGACTCCGCGGGCGCGCGCATCACCGACCAGGTGGCCATGTTCCCCGGCCGTCGCCACGCCGGCCGCATCTTCCACATGCAGGTGAGGCTCAGCGGCCAGGTGCCCCAGCTCTGCGTGCTCTTCGGCCCCAGCGCCGCCGGCGGCGCCTACATCCCCGCCTTCTGCGACGCCGTCATCATGGTCGAGGGCAACGCCTCGATGTACCTGGGCTCGCCGCGCATGGCCGAGGTGGTGGTGGGGGAGAAGGTGACCCTCGAGGAGATGGGCGGCGCGCGCATGCACTGCAGCGTCAGCGGCTGCGGCGACGTGCTGGTCAAGGACGAGCAGGCGGCGCTGGAGTCGGCGCGCGCCTACATGAGCTACATGCCGCAGAACTGGGAATCCGAGCCGCCGCTCGCCGAACCCCAGCCGGTGGCCGAGAACGTCAAGCCCATCGCCGAGGTGATCCCGCTGGAGGCGGCGCGCGGCTACGACGTCATGGAGGTGGTCCGCGCCGTCGTCGACGCCGGCAGCCTCTACGAGGTCAAGAGGCTCTTCGCCCGCGAGGTCGTCACCGGCTTCGCGCGCATCGACGGGCGGGTGGTCGGCGTGGTCGCCTCGCAGCCGCGCTTCAAGGGCGGCGTGCTCTTCGTCGACTCGGCCGACAAGTGCGCCCGGTTCGTCAGCGCATGCGATGCCTACAACATCCCCCTGCTCTTCCTCGCCGACGTGCCCGGCTTCATGATCGGCACCTCGGTGGAGCGCCAGGGCATCATCCGCCACGGCGCCAAGATGATCGCAGCGCTCTCCTCGGCGACGGTGCCCAAGATCTGCGTGGTGCTGCGCAAGGCGTACGGCGCCGGTCTCTACGCCATGAACGGCCCCGCCTTCGACCCCGACGTGACCATCGCGCTGCCGTCGGCGCAGATCGCGGTGATGGGTCCCGAGGCCGCGGTCAATGCGGTCTACTACAACAAGCTGGCCGACCTGCCCGAGGAGCAGCGCGCCGAGCGCCGCCGCGAGCTGGAGGACGAGTACCGCGACGACATCGACATCTTCAAGCTCGCCGGTGAGCTGATCGTCGACGCGGTGGTCGAGCCCGACAGGTTGCGCGACGAGCTGGTGCGCCGCTTCGCGGTCTACGGGTCGCGGCGTCGCGACGCGGTGGCGCGGCGGCACGGGGTGTTCCCGGTGTAGCTGTCCTCAGCCCGGTTTGTCCAAGGGAGACGTTCTGCGATGTACAGCAAGGCGATCGGCTGGTACGTGCGGCGGCAGGTGGGCCGCTTCCTGGCGGGTGACGTGGAGGGGACGCTGCGCCAGTTCGCTCCCGATGCGGAGTTCGTCTTCCCCGGGGACAACTCGTTCGGCGGGACGCTTCGCGGCCGGCAGGCCATCGAGGCCTGGCTGCGCCGCTTCGTGGCGCTGAAGCCCGAATACAACATCCACGACGTGCTCGTCGCCGGACCGCCCTGGAACTTGCGCATCGCCTACCGCCTCTCCGACCGCATCGGCGAGCACTACCGCAACGAGGGCATGGTCTACATGCGCCTGCGCGGCATGAGGTGCGTCGAGGAGCGCGTCTACCTCGACACCGAGCGCATCGCCGCATGGGAGCGCGAGCATCCCGAGGAGACCGGGCGCGAGCTGCTCGGCAGCGCCGCGGGGACGGCCCGTGTCGGGTGATCTCACCTACTTCTGGATCCCCTCGCCCGACCCCGAGGCGGGCCGCCGCTTCTACAGCGAGCTGTTCGGCTGGACGCTGACGCCGCGCCCGGGAGGCGACGGCTTCGGCATCGAGAGCACCTCGGGGTACGGCGGCATCGTCGGCGGCCGCGACGGCAACCGCCCCTACCTCTACTTCTCCGCCGACGACGTCGAGGACGCCGCCGCCGCGGTGCGCGAGCTGGGCGGCCACCACGGTGACCTCTCCGTCTTCGACGAGGGCGTCAGCGTCGACTGCCAGTACGACGGCGTGCACTTCGGCATCTTCCGCGCCGCCGGCGAGGCCGAGGTGGTGGCGAGCGAGCGCTGGAGCGACCTCGGCTACTTCACCGTCCCCATCGGCGACCCCGCCGAGGCGCGCGCCTTCTACGCCGACATCCTCGGCTGGGAGTACGCGAGCGACGACATGGACGCGCCCTACCACCACGTCGTCAACTGCGCGCCGCCGGGCGGCCTCTACGCCGAGGACGACGGCGACCGCCCCCGCTCCTACTTCCGCGTCGAGCACATCCAGGCCGCCCTGCAGAAGGTGCGCGACCTGGGCGGCACCGCGGGCACGCTCGTGGAGTCGCCGACCGGCGCCAGCGCCGACTGCAGCGACGACCAGGGGATCGAGCTCTCGCTCTGGCAGCCCGCCGCGGGCTACTGAGCGGCTCGATATCATCGCCTCGTGCCCTTCGAGGACGACCTGCAGCTCGCGCTGGAGCTGGCGGACGTGGCGGACGCGCTCAGTATGGCCTCGTTCCGCAGCGGGTCGCTGCGGGTGGACACCAAGCCCGACATGACCCTGGTCACCGAGGCCGACAGGGCGGTGGAGACTGTGCTGCGCGAGCGCATCGCGGCGGCGCGGCCGGGCGACGCGACGATGGGGGAGGAGTACGGGCGCAGCGGCGAGAACGTATCGCGCTGCTGGTACCTCGATCCCATTGACGGCACCAGCAACTACGCGCGCGGCGTGCCCGTGTTCGCCACGCTCATCGCGCTGGCGGTCGACGGTGCATCCACCGTGGGCGTGTGCAGCGCGCCGGCGCTGCGCGCGCGCTGGTATGCGGTGCGCGGGCTGGGCGCGTTCGAGCGCGGCCGGCCCATCCGCGTCTCCGGCGTGCGCGGCATCGCCGACGCGCACGTCTCCTACGACGACGTCCGCGGCTTCGAGAAGGCGGGCCGCGGCGAGCAGTTCGTCGAGCTCACCCGCCGCTGCTGGCGCAGCCGCGGCTTCGGCGACTTCTGGTCGCACGCCATGGTCGCCGAGGGCGCCGTCGACGTCGCCGTCGAGCCCGAGGTCAACCCCTGGGACCTGGCCCCGCTGCAGGTGATCGTCGAGGAGGCGGGCGGACGCTTCACCGACCTGGCCGGCGCGGCTCGCTTCGACGGCGGCAGCGCGGTGTCGAGCAACGGCCTGCTGCACGAGGCGGTGCTCGACGCCCTGCGCACCGCGAAAACGGCGGAGTAGAGGACGAGGATGGCCGCAACCTGGTCGCACCGCTTCACCGGCACCGAGGAGGTCAGCGCCGGCGCCGGTGCGCTGCAGTCGCTGCCCCAGCTCTGCGAGGCGCGCGACATGTCCGCCGTGGTGGTGGTCACCGGACGCACTCTGCGCGAGCAGACCCCCGTGGTCTCACGCGTCGAGCAGCTCCTCGGCGCGCGCCACGCGGGCACCTACTCGGGCATCCGCGAGCACGTCCCCGGCAGCGCGGTCGAGGAGCTGGCCTCCCTGCTGCGCGAGGCGACCGCAGACGGCGTCGTCGCCGTCGGCGGCGGCAGCCCCATCGACGGCGCCAAGGCCGCGCTCTACCACTACGACGGCGGCGCCACCGGCCAGATCGCCATCCCCACCACGCTGAGTGCCGCCGAGTTCACCTTCACCGCGGGCGTCACCGACGACGCGACGCAGCGCAAGGGCGGCGTCGCCCATCCGCGGCTCACTCCGCGCGCGGTGATCCTCGATCCCGAGGTGACGCTGCACACGCCGGAGCGACTCTGGCTGTCGACCGGCATTCGCGCTCTCGACCACGCGGTGGAGACCGTCTACGCGCCCGAACGCGATCGCTTCGCGGACGAGCTCTCGCTGCGCGCCATCGCCATGCTGCGCACCGCGCTGCCCGCGTGCAAGCGTGACGCCACCGACCTGGCCGCGCGCGAGCAGGCGCAGATTGCCGCCTGGTATTCGGGCATCGGCCTGGCCGCGGTGACGGTGCGACCCAGCCACCCGCTGGGACGCGTCCTCGGCGCCAGCTTCGGGGTCGGCCACGGCATCACCTCGTGCGTGCTGCTGCCGGCCTCGATCGACTGGATGGCCGCGCGCGAGCCCGGCCTGGTGCAGCCGCTGGCCGCCGCCTTCGCAGTGGAGACGCCGCACCAGGTCGGCAACGCCGTGCGCGCCTTCGTCGCCTCGCTGGGCCTGCCCGTCAGCCTGCGCGAGGCCGGCCTCGACGAGGCTGCGCTGCGGTCGTTCACGGACATGATCCCGGCCGAGTGGGCGCCCATCGCCCGGGCCGCGTTCTAGTCGCTCACTGCCACAACCTCCCCGGCGGACGGTTGCAGCGGCGTTACCTGGGATTGACCGTTGCTTAAGGGCATGTGCCCGCGGCGTGGGCAGCGACGCGGTGCGAACGGTGCACCATCTGCGTCAACGGGCCGCGAACCAGGCGGCAGGAGCACCCCCTACCCGTCCCTTCCCCGTACAGCGACAACACACACTCTCTCTCACTTCCCCGCTCTCTCTCATCCCTGGTGCTCCTGCCGCCGGCCGGCTCGGCATCGCCGACGCCATGTTCTCGCCGCAAGCGACCACAACCTGGCGGCAGGAGTACGTTCACCGATGACACGTCCCACCCCAGGTCGAGCTCGCCGCTCCAGCACGCGGCCATCCCTGCCGCCGGCGCGACCGCGCCGGCAGGCCCGCCGCCTCGGCCAGTCGCTGGTCGAGTTCGCCCTGGTCGGCCCCATGATCCTGCTGGTCGTCTTCGGCGTCGTCGACTTCGGCCGCGCCTACTTCCACCAGAACCAGCTCACCAACGCCGCGCGCGAGGGCGCGCGCCTGGCCATCCTGCGCGACCACATGTGCAACACCGTGGTCGGCCCCAGCAGCGATTGCAGCGCCAACGCCGCCGGCATGACCGGCGCCTCGGTGTGCCAGGCCATCCTCAACGAGGGTGACCTCATCGCCACCGGCAACTGGCACTGCAGCGAGGGGACCTCGAGCGCCGGCCAGCTGCCCGCCGCGGGCACCGGCGCCGCCAACAACGCCTACGTCGAGATCGACCAGTTCCCCACCAGCGCCAGCTCCACCACCGCCTGCGACGCGACGACGCTGCCGGGGAGCTCGATGGCCAGCAACTACTGGTACACGCCGCGCGGCACCGGATACCACTCGGTCGAGGTCAAGATCGACTATTACTTCCGGCCGCTGACCCCGCTGGTCAGCGGGCTGTTCCCCTCGACATTCCACATCTCGGCGACCGCCTGCGCACGTGCGGAGTACTAGGGTGCAGCCACGGACCCGCCGCCGCCGCAACCGGCAGCGGGGGCAGGTGCTCGGCCTCGCCGCGCTGCTGCTCCCGGTGATGCTCGCCTTCGCCGTCCTGGCCGTCGACACCGGCTACAACTGGGCCGACCGCCGCGCCCTGCAGAGCGCCGCCGACCAGGCCGCCCTGGCGGGCGCGTCGACCGTCTCGTCCGGCACCAGCACCATGCTGCAGACCGCGCAGGCCTACGCCTGGCGCGGCGTCAGGCAGTCGGTGCCGGCGGCGGTGGCCAGCGGCTGCACCTCGTCGGTGACCACCTGCACGGTGGGTCCGGTGAACGGCTACACGGTCACGGTGACCGCGAACTACCAGTCACAGGACCACGGCTACAGCGCCTCCAACACCGTCGCCGTCGACGTGCAGCACGACAACCCCGGGCTGGGCTTCGAAGCCTGGTTCGGCGTCACCAAGGTGCGCATCAAGGTGCACGCCGCGGCCACCTCCGCGCCCGGCACGGTGAACTTCCCCTTCGCCCTGGCCACCCGCTTCCTCAACCTGACCGGCAGCAGCACCGTGGCCGCCTACGGCGCCGTGCTGGTCGGCCAGTGCTCCGACAACGGTCGCGGCGACTTCGTCTCCAACGGCGCCAACGGCGGCATCCTCATCGGCGGCTCGTCGGAGATCGACCTCGGCCAGGCCAAGGACAGCAACAACAACAACAGCAGCGCCCAGGCCCTGCTGCTGGGCACGCCGGGCACGCAGCAGTGCAGCAACGCACCCAACACCGCGAGCGACGGCAGCAGCGGCTGGGGCACCTTCGGCAACAACGTCAGCTTCGACCAGGCCGGCTCGCTCTACAACTACTACTACGGGTTCGACTCCGGCCCCACCGGCTGCAGCTCCTCGACCAGCACCAACCCGCAGAGCACCTGCACCGCGAGCTCGATCGGCGGCACCGCCTGGCAGGACGGCTGCTGGACCAGCGGCAACCAGACCGTGCCCATCAAGACCACCAGCGCCGCGTACACGGCGAGCACCAGCGGGGTCGGCTCGATCAGCTCGGGCACCGTCTCACCGTGCAGCGCGGCGTCGTCGCACGAGGGCTCCTTCCCCATGTCGACGTCGGACAACCGCTGGCCCAACCTGCCCGTCTACTCCGCGCCGGCGGACATCGCCGCCAACCTCACCGGCAGCGCGATCTCCACCACCAACCCGGGCAACGGCAGCAGCACCCTGGCCGCGGGCGCGGGCGGCACCACCTACGTCGCCGCCAACCAGTACTTCAGCGCCACCAGCGTCAACACCAGGGCCAACCTGGTCTTCGCGCCCGGGTATTACGTCTTCGACGGCAGCGGGGCTTCGCTCAACATCGGCAACGGGTCGAGCGGCTCCTTCACCTGCGCCTCGGGAGCGTCGTCGCACATCACCAACTTCCCGGGCTACAGCGGCTGCGTCTTCGTCTTCGAGAACGGCGCCAGCCTGTCCATGCAGTCGGGCGCGATGAACTGCGCCAGCGGCTCCACGTACAACGGCACCAGCACCGGCGACTGCGCCTTCGAGTTCGACGGCAACGGCAGCCTGTCCTTCAGCAGCGGCCTCAACGCCTCGATGCATCCCATCCCCTACACCGACAGCACCAGCGGCGTCACCTACCGCATGCCGCTGATCTACTCGACACAGAACCTCAACTGCCTGAGCAACACCTCCGGCACCACCTCCGGCAGCTGCGCCATCAGCATGTCGTCGTCGGGCGCCACCTTCGACGTCCGCGGCACCATCTACGCACGCTACGGCATCGTCAGCATCAACGCCAACGCCTCGCCGGTGTCCGGGCAGGTCATCGCCGACACCGTGCTGCTGCAGGCGGGCAGCTCGGCGGCGCCGGGCGGCGTCGCCTACAACGGCTCCGCGGTGGCCCCCGCAGCAGCGCCGGCCAACCTCATCGAGTGAACCCGCGGGCTCAGGCCCCGATGGGATGCCCGCCGAGGAAGCCGAGCAGCCGCGAGATCGACTCCATCGGTTGCTCCATGCTGTAGATGTGCCCGGCGCCCGGCAGCTCCTGGTACTCCGCGCCGGCGATGTGCTCGGCAAGGTAGCGTCCCGCTGCCACGGGGATGATGCGGTCGGCGCTGCCGTGCTGCACCAGCACCGGCACGCGGATCTCGCCGAGCCGGTCGGTGACGTCGAAGGCACGGCCCGTGCTCATGTCGCCCATGGCGCGCAGCGTGGCCTCGACGGCCGCGGGAGTCGGCGCGCCGGCGCTGGAGAGCTGCATGAACACCTCGCGCATGGCGGGGTTGTCCTGCAGGTAGTCGGGTGAGAACACCGCCGGCATGACGATGTCGATGGCGCGCTCCGGATCGCTGCCGAAGGTGCCCACCGCCGTGTACAGGTCGATGACCGCCTGCGGATCCTCGGGGAAGAAGCGGATCGGCGACGGCGTGGTGCAGCCCAGCGCGAGTGTGTGCACCAGCTCGGGATGCGACAGTGTCAGCTGCAATCCGATCATGCCGCCCATCGACTGCGCGTGCACGTGCGCCCTGGCCACGCCCGCCGCGCGCAGCACCGCGGCTGCGTCCTCGGCGAAGGTCTCGATGGAGAGGTCCTCCATCGGTCCCTCCGAGTTTCCCGTGCCGCGGTTGTCGTAGTAGATGACGCGATAGCCGCTGAGCAGCGGCAGGATGGGCGCCCAGGCGCCGCCGCTCAGGCCGAAGCCCATGACCAGCAGCAGCGGATCGCCCTGGCCGATCTCCTCGTAGTGGATGCGCGCCGCACCACTCTGCGCCTGAGGCATGGGTGAACCTTGCCACAATCACATGCATGTCCGAGCCGCTGCTGATGATCCCCGGACCCACGCCGGTCCGCGACGACGTGCTCGCCGCGCTGGGCAGCCCGGTGCGCAGCCACACCTCGCAGGAGAACGCCGCCACCATGCGCGCCGTCGCGCGCGGCATCCGCGCCTGCGTGGGCAGCGACGCGGCGCGCGTGCACGTCTTCGCGGGATCGGGAACGCTGGCCATGGAGGCCGCGGTGGTCAACCACGTCGCCGCCGGACAGCGCATGGTGGTGTGCAGCCAGGGCTACTTCGGCGATCGCTTCGCCGAGATCGGCGAGGCGCTCGGCGCCGGCGTCACCACGGTGCCGTCATCCTGGGGATCGCGGCTCGACCCCGACGCGCTGCGCACCGCCTGCACGCAGGGCGCGCCGCCCGCGCTGGTCACCATCACCCACGTCGACACCAGCACCGGCGTGCTCGCCGACTGCGCGGCGCTGGCGGCCGCGGCTCGCGAATGCGGCGCGCTGGTTGTGCTCGACGGCGTCTGCGCCACGGCCGGCGTCGAGGAGGCGATGGACGCCTGGGGCGTCGACGTGGTGCTCACCGGCGCCCAGAAGGCGCTGGCGGTGCCGCCCGGGCTGGCCATCCTGGCCGTGTCCGAGCGGGCCCGGCGGCGCCGCGAGGAGCTGGGCAGCATCCCCGCCTACTACGCCGACCTGCGCCGCTGGGACCCCGGCGTCGACGAGCCCACCCGCTACTTCTCGACCCACGCCACCAGCCTGCTCCGCGCCTTGGAGGTCTCCCTCCAGGCCATCGAGGCCGAGGGGCTGGAACGGCGCTTCGCCCGCCACCGCCGCGTGGCCGCCGCCATCCGGGCCGGCTTCGCAGTGCTCGGCCTCACGCCCTTCACCGATCCCGAGGCGCTCGCCCCCACGCTCAGCGCGCTGCGCACGCCCGAGGGCGTCGACGAAGCCGCCCTGCGCGCCGGCATGGCCGAGCGCGGCGTGGTCGTGGCCGGCTGCCTCGGCCCCTTCGCGGGCAAGGGGATCCGGGTCGGGCACATGGGCGAGGTGGGCATGGCTGAGGTGGAGCGCACCCTCCTCGCCGCCGCCGAGACGCTCGGCGGAGCGGCCGAGGCGGTGCTCGACGCGGCCCAGGCGGCGGCCGCGTCCGCCTGACGAAAATCCCGCGAACTGACCCGTAAGCGCCGGGCCGGGACCGCGTTATGGAGAGTGCTCCCGCCAATGCAGCGGGACGCCTCACTCGCCCCACCCGGCGGGTCTCCTTTGCGGAGGCCCGCTTTTTTTCTGCCTGGGGATCGGGACGTGCCAGGCGGGCCGCGCCGGTTTATGCCGGCCCAACGCGGCCATGCCTAGCGTGGCGCTCATCGGGGTACGCTGCGCACGAGCCAAGATCGGCACCGGCCCTCCGGCCGGCCGCCGGCGCTCCCACGGAGACACCACCAAAGCCATGTGGCAGAACATCAAGACGGCGGTCCTCCTGGCCGCGCTCGACGGCATCTTCCTGGCCATCGGCTACGCCGTCGGCCGGGGCAGCGGACTGATCTTCGCGGCCATCCTCGCCCTGGTGATGAACGGCATCACCTACTGGAACAGCGACAAGCTGGCCATCGCCGCCGCCCGCGGCGTCGAGGTCAGCCCGCAGGAGGCTCCCGAGCTGCACCGCATCATCGAGGAGCTCTGCGCCGACGCCGGCATGCCCAAGCCGCGCGTCTACATCTGCGACGACCCCTCGCCCAACGCCTTCGCCACCGGCCGCAACCCCAGCCACGCGGCGGTGTGCTGCACCACCGGCATCCTCAACCTGGTCACCGAGCGCGAGCTGCGCGGCGTGCTCGCCCACGAGCTGAGCCACGTGCGCAACCGCGACATCCTCACCGCCACCATCGCGGCGACCGTCGCCATGGGCATCTCGATCATCGCCTCCATCGGCCGCTTCGCCATGTTCTTCGGCAATTTCGGCGGGCGCGACGGGGAGGACGGCGAGAACATCATCACCCTGATCCTGCTGCTGGTCCTGGCGCCCATCGCCGCGGCCGTCATCCAGTTCGCCATCTCGCGCTCCCGTGAGTACGAGGCCGACGCCAGCGGCGCCCGGCTGAGCCGCGACCCGCTGGCCCTGGCCAACGCGCTGCGCAAGCTGGAGATGCGCACCCAGCAGGTGCCCATGCAGGTGGCGCCGGCCATCGCGCCGCTCTACATCGTCAACCCCTTCGGCAACCGCCGGGTCAGCTTCGCCAACCTGTTCTCGACGCACCCGCCGCTCGAGGACCGCATCGCGCGGCTGGAGCGCATGGCCCAGCAGCAGGGCTAGCCGCCCTGGACCACGCGCTCCTCGACCTCGTCCATCACTACGGATACCTGATCGTCTTCCTGGGCGTCGGCATCGAGTCGCTCGGCGTGCCCGTGCCGGGCGAGACGGTGCTGATCATCGGCGCGGTGCTGGCCGGCCACGGCGAGCTGAGCCCGGAGCTGGTGGCGCTGGTGGGGGTGGCCGGCGCCATCCTGGGCGACAACACCGGGTACTACATCGGCCGCCGCTGGGGCCGCCGCCTCATCGCGACCGGTCCGCTGCGCCGCATCTACGACCCGCGCCGCCTGGCGCTCGCCGAGAGCTTCTTCGAGAAGCACGGCTGGACGGCGGTCTTCGTCGGGCGCTTCATCGCCATCCTGCGCATCTTCGCCGGGCCGCTGGCCGGCCTCCACCACATGCCCTGGCACAGCTTCCTGGTCGCCAACGCGGCGGGCGGGGTGGTCTGGGTCGGCGCGGTGGTGAGCGCGGGCATCCTGGTCGGCGGCAACCTCGACCGCATCATCGGCTTCGTCTCCCGGGCCGGCTACATCGGGCTGGCCCTGGCTGTCGTCGCCGGCGTCCTCTTCGTGGCCTGGCGGATCACCCGGGGACGGCGTGAGCTGGCCGAGGGCGCGGAGCTGGTCCGCGAGCAGCGCGAGAGCGAGCCGTGACCGACGGCACTGGCGGCCCCTGACGCAGCCGCGCAGCATGGGTGCACGCCGGGACGCAGGCACCAGGCGTCCGGCCATGCGGAGGTCACGACGATGAAAGCGGTCGTCGTCCACGAGTCGATGTTCGGCAACACCAGGCGTGTCGCCGAGGCCGTCGCCGCCGCGCTGCAGCCCGGCTTCGACGTCGAGATCACCGGCGTCGAGGGCGCCACCACCGCGCTGCTGGGCGCCGCCGACCTCGTCGTCCTCGGCGCGCCGACGCACGGGCACGGCCTGTCCCGGCCGCAGACGCGCGCCCAGACGCTGCGCAACGGCGTCCCGGCGGCGATCGCCCAGGGGACGGGGATGCGCGAGGTGCTGGCCAGGCTGCCCGCCGGCCGCGGGCGCCCGGCCGCGGCGTTCGACACCAGGCTGCGCTGGCCGGTGTGGCTGTCCGGTGCCGCCTCGCGGCGCATCGCCGCGGCACTGCGCGCGGCGGGCTACGCCCTGGTGGCGCCCCCGGAGAGCTTCATCGTCAGCGCCACGGCCGGCCCCATGCGCGGCGGCGAGATCGAGCGGGCCGGAGCCTGGGGGGCGCACCTCGCCCACCTGGCCGGACCGACCGCGCCGGTCGCGACGGCAGACAGGCCGCTGGCCGGAGTGCGCTGAGCGACCCTGCCGAACTGTGCAGCAGTGCACGGTGGCGGGCGGGCGGGGGCCGGTAGAGTCGGGGCCACATGGCCGAGCCACGCCACCTCGAGGTGGCCCCCCGCGACCTGCCCGCCCCGAGCATGCGCCAGCGCTTTCGCGACTCCTTCCGCGACGCCGTCGACGGCGTTGACGTCGGCGAGCTGCACACCGGCCACCGCGCCGTGACCGGGGCAGCGGCCACCGCCTCGCGCTCGGTGCTGGTCCACCCCGCCGAGGCGCCCGCGCGGACACTGCCCGCCCGCCCCGCGGCGCCCTGGAGCCCCGGTCGGGCCATGGCCCCGGTGACCCCGCCGGACGCCGCGGCGGACTCGCAGGCGCTGCAGGTGCAGGCCCAGATCGACGCCGCCCTCTACCCGCTGCGCACCGAGGTCGCCGCCCTGCGAGCCGAGGTGGCCCGCCTGCGCGAGCTTCCCACCGAGCTGAGCGGCCTGCGCCGCGCCGACACCCTGACCATCGCCGGCGTGCTGCTGGCCACCTTCGTGGCCGCCGCCCTGGTGGTCGGCGTCATCCTCCGGGTCTGAGCGCCGACAGCCCGGAGAAAGAAGAAGACCCGGAGCCCTCGAACAGGGCCCCGGGCCTTCCGGGTTTCAACTCTCCGCGGAGCCTCCGGCCTCAGCGCCGCCGCGGGTTGCGCGGCCGGCGCCGCCCATAGGCGACACCCTCGGCCACCGCGTCGAACTGCGTCGGCCCCTCGCCCGCGGGGACGACGCCCCCGCCCTGGACGAAGACCTTCCGCGAACCGACGTCGATGAGATAGGCGACCGTGCTCCCATTGCCCCCCGGGTCAGGCATGGCGGACACGTCGGAGATCGTCCCCGTGCGGCGGCTGCCGCCATAGGGAAACGAGACCCTGGTGCCGATGGGAAGAGCGCCCTCGGGGAGCTCCGGGCTCATCGAGCGGCTGCGCGGAAGCAGTCGCTGCAGTAGACGGGACGATCGCCTCGAGGCTGGAACGGAACGCGGGCGATGCCGCCGCATCCCGCGCAGGTCACCTCGTGCATCTCACGGGGTCCGCCGCGCGAGCCGCCGTAGCCGCCCCCACCACCGTAGCCGCCGCCGCCACCGCCGCCTCCATTGGCTGCCTTGCGGGCCTGACGGCAGGAGGGGCAACGGGAAGGGGGATTGGTCAGTCCACGGGAGGCATAGAACTCCTGCTCACCCGCGGTCCAAAGGAAATCCACGCCGCAATCGCGGCAACGAAGGGTCTGATCTACCGGCACGCGCCTAGAACCTCTGACTTACTCCGGCGACGTGGGACGGCGACCGGAACCTGATAGTTGGGGGTAACAGTACACGGAACGGGGCCGGGTTGCTAGCATCCCGACAACCCCGGACAGGAGCAGGCCGGTGGCGCACAGGGCGCCACGGTGGCTGCCGGTGGGGTGGAGGACCGTGCCCATGCGCTCCGATGCGCGTCGCCTCTTCACGTCCGAGTCGGTGACCGAGGGTCACCCGGACAAGATCGCCGACCAGATCTCCGACGCCGTCCTCGACGCCGTCCTCGCCAAGGATCCGCTCGGCCGCGTCGCCTGCGAGACCGCCCTGACCACCGGCACCGCCCTGGTCTTCGGCGAGATCACCACCGACTGCTACGTCGACATCCCCAGGACGGTGCGCCAGACCATCCGCGAGGTCGGCTACACCCGGGCCAAGTACGGCTTCGACTACGAGACCTGCGGGGTGCTGGTCTCCATCGACGAGCAGTCGCCCGACATCGCCCAGGGCGTCAACGTGGGCGGCGCCGGCGACCAGGGCATGATGTTCGGCTTCGCCTGCGACGAGACCCCTGAGCTGATGCCCGCCCCCATCCAGCTGGCCCACCAGCTCGCCCTGCGCCTGAGCGAGGCGCGCAAGGACGGCACCCTGCGCTGGGCCCGTCCCGACGGCAAGACCCAGGTCACCGTCGAGTACGACGACGAGGGGCGGCCGCGGCGCGTCGACACCGTGCTGGTCTCGGTGCAGCACTCCGAGGACGTCTCCCACGAGCAGATCCAGGCGGAGGTGCAGGAGCACGTCGTCGACCGGGTCGTCCCCGCCGAGTGGCTCGACAAGCAGACCAAGCGCTACGTCAATCCCACCGGCCGCTTCGTCATCGGCGGCCCCCAGGGTGACGCCGGGCTGACCGGCCGCAAGATCATCGTCGACACCTACGGCGGCTACGCCCGACACGGCGGCGGCGCCTTCAGCGGCAAGGACCCGACAAAGGTGGACCGGTCGGCCGCCTACGGGGCGCGCTGGGTTGCCAAGAACGTGGTCGCCGCGGGGCTGGCCGGGAAGTGCGAGATCCAGGTGGCCTACGCCATCGGCGTGGCCAAGCCGGTCTCGGTGCTGGTCGAGACCTTCGGCAGCGAGCGGGTGCCGCGGGACCAGATCGTCGCCCTCGTCGACGAGTTCTTCGACCTCTCGCCGGTGGGCATCATCAGCGACCTGCAGCTGCGCCGCCCCATCTACAAGCAGGTGGCCGCCTACGGGCACTTCGGCCGCAGCGACCTCGACCTGCCCTGGGAGCGCACCGACCGCGCCGCCCAGCTCGCCGAGGAGGCGGGCACCGAGCCGATCCTCAGCGCCGCCAGCGCCTCCAGCGCCGGCTAGTTACTTGGCGCTCCACGCGGTCGTGCTGGCCGGGGGCAGCGGCACCCGGCTCTGGCCGCTGAGTCGCGCCGCAGTCCCCAAACACCTGCTGCCCCTGGGACCCGGCGGCGTCAGCCTGCTGCGGGCCACCATCGACCGGCTCCTGCCCCTGGGGGCGACGGTGCACATCGTCACCGTCGCCTCCCAGGCGGCCGGCTGCCAGGAGGTGGCGGGCGGCGCCGGCCTGCCGGCCGACTCGGTGATCGCCGAGCCCACCGCGCGCGGCACCGGCCCCGCACTGGGCCTGGCGGTGCGCTGGATCGCCCGGCAGGATCCCGACGCGGTGGTCTGCTCCATCCACGCCGACCACCACATCGGCGACGCCGAGGCCTACCGCGCCGCCATCTGGGCCGCCGCCGGCTGGGCCTGCGCCACCGACGGCCTGGTCACCGTCGGCCTCACCCCCACCTACCCCTCGACCGGCCTCGGCTACGTCGCCCTGGGCCGCATCCGCAGCTCCCGCGACTGGATCCCGCCGCACGGCAGCGAGGACCAGGAGGCGCTCTCCTCCGCCGCCGACGGGCTGGCCGCCTTCACCGCCGCCGGCTTCGTCGAGAAGCCGCCGCTGCACCAGGCGCAGCGCTACGTGGCCGACCACACCCACCTCTGGAACACCGGCCTCTTCGCCTGGACCACCACCGCCTTCCTCCGCGAGCTGCGCGCCGCCGCCCCGGAGGTCGACGACGGCCTGGCCGCCGTGGTCGAGGCTCGCGCCGCCGGCCACGAGGAGCGCGCCGCCGAGCTCTACGCCGCCCTGCCCAACGTCGCCGTCGACCCGCTGGTCATGGAGAGGACGCGCCGCCTCACCGTGGTGCAGGCGGGCTTCCCCTGGTCCGACCTGGGCTCCTGGGCTGACCTCCACGAGGCCCGCCGCGAGGGCGGCGACTCCGACGGCGACGACAACGTGGTGCTCGGCGACGGGCTGGCCGTGCAGTCGCAGAACTGCCTGGTCGACGCGAGTGGCGGCCGGCTGGTCGCCGTGGTCGGCGCCCAGGACCTGGTCGTGGTCGACACCGGCGACGCCGTGCTGGTCGTGCCCGCCGCCAAGGTGCAGTCGGTCCGCGCCGCCGTCGAGCGGCTGCGCTCCGAGGGACGCTCCGAGCTTCTCTAGCCGCTCACCGGGGTGGCGGTGGGGATCGTCGTCGCCTCGTAGGTCGCCGCCGCGATGGTGCCGTTGGGCGCGGGCCCGCTGAGCTTGACCTGCACGTCGCTGCCCGGCGCCACGTTCAGCTGGCTGCCGGTGGCGTCGCCGATGAGCTTGCCCGACTTGTCGAAGAAGGAGCCGTGGATGCTCACCGTCTCCGCCTGCTTGGCGATGGAGTGGACGGTGAGGCTGACCTCGAGCAGGTGGGCGTCGTCGAGCCGGTAGGTGGCGCCGGGCTGGATGGTCAGCGGGGCGTTGCCCGTCTGCTTGAGGCTGACGCTGGCCTCGGTCAGCGGCGCGGCGGCCGCCTGCTGGACGTGGGGCGTGGAGTCGCCGCAGGCCACGGCGAGCAGGGCCGCGAGGCAGACGAGCGCTCGCGGGACGGCGGTGCGGATGTGCTTCATGGCTGGGTTTTCCCTCCCACTCCTTCCTCCGGTTCGGCTGGCGGAGTATGCATCGGGCGATCGGTGGTTCGTCAGTACAATGCCGACCCGTGAAGCCGACACCGATCCGCTTCGGGACCGACGGCTGGCGAGGGGTCGTCGCTGACGACTTCACCTACTTCAACGTTCGAGCGGTGGCCCAAGCCGTCGCCTGGTATCTGGAGGGCGACGCGCGCCCCGTGGTGGTGGGCCACGACACCCGCTACTCCGCCGAGCTCTTCGCCCGCGAGGTGGCCCGCGTGCTGGCCGCCAACGGCCGCCGGGTGCTGCTGCTCGACGGCCCGGCGCCCACCCAGGTGTCCTCCTGGACGGTGGTGGCCCGCGGGGCCGCCGGCGGGGTGGTGGTCACCGCCTCGCACAACCCGCCGGAGTTCAACGGCCTCAAGTACAAGCCCGACTACGGCGGCTCGGCGCCGCCCGAGGTGGTCGGTGAGCTGGAGAAGCTGACGGCGCGGGCGCAGGTCGAGGACGGCGCGGTGCAGGCCATGCCCTTCGCCGACGCGGAGGCGCAGGGGCACGTCGAGCTCATCGACCCGCGGCCCGCCTACATCGAGCAGATCGGCCGCATGCTCGACCTGCCCCGGCTGCGCGGCGCGGGGCTTCGCGTGCTGCACGAGGCCATGCACGGCAGCGGCGCGGGCTGGGTCAAGCTGCTGCTGCAGGGCGGGTCGACCACCGTCGACGAGCTGCACGCCGACCGCAATCCCGGCTTCGGCGGCATGCATCCCGAGCCCATCGAGCAGTACATGCCCGAGGCCATGGCCCGGATGCGCGCGGGCGGCTACGACCTGGGCATCGCCAACGACGGGGACGCCGACCGGGTGGGCATCGTCGATGAGCGCGGCGTCTTCGTCAACCAGCTCCAGGTGATGGCGCTGTTGTGCATGTACCTGCTGGAGAAGCGCGGCGAGCGCGGCGCGCTGGTGCGCTCGCTGACCACCACCGGCATGGTCGACAAGCTGGCCGAGCAGTACGGCGTGCCCGTGTACGAGCTGCAGGTCGGCTTCAAGTACATCGGGCCGAAGATGACCGAAACCGACGCGCTCATCGGCGGCGAGGAGTCGGGTGGCTTCGGCTTCCGCGGACACCTGCCCGAGCGCGACGGCATCCTCGCCGGGCTGATGGTGGCGCAGATGATCGTCGACTACGGCATGCCGCTGTCGCGCATCCTGGCCCACCTCGAGGACTTGGTCGGACCGCATGCCTACACGCGCCACGACATCCGGCTCGATCGCGAGGGGTACGACGCCCGGCGTGAGGAGATGTACAAGCGCATCAAGGAGAATCCGCCGTCGTCGCTGGCGGGAGGCAACGTGGTGCGCACGCGCGACGACGACGGCTTCAAGTTCTACCTCGAGGACGCCTCCTGGGTGCTGGTGCGCTTCAGCGGCACCGAGCCGCTGATGCGCGTGTACAGCGAAGCCTCCACACGCTCGCGGGTGGACGAGCTGCTGGCCGCGTTGGAGTCATTTCTGGGAGTCTCCGCACCCGCGGTCGGGGCGGCTCATTGAGCGAGCAGGCCTCCGTCGACCCGGCGGTGCAGGGAGAGGGAGCGGGCCGGGTCGACAAGCCCTGGGGTTACGAGCTGCGCTGGGCGATCACCGACCGCTACCTGGGCAAGATCATCCACGTCGACGCCGGGCAGCAGCTCTCGCTGCAGTACCACGTGCAGAAGGACGAGGCGATCTTCGTGCTGCGCGGCGAGCTCGACCTGGTGCTCGAGGACGACCGGGGCGAGGTGCGCACCCACCGCCTCGGGCCGGGCGCGAGCGCGCGGGTGCGGCCCGGGCGGCGCCATCGCTTCCGCGCCGTGAGCGACGTGGACATCTGCGAGGTGTCCTCGCCGGAGATCGACGACGTGGTCCGGCTCGAGGACGACTACGGCCGCGAAGGGACGTCCACCGCGTGAGCGGGCCGGCCGCTCGCTGCCTCCCGGTCGCTGCCGCGCGCTTTTCCCCAGTATCCACAGCCTCCCGTGGATAACCGAACAGGCTTTCGGCCTCCGGGCAGCGGCGGTTCGGCGGGTCCACCACCACCGCCGCGCCGGGCGGGCGGGCACGCCTTTTATGCGGAGCAGGCGCGCCGGGCGCTCGGCATCGACCACGAGGGGCCGCTCGCCGAGCTGCGGGCACCGATCTTCCACTTCGTCGTCGGCGCCCTGGTGGCGGGCATCGCCGTGCTGGCCCGGCCGCAGCAGGTCGGGCTCGGGCTGGGCATCGGCCTCGACGTGCTGCTCATGGGGCTGGCTTCGCTAGCCCTTCTCGCCTTCGACCGGCTCACCTGCCCACCCGAGGCCCGGCCCGGGCTGGAGGGCGGCGCGCTGCCGACCGCGGCGCTGCTCGCCGAGGCGGTGGTCCTGGCCGGCACCGACCAGAAGCCGCTCTGGATTCCCGCCGTGGTGGTGGCCGCCCTGGTCATCGCCGCCGCGCCGCACCTCAGCGCCATGCGGATCGCCGGGCGCGACACTGCCTGGCTGCGCGTGGCCCGCGACGCGGCGGGCGTGGCCACCCTGGGGCCGGCGCTGATCGCCGGCTGCTCCTCGGCGCTGGGGCCGGTGCGCGGCTTCATCATCGCGGCGGGGACCTTTCTCACCGTGGTCGACGCCCTGCACACCGAGCGGGCGCCCCGGGTTCGCTCGCTCGTGATCGCCCTGGTGGTCGCCGTGCTGGTGTCGGGCTCGGTGGTGCTGGCCACACGGGGCGGGCAGGCGATCGGGGCGGCCTCGCTGCTGGTGCTGTGGTACGGCCTGCGCGGGTGGGCGGTGACCGCGGCGGTGCCGCGGGGGCGGAGGTCGCTGGGCGCGCTGGCGGAGTACGGGATCTTCGTGGCCATCGCCGGGCTGCTGCTGGCCGAGGCGGTGCGGCGGCACTGAGCTCTGCGCTGCCCGTCAGCGTCCCGTCGCAGGGGGGTGACGGCGGCTCCACAAGTCTTTACCGCGTCCGGTTTCCTGCATGGCGGGGTCGACCGCAAGATTGCTTGCGGGAGCATCTCGGCTCCTCGAGAGGACTTGCCACCCTTGGCCAGCACCACCCTACCGCTCGATCGTGCCACCGCGGACGACCAGACCCTGGTCGACGCCTTCCGCGGCGGCGACGTCGCCTCCTTCGAGGAGCTCTACCGGCGCCACTACCCGCTGGTGCTGCGCCGCCTGGCGCGCCTCTGCGGCAACGCGGCGATCGCCGAGGAGCTGGCCCAGGAGACCTTCCTCCGCGCCGCCCAGCGCATCGGCGCCGGCGGCGAGCTCCATTTCCGCGCCTGGGTGCTGCGCATCGGCACCAACATCGGCATCGACCACCTGCGGGCGCTGCGGCGGGCGCCGTCGCAGTCTTTGGACGACATGGTGCGGGTCGTGCCTGCGGCGGGCACGGAGGCCATCGCGGATACGGAGGCCTCGGTGGAGTCGAGGGAGAACGCGCGCTTCGTGATGAGCGTGCTGGATCGGTTGAATCCGCGGCATCGGCAGGTGCTGCTGCTACGCGAGATCGAGGGCTTGGACTACCGGTCGATCGCGGAGCGGCTCGGGGTGTCGTGCTCGGCCATCGAGACGCTGCTGTTCCGGGCGCGGGGGCGGTTTCGGGAGGAGTACGCCAAGGCCATCGCGGCGTAGGCGGCGTGGCTGGTCGGCGCCATGTTGCTATGCGGGAGCATCTGGGGCCTCCACTGACGGCCTCCCCGACCGCCTTCGCAGGAAAGCTCGGGCGACAGCCAGGAGGCCCACCAACAACGCGATTGCTGCTGCCACCATGAACAATGGACGAGGCCCACTGTGGCCGGTGCTGCTCGTGTCGTTGAGGCCCACACCCGGCGGCAAGCCCGTTTGGTCAGAAGGCTGCCCTCCACTTCCATTGCCGCCCCGCACTTGTGTATTCGAACTGCCGCCGCCGCCCCCCGGGGAGCATGCCGAGCAGGCAGGTGTGCTGGCGGCATTCGCCTTGGACCCGGTTGGACCGCTGTAGGAACCGACGCTGGGACAGCTTGGCTGCCAACTCACTCCGTTGGTACTGCAGAGAAGACCGGATCCATGCATGCCGACGTAGCCGGCGAAGAGGCGGCCGTCCGGTGCCAGTGCCACGGCCGCTGCACCGTTGTCCAGCGGGCTGGGCGATCCTACCGTCGACCAGGTGAGCCCGCCGTCAGTGCTCCGGTATACCCCGCCGCCGGTGTGGGGGTCATGCGGGTCAGGGAATATCTCGAGAACTGCCGCATACGCGGTTCGGATGGAACCGTGCTCACTGTAGCCGGGAGCCAGCGCAAACATCGGCGTGGCGGTGTTGCCCGAAGCGGCGGTCCCGATCTGCAAGGGGGCAAAGGTCACGCCGCCATCGGTCGACTTGTAGATCCCCTTGCCCGACTGCGCGAAGACGACGCCATCGTCGGGGTAGGTGGAGGAGAGGGCGAGGGTGACCGGCAGTGAGTAGGTCGTCGAGCCGGCCAGGGTGGTGCTCCCGTGACACGAGAGGTTGGCGTCGCACTGCTGGATGACCGGTAGGCCCTTCTGGAAATCGCCGCCTGTCAGTAGCGCGGGCGAATATCGGCCACCTGATGGATAGTTCGGCGAGTACGCGAAGAAGATGTCGCGGATCGCCCCTCCCGACCCGGTCACAGGGGTGGTCGATGATCCGTGCAGGAGGTAGTCGCTCGTTCCGGCCACGGCGACGGTGTGGTCCTTGGCGTAAGACAGAGCAGGCGTCGGGGTGCCTGATGCACCGACTCGGTGCCACGTCTCCCCATCGTCCGAGCTGGCGTCAAGCTCCTTGCCCGAATCCGAGTACATGACCTCTTTCCCTTGGGCATCGGCAGCGATGATCGGCCGACCGCCGGTCCACCCTGATGCGGTCGCCTGTCCCCAGGTGTGACCACCGTTGTGGCTGATCCAGAGGTTTCCCGCCCCGTTGCCGCTGGTGGCGACCACCAAGCCGGTGCGCTCATACATGGGTGAAACGGCCAGCCAGAAGACCGGATGGTTACCGATCGCGGAAGGTTGGGCTGGGGCTGGAGTGGCCGTGGACGCGCGCACCGCGCCCGAGAAACCTACCAACGCTCCGATCAGCAGCCCGCATGCCGCACCAGCGACCCTGAGGCCGCGGCGCCGGTGGTGGTGTGTGAGGGTCGTTGGCAGCGTCGAATCGTCGGGACGTAGTCCCGTCATCCCTTTCTTCCCCCAAGGTGGTCTACGGGCTCATATGGCAGCGAAGGCCCTTAGGGTACTCGTCTCGAAGACGGGCCGCGTTACAGAGAACCCTGCAAGAAATCGTGGAGGTGCTCCGTCTGTACCCACAGAGGCTGGTCTGTGGCCGAGGCCCTGACGAACCTGGTTGATGGTTGGGGGTATCCCGTATGGGGAAGAGGTGGGCCACCCGCTCTGCTTCCCCGTGCCAGAGCGAGGTGGCCGGATGTTCGACGTCTGTTGACCGCGAGGACCGTCGTATCGAAGCAGACTTGTCGCGTTACATCGACTCCGTGCGCCGGTACTGCAAGTCCCGGGTGCCGTCGGTCGTCGATGCGGAAGATGCTGCCCAGGACGCCTTCGTCCGCTACCTCGAACGAGGCGGAGATCACGTTGAGAACCCCGAGGCGTGGCTCATCCAGGCTGCGTCGTTCGAGTGCCGAGACGTGCACCGGCGGCGCCGTCGCGAGCAGCGGCAAACCCCTGTGGACGGCTCGACTCCGTCTCCGGCCCTGGTTCCGGATCCTGAGCGGCTGGCCACCCAACGCCTGCTCGTTCAGTCGCTTTTTGACCAACTGCATCCGCGCGACCGGGAACTCCTGGCACTCCGATACTTCGCCGACCTGAGCGTGGAGCAGGTTGCCTCACGGCTCAGCGTGTCGCAGGGTAACGCCCGGATCATGGCGCTGCGGGCGCGTCGGAGGGCCCACGACGTACTCTCGTCCCTGGAGAGAGGCGTGGCCAGTGCGATCCTGTTCACAGGTGGGCTCGGGCGTGGCCTGTGGACGCGGCTGCACGATCTGGCTCGGGGCACCACGCGTCGCGTGAACTCTGCCATTCATGCGGCCTCGGGAGTGAGCGGGTGTTCCCCGCTGGCCGTGGCGGCACCGTTTCTTCCTGCGCTTGCTGCCGCCGCGCTCGTCGCGGGCGCCCTCCCAGCAGCTCAGCACAACGCGGCATTGAGCCGGACGGGCGCAGCGGGAACGCCGCCCCACGCCCTCGAGCCCCAGGGCGCACGAGCAGACCAGCAGGCCTCCGGCGGTGCTTTTGATCGATCGGCCGCAACCGCCGGTGCGTCGGCACCGGGCGAGAGGGGTGCCGTGGCCTCCTTGATGGGGATCGTCTCTCCGGCTGGGTCCGCCAACCAGCAGGATGCCGGCTTCTCGTCCACCACGGTGTCCCCTGCCTATGACCAAGACCACACGATCTACGCGTCGGGGACGGACGTTCGCGGCTGCACGACGGTGTGCGCCGTTCTCTTCGCTTCGCATGACGGCGGCCAGTCCTGGGCGGTCGTACCCACCGTCGGCTTTCCGGGCGGCCAGGTGCTGCTCTCGCCGCGCTACCCGTCGGATCCCACGCTTTTCGCAATCGCACCAAGCGGAGGGCTGGCGCGCGCTGATCGTAACGATGGCCAGTTCCGCATGATGGCTCCCAGTGCCACCAGTGCCGCCATCTTGCCGAGTTCTCCTGTGGGGGCTGCCCGCGTGCTCCTTGGAGCAGTACCGCTGACCTTTTACGACGCTGGGTCGGGTCTCCTCTCCGCGGGGCCAGCGTTGCCTCCTCAGGTGACCGCGGTGACAGATGTCGCCTTCTTGGGAAGCGACAAGGAGATTGCCGTCGCGGCTCAGCAGGTCGATCCGCTCGCACCCGGCCAGCAGGATGGTGTGATCCTTCGCTGCGACACCGTTTCCTGCCAGGTCGGGTCCGCGTTTCCCGGCCAGCTGGGCCTTCGACTTGCCGTCTCGCCGGCCGTGGGCTCGGACCAGACAATCGTGGCGTACAGGGGCACCATGGTCATGATCTCCCGAGACCTCGGAAGATCATTCGAATCGCTGGCCACGAGCTCTGACGGGGGGCTTGCCTCAGTGGCCTTCGACCCAGCGTATGCCTCCGACGGTCGCCTGCTGGTCGGCGGCTGGGATGGCCCCGTCGCCGCACGCCGGCCCCTTCTCCTCGAATCGTCTGATCGCGGACACACCCTTCAGCGCGTCTCAGAAGCCGGCTTGCCGGCAGCGCTGCAGCTCTCCGAGCTTGCGGTGCTCCCTGATGGGCACTTCATCGGGGCGCTCGCGGTGCCGGATGGGACCGGGGCCTTTGGTCTTCGCTGCTCCGTGGACTCCGGTCGTCACTGGGCGCTTGCCTGCTGAACCGGCGCGGAGAACGCTCCGGAACGCCTGAGCCAGCCGGTGACGACAAGATCATCCGGCGACTCTCCGTCTTGACGAGTAGGGATGGAGCCGTCAAGAGAGAGTTGGCGAGGTTTGGAGAGAGTGCCTGTGCGCAAAAGGTGGGGGGTCGTGCGTAGACAACTGTGGGTTATGCCTGCCCTGGCGGCACTCGTCCTCCACAGTCCCCTGAGCGTGGCCGCCTCCACGGACGCATCGTTCGTCCCGACGCTGGTGGGTGCCTGCACGTTCTCGCCGGCCACAGGCTCGCTGACGCTGGACGCGAATCCCACCATCGGCGCGCTTCCAGGGACTGTGCCGGTGACCATCTCAGGGACGGGCATGTGCGCTGGGAACGCTGGCGTCAACGTCATCTCACTATCTCTGAGCGGCTCCCTCTCGATCTCGTGCGCCGGGGGCAGTGGCACCCTCGTCGGAAGCGCTTCGTGGAGCACGGGACTGCCCAACACCCAGCCGTCGATGTCCGCAACGGTCGTGGCCGGGCCCGGCACCGTTGTCCTGGTCCTCGACGGCTTGGCGTTCTCGGCCGTCGCCAACCTGACGTGGGACGACCCGGTGGCTCTGGCTACCTGCCCGATTATTGGTGCGTCCTCGACGGGCCTGATCGGTGGGCTGTCGTACGCCTCCCAGTCCTGAGGCTGCGAACCCGCCAGTGCGCGTGGGATAGAGCTCGGTCGCGGTCATTGGTGCGCCTCCTGCGCATGCCGGCCTGAGGTTGTAACGGGCGGGCTACCTGGGACGACTTCCCCGAGGAGGATGAATGCGTTTGGAGGGCTGCCCAGAGAAGATAAGGAAGGGGTCTAGTCTTTTCCGTCAGTGAAGGGAATTGGCGATCCTCCCCGATTCATGAGGGGGTGGCTCGCCTTCAGCCAAGAAGGGAAATATAGTGAACCTGCGATACAAGCTCCTCAGCCTTGCGGGCATCGTGACTGTCAGCGTTGGTCTGGCCGTCGCCCCGGCATCCGCCGCCGGCGCGGAGGTGGTGGCCTTCCAGGGCGCCACGACCAGCCTGACCCCCGTTCAGCTCGTCGGTGGCACCGGCAGCTACGCCTTCTCCACCGCGGCGCCCGTCGGCTGCAAGGTCTTCGCTGAACTCAACACCAGCGACTTGAACGATGAAGAGGTGGCCGAGAGCTGCACCGTCAGCGCGGCGGGTGGCTACAACAACATCGTGTGCGGAACCGGCACCACCGG
>Ga0207699_10000038_pt1 | contig 125079 bp, 102 predicted proteins | sample LARL51metaG_FD_184344 | JGI IMG/M metagenome (GOLD analysis project Ga0207699, IMG submission 184344) | Corn, switchgrass and miscanthus rhizosphere microbial communities from Kellogg Biological Station, Michigan, USA - LAR L5-1 metaG... | ecosystem: Host-associated > Plants > Roots >... | reverse complement strand
TGACTTCGCGGGCAATCTGACGAGCGACCCGACGACCAATACAAACGGGATTGTCTACGACGCGGAGAACCGGCAGACGCAATACACGAAGAGTCAGCAGGCGACGAATTCCTATTACTACGATGGGGATGGTCATCGCATAAAGAAGATCGACAGCAGTGGGACGACGGTCTTCGTGTATAATGCGGGAGGCCAGTTAATCGCGGAGTACACGGCTGGCAATCCGTCGAGCGGAGGAACAAGTTATTTGACAAGCGATCATTTGGGGAGCACGCGGGTAGTTATCAAATCGGACGGGACGACTACGCGTCATGACTACTTACCTTTTGGCGAAGAGATTCAAGCGGGCATTGGAGGACGAACGGCAGGTCAGGGTTATGTCGCGGATAGCGTTCGTCAGAAGTTCACCCAAAAAGAAAGAGATAATGAATCCGGGCTGGATTACTTCCTGGCGAGGTACTACTCATCAGCGCAGGGAAGGTTCACGAGCCCGGACCCGTACAACCCAATTACGGATAGCAAAAAGAAGGAAGATCTCGAACGCTACCTATTACAGCCTCAGAATTGGAACGGCTACGTCTTTGTCTGGGGCAATCCTCTGAAGTATGTCGACCCGAATGGCGAAAGGGTTTTCATTGTAACTTTCACCGTCGGAAATGGTATGGGAGATAGCGAGCTGCAACGAGCAGCTTACGAGGAACGCGACCGTATTCTGCACTCGAAAGGCTACGACTCCTCTAGGGACACGGTGCTTATACAAGGAGTAACAACGAAGGCCGATTTTGAAGGTGTCATTGGTAGGGCAAATGCTATGGAGGAAAAGTATGGCAAAGTAGAGCAACTCTCCCTATTTTCCCACGGCGGCCTCATAGACGGGCCAATATTCCAGTGGGGAACGAAGCAACAAGATCAGTATTTTAATGCCGGACCCGCACTGAGAAAACTGAAGGTCAACTGGTCTACAAGCGCAGAGGCGAGGTTTTATGGGTGCAATACGGCCGGGGATTTCGGACAAACGTTCGCTGACATCCAGGGAGTTCCCACGTGGGGCTTTAATACGACCACGTCCTTTTCTAATAGTAGTCAAGGGAAGTCGAAGCTCTATCTATTAACAGACTTCTTCATTGACACGCGTCTCCACATGGTTGGAACCGATGGAAGAGGCATGGTCGTCCGGTTGCCTCACGGGACCGACCCGATTCCCAACCCTCAGGTCAGACCCGGCAGGGTGAGCGTGTCACCATAGGTTTGCCGCGGCGCGAAGGGACTAAATCTCTTATGGAACGAGAGAGCAGGTCTAAACGTGGTCGAGGGATGTTGATAACTCTTACTTCCACTAGGAGCCGCGTGGCTGTTCTGCTAGTGGCTGGACTTGCTACTTTGATTCTTATCGTTTTCCTTTTGCCGCCCGTGCTTCTTTCCTTCAGGGGTAGCCCGATTAGAAACCCAAGGTTCGTTGTACTAAATCCGTTTCGGGATCGAGCCCCAGAGCGCTGTGCAGAGACTTTCTTAATCAAAATGGGAAGTGGAGAGTGCGCCGAGATTCTGCCAACGTTGGGCGGTGATTCCAAGAGGAAAGAATACGTTTGCGAGAGGGAAGTCATGTATCCCCTTATCTGGTGGAGCCTAACTTACCGACGAGACACTGACCAGGAGTCCAATCTCGAATACCGATTTCGGCGAAAGAACTATGCGGCGGAGGACACGCTTTTTGTGTGGGTCGAGAAGCACGGCGACCGCTGGCAAGTGACGGGTTATCGGAGTGTGTATTAAAGACCGACGCGGTGAATCGACTAAGGTTACTCCTACGGCACGTTCAGCTACTGTGCGACAGAAAGAACCTGTGATTCTGAAGGCTTCGATACTGGGGCCGGGCCTGCAATATTGCGATTCAGGAACCGCGCATCTCATATAATCCACGGCATTGTGGCTCGGAAACCTAGAGTTGAGGTCGAAGGCAGGCTGCCATCATCAAACAGCGCCAGGAGGGGTCAGGCTTGCGTTTGTTGACATTCGATCTCTGCTTCGTCAGTCCATTAGGCCGAACCGTCGTTCTTAAATGTCAACGTCGTCAAGCCTGACCCCTCCTTAGTTTCTACGAGAACCCCGACGCAAGCGCGACGGTTCACCTGCGGAGCCTGCCGCTTCAGCAATCGGTGTTTGACGGATCGACTGGGAAGGCTCGAACCATCTACGAGTACGACAATTACAATCAGACGACCTCGGATAACTTCCACGCTTCGCTAACCAGTCGTTCAAGCATCACGGGCCTGGACAGCGCTTACACGACCACTCATTACACGCGCGGCAACGTGACCAAGACTACCCGTTCGCTGCTCGACACCAACGGCAACGAGACAGGTTCGATCAGCGGTTACGCGCAATACGATGTTGCGGGCAGCGTGGTCAAGGCAGTCGATCCGCGCAGCACGAGCAATAACATCATCGCGACCACATTTGATTTCAGCGATCGTTACGGCTCGCCTGACAGCGAAGCCAGATCAAACACCGCACCGCTGGGAGGGGAGCTAAACGGCGGGTTGGTGACTTATGCGTTCGCTACCAAAGTTACCAACGCCTCGCCGTTCAATCACGAGGCATATACCCAGTTTGATTATTACCTCGGCAAACCTGTCAACAGCGAAGATCCAAACGGTACCGTCTCGAGCGGTCGCTACGATGTCTTTCTTGATCGGCCCACCGGCGTAGATACAGGAATCTTTACTAACTCGCTGATACAGCATCACACTTCTTTCGTCTATGACGACACGGCTCGCACAATCACCACTCACAGTGATCAACTAACGCTCAACGACGGAGTTTTGACGAGCACGATGTTGTACGACGGACTGGGGCGAACGACGGAGACTCAACAAACTGAGCCGGGCGGCGGAGTCATACACAGTGTCCAGCAGTACGACGGAATGGGAAGAGTGAGCCGGATAATCAATCCATATCGAGCGCCGACGGGCGAATCGACAAATGGCTACGCGGATACGGCGTACGACGGGGCTGGAAGAGTACTTACTGTGACGACCTCGGATGGCGCAGTGGTAACGACAAGTTATTCCGCTAACGCGACGACGGTCACCGATCAAGCGACAAGGCAGCGGCGAAGCATCACAGACGGCCTCGGCAGATTGAACAGAGTCGATGAGCCGGATACGACCGGGAGTTTGGGAACGGTAGCCTCGCCCAACCAATCTACATCTTATCTCTTCGACGTCCTGGACGATTTGGTGAAAGTCACGCAGGGAGTGCAGATCCGTTACTTCATGTACGACTCCTTAAAGCGGTTGATTCGAGCACGGAATCCGGAGCAAGACACGAACACGAATCTCTCGCTTTCGGACCCAGTGACGGGTAACAACGCCTGGTCGGTCAAGTACGTCTATGATGAAAGCTCGAACCTGTTGACGAGAACCGATGCAAGAGGAACGTTGGGAATCACAACGACTTACGTTTACGATGCGTTGAATCGGGTGACCAGCCGAACGTACACGAACGATCCGCAGAGCTCACCGGCAGTGTCTTACAAGTACGACAACCAGGATCTCATCCCTGGATATCCGGCTGCCTTCACTCGCGGATCGTCAATCGGCAGGTTGGTAGCGGTGACCTACGGCACGGGCAGCGCAGGAAACTATACCGGCTATGACCAGCTTGGACGGGTGAATGTAAGTTATCAGCAGACGGACTCGATCAATTACGGATTCGGGTATGGCTACAATCTGGCGAGTGAGATGACCTCAGAGACTTATCCCTCGGGTAGACAGGTGATCACTGAATACGACTCGGCCGGGCGAGGTGCTGGGATCAGAAGTGCGGCGATTTATTACGCCGGCGCGGCAGCGAGCGACGCTACGAATCGGATCCAGTACGCACCGCAAGGCGCGGTCGCGGTGATGAAGCTCGGAAACGGCAAATGGGAGCATACAGATTTCAACAATAGACTGCAGCCTAAGCAGATCGGGCTTGGGACTTCAGGCACGGACTCGAGCGTAATAAAGCTCGATTACGGCTACGGGACCACGGGCAACAACGGCAATGTGACGTCACAGATCATCACCGCGCCGAGCCTGACGGTGAATCAGTGCTACGGATATGACTATTTGAACAGGTTGACTAGCGCAGAAGAGAAGAACGGCGGGGTCGCTTGCGCGGGCACGCAACAGTGGAAACAGGCTTTCACCTATGATCGCTTTGGAAATCGGAACTTCAATCTCGTGGACACGACGCCGAACGTGCTTGGGCCGAATCAGAATCCGACGATAAATCAGTCAACCAACCGCATCGCGGCGGGACAGAATTTTGGTTATGACTTCGCGGGCAATCTGACGAGCGACCCGACGACCAATACAAACGGGATTGTCTACGACGCGGAGAACCGGCAGACGCAATACACGAAGAGTCAGCAGGCGACGAATTCCTATTACTACGATGGCGACGGTCATCGCATAAAGAAGATCGACAGCAGTGGGACGACGGTCTTCGTGTATAATGCGGGAGGCCAGTTAATCGCGGAGTACACGGCTGGCAATCCGTCGAGCGGAGGAACAAGTTATTTGACAACCGATCATTTGGGATGCACCCGAGTAGTGATCAGGTCCGATGGGACGACGACGCGTCACGACTTCCTTCCGTTCGGCGAAGAGATTCAAGCGGGCATTGGAGGACGAACGGCAGGTCAGGGTTATGTCGCGGATAGCGTTCGTCAGAAGTTCACCCAAAAAGAAAGAGATAATGAATCCGGGCTGGATTACTTCGGGGCCAGGTATTACTCATCGGCGCAAGGAAGGTTCACGAGTCCTGATGCTTTTTGGAAAGACTCCCATGTTGCTGATCCGCAAAGCTGGAACAAGTATGCTTACGCTCGTAACAACCCGCTGAAATACTTTGATCCAACCGGCGAGAAAGCGACCGTCACGATCGTGACGGACGAAAAGAACAAGACGGGAACGATCACTATCTATGCCTCCATCGCGCTGTACACCAACGACTCATCTATAAGCAGTGACGACCTGAATAAGGCTGGCCAAGAATACAAAGACAACATTGAAACCGCGTGGAGCGGTACTTTCGTCAAGGATGGTGTCACCTACACTGTGAATACCACGGTAGACGTTAATGTGTATGGCAGCCAAAAAGAGGCAAAGAATTCAGGCGCCCAAAATGTATTAGAGGTCGTGCCGCACGGCGGCGATACGTTCGTGAAGCCAGCATCTGTATTTGGGGGCCCGGATAGAGGTCAGATAGAAATTGACGGCGGAAAACGTGGTCTCGCAGCGCACGAATTCACTCACCTGCTCGGTGTCGATGATAGATATTCAGGAGCCTACCTATCTAACACATACGAGGGGCAAAGGAGCCGAGGCATGAAAGCTACTGCTTCAGATTATGAATGGGCACTAGGCGGAGCAGCCGAAAGCCATCGTGCGGGGAGCCGCCAATACAAAGGCAACGGCGACAGTCTTGAAACGAGGTCGTCTCCTCAGTTTCGTCTTGGCCCACCAGAGAATCACAGGTCAACGAGGGAACTGAGGGCGGGAATAATCTTTTGGAACTAGAAAGATCAAGAAGGTGAAGAGAAGTGTCACGATTTACATTGGCTGCGCTCGGACTGGCTCTTTGTTCTGAAGTCTGCACCTCGTTGTGGATATGGCTCCGTTCGCCAACAGATTCTCTTAGGGTCTGGTACCAGGGCTCTTTCGTTGCTTACGAAAGTGAGAGACTCCTTCCCTGGTTTATTGTTTTTGCCATTCTCTGGGGAGCACTGTCGCTGGTCAGGAGATACATTTCTGAGAAAGGCTGACCGGAGTGGAGCAGACCGCAAAGCGCTGAAGCTCCTTCACACAACCGAAGCTGCCCTCAGGAAGTCGTAACGCAACAACCTTCCGGCGCGAGCCCCCTTCGAGGGGGCGTCCCGAAGGGAGCAAGGCGAAGCGCGTGCGAGGAACGAGCCGCGCGGAAGGCGGAAAATGTTGGAAAGCTGCCCGACAAGGCGAGTCCAGAAGCGATAAAGGCTGTTGAGGAACTTTTGAAAAAGCGAAACCCAGACTGAGGTGCTCCGGTCCAGCCTTGGTAGGAAGCAATGAGTAGTATAGCCATGCATATCTGGGGTCAGTCGTCTGCTCGCGCAATGAAGATTTTGATTGTAATCTCAGTGCTTTTCATCTCGGTTAGCCAAGCTACTGTTGGTCGACAGAATGATGTTAGTGCTCGGGTATCCCAAGTCGTTGCTCTCTTACCCAACGAACCAAAGCTCGCTCGAAAGCACTTGCTAGCACTCGGACCTTCAGCTTTCCCTTATGTTCTCCGTATCGTTCGTGAGGATGCAGGGTTAGGAATGATCAAGAAGACGTTCCTGATTGACGTCATAGCGCGCAGTAAAACAAAGCAGTCTGGTTCTGCACTGATCGAGTTGCTAACGGACACCGACCCTTATGTACGCGGGTTAGCCGCGTCGTATGTGGATAAGCGAAGGTACAGGGCTGCTGTGCCTCACCTAATAAAGCTCCTGGATGATAAGGGGGTGTACGTAACCCAGTTGCAGACCGACCCTGAGAGACACGAGCCCGTGCTTGTGCGGGACAAGGTGATGGAGGCCCTGCAAGGTATCACGGGCAGGACCATGGACACTCGATCTACTCAGGATGAGCGAGCTGCGGCGTGGGTTCGTTGGTGGGAAAAGCAACAGCGATCAAAGTAAAGCGCCGCGCAGCGGCAGCCGTCTGTGTCAACGTGACTGAGACACAGCGGGTGCTGGCATCAATGACCTGCTTAAGAGCAGCAAGTCCTACAAAGTAATCCGGACCCAAGCTGATAGAGTTCAAGAAAAAACAATGAAACCTTCATTGTCAAGCGCAGACATAGCAGCTCTTGTAGTTGCTCTAATAGCTCTAGCAAGTGTTGCGGCGCTGCCTGTCAACGGCGCGCTGACTGAGGAAATGGTTGTATTGGAAGCCGCTGCGCCTAATTACCCCGCGCTGGCCGCAGCGGCGAATGTAAGCGGCAAAGTGACTGTGGAGATCCACGTTACCGAAAAGGGAACCGTGGCTGCGTCGGCGCTCTAGAGGGGCACGCACTACTTCGAGCTGAAGCTGAGGCTGCTGCTAAGCGATGGAAGTTTAAATCCGCGGCGGGCGGAACTCTACGACTTCAGTTTGTGTTCACCTTGCTGCCTAGCAAGAGCCAGCCACACGAGTTGTTGACGGTCTTCAAACCGCCTTACGAAGTCGAAGTTAGACAATCGATGCCGGAATCCATTGTGACTTCTGACCCGAAGGGTTATGTCAAGCATCGCTCCCGCAAAGCGAAGGAGCCACCAACTTGAGCTCGAAGTGAAAGGCTAGTCCTGCCTGTTTTGCTGGTAGTGTTGAACGAACGCAGTAACAAACTCGACAACCTTATCTTGTTGGCGTCGAGGCAGCTTAGAGACTTCGTGAAACATCGAGTACAAATCCAAAGGACGGGTCAGGCCAGAAATATTGACATTTTCCCCCGCGGGAATGGCGACGAATTTTCCTGGGTTTCACTATTTCAGGCCTGCCCCCTCCTGATCCGTCCTTGTTCTAAGCGAGAGAGCGCCGCAGCACACTGAGGGACCATCAACGGCGAACTACGCGCTGCGCTGAACCCGAAAAAGAAATGAAACGTACCACTATGATTCTTTTGTTTGGCATGTTCCTCTTACTCGGTCCTGCAGTTGGGCAACACCGTGTGGTTAGGGAGCCGGCGATTTGTCTCCTCTCGGTTCCGTTCCGGTAAGTTTCGGCTAGAAACTGCCGCCGCCATCGCGTTCTTTTGGATTGCAACAGGTTTGATGGCGTATCGGGAGTGTGCAGCAACGGATTGAACTTCTGGATCAATTTCCGCCTGGCTAATAAGCTCGCGCGCTTCTGAGCCGCGCGGTTGTTCACATTGCCGTCAGTGTCGAGCAACCCGATCGCCATCAAGCATGGAAACCGAACGACTCGGCAGGAAACAAATAGGTTGTAGAGCGGCGCACGAGCCCACTCTTACCTCGCAGCTTTGACCCGAGGCCTCACAGCCTGAACGGGTAGTTCACAGTACGAAACAAGCTAAAACATTTTACTGTTGACTAGGTCATGTGCCGATGTTAGAAATGGTTCGTCGCAAAACTGTGACGCGATTTTGAGAGGTTGTAGAGACTGATTCCTGAGCCCCGCACTCAACTGATCCCTTGGCACCCCGCCCCTTGAAGGTCTCGCGACTTTTCTCCCGGTCCCCAATCAAGACGGCCCCTTGATTCGATTCTCGACGGCGAGTCGATGCCCGCAGCTCAGCTGGGCGCCAGTCCTGAATCGCAAAGCACACTTCCCGGGAGACTCACATGCTAGGGAAAAAGAAGAAGAGCGTAGTTGGACTCGATATCGGTTCAAGCGCCTTGAAGGCCGTTGAGCTCAAGCAGGGGCGCAACGGGTTCGAACTGGTCCACATTGCACATCAGAATCTTCAATCCGATACCATCGTCGACGGACACATAATCGACCTCAACCACGTAAGCGACTCGATCAGCCGAATCTGGAACGATCAACACATAAAGACCGATCAGGTGGCAACGTCGCTTTCGGGTCACGCAGTCATTGTCAAGAAAATATTGCTTCCTGAAATGCCCGAAGAGGAACTTGACGAGCAGATCCACTGGGAAGCCGAGCAGTACATTCCCTTCGACATCAACGATGTCAACCTCTATCACGAAATCATAAGCCACGACGCGATGAGCCAGAACATGGATGTGCTTCTGGTCGCCTGCAAGCGCGACAAGATTGCGCAGTTCACGCAGGTTATTTCGCAGGCGGGCAAGCAACCGGTCGTGGTCGACGTAGATGCCTTCGCGCTTCAAAACGCGTATGAGGTAAATTACAATCCGGCGCCGAGTCAGACCGTTGCGCTCCTGGACATCGGCGCTTCGGTGATGACGATCAACATCGTGCGCGGCGTGACTTCGATTTTCACTCGCGACATTTCGGCCGGCGGTAACCAGTACACCGATCTCCTCCAAAAAGAGTTAAACCTGACGTTCGAGCAAGCCGAGTCTGTAAAACGCGGCGCAACTTTGGACGAGCAGGCATCTTCCGAACAAGTTCAGCCCGCAATTCAGAGTGTGTCCGAGATGCTGGCGCTCGAGATTCAGCGAACGCTCGACTTCTTCCGGGCAACCGCGGTTGACTCGCCGGCTATCGATCGAATGCTGCTGGCCGGAGGTTCGTCTAAGGTCTCTGAGCTGACCGACTACCTGTCGGACAAATTTCAGATGCCGGTCGAGCGGTTCGATTCATTCCGCACAATCAAATTCGATCCGAAGAAATTCGATGACGAGTATCTGAGAGAGCTTTCGCCCAATATGGCAGTGGCCGTCGGGCTCGCCGTTCGGGTGGCGGAGGTGGTGCAATGATCAGAGTAAACCTGCTTGAAGGTACTGCCGAGCATCGGGTTTCGGTACAGAAGACCAAGGTAGCAGCACGCCGCGGACAACAACTTTTCATGCTTGCGGCAGCGCTGGTCGTTTTCATGATCGCGGTTGGCGTCGATCACCTCTGGACCAACAATGCACACGCGGCCGCGCAAACTGCTCTCACTCGCGAAGAGGAAGAGGCTAAGAAGCTCGAAGCCGACATTCAGCACAAGAACGAACTGGAAGCCGAGCTGAAACAAGTCGAAGAGCGCATCAAGGTCATCAAACAACTTCGCGCCGAGCAGAAGGGTCCGGTCGCAATGATGTCGGCAATCAACGAGAGGATGCCCGGCGGCCAGGCTGACTTTAGACTGGATGCGATCATACAAAAGGGCAACCATCTTCAGATCATCGGCAGCTCGCTCAGCCAGCAGGTGATCGCGGACTTCTCACGCCAGTTGGAATTCTCGAACGGGCTTTTCAGCAGCCTGATGCTCTCCATCGAAGGCAAGGAAGTGAAGGCGGACGACGTCTCCGACCGCGCAGAGAAGAAAGAGCCCGAAAAGAAAGAGACCGGCAAGAAGGATTTGAATGCGAAGGACGCCGACAAGAAGGAAGCCGACAAGAAGAACGACGAAGTGGCCAGGGTGTTCCAGTTTACGATCGATTGCGACTACAACAAGCCGCACGCGGAAGGCGATAAACCGGCGCCCCCGCAGGGTAAGTAAAGCAACAGGTAAGTGAAGGAGATAGTTATGGCAGCGACAATGGCTACAGTAGTGAAGGGCTCCGAAGAGAGCGGCAACTTCTTCACCCGCCTGGCGTGGTACTACCAGATGGGAGTGCTTCTGCTGCTCTCGGGACTTCTGATCTTTGCGGTTGATTATCTGCTCTACAGCGACACGCGAGCAGACACTGCAAAAGTTCAGGACAAGGTCGAACAGCTCAAGGCCAAGAATGCGCAGGGCAGCATCATTCGTCAGAACCTGGCGGCTACCGAGCAGACGCTGAAAGAGAAGCGCGAAGAAATCGATCGGCTTCGCGATCTGCTTCCGGATCAGGTCGAAATCTCGCGCGTGTACGACAACATCAAAGACTTCCTGCGCGAGCAAAGGCTCGAGCTGAAAAGGTTCGTGCACTTGAAAGCCATTCCGGCTGAGTTCTATACGGCGCAGCCGATCCAAATTGAGGTGACCGGCTCGTACGATTCACTCGGGCAGTTTTTCTCGCGGCTCGGCTTCTATCCGCGTATCGTCAGCGTCACCGATGTTGAAATCAAACAGGCCGAAGACGGTGCCCAGGAGCTTGGGCGCTCGATAAACGGCGCGTTCGTAGTGACGGCTTACTACATCGCACCTGAGAACCTCGAGAAGCTGACGATGAAGAAGCCGCCGGCCCCGCCTCCAGTTACGGCGGGGAGTCCAGCGAAGTAGCGGAGTGTGACAATGAAATCAAATGCAATGAAAGCGATCGTATTGAACGTCGCGCTCACTCTGGGCCTGACCGTAAGCATGGCGGCAACGGCTGCGGGGCAAGATAAAGCCGAGCAGGCCGCGGCCAAAGCGGACGCAGCGCCACAGCCTCAACAGGTGCGGTCAGCTAAGCAGGACCTCGGGCCAAGCGCGGATTCGATTCGCCCGTACAGAATGTCCGGGCGCGACCCGTTCAAGAAGACAGTCAAGCCCAAGACCGCGCGGGCCAAACAGCAGGCTCACTTGCTCGGGTTCCCCACCCTCGACGTGCGACGCGCCGAGTTCAGACAGAAGATCGATCAGGCCCGGGCGCGTGATGCAGCCGAACCGGACCCCGTTTCGCAGTATCTGGTGAGCGAGCTCGAGATAACCGGCGTGTTCCGCGACGATCGAGGCTTCGGCGCGTTCGTGCGGGCGCAACCAAGCGGCACAATGTTCTTTGTGAGAAACGGGGCCCGATGCTACAACGGCGAAGTAATGCGCATTGCCGGCGACGGTGCGGACTCGACCGGCGCCAAGGTCTTGTTTCGCGAAGTCTCGTACATGGAAAAAGATGGAAAAAGGTCCCCACAGGAACAGATTGTGACTAAGTCGCCCGTGGACAAAAAGTGAGGTAGCTTGTGCTGGATCGCACTATAATCACTGCGGCGTTCCGCCGCCGGGAAGCCGGCCAGCTGCACGACGACACTTCGGGTGACCGGATGGACTTGAAACTGGGACCGAACCACAACCCTTCAGGTCGCGCAGATTTCAGCTTTGATATTGAGAGAGGGAGATAAAGTTATGATGGCTAGGAGGCTTGTCCTATCACTGGTGCTGCTCACGCTTGTGGGCAATGCAAGCGCTCTTGCAGGAACGAACGCAAGCGCTCGGAACGCAAGCGGAAAGACACAGGCATTCGACCTGGTGTCGCTCAAACACGAGACGGTGGGACCGCTCACGCGCATCCTCATCGAGACAAGCGCGCCACCTCTCTATACGATTTTCAGACCGACCGACCGCCTCATAGTGGTTGACCTGCCGGGCGCCGAGGCTTCTCGTCTCGCGTCCCAGTACAGCGTCAAGAGCGCGTTGGTCGAGTCGATCCTGGTGCGCCAGTCGCACGCCGGTCGCGCCGTAGCCAGAATTGAAGTTGGTGTTCGCGCCGACGCTCACGACCGCTCGACGGTTAATGGCAACACCCTGGTGATCGAAATCTCGCCCGACACAAGAGCAGCACAACCCAAAGTCGCGAAAGACACAGCCACTGGCGGCGAAGCGAAAAAAGATGCCAAGACCGCAGGGCTAAAGGCCGCGGACCATCGTGCCACTCTCCCGGGAGTCACCGTCTATTCCGCGCCGGTCGCGTCGAAAAGTTCGCCCACAACTACCGAGCCCGCGCCTGAGAAGGTCACCGCAAAGCCGAGCGACCTGAGGCCGGCAACGCTTATTCGCGCAGTCCGCTCCGAAGCGGCGGAGGGCGCGGTTCGCATAGTCGTGGATACAGACGGTTCTGCGCAATACAAAGCTTTCGTACTGCCCGACCCGTGGCGAATTGTTATCGACATCACCGGCGTACGATCCTCATTTGCCAACAAGACTACAGTTGTGGGCGCGGCTCTGGTGGACCGATTCCGCGTTGGACAGCCCAGCCCCAATGTCGTTCGGATAGTGCTCGACACCAAATCGAAAGTTCCATATCACGTTGTGCGCGAGGGCCAGTCGCTTGTAGTCACAGTTGGCAATAGCGCCGGCTCTTCTCCCGACAACGATGCGAAGGCTCAGACTGCAACCGCCAGCGCAAACAATAACGCGAAGGAAACCGCGTCTGCTCAGCACAAACCTGAAGTAAGAGTCGCCGGTGATCGCATCGAGAATAAGAGCGCTGATAACAAGGCAGATCAAGCCGCAAAGGACGCGATCGTGCCATCGAATCTGCTCGCTCAGAACACCCAGAGCAGCGGACAGAAGGTTTCGTCTCAGCCGAACCGGTCGCTCCCCGTTCCGACGCAGCCGGCAACTCAACCGAGTTCCGCAAAACCGCTCAGCACACAGCCGGGTCATCCTTCTGTCACTCGCAGCGTGCTGGACGTTCAGCGTCCGTCTCAATTGAATTCCGGAGCGCCGGCGCAGAAGCAGCGCGCCGAGCTGGCGTTTTGTGATCCGGCATTCGTCGGCGGATTGATCAGCTTCGATCTCCGCTCAGGCGTCGACATCCGCGATATGCTGCGCTTTATTTCGCAGCAGTACGGAGTGAACTTCATCGTCGACAAATCAGTTAGTCAGGTGCCGGTCGATATCAGAGTTACCGACATACCATGGAATCACGTTATGGATTCGGTGTTGCGCGCAAACCGGCTGGGCGCGGTATGCGAAAGCAACGGCCGCATAATACGAATTGCGACGCTCGCAGCGGTAAAGGAAGAAGAGGAACAGACGCGAGCAATCGCAGAAGAGAAAGCAAAGCAAATCCCACTTGTAACGAAGATCATTCACCTCAAATACGCCCGGGCCGCAGGAGCGCTGGGAAGCAGTGGCGCGGGCGCGTCCGGCCGAGGCGGCGGCGGCGGTGGTGGTGGTGGTGGTAGTATGAGCAGTGGCGCAGGCACAGGCGCAGGCGCGACGGGTCAGGGATCGTTGATGTCGATAGTCAACAGCCGCTTGAGCCCGCGCGGTCGAACCGAGGTCGACCTTCGCACTAACAGCCTGATCGTCACCGATCTTCCTGAATACACGCTGGTGATCGAGGACATGATTTCTAAACTCGACAGGCCTGAGCCCCAGGTCGAAATCGAGACTCGCATAGTCATAGCAAGCCGGAATTTCCTCCGCGACATCGGCAGCGAATTAGCCGGCGGCGCCCTGGGCAAGAACGGCCGCACGGGCTTGTTTGAAACGACGCCTGCCCAGTTCAACGGCGGAGCAATTAGTCCCGGAGGCCCAGGCAGCGGCTCCAGCTCCGGCAGCGGCTCCAGTGGTTCCGGAAGCGGCAGCGGCAGTGGTTCCACCGCGAGTCTTGGCAAGAATCTGGTCGGTCCTTTCGCCGACAACTCACTTCGAGCGGCAGTCGCGAACTCGGTCCTGAGTCTCACGACCGGCGCTATAGGCACGGGCATTCTCTCGATGGCTCTCTCCGCCTCGGAGACGAAGGGTCAGATACGAACAATCGCCAGCCCGCGAGTCACCACCACTGACAACAAGACTGCCGAGATAATCAACGGCGTGCAGATCCCTGTTCAGACAGTGTCCAACAACACCATAACGACGACATTCGTGACCGCTGCGTTGAGACTCGAAATCACGCCGCAGATCATCGAAGAGAATGGTCAGGTGCTGATGCACGTCGTCGCTGAGAACAACAGTGTCGACTTCTCGCTTGCCAATCAGTTCAACAACGGCACGCCCGGAATCGATACGCAATCCGCTGAATCGACAGTGCTCGTCGCCGACGGCGGAACGACGGTGATGGGTGGAATCAACATCGATTCGGAAGGACACACGATCAATCGGACGCCTGGCGTCTCGCGCATCCCGCTACTCGGCGAGTTGTTCAAGCACCGTAGCACGCGACGCGACTCGAATGAAATTCTGTTCTTCGTCACGCCGCGCATCGTAAGAAACGACGGCTCGATGGGTCCGCGACTTCCGCAGCGCAGCTCGGTCGAGGGCGTGCCTAACCCGGGCGTAGCAGTCGCACCCGTGCCCGCAGCGAAGGACGGCAAGACCGATCCCAAAGCTGCCCAGGTAACGCCGGCAACGACTGCAGTCGTACCCGGCAAGGGCGGACAGTAAAGAAATGCGGATTGCGGATTGCGGATCGCAGAATCAAACTGCCTTCCCAGGATCCGCAATCCGCCATCCCGCAATCCGAAATTCTTATGGACTTCGCCGACGAACTCATAACCATAGCTAACAGGATCGAAGGTTGCGCGGCCGTCATGATCCTTGGCACCGACGGCATACCGATAGAGCGGCACGTTCAGCAAATGAATCAGTCGCTCGACGTAGAAATGATCGCCACCGAGTTCACGACTTTGGTGAGGCGCGGCATGCGCACAGCCGCGGACACCGAACTCGGCGACTTGCGCGAGATGGTCCTGGCTACGGATGCAATGATTTTCCTTGCGCGGCCAATCACTTCTGATTACTTCCTGCTGGTCGCCTTGAATCCTGGCGGGAATATTGGGCGAGCGCGCTTCGAATTGCGCAAGGCTCAGCTCGCGATGGAAATCGAATTCGCGATGTGAGCTCCCTCAGTCGCCTGCCTTACTTTTACAAACCCTTTTCTGAGCGCGCTTGCGATCCCTCATCCCGATCTCTTATTCTCTAAAGTTGGCCCGTGGGCCAGATTCGTGACATACTGACACTCGAAGGGAATCAAACTGAAATGAACGCAAACGACATCCGACGCGGGATGATAATTATTTACAACAACCAGCCATATCGGGTGCTCGACTTTCAGCACCGAACACCCGGCAATCTTCGTGCGTTCGTCCAGGCCAAGCTGCGCAGCCTAAAAAACGGCTCGTCGACTGAAGTGCGCTTCAGTTCTACTGAAAACATCGAGCGCGCGGCCCTGGAAGATCACGAGATGGAATACCTATATGCCGACGGCGACATGCATCATTTCATGAACACCGAGACTTACGATCAGATCGCGCTCGATGCTGAATCGCTCGGCGACTCGACCAACTATTTGACCCCCGGCACAAAGATTCAAGTCGAGTTTTTCGAAGGCGCGCCCATTGGGGTCGAGCTGCCTCCCGCGGTCGAGCTGACTGTCATCGAAACTACGCCCGAATTGAAAGGCGCGACGGCGTCCAACAGCCCGAAACCAGCGAAGCTCGAGACCGGAGTCACTGTTCAAGTGCCACCGTTTGTAAAGGAAGGCGACCGCATCCGTGTAGATCCATCGAAGGGTGTCTATCTCGAACGCGTGAAGTAAAAAGCAATCAGGGCCCGACGTTACAGCGCTAGTAGCGCACGAGATTCTCGGTTCCAGATGTACGCGCCGGCAGTCTTAGCCGCAAAGCATGTACTTCCTCTACAGTCTCGTCCTCTCGTTTCTTTTCTTCGCTCTTTTGCCATACTTCGCTTATCAGGCTTTGCGTCACGGAAAGTACGCGGGCAGTTTCAAAGAACGCCTGGGTTGGGCGCCGCTCCAGTCCGACACAACGGAAGCGGGTCGAGAGACGATCTGGCTGCACGCGGTTTCGGTAGGCGAGTTCCTGGCCGCGAGACCTCTAATAGAAAAGCTCAAGACCGACCTCCCCGCTTATCGTCTGGTCGTATCGACCACAACACTGACCGGTCAGACACTCGCACGTCTACCCAAGAACAACTTTGATGGAGCGTTCTATTTCCCGTTCGACTGGAAGTTCTCAGTGCGTCGGGCGCTCGACAGAGTGAAGCCTTCGATTGTAGTAATCCTCGAGACCGAGTTGTGGCCCAACTTCCTACGCGAATGTCGGAGGCGCAATGTGATCGTAATTCTGGCTAACGGGAGAATCTCGGAGCGATCTTTTCGTCGTTACGGTCGCGTGCGCTCCTTGATCCGGCGCACCATCGGCGACTTTTCCCTGATGATCATGCAAACTGAGGCCGATGCGGCGCGGGCCCGCAAGCTCGGAGCTTCGCTCGTGCGAGTGTGCGGTAATCTGAAGTACGACGTGCCCTTCGAAGGCTCCAGTTCGCCCGTTGACTCGAATTTCAGATTTGAAATCTCAAAATCAGAATCTTCGGAGGTCAACTCCGCCGGGGACATCGACAAGCAGTTCTCCCTTTCGAGCTCATCTCAATTGATAGTCGCCGGCAGCACAGCCCCGGGTGAAGAAGAGATTCTTCTCGAATCACTGCGCGAAGTGCGCACCCGTCGCGGGCTGGAGGATACTCGACTGCTTGTTGCGCCCCGGCACCCGGAACGATTCGATGAGGTAGCCGATCTGATAGATCGATCGGGTTTCTCTTGTACGCGCCGTTCTGATTCGCTGCAAAGTTCCGCCTTAAGCACTCGCAGCGACTCAACGCAAACGCGCTCAGCCGTCGCGCACGCACCACAGGGAACCGACGTTATTTTGCTGGACACCATCGGCGAGCTTGCTTTGGTCTACAGGTTCGCGGACGTAGTCTTCGTTGGAGGAAGTCTCGTGCCGCGCGGGGGCCACAACATCATCGAGCCTGCCGCCTTCGCAAAACCGATCGTAGTCGGTCCGCACACCGAGAACTTTCGGCAGATAGTCTCAGAATTCGTTTGTGCCGACGCGCTTGTTCAGGTAGATCCGAGCACGCTCACGGGTGAATTGATACGCTTGCTGTCGGATCCCAGCGAGGCAAGCGCGATGGGCGAGCGAGCGAAAAACATCTTGCTCGCCAACCGCGGCGCGGCTGAATGTGTTATACAAAAGATCAAGGAAGAGTTGGGTCGAGGGGCCACTCGGAACTAGTCTTCTCCGAATGGACTCGGAGTGTCATACAAGCATCCTTCGTGTCGGGCTCTCGGTAAAGACACCGACTCGCGCAATCGTGCGTGAGGCACAGGGTTACGCCAGGCATCCGGACGAATAGAACCAAGCCGCGTGCTGGTCGCGGTATCAAATCGTCGATCACTCGATGTAAGGAGCGCTAATGGAAACCCAGACCGTCACCACCGCTACCAGCCCGGAACTCACGGGACGTTCGATCGCAGTCGGATTGGTCGTCGCGCTTGTCATCGGCAGCGCCTATCCATACTGTGTCCTGAAACTCGGCTTCGGCCCTAACCTGTCCGTGGTGTCGGCGTTCTTCGGATTCATCGCCCTTGTTCTGATTATGCGTGCCGCAGGCACCAACGCCCGCGAGAATAACATCGTGCAAACCATGGGGACGAGCGCCGGACAGACCGCATTCATGTGCGTCTTGCTGGCGGCGTTCGACATGCTCAATACAAAGGGTGTTCTTAATCCACCGATTCACCTGGGCACATGGCAGATATTTTTCTGGCTGTGCAGCGCGAGCCTGCTCGGAATTCTATTGGCGGTGCCGATGCGCCGCCACTACATCGACGAGGAGAACCTGACTTATGCTGACGGCCTGGCCGCGGGGGAAACCATCCGAGTGCTGCACGAGGGGCGGGAGAAAGGCGCGTCAGCCGGACCGGTGAAGGCACTTGGTCTCGGCGGCCTTGCCTCGGGCGCGTTGATGATCCTTACGAGCTTTCTCAAAGTCTTCCCGGACACCTTTTTTCTTCCGGGGATGCAGCCGATGAACATCGGTCTCAATTGGAGCCTGCTTTCGTTCGGCTCGGGACTCCTCGTCGGGTTTCGCATTTGTTTCGCAATGGCGATCGGCATGTTCGTTAGCTGGTTCATTCTGCCATCTTATCTTCTGCGCCACGGGATGATTCCCGAGCAAACCTTTCCGATGACGCTGCGTTGGGTGATGTGGCCTGCTACGGGGTTGATGGTTGCGGGCGGGCTGATGTCGCTAGCGTTGAAATGGAATCTTATCGTTAAGACCTTCCGTGGACTCAGGGGCAGCAAGATTGACAATAGAGATTTCCCGATGAAATGGGTCGTTGCCGGTTCGATAGTTATGACGGTGGTGGTTTGCCTGGTCCAGTACTTCAGCATGGGAATTCCGGTTTGGATTTCATTTATTGCCGTCCTGCTGTCGCTTCCTTTAATGCTGGTTGGCCTGCGCGTGCTGGGCGAGACCAACTGGGGTCCGATAAGCGCGATGTCAAACATGATGCAGGCCGTATTCGCCTTCATCTCCCCGGGCAACGTTCCGGTCAATATGTCCTCGAGCGGGCTGACCGGAACTATCGCGGTAACGTCGGAAGCGTTGATGCAGGACTTCAAAGCAGGTCAGTTACTCCGCTCGAACAGCCGCAGCCTTACAATTGCGCAATTGATTGCCGCGCCGGTTGGATCACTTGCAACGGCTATTATTTACCCGCTGCTTCGCGACAAGTTCGGGATCGGCCCGCAGGGCCTGTCTTCCCCGATCAGCGTAAAGTGGGCAGGGTTCGCCGAGCTCTTGACGCGAGGGCTCAATGCGCTGCCGCCGGGGTGTTTGGTGGGACTGGCGATTGGTATTGGGGTTGGTATTGTGCTCACGTTCCTCGCTGAAAAGTATGAGATGACTCCGTCACCAGCCGCGATCGGCATCGGCATGCTTCTTCCCGCCTCGGTCCTAATGGTCTTCATTTTGGGAGGAGTTGGACAGTTGGTTTGGTCAAAGGTCTCGAAGAAAACTGAAGGAGACTATCGGATCCCGCTGGCTTCCGGATTGATCGCAGGCGAAGCGATTCTGGCAGTCGTGCAAGCGATCCTCGCCGCCGCCGGGTCAACTTATGAACGATTTCAAGTCTCGCCAGCTCAACCCTGACTTGATTAGTCTGTGTTCGTGCCCAGGTGAATAAGACGTACAACAAGCTTACGCGCGCGCTGCTTTGGGCGCCGTCCAGGCTCTACGAATTGGCGGTTCGTCTGCGCGTGGCAGCTTATGAGACCGAGTACCTCCACACGAAACGGCTCGGTTCGATCGTAATCAGCGTAGGTAATCTCACCTTCGGTGGCGCCGGCAAAACGCCGATGGTGCAATACATCGCGCGCTACCTCAAGTCCGAAGATCACCGAGTAGCAATCCTCACACGCGGCTACGGGCGCAAGTCGTCCGGCATGCGAGTGTTGAATAACCCCGTGAAACCGAGTGAGGAAACGGCGTCCAGCTCTTATTTGGAATTCGGCGACGAGCCTCTGATGCTTGCGCGCGCAATGCCTGACGTACCGATCATCGTCAACAAAGACAGACATGATGCCGGACGCACGGCGGAGCAGAGCTTCGGCGCGGATGTGTTACTGCTTGACGACGGTTATCAGCATCTTTCATTGGCGCGCGACTTGAACATTTTGTTGATCGATGCGACTGATAGTTTCGGCGGGTTTGAAATGCCACCGTTCGGTCGGTTGCGCGAACCGCTGTATGGTCTCACGCGAGCAGACGCGGTGATCATCTCTCGGGCTGATCACGCATTCGATGAACCACAAACGCGAGCGATCATAAAGCACTACTGCGGCGACCGTATACCGGTAATGTACTTCTGCTCGGGTATCACGGCGCTGCGTCATCTGGCGACCGGCGAGGTATACGAGGTTAAGGACTTCGGGGGGTGGAACGTCGCGGTAGCCTGCGGCATCGGCAACCCTCAAGCTTTTGCCGATGACATATTGCAGGTCGGGATCAATATAGTCAGCGAACACTTCTTTCGAGATCACCACGCGTTCACGCAGGCGGATCTCGACGAGATCACAAGCGCCGCCAACCAGGCAGGGGCAAATGCGATACTGACAACCGAAAAAGATGCCGTGCGCCTAGAAGGGCTAACATACGGCGACATTCCTCTGTACGCAGCTCAACTCGAACTCCAAAGCGATGATGAGGTGAGACTGAAGAGTTTGTTACTGAGGACAGTGAAAAAAGGCAGAAGTAAAGATTAAAAAGGCAAAAGTAAGAAAATCCAATCGGATCCCCACTTTGACTCTTACTTTTGGCTTATCTCATTCCGCTGTCGAAGCTGATCGTGACGTGCGCGAATCGGCCGGCAACAACTGTAACTGTCTCTTGGCCGCCGCGTGGCAGACGGCGCCGAGGCTCCAAAGGCGGCCCAACCTTGTAGGCACCCGGGGGCAATACGACACGAAACCGGCCATCAGAGCCTGTTTCAACTCGAGTCACCTCGGCCCCATCGCTCGCTCGCAGGATCACCAGCGTTGTCTTGAACGGAGCCGTGTCTGCCTGACCTTCCCTGGTTGGACCTGGCCGCACCGGGCTAATAAGGGCCTGGCCTTCAATGCCCGACTCACCGTGCGTCGTCGTCACTCCAGTACCTCCAGCGACTCGAACGATTTCGGAGCCGCTCACTTCAAACTCGCCGCCCGCAACAATCGGCCACCCCGTCGCAGCTCGCTTGTAAACAGTTATCCGCTTATGCGAAGCGCGGGTCTGGATCCGGAATCGTTGAACCTCAATTGTACCCGCCGAAGCTTCCCCTTTGGCCTTCAGCTCCATGAACGACTGAGCGCCCCGATCCCAGTGAAATATTCTGAGCTGACAACCAACGGATGCGCCCTGACACCAAAGACCAACGATCTCCGGAAGTCCATCTCCGTCAAGATCGGTTACATCAACAGAGTTTATGTCAATCACTGGAAATGGCTCTGTGGCCTGCCACAGACTACGCGGGTTTCTCCCGGTACTTTCGATCGCGAGGTGAGCTGCGTCGCTCGTCCGCCAGGTAACTACCTGTTGAAGCTCTCGCGTTCCCGTCAGGTGTCCACGACGCACGACCTTCTTCAGAACTGCGCTCGGGCTGGGTTGACTCGCGCTCTCAGCGAAACAAGGAGCCGCTGACGACACCGGTAACAACGTAGCCAGCGTCACCAGCGGCAAATACCATTTAAGGAATCTGCCTCCTCCGAGAATTGTGCTGCGTGTCGACTTCATAGATCAATCTTAGCACCGTCACCGCGACAGCATAACCAGGGCTGAGCGCCCGCTGATAGATTAGCGGCGGAATCGATTGTTAGTCCATCGACTGCCGCTGTGGTCGTCACGATCACGGTCCCCATCGTGATACCTGTCGCGAAATTGGTACCGATCCCAACGGTCGTTATCGAACCGATTCCCTTCCCAGCGACGGTCATTTCCGTAATAGCCGTATCCGTAGTAGCTCCTGTAGCCACGATACCGGTCGTCGTCTCTGCCGTTAGCGTAGACGTACGCCGAGCCTCCGCCTGCTCCAAGCAACCCGCCGATGATCGCTCCCTTTTTGCCGCCGAGCAAACCGCCGATCAACGCACCGGCCGCAGCTCCACCGCCGATTACGCCCGCTTTTTCTCCGGTCGACAATCTGCCGCCAAACGACTGCGCGTTAGCAGACGATGCCGCAACACACAAAAGCATTAGCCCCAACGTCGCCGCGCATAGCTTTTTGGTTAGTGTATTCATTTCTTGTCCTCCGTTCTCTCTGAACCTCTTCGGCTCGTGCCGCTCATCTGGAAGGGGCAACAGGTGTGCCGTCACAACTCACAGTGCAGCCATTTAGAAGTGGGCGTCGTTGTTGGCGGTTTCTGTTTGACGCTGAAAGGTTGCCTAGAGGAGTACGGACGATTTCGTGCCTGGAACACTTAATTTGTTTAGCAATGTACAGTTTTGGATTGGGGCGATAATAGTAGTGGAGTACGAACGTGTTAATCACGCCACGCCGGCCAGACGAAGGATTCCCCGAGCGCGTTCGGCTATAGCGGCGTAGTTCTCATTCTTCAGATCGCCGTTTGTAAACAGGCGTCCGCCGACCGCGATGCCAAAAGCCCCTGCCTGAACGTAATCAACAATGTTGTCGGACCCGATGCCGCCTGAAACTACCAGCCGGACGCCGTTGATCCGTGATGTAAGCGCGGCTACATAATCCGGTCCGCCAAGGGATGACGCCGGAAACAGGTTGACCATTGGCACACCCATCGACCACGCGTTTGCGACTTCGGTTGGAGTAAGAGCGCCGGTCACTGGAGGCACGTGAGCGCGGCGGCACGCTTCCACGAGATGCCCGTTTGTGTGAGGCATAGATATCACCTGAGCCCCGCTCTTGATAGCCCGATCCATCTGATCGTGGTTCGTCACCGAGCCGGCGCACACGCACACACGATCTCCATAGCGATGACGCAGGTCCGAGATCACTCTGAAGCTCCCGGGAGTAGCAAGAGTCACTTCGATGACTTTGATGCCCCCGACAATCGCGGCTTCAGCCGAGCGCACCGCAGACTCAGCAGACGCCGCCCGCACAACGGCGAAGACCCTGCTGGCCTCGACAAATTGGATCAGCTCGGCGTCTTTCATAAAATGAATAGGACCATCGGACCTATATCACCAATATTCAATCTCAGCTCTGGCGCAATACGACGCGCGCGGGCGCGCCATCACCGTCCTTAACTTTCAGCGGCAAACATATCATTTCGTAATCGCCGGGCGTTACTTCGCGCAGGTCCAGCCCTTCAATGACGATGGCGCCGGCTGACAGCAAGATCAGATGGGTTTCGGGCTCGGCATCGAACTTGTCAACCGATAGATAGTCAATTCCGACTACTTTAATGCCGTCGTTCACCAGCGACCGCGCCGCCCCGGGCGTTATGTAAACGTATTCCTTTACAAACGTTTTCTGGCTCCACAGATAAGAGTTTCGCGTCTTGAATAGCACTCGAGCGTCGACGGTGAAATCAAATTCTTCGAGTACAGCTTCGTTGATGACCGGTGCCGTGACCTCAACCACTCGCGCGCGGCCCATCAGCAGCTCGAGCGGCAGCTTATCAACAGTGAGGCCGTCCTCTATCAAATGAAAGGGTGGATCGACGTGCGTGCCCGCGTGCGAACTGAACGAATAGCGGCTCAGGCTGTATTTCTCCTCGTTCTCGTTAGCCTTTGTTCTGCGATTGATCTTTACGTGCGGATCGCCAGGATAGACTATCAATTCCTTTGAGAGGGGAACCGTCACATCATAGATTTTCATACCCACTGGCCTTTCCTTGTCACCCGTCGCATGCTATTTCGCCGTGTGAAGCTTGTCAAATTCACAAGCCTGATCGGGCCGTCCAATTTCCTCCGCAGACGGGCACTCTCCAGGCATCACGATAGTTGCGTGACTGAGCGATCTTGCACGACAGCGCTGAAACAGTTCGCACAAATGGCTCCCAGAGCCGGTTCTGTGGCGCGCTATCGTCTCTTGCGAATGTCTTGTTTGAGTTGAGTCAGAAGGCTGGACACTCGGCGAGTTTCGGCTTCGTTTAGTTGTTCGCCTCCGAACCTGACCCGGTTGTATAGCCCGGTTATCTCGTGAATGGGCGCGAGATCCGAAGCAACCGCGAACTCGATGGGTGTCTGATGAGGCTGTTTGAGCAGGCCGGCGCGCCAGGCTATCGCAAGCATCTGCTCGTAAAAGAGCACCGCCGACTGCCGATAGTCGCGACGCTTCAACCGGCGCCGCCACATCGGCAATATGAAAAGGCGATGCCACCACGGCCCGTAGCCAGTCGGAGGTAGACCGCGCCGCTTTCGGTAGGACACAAATACATATGAGGACACAGCGGCCAACATAAGGAACGCTAGTCCAGCCGCCAGCTCGAGCAACGCACTTGCAGTCCATTTTCGATTGAGGATCACCCGATCGAGCACGGCTCGCATCCACAGCTTTGCGCCCAGATAGTAACCGAACAAACGATCCTTTGCGGTCAGCAGCCGGTGCTGCAGATTGACCATGATCGACGCCTGCTCGTCGCTGTCCAGCGTGACGATGTAGTCGAGCCAGAAGACTTCCATGGCGTCGGCATACTTCCTTAACTCAGCCAGCAACCCGCCTTGCGTGTAATCGTTGATACCTGCGGCCGGCGTCGGATCGAACTCGATCCACGAGTCAGTGTGCGGGAAATAGGCCTCAACCCATGAGTGCGCATCGCTCTCGCGAACCACGTACATATCGTTGAGCTCGTTGTACTCACCCATCTGAAACCCGTTGATTATTCGCGAGGGTATCTCGAGCGTTCGAAGCATTATCACCATCGCGGTTGCGAAGTATTCGCAGTGTCCCTCGCGAGTATTGAACAGGAAATCCGCCAGCGGATCCTCATTAGCGGGCTTCAGATCGAGCGTGTAGTGAAACTCGGTTTTCAGATAACTTTCAATCGCACGCGCTTTGTCGTAGGGCGTCGGCGCATTGCGCGTGATTTCGTGAGCGAGCTGCGATATTCGTGGATCAAGCTTGCTCGGCGGATACGCGTAGAGGTCCCTGATGTCTTTGGGCGAGGACGCAGGTGCATCAGCTCTGAGCTCCGCATCGCTAGGAACTGCAATATCGGACGATACGGCATAGGTAACGCGTCCTTTGAGACCCCTGGCCGACAGTGCTTGTGTATATCTGTCGCGTTGAAGATCCGCAACGGGTCCATAAAAAGACAGCGCCTTCTGTGCAGCGAATAGAGTGGTAGTGTCCAGCGGCTCGAGAACAAATCTTTCCTCAATCAAGGTGGGTTGAGTACTTGCCGGGCGCAAACCGTGCCGGTACCAGAATCGTCCGTCTTTGTCGGCAATCTCGCCGCCGTGGCTAATACCCTGGTCAGCCCCTTGCAGCCGCTTCTCTTTGCTTGCCAAACTCCAGGCTCGCCCATCGTATTCTTCGAGCGCGATGCCTCGCCAGCGCAGATATCGGGGCGGCTTGCGATCGAGCCGCACTCGCATAACTACGCGGGGGTTCTTCTTAATCGACGCGAACTGCCCAAGTTCAACCCGATCCGAGAAGCCGGTGACAGCCTCGCCTTCGCCGACGCCTCGCGCGACTCCGCCTCCGGCGAATCGCGGGATCAGAAAGAAGAAAGGCAGAGTGAGTACCGTCACGATCACTATCTGTGCGGCAGAGGCGCCCAGAAGATAGCGAACACGCGGACTCTTCTTGGCAGTCGGGCTCTCGAGGTCTCTTCGATACTTGATCTGCTGTGGTTGCTTCAACGAGGCGAGCGTTTCTTCTTCGAGATGGTTTACTTGCCGGCGCGCCCGGCGAATCTCAAAAGCAGCCAGCGCCGAAACAAAAAAGAACAGGAAGGCGGCAAGCGAAACAACGAAGGTAGCGTTGAATGTTAAGCCGGCCGCCAACAGCATTTGAAAGAACGCAATCAAGTACAGAAATACCCAGTCGCGATCGCGCTTGTTCTGAAAGAGCTTCGCCGCAGAAACAAACAGCGTCATGTGGACAAGGGCGAGTACGCGATTGCTAATCAACGCGGCGTCCAAAAAAACGAACGGAACATAAGCGATACTCAGCGCGCGCCACATCCACTCGCGCAATCGCAGCCGTTTCACTCCGCGCGTATCGCGATAGAAGCAGATCACGAGCGCGATCGCGTACGCACCGAGCGAGATGACGTCGAGCTCGCCGGTCAGGGCAATCGCGAGGAACGCCGTAGCAACGAGCGCATATGAAGTTGTCCTGAAATAAGGTTCCATCGAATAAAATGATGAATGCGGAACGATGAATGATGAACCTGCATCATCATTCATCGTTCCGCGTTCATCGTTTCCTCACAGGTCTTCCATAAAAACCACATGCGCGCTGCGCCATACGTGCGCAGGTATTGTTCCCTTCCTCGCCGAAGTAATCAGCACCTTGAAGCGCCGATCGTCGCGAAGCACTGGGACGTCATCGAGCAGGCGCCACGCTATACCTCCGCTCGGCTTGCGTAGGAGGCTGTCACCCTCATGCGGCTCCGCCATCTCCGACCTTCGTCTGGACCACGGCAAAATAGGCCACGCACGACGCTGCCTACCATCACCCGGGCGTTCATCGGGATCTTTCGGCTCCGTAGCTTCCAGCGTCGCAAGCGATCCCAGTATCTTGTAAAGGTGTTCGAATCCCGAGCCTGACGCTATATCGTGATGCTCGCCCGTGGATATCAACTCAACTTCAGCGCGCTCCATTATGAAGTGATTCGCCAGCGACGCCGCCATGAGCACTGCCCGCTCGAAGCGATCCTGAAAGGCGCTGGCCTCCGCGTGGACACCCTCGCCGCTGGATTCTACTGCTTGCGACTTTGCCCGCTTCCCGGAAACTCCAGCTCCTTTGCCCGCTTCCGTATCGAGTGCCCCGGTGGTTAGCCCGGTGGTTAGCATGGTCGTATCGAAGACTATCGTTAGCCGCCACTCGTCTTCGCGCATATGCTCGCGCACCATCATCTGCATCGATTTGGCAGTAGCTTTCCAATCGATATTGCGAATGTGATCTGACGGCTGATAACGACGTATGGCATACAAATCGTCGCCCGAACCGCGAGCATGACTCTGAATCTGTCCGGCGAGCATCGGCAATGCGTGATAAAAATCATCTAGAGGTTGAGGCTTCGGATACACAAGTATCTCGCCCGCTGCATCGATCCTTCGCCATTTCTTGAAGAAGCCGGCCGGGAACTTTGTAGCGATGCGAAAGCCGGTGATAGGGTAACGGCCTCGACGCTCAAAAGTATGTTCGCTGCGTTGCCGGGCGCTGGACCGCGCCGGAACCAGGACGAAGTACGCGAGCTTGCCGAGCCCCGAGAGAGCGAAGGGGCGACGGAGCGACCGGGAAACACGGCGACCGCGCTTCGCCCCGTCGCTTTGTCGCCCCGTCTCTCCGTCGCCTTCGTCGCCCTGTCGCCCGGTCTCCCCCTCGCCTTTTGCGTCCTCTTCCGACAGCGCCTCAACCATCAAGCTGTAGCTCGGCATGAAACGCTTGTGATTTAGAAGGGTGACGCTGATGTTCGCAGGCTCACCGGCGAAGATATGATCGGGAAATCGCAACTGTATCGCTACGTCGGCCAGCGAGATGCGAGCGATGAGATTCGCCGCGATCAAGAAGGCGAGCATCGCCGAAAGCACAAGATAGAGGAGGTTATTACCCGCATTCCATGCGGCAAAGCCGATAATGATCAGGAACACGACAAATAACAAGCCTTCAACTGTGAAGCTTGTCCTGATGGCGAAGCGGAGAATCTCCAGCCGCACGTTTCGCGCCAGACGCGGGATGATGTACAGCGCGCCAATCAGCGCCAATAACAATGAGACCGCCGCAGCAGCAGCGGCAAGGTGAGTGCTGTTTTGCTCAGCCGCTGCCGAGCTGAGAAGCGCAATGATAAAGGCCAGGCCGAGAAAGAAGATGGTTATGAAGAAATCGCGCCATGCTTGCCGATTCATTGCTACCTCAGCTTGCTCACAGTGGCACGTTTACGGTTTTGATAATTTCCTGAAGCGCCGCCTCAGCTTCATCCGACCGGCGTAGCCCGGTCGAATATCGGGAGTTGACGATGACTCGGTGAGCGAAGATAGGAACTACCAACCGTTTAATATCATCAGGGATTACGTAGTCGCGCCCTTCGATAAATGCCAAAGCCTGAGCCGCGTGATAGAGGGCCAGACTCCCGCGCGGGCTCACACCAAGGTCGAGGATGTCGGCATCGCGCGTGGCGCGAACGATCCGGATCAGGTAATCAATCAACGCTTCATCGACGGCAACATCCCGCACTTCGCGTTGAAGTCCGAGCACGCTGTCACTGTGCATTACCGGCACCAAATCATCCACCGGCGAGTTCAGTGTTTGTTGCCGAAGAATCGTCTTCTCGTCTTCGCTGTCGGGATAACCCATTCTCAGTCTCATCATGAAACGATCGAGCTGTGACTCGGGGAGCGGATAGGTTCCGTGATGCTCGATGGGATTTTGAGTTGCAAGCACCATGAACGGCCGCGGCAACTGATAAGTCTCCTGCTCGACGGTGACCTGTCCTTCGGCCATCGCTTCCAGCAGAGCCGATTGAGTCTTCGGAGTCGAACGATTGATCTCGTCGGCCAGTATGACGTTAGCGAAGATTGGTCCGGCTTTGAACTCGAACGTGCTCGTACGCTGGTTGAAAACTTCAAGCCCGGTGATGTCCGACGGGAGCATGTCCGATGTGAATTGAATCCGCTGAAACGTGCAATCAAAGCTCCGGGCCAGGGTGTGCCCAAGCGTAGTTTTGCCGACGCCGGGAACGTCTTCGATTAGGAGATGCCCGCCCGCCAGGAGTGTCACCAGGGCAAGCTCGACTACATCTGACTTGCCGCGTATAACACTTTCGATTGTGGATTGGAGCTGTTCCAGCTTCCCGACGGTGGTGATCACTAAGTTCCTCGCTCAAGCGATTTGGGCGCTGAATTAATCTAACACAAATGAACGCCGCTCGCGACGGAAAGTTGCGGAGAGAGTACGCGTCAAAGTTTGCGGAAGACCTCCGCAACGAAGCTCATACCTCCGTGTGCTCTACGAGCTGCCAATCGGTCGCCTCAAAGTCCATCTCGCGGACAGACTCGAAGACTAATGAGTAACATTTCGCCGTCGGGCCTGTTCCACATCTGCTTCTTGCATATTTCGTTCAGGCCTACTAGTTTCTCTGACTTGAGCGGTTGACCTCAACTTAATCAATTCGATCGAGAAAACCATGACGAAGAACATCCGGACCAGACTGCAGCTTCTACTTTTTCTGTTTTGCGCGTTGCTGCCTGTTTCTCCGTTGGCTCATTGCCAATCCCAGGCGATCAAGGACCTGCAACCGACGGTGATCTTGATCTCCATCGATGGATTTCGTTACGACTATCTGGCCAAATACCAACCGCCCAATCTCGTGTCTCTGGCTCGTGACGGGGTGCAAGCAAAGTGGATGATCCCTTCCTTTCCAAGCAAGACTTTTCCTAACCACTACACGATTGTGACCGGGCTGTATCCGCAAAATAACGGCATCGTTGAGAACAGCGTTTTCGACACGAGCACCGGCGTCACCTTCTCGATGAGCAATCGCGAAGAAGTACAAAACGGCCGCTGGTGGCTAGGTGAGCCGATCTGGATAACCGCGGAAAAGCAGGGACAAAAGACCGCGCCGTTCTTCTGGCCCGGAAGCGAGGCCAAAATATCGGGGATCTGGCCGACTTACTGGAAACCTTATGACGGGCAGGTCTCTGACGATTCGCGGGTCGATCAGGTTATGTCGTGGCTCGATCTGCCCCTGGGCAAGCGGCCAACCTTCCTGACGCTGTACTTCAGCGACGTGGACAACGCCGGACACGAGTTCAGTCCGGATTCAAGCGAAACGCGTGACGCCGTTCTCAAAGTGGATGGTGAAGTCGTCAGGCTCGTCGCTGGACTCAAATCACGAGGGATATTCTCGCAGGTCAATCTGATCATCGTCTCCGATCACGGCATGGCAACTCAGGATCCGAAAAACACGATTATCCTGGACGAGCTTTTTGATACGCGTCTTGCGGAGAAGATCCTTTGGACCGCAGAAATCACAAGCATCTTTCCAAGAGAAGGAAAGGAAGACCCGATCTTCAATATGCTGAAGGCCAAATTGCCACCGCAGGCCAGGGTCTATCGCAAGACCGAAATGCCCGCGCGGTTTCACTACTCAAACAGCCCGCGCATCGCGCCGTTATTGGTGCTGCCTGACGAGGGTTGGACTCTGACGACGCGAGAAAGATTCGAAGAAGCAAAAGCTAAGGGACGCTCGAACGGGTTGCGAGGCGGACACGGCTACGACAATGCGCTTACTTCTATGCGGGCAATTTTCATCGCTCACGGCTCAGCTTTCAAGAAAGGCGTTGTACTCGAGCCGTTTGAAAATGTCCAGGTCTACAATGTGATGGCCAGGATCCTTGGGTTGAAACCCGCACCCAACGACGGGAATGATACGGTGGTGAAGGCGGCTCTGGTGAAGGGCGGCGTGAACTGACGCTCGCCGAGGTTTACTGCCGAGTATTTCCGCATCGAGCCCGCCGCCGCGAGACCTTCACATAACAGCAAAGCGCGCAACCGAGGACGATGGCTAAAGCGCCTTCAATCGAAGACAAACTTGCCGAGCTTGCGACGCTTGGCAAAGAGCCCGACACTCTCGAAGCTCGCAAGCAACTCCATAAGCATCTCGCGAGCAAGATCAGTCTGATCGTTGCCAGGGGTGCGGAGATCGTCGCACATCTCGAAGATCACGAGTTCACTCCCGATCTGATTGCCGCATTTCATCGCTTCATGAAAGATCCGGCAAAGACCGACAAAGGCTGCGCTGCGAAGACCACAATCGTCAAAGCGCTGGTTGCCGCCGATTGCGGTGACGAAGAAGTTCTTCTAGCCGGCGTTCGGCACTTTCAACACGAGCCAACGTGGGGCGGGCGATCGGATACCGCAGCACAATTGCGAGCGCTCTGTGGTTTGGGTCTCGTTCAGATTGGGTCGCCTGAGGCAATGAATGAGCTCGCCGCTTTGCTTGCCGACAGGGAAGCCGATGCTCGCATTGGCGCGGCGGGCGCTCTCGGCCATTGCGGTGCTACGGCGGCGCCGCTTCTGAGGCTCAAGGTGCTGACGGGAGACGAGGAGCCGGCGGTCCTTTCCGAATGCTTGAATGCGCTTATGAAGGCCTCGCCTCGCGCGTCGTTCGAGTTCGTGGCGAGATTTGTAGACCGAAGCTACGAGTCCCTCTATGAGCACGCCGCGCTCGCGCTTGCCGAATCGCGAGTGTCCGGGGTCTTCGAGTTGCTGCAGGAGAAATGGACCGCGACTTTCGATCGCGACTTCAAACAGAGCCTGTTGCTTCCGATAGGGCTGACTCGATGCGAGGAAGCACGCGATTTTCTTGTCTCCGTCTTGGAGACCGGCGAAGTAAGATTGGGCACTGCCGCGATTAATGCGCTGACCATCTATCGCGACGACGCGACACTTATAAAGCGCGCGGAAGGAGTCATTGACGGACCAAATAAGCCCGAGCTGCTGGCAGCCCTTCGACGGGCATTTGAATGACCTTGATCGTCTCGGTCGGTCTTAGCGTGGCCAGAGCCAGCCGAACGTGCCGGCGGTCAATAGGCCATACACCAGACCATCGAAGATGTACTTCAACGTCGTTCCCCAGTTGCGCTTGTACCAGATTGAATTCTGCAGAAGCGCGAGGGCGTATCCGGTGAACGATACGCACCCAACAAACCGGAAGACCTCCAGGTAGTTTGCGCCGCGCCTCAGCGCGTGGCTCGCGACGTAAGCAGCGATGACGCTCACCAGCACCGAATAGAGGAACCAGAGCACAAGACTGGGCCCCATTGAAGGCACCGCGCTCGGCATGACAGTAAAGTAAGCGACCGGACCCGCCTTCATCTTATCCAGGAACACCGGGTCCTTCATGGCTTTCATTGAATCGGCGTGTGGCATGAAGTAGTCGCCCGGCGGGATGTTGAGTGGACGAAGCGCCGACATTGCTTCGTCTTCCTTCGGGATTTTTCGCATATCGTTTTTGTGGTAGCTCAACAGCATGTGCATGATGGAGCTCGCAACGAAGACGATCACCGCCGAGAGCAAGATCGGTATCCAGAGCGACATCAGTGACACCATAGATAACCTCCTGAAAATGTAGAATCGGGCCGCTTAGCGGTAAGTAAGTCGAAACCGGCGAGGATGCTATTGGTTTGGAGGCGAGTATGCAAGGACCAAAAGGGCGTCTTCGCTAGTGACGGGTAGGGATAAGGAAAGGCCTTGAGCGCCGAGGAGCGCGGTCGCGCCCTTGTGAGATGACCTGTATAGGCGGCCGTCGGTGGCCGCCCAAACAAGTCCAATTAGACCAATCGACCTACTAGTCCAGCATCTGACGAAGCGATTTATACACCGTGTCGGCAACTATCTTCGTCCCTTCTTCGTTCGGGTGAATGCCGTCGCGCTGATTGAGAGATTCCATTCCGGCTACGCCTTCAAGAAAAAACGGGATCAGATGAATCTGATATTGGCGCGCGAGCAATGGGAATACTTCGTGGACCGCTTTGCGATATTCAGGGCCTGAATTCGTTGGCGCTTCCATGCCGGTTAGCAGCACCATCGCGCCGTGCGCCCTCGCTCGCTCGATGATCGTCGCGAGGTTTCGCTTCATTTCATCGACGGACTGCCCGCGGAGGATGTCGTTCGCTCCGAGCTCAAGAATCACAACGCGCACTTCGCCGTCGAGCGCCCAGTCGATTCTCCTTACGCCGCCGGCCGTAGTATCTCCGGAAACTCCCGCGTTTACGACTTCGTAGTTGAAGCCGTCCGCATCGAGCTTCTGTTGAAGCAACGCAGGGTAGCTCGCGGATTGCTGCAGTCCGAGTCCCGCGGTCAGGCTATCGCCGAACGCGACTATCTTCGGTAAACTCTTTTGAGGAAGAGAGGCGGAAGGCGACTGCGACGTTTCTTCCCTGGGAGCCGGGCCCTTGCAACCACTCAGGACCATCATTGGAACTAAGACGGCAACTAAAACGAGGTAAAGAAAGAATCGATTCATGATTGAATTATACAAGGTCTCCAAAGTAGTTCCCTCGGGCGCGGAGATGCTCACGATCCTACACTCGCTCGATCTCACAATTCCCGACGGCCAGTTCATTACGGTCATCGGGCCATCCGGCAGCGGCAAGTCCACACTGCTCGGGCTGATCGCCGGGCTTGACGCGCCAACCTCGGGTGACATTCGCATCGACGGTCAGCCTATCAATAACATGAGCGAAGACGCGCTTGCCGAGCTTCGGGGCGCCAAGATTGGATTCATCTTTCAGTCTTTCCATCTGATGCCTTCGCTAACCGCGCTCGAAAACATTCTCGTGCCCATGGAAATTGCCGGCGCAAGCAATGCTCGCGAACGGGCCCAAAGCCTGCTCGAAGACGTGGACCTCGTCGCGCGCGCGCATCACTATCCTTCGCAGCTATCGGGGGGCGAACAGCAAAGAGTCGCAATCGCGCGCGCGTTTGCCAACAATCCGTCGATCCTGCTTGCGGACGAGCCCACCGGGAATCTGGATTCCCGAAATGGCCATCACGTTTTCGAGCTGATGGTTGGGATGAATCGAAAGCGAAACGCAACGCTCGTGCTGGTCACGCACGAACATGAGCTGGCGACCGCGGCCGATCGTCAAATCGCGCTGAGAGACGGACGAGTCGTAAGCGACAGCGATGTAAGTGGCCCCGGCAATCGACCCGGTCTGGGCGAGGAAGCCGAAGACACTGTCGAGGCAAGCCGCTAGTGAAATTTATCTTACAACTTGCGCGTCGTGAGCTTCGAGCCTCGTGGCGCAGACTGCTGTTCTTCTTCGCCTGCATTGCAATCGGGGTGGGCGCGATAGTAGCAGGCCGGTCGATGCTTCAAAACGCAAGCACCGCAATCGCCTCCGAAGCTCGGAATTTGCTCACAGCCGACGTGCAGGTTGACAGCAACCGACCATGGCCCCCCGAAACGCTTGCAGCGATCGATCGCATATCGCAACCGCTCGCCGAAGCAAGAACCGAAACGATTGAATCGCCGACGATGCTCCGCCCGGCCGACGCATCGCGCGAAGGCGCGATGATGATCGAACTGAAGGGCATCGACTCTGCCTATCCGCTGGTCGGCGAATTCAAACTGGCGAACGGTGAGCCTTTCACTTATGCCCTCATCCAGAACGGTGGAGCCGTCGTTTCGGTTGCGCTTCTCGATCGCTTAGGACTTCAAATTGGCGACGACGTCATGATCGGGAATTCGACTTTTCAAATTCGCGGCTCGATCGAGCGAGAGCCCGGCGGCGGAAGCGGGTTTCGCATAGGGCCGCGTGTGTTCGTCGAGCGCACCGCGGTCGAGTCGGCGGGCCTCACAGGGTTCGGCAGCCGCGCGCGACGGAAGATCTTCTTCACGACGCCACTCGACAAATTAACGCTGCTCACACATCAACTGCGCGACGAACTCAAGAACAGCCTGTTCAACGTCCGCTCGTACAAAGAGTCTCAGGAGAACCTGAGCGAGCAGTTCTCACGCGCTGAAGATTACTCTTCGCTGACAGGTCTTGTGATTTTGGTGCTCGGCGGCATCGGGATCTCGAATGTCACTCGCGTCTTCATCGAGCAAAAGAAGAAAGCGATTGCCGTGCTCAAGTGCGTGGGAGCGACAGGAACAAGGATCACAATTGCGTATCTGGCGCAGGTCGTCACGATGGGCATATTCGGCAGCGGCCTTGGGCTCCTGTTTGGGAAGGGCGTGCTGATTCTTATCCAGCAACTTTTCGCCGATAAGCTGCCGTCGTACATGACATACGGGCTTCGAGCTGGAGCCGCCGCGCAAGGATTGACGGTCGGCATCCTGATTTCAGTCTTGTTTTCGGCGCTGCCGCTGTTGCGCATTCGTCAGATAAAACCAAATGTGCTCCTGCGCGAGAGCGCCGAATCGAAGCGGGGCGCGTTGGACCTCTTGCGGTGGACGATGGCGGTGCTGGTGATGCTCGGTCTCTTGATGGTGGTCTCGTGGCAAGCGGGCTCGGTTCGTGTTGGCCTGGTTTTCCTTGGAGGCCTGGCAGTAACCGCGGGCGGGCTCTACCTGGCGGCAACGCTTCTAATCTTTCTTGTCCGTCGCATGCGGCCGCTAACTTCCTTTGCGCTAAAGCAAGCGATCAACAGCCTTCATCGCCCGGGCAATCAAACGCGCGTGATCGTAATGGTAGTGGGGCTGGGAGTTTTTCTTGTTATTTCGACTGAATCACTTCAGGCGAATCTGATTCGCGAATTTGATCTCGGCCGGAACGGAAATATTCCCAACATGTTCCTGATTGACGTTCAGAAGGACCAGACACAGGGTCTCTCGGATTTGGTTACTCAGCTAACGGGCAGCCGTCCGCTGCTTGTTCCGACGATTCGAGTTCGAATGCTCGCGGTCAACGGCAAGGAAATCGACTTCAACGAGATCGAGAAAAAACGTGAACGCAACAGGCTCAGCCGCGAGTACGTGGTTACTTATCGACCTGCCCTCGAAACAAATGAAAAAGTGGTCGCCGGCAAGTTCTGGGATTCCACGTCGTCGCCCGAGCCTGAAGTATCGATCGAAGAAAGTATGCGCGGTCTGGGCGGACTCGACGTCGGAGGCGAGATGACTTTCGACCTCCAGGGACTCAAGCTTACCGCGAAAGTTACAAGCATAAGAAAAGTCGATTGGCGAAACTCGCGGACGGGGTTCATGGTACTTTTCCGCCCGGGGACACTTGAGGACGCGCCACAGATGTTTGTGGGCGCGCTCAATGGACCGACCGGTGAAGTCGAGCGGTCGCGTCTTCAACGGGCGCTGGTTGACGCCTATCCAAACGTTTCGGTAATCGACGTGGTAGATGTAGTCCGATCAATCGAGCGAATCATCCACAACATCACTCTGGCAATCTCATTTGTCGGAGCGTTCATTCTCTTGAGCGGGGCGCTGATATTAATTGGGTCGCTTGCGATGACAAAGTTTCAGCGCATTTACGAGGTGGCGCTTCTCAAAACGCTGGGCGCGAAACGAAAGACACTGTTGAGGATTCTGCTTGCCGAGTACGGGTTGATAGGGATAGTCGCCGGAGTCATCGGCTCCGGGGCAGCGGTCGGTTTATCATATGTGACATCGCGATGGGTCTTCGAGATTCCCTGGAGTTTCACGCCGATGGTGAACCTGGGAGGCGTCGCGGCAACGATCATCCTGGTAACTGGAGTTGGAATTCTCGCTACAGTCGATGTCCTGTCTCGCAAGCCGCTGGCTACGCTGCGAGCGCAGTGAAGATGTACGGGCGGCCCTGTGTGGCCGCCCCTCTTGCATAGACCAGAACATCCCTGACAAAAAGGGACGGCCTGTGAAGGCCGCCCCACAAAGTTTCTTTTGAAGCTGGATTGTTAGAACCCGCCCATTCCGCCGCCGCCCGGCATCTGCGGAGCTTCCTTCTCCTGTTCCGGGAGCTCCGAGATCAAAGCTTCGGTAGTGAGCAGCAATCCTGCAATCGAAGCCGCGTTTTGCAGAGCGTAGCGCGTGACTTTCGTGGGATCGACCACACCCATCGCAATCATGTCGCCGTACTCTTCGGTCTCCGCATTGAAGCCGTAGTTCGCCGATTTGTTGCTTCTGACCTTATCGACGACTACCGCGCCTTCCTGCCCGGCGTTCGCGACGATCTGTCGAAGCGGTTCTTCAAGCGCGCGCTTTACGATCCCGACTCCGATGTTCTCGTCTACGTTGTCAAGCGTCAGACCTTCGAGCGCTTTTTGCGCACGGATGAACGCCACGCCGCCGCCCGGCACTATGCCCTCTTCAACCGCAGCCTTGGTCGCGTGCATTGCATCTTCTACGCGGGCCTTCTTCTCTTTCAGCTCGGTCTCGGTAGCAGCACCGACCTTGATCACCGCTACGCCGCCGACGAGCTTCGCCAATCTCTCCTGCAGCTTCTCGCGATCGTAGTCCGAAGTGGTGTCTTCGATCTGCGCGCGAATCTGCTTGACGCGACCCTCGATCTCAGAGGTCTTGCCCCCGCCTTCGACGATAGTCGTGTTGTCCTTGTCCACAACGACCTTCTTGGCTCGGCCGAGGTCCGCGAGCTGAATGCTCTCGAGCTTGATGCCGAGGTCTTCGGTTATCGCCTTGCCGCCGGTTAGAATCGCGATGTCCTGAAGCATAGCCTTGCGGCGATCGCCAAAGCCGGGCGCCTTGACCGCACAAACCTGCAACGTTCCTCGCAGCCTGTTTACAACCAGGGTTGCCAGCGCTTCGCCTTCAACGTCTTCGGCGATGATCAGCAATGGCTTGCCGCCCCGAGCGACCTGTTCGAGCAGCGGAAGCAGGTCCTTCATCGAGGAGATCTTCTTCTCGTGAATGAGGATTACGGCGTCTTCGAGAGCTGCTTCCATTCTCTCTGGATCCGTGACGAAGTAAGGTGAGAGATATCCGCGATCGAACTGCATTCCTTCTACGACTTCAAGCGCGGTCTCGAGCGTTCGCGACTCCTCGACCGTGATCACACCGTCTTGTCCGACCTTGCCCATCGCTTCTGCGATCAGGTTGCCTATGGTCGCGTCGCCGTTAGCCGAGATTGTTCCGACTTGGGCGATCGCTTCGTTGTCCTTGACCTTCTTGGACAGACGCTGAATCTCTTCGACTGCCTTTTCGACTGCCTTGTCGATGCCGCGCTTGAGCGCCATCGGGCTCGCGCCGGCAGCTACGGTCTTCACCCCTTCGCGGAAGATTGCTTGAGCAAGCACCGTTGCGGTCGTAGTTCCGTCACCGGCGATGTCAGAGGTCTTCGAAGCAACCTCGCGCACCATCTGCGCGCCGGTGTTCTCGAGCTTGTCTTCTAATTCGATTTCCTTCGCGACTGTGACTCCATCCTTGGTGATGGTAGGCGAGCCGAATTTCTTCTCAATCACAACGTTTCGTCCCTTGGGACCAAGAGTCACCTTGACCGCGTCCGCAAGGCGATTGACTCCGGACAAAAGAGATCGGCGCGACTCTTCACCGTATGCTATGTGTTTAGCCATTTCTTGTTCTCCTGTTTCTAAAGGTTATTATCTGCCTTTTCCTTTTGCCTTTGAGCCTTCGCTCGCGGCAGCTCTCTCGATCACTCCGAGGATGTCGTCCTCGCGCATGATCAGATAATCCTGATCATCGAGTTTGACTTCGGTGCCGGAATACTTGCCGAACAGCACCCGGTCACCCTCTTTGACATCCAGCGCGACGCGCTCACCGCTGTCCAGCTTCTTGCCAGCCCCGGCGGCGATGACTTCACCCTCCTGCGGCTTTTCTTTTGCGCTGTCTGGAATGATGATGCCCCCGCGGATCTGCTCGCCTTCCTCGATCCGCCTGATGATCACGCGATCCTGTAGCGGGCGTATGCTTGCCATATTTCTTCGATTCTCCTTTCCAATGAATTGAAGCTAAGCGCCAATGAGATGGGAATACATGCGCGCGTTAGCACTCTCCAATGAGACTGCTAAGTATATTTTGAACCGGCCGGTCTGTCAATGACTCTGCGAATCCTGGCCGCACACCTAAAAACGGTCCCCAAGTGCCTTCTTCTTAGTCGTCTTTTCCGGGCTGATGGTCATCAGTCATAATAGAGCGGGCCTGATGTGGTTGCATGAACCTTATTCGTTAGATCAGGCGTACAGAATTAAGGACCGCACGGTCCCAGGAGATATTGTCCTACCGACTCGCAGGATTATGATTAAAGCTATCAAACTGTGCCTCTCGTCCGCCGCCATAGTATTTCTTATCGCTACAGTTTCGTTTGCTGATTTGCAGATACCGCAACCGCAGGGCTTGCTGAACGACTTCGCTGGCAAACTCAGCCCCGGCAGCAAAGAACAGATTGAAACTCTGCTCAGGAACTTTCGCGACCGCACGGGCATCGAGGTGACCGTCGTGACGGTTGCTTTCGATGACTTGCAGGGTAATCCGATCGAGGACTACGCGCTTCAACTCGGTCGGCAGTGGGGCGTCGGACGCGAGTCAGAGAAACGCGCGTTGGTCCTGCTCGTCGCGATCAAACAGCCCGACAGTCAAGGCATCTATCACGGAGGCACGAGGCTTGAAGTGAGCCGCCATCTCGAGGGCGACGTACCCGATGCTCTCGCCGGCGAGCTAATTCGGAAAATGCGGGACGACTTCACCGCAGGGCGTTTCGACCAGGCCGTCGTGACTGGCACTCAAACAATCCTGGCGACTCTTGCGCAAAAACTTGGTGTCTCGATGGATGGAATCGATTCGAGTCAGGCCGCGCGGCAGCCGGTTCGTCAGCCGATGCGCGCACCGTCACGCCGCGGTGGCGGAATCCCCCTGTTCGCGATCATCATTGTTGTCTTCGTCGTTCTGGCAATAATCCGCTCGATTGGCGGCGGGCGAGGAGGCGGTGGACGGCGCGGTGGAATCGGCTCGGACTGGTTGCTGTGGGCAATCCTCTTTGGAAGCGGAAGAGGCGGAGGCTGGGGCGGCGGAGGTTGGGGCGGCTCCAGTGGTAACGGAGGTTCGAGCTGGGGCGGCGGAGGCGACAGCGGGGGAGGTGGCTTCGGTGGATTCGGCGGCGGCGGCGACTTCGGAGGCGGCGGCGCAAGCGATAGCTGGTGAGAGTGATGCGAAAACGTGATGCGTGAAAGTACCGTAGACTGTCCAGTCTGCGATACTTTCACGCGTCGCGCTCACAACTGGAGGAAAATGTGGCTGATGAACTAATCGAACTCGTGCAGAGGTTGGGCGACGCGCACAGCGTTAATCTCAAATCGATCGTTTTGTATGGTTCGGCGGCGGCCGGTGAAAAGATCGATGAAGATAGACCAAAGAAGGTTCTCGTTGTGCTTGATCGAATTACTCCAAACGATTTGAAGGCCGCGCATTCGGTTGCTGAGTGGTGGCGAGGCGAAGGCAATCCTGTTCCCGTCTACTTCACAAGCGAAGAGGTAGCCGACTCTTCGGACGTTTTCCCAATCGAGTTCATCGATATGAGTCAGACTCGCCGAGTGCTCCACGGCAAAGATCCGTTTGAGGGCCTGGACATTTCCACTCAGAATCTGCGTCACCAGCTCGAATACGAATTGCGCGCCAAATTGCTTCGCCTGAGAAGGCTCTACATTCCCGCATCGAGAAATGCGAACGAACTCGCTCGGCTGATGGCCGGATCACTGGACAATTTCGCGGTGCTCTTTCGCCACGTGATAACAATGCGCGCCAGCAAAGCTCCATTAGGTAAGCGCGAGTCGGTAATGACACTCGCAGACGAACTGGCGCTTGATAAGAAGGTGTTCGAGCGCATTTTCGAATACGCCAGCGATCAACAGGTATGGCTGGAGTGGGAGACCAACGAGATCTTTGGACGATATCTTGAACAAATTGAGCGCGTAATTGAAGCGGTAGATCACTGACAGGCACGATCTCAGGTTCAGACTACATCAACAGAACTCAAACCTCCACATTTCGCCGACAACCTACTGAAAGCGCCGGCCACTCCCGCAAGCGACGCAGCATTCTAACGACAGAAGCAAATTTGTTGCTGTGGCTCCGTACAAGAGGGCTCTGTTAAGTGCTATGAGCGCAGCCGGGATGAACGGCTCTTTCCGGAATGCACGTTGCCTTCGCAACGCCGGCAATCAACACAAGGAGTCAATCCATGAGGGCTGTTGAGTCTCTTGTTGATCCGGAGTCGACGAGTCCGTAATTCGGTCGATCAGAGTCCAAGAACGAGAGGCGACGACACGCTTGACCAAGTAAGGGCGCCAATAGCTGTGGCAACCGCAAGGCCTGTCTTTGCTGCTTCACCGCGGACCGTTGCCTATTTGCGCGACCCGTGATTAGTTCTTTCCCGGTCCGAGCGTGGCTTCCTCGAATTCTTCTTCGATGGATTCTTCAGGCGCGACCGCTATCATTCCGTGGCGAACCAGATATATGCCTGCAAAGATCACGGTCGCGCCTGCAACTTGTCCTATAGTCGGCGCCTCACCGAGCAGAACCCATGCGACAACTATGGCCACGATCGGCGTAATGTTTGAATAGATTGCCGTCCGAGTCGAGCCGATTCTTCTTACGCCATGGTTCCAGATGATGTAAGCGAGCGCGATGGCGAACAACCCGCTATAGATGAGGCCTGCCCACGCCATCGGACGAACCCGTGACCAATCCTGCCTTAGCAGCGAAGGCGCGCACACCAGTAGCAACAAGGGGGTGCCGCTCGTCATCATTACGATCGTCGTCTTCATCGATCCATACTTATGAATCAAATTCTTTGAGCCCACGGTGTATAGGGACCAGCAAATGGTTGTGGCCAGCAGGAGGCTGTCGCCGAGAATTGTCTCACGAAGTGAGAACTCTCCACGGCCGCTGGTGATGATCATCACGATTCCCGCGAAGGCCAGGAGCAGTCCCCACACTCCGCGCGCCGTGAAGTACTCGTGCTTCCGAATACGGCCAAGGACAGCGGTGAACAGCGGCGTTGTCGCGAGAATCAGCGCCGCGTTGCCGGCTCGTGTGTGCGCCATCCCGGTTATGAAAAGCGTTTGATAGACGGTGTTCCCGAGAAGCCCCAGAGCGAACAGGCGACGGCCGTCGCCCGGCTCCAGCTTGAAAATGTCGCGGGACATCAAAGCAACTACCAGCATCGCCAAAGACGCTATCGTGAACCTGAGTGCGTTGAAGCTCAGCGGCAGTAAGTCTTCGAGTGAGTACTTAATGGCGGTGAAGTTGGATCCCCAGATCACGGTCATCAGCAACAACAGCAAGTCCGTCGAGCCAAAGTTTGACTGCGTAGCAGCCTGGGAGCGGCCTGGTTTTTTGCAATCTACCATCTGTAAAATTCGGCCTAAACATGCAGGGGCGGCACTCCGTGGCCGCCCCTGAATGAAGGCACAAAATACACCCAACTAGGGCCGCTCCTATATTTCTGACGGTGGCGTGAAATCGGCTCCCAAAGCCTGTTCCAGGTTATGGGCCGTTCGAAGCACAGTAGTTTCGTCGAAGTGCTTACCGATTAGCTGAAGTCCTATCGGAAGCCCGCTCGACGACAACCCACACGGCATGCTCACCGCGGGCACTCCCGCAAGGTTGGCCGTAATTGTGTAAATATCCGACAGGTACATCTCGAGCGGATCCTCGGTCTTCTCACCAAGCTTGAACGCGGGAGTCGGCGCCGTCGGCGTCACGATCACATGACACTGATCAAAGGCTTCTCGGAAATCTTGCGTGATCAGAGCGCGGGCCGTCTGCGCCTTGCCGTAGTACTGATCGTAATAGCCTGCCGACAGCGCGTACGTGCCAAGCATTATTCGACGCTTAACCTCGGCGCCGAAACCCTGATCGCGAGTGCGGCTGTACATCTCTTTCAGACTCGAAGCCTCCTCCGCGCGAAACCCATATCGAACACCATCGTAGCGCGCGAGATTAGAGCTGGCTTCAGCCGTGGCGATCAAATAGTAAACCGGGACCGCGTACTCCGTGTGCGGAAGACTTATGTCGATGATCTCAGCTCCCATCTGCTCGAGCTTCTTGATCGCTGCTTCCACGCTGTCTTTCACCTCCGCGTCGAGTCCCGCGCCGTAGTACTCGCGCGGGACTCCTACTCGCAAGCCATTGACATCACCGCCGATAGCGGATACGTAGTCGTCAACTTCGACATCGCTCGAAGTCGAGTCGTTGGCATCGTGGCCCGCGATGACGCTCAAAATTCGAGCCGTGTCCTCTACTGAATTGGCGAGGGGACCAATCTGATCGAGCGATGATCCGAACGCGATCAACCCGTAACGCGAGACTCGCCCATAAGTCGGCTTGAGCCCTACCACACCCGACAAACTCGCCGGTTGGCGAATCGAACCCCCGGTGTCCGAGCCAAGCGCTCCCATCGCCATACCTGCTGCGACCGCGACCGCCGACCCCCCCGAGGATCCGCCAGGCACGCGCGTTGTGTCCCACGGGTTTTTGACCGGGCCGTAAGCCGAGTTCTCGGTCGATGAACCCATCGCGAACTCATCGAGATTGGTCTTTCCAACGATGATGGCGCCCGCTGCTTCCAATCTTTCTACTGCCGTTGCTGTGTAAGGAGGCTGATAGTTAAACAGTATGCGAGAGCCCGCGGTTGTGCGCACCCCGCGCATCACCATGTTGTCTTTTATGGCTATCGGCGTTCCCGCGAGCGGCGGAAGGCCCTCGCCCTTTTCGGCGGCGCGGTCTATCTCATCGGCGCGAGCTGTAGCCGCCTCTGCTCTAACGGTGATGAACGCATTCAGCTCTGAGAGGCTTTCGATGCGGTCGAGCGCTGCTCGACAAACGTCGGCGGCAGTGAGCTCGCGTGCCGCAATGCGGCTACGAAGAGAGCTGATGGTTAGTCGTTTGAGTTCCAAGATTCTCTCGCTTGTTGCAATTCAGCGTACCGACTTCACTCTGGTCGGCTGGCATCGCGAGCCGGCTGAGCGTACTCTTGAGCGCTTGCTCTTGAACGCTTGCTCATCCACCAATCACCCTGGGCACTCTGAAGTATCCAGCCTCTGGATCGGGCGCGTTCTCAACCGCAACCTCTTGTCCGAGGCCGGGGCGTACGTGATCATCGCGCTTCGCATACTCCGCATCACTGCCGGCCGGAAGACAATGTAACATCGGCTGCACATCTGTCGTGTCGAGCTCGTTCAACTTCCCCACGTGCCGGATGATCGAACCTAGCTGCTCGGTGAACAGATCGGTCTCCTCCGTGGTTAGCTCCAGCCGCGCAAGCTCCGCGATTTTGTCCACGTCAGCCCGGGTGATAGCCATACTGTCTCCTTTTTGCGCGCGTGTTGAGGCACACGATTATAGGAAGCGAGTGCCGTGCTATCAAGGCGGGTGAATTCCCCCAACCGGAACTTCAAAGTAAAGCCGCCCCTTGACCGGATGTCCGTGTCAGCGCGAGCGACGCCGCACTCTTTCGTCACTCCGATTCGCCTTACCTTCTTTCAAAAGCTATAATCGCACCTTTGAATTTATGGACGCTCGTAAACATTTCCGGAGGTTAAAAGATGGCAGCTCTGGTTGGAATCATCATGGGGTCTAAATCTGATTGGGAGACGATGTCGAACGCGGCTCAGACTCTTGAGAGTCTGGGCGTTCCGTTCGAAGTGCGAGTGCTGTCTGCCCATCGCACTCCGGATCAGCTGTTCGAATATGTCGAGTCCGCCGAAGAGCGCGGGCTTGAAGTAATCATCGCGGCCGCCGGCGGAGCGGCGCATCTGGCGGGGGTCGCTGCTGCAAAGACGCTTCTGCCGGTGCTCGGCGTGCCGATGGAATCAAAAGCACTGAAGGGATTAGATTCGCTGCTATCGATGGTTCAGATGCCGGCCGGAATACCGGTAGCGACTCTCGCGATCGGAAAACCCGGAGCCGTGAATGCCGCGCTGTTTGCGGCTGCGATACTGGGCAACAAGAATGCTCAGTTTCGCGAGGCAATTCGTACCTACCGTAAGGCGCAGGAGGACGCGATACTGGCACACCCTGACCCACGTGAATGAATGAGGTTTGCGGCTGCTCGCCGGGGCTCCGAATGAATGGTTCTTACTTGGCGGGCTCTGCTATATCCGAGCGCAAAAACTGATCCAGCAGCTCCGCGTATTTCGCGCTTCGTTCCGCGATCTCCTCTTCGGTTTCTTTCATTTCGCGGCGTGACTGATAAAGCTCGTCGGCGATTTGAATGGCGGCAAGGATCGCAACCCGCAGGGAATCAACCGTCATCGTTGCGCGAGCGATCTCATTCATTCGCTTATTGACGTGCCCGGCCAGCTCCTGGATGTAGTCGGATTCATGACTGCTTCGAAGAGTATAGGTCTGATTGTAGATGACCACCTTATGTGATTGGCTCGGATTGTTGTTGTCCATAGTCAATTGCGCCGGTAAGCTTCGGCAATCAGATATAGCGTGGTTTGTTCCTCCGCTTACACCTTTTCCACTTCTAGCACCGCGATCGCGTCGAGCATTCCTTCGACCTTCAGCTTGATTGCGTCGCGCTCGGTAAGCAGGCGTTCAACCTGTAATTCAAGACGCTCTTTATCATCGCTGGTCCGGCTAAGCTCGCGCCGGAGACTGAGCACTTCACGTTCGAGCGCTTCGCGTTCCTGCCGCTCGCGCTTGAACTGCTCGATCGTGCGGTAGATCTTGTCTTCAAGGTGCGAGAACTTTTCCAGACCGTAGATTGCGCTCACCTGCCCTCCGTGCGGGTTCGTGGTTCCGTGTTCGTGATCGAAGTTTTGCGCGTGAACCCAACAACGAACCCTGAACCCTGAACTCTGAACTTATCTCAATTGCGCGCCAAAGCGACTCTCGAGTAGCGCTCTAACTTGTTCGTGCATTCCGGCCACTTCTTCATCCTTGAGCGTGCGACCTTCGGCTCGATAGATGACTCTGAACGCGAGTGAATGATATCCTTCCAGCATCTCTTTGCCCTTGTACATATCAAAGATTCGCACCGACTCTATTTCGGATAGCGCGAGATCACGCACCGCCGATTCGATATCGGCCCACATCACGGTGTCGGGCACCAAAGCCGATACGTCGCGGGATGCGGCCGGAAACCTGGGAAGCGCTCTGTACCGTACCTGGTTCGGAGGTAGCGCGAGTAACTTCTCAAACTCGACCTCGCCGACGAAAACCGGCTGACGGAACTTGTAAAGAGAGGCAACCCGAGGATGAAGACTGCCCAACCGCGCTATCTCTCCTCCGTCACGGGCAAGCACCGCCGACTGTCCAGGATGCAGGTATTCTACACGCGCTCGATTAATTGTAAAGCCTGAGATGTTCAGCGTTGACAACGCTGCTTCAACGACGCCTTTCAAGTCGTAGAAGTCGATCTGTTTTGAGCCTCGCCAGTCATCCGGGAATACCGAACCGGTCATCGCGATGCCAAGAAGCTCACGTTCAATGGGCCGTTGGTCAGAAGCCGAAGCTTCGAATACACGTCCGATCTCGAACAGCTTCACATCTCGAGTTCCCTGGTTGAAATTGTGTTGAACCGCTTCGAGTAACCCGGTTACCAGTGACGATCGCATTTCGGACTGATTCACGTCGATAGGATTTAGGAGCGTCGCCGCCGGCTTATCGCTCCGGCGGAACAGCCGATCGCGCTCGCCATTGACGAAGCTGAACGAATAGGCTTCATCGAAGCCAAGCGAGGTCAGACTGCGCCTCAGGTTGCGCCGCTGCTTATCGCCCCTCGGATGCTTCCCTGCGCCGCCCCACATCGGCAGCGTTACTTCTACAAGATCGTAGCCGATATGGCGTGCAACCTCTTCGACAAGGTCCTCCTCGCGCGAGATGTCCATTCGAAATGACGGAGCAATCGTACGCAACTGTTTCTTTGCAGCATCGAGATCGACTTCGAACTCAAGCGCGCGCAAAATATCCGCCGCCTGATCAATCGAGACCTTCAGACCCGTAAGCCGTTCAATCCGCGACTCCCGCAGTGACACTGAATCGCGCGTTATCGGCGTTGGATAAACATCGAGCGCTCCCTTTAGCACTCTCCCGCCTGCCATCTCCGCGATCATCTGGGCAACACGATCGACCGCTCGGACCTGACCCTCGAAGTCGGCGCCTCGCCCGAACCTGTACGACGCTTCGGTGTCCATGCCAAGCGCTTTTGCAGTGTGTCGCACCGAAGCAGGGTTGAAGTACGCGCTCTCAATTAGAACGTCCGTCGTTGACTCGCTGATCTCGGTGTCCGCTCCTCCCATCACTCCAGCGATTGCAACCGGCCGATCCGAATCGGCTATGACTAACATCTCGGGCGCAAGCTCGCGCTCGAATCCATCAAGCGTCGTGATTTGCTCTCCGGCGCGAGGCCGCCTGACTATGATTTTATGGCCGTTCAAGAGGTTCAGATCGAACGCGTGAGTGGGTTGATTCATCTCGAACATCACGTAGTTGGTGATGTCCGCAATGTTATTAACCGAACGTTGGCCTATAGACTCGAGCCGATCCGCGAGCCACTTTGGCGATGGGCCAACCTTGACGCCGCGAACAACTCGCGCTGCGTACCGAGGACACAGATCGGGATCGAGTATCTCGACTGAAGCTGCCGCTTCTGCAAGACCGTCGCTTTCTGTCAGAGTAGCCCCACGCGCCGTAAGGGAGGTCCCGCATATGAGCGCCGCTTCGCGAGCGATGCCGAGATGCGAAAGCCCGTCCGGACGATTCGAAGTCAAATCGAAATCGAAAATATGATCGTCGCGAATTCGCTCGACGCCCTCCACAGCAAGTCCGGCCATTGTCAGCCGCTCGGCGAGTTCTTTTGGATTCAGCGTGAGCGTGACAAGCTCGCTCAGCCAGTTGTAACTGATTTTCATCGACTTTCACCGGCTCCAAAGAAAGCACGGATTCTAGCAGCCGCTTAGACTCGAAGGCAAAGAGTGCCCAATCGCCGTAATACGGAATGTGATTAGGAGTGGGACGCCGTCACATGCACATCCCCTGAGGAAGTCCTCGATTCGTGATTGGCCTTCCGTCTAGAGTCGGGAAGGGACTTCCCGACTCTAGCCCAGGTATAAATCGCTGGGGAACCGGTCAAGTCGATCGTACAAGTCCCGGAGGGACGGTCGAAAACTGATCGTCGAATTGGCTAGTTCCCGTCCCCAGCAGTGAAGTGCTGGGCTATTGCCAGCAAGCATCTCATCGGCCAGCCCCGCGAAGAAGATCAAGGCTCCCGCGGCCAAGACAAGTCCAGCAAGCAACGTCAGGCCGAGCCAACGGCTCAGCCCTGTCAGGTTGGCAGCAACCTTTATCCTGATCGCCTGTTCACGCGCGGAGCGTATATAGATCACGCCTCATAAGCGCGCCCAGCCCGCGCTCACCCGCCGGAACCGGTCAGTGACCGACGCCGTAAACGTTGCATGCGCCAGCCGCCACTCCATTCGGTCGATGGTCAGTTCGGAGCCTGAAAGGCGAATAACGTTGAACGAGTTGCCCTCGCCCCTTGCGCGCGTTGAGGTTGCGGTTCCGGCTTGAACGACGAGCGCCGCGCGTCCCGCAAATTTGTAACGCTTCGCGGTGTGACCGGTGTGGCTTATGTGTAGGTGACCCGCGAGAAACAGATCGGCTCCACAAGCGGAGAGTTCCCTTATTGCCATTCGAGCGCGCCCGACGAGATCTTCATCGTCATGCCCTTCCGGCAGATCGAACGGATGATGAGTGACAAGAATTTTGATCACGCTGGGAGCAAACGAACAAAACTTCTCCCGGAGCCATGCGACCTGAGTCTTGTTTATGCGGCCGCCTTTGATTGTCAGCGATCGCGCGGTGTTTATTCCAAGTATCGCGATCTCGTCATCGGCGTAGAACGGCCGCAGCTCCCCCGTAATGTAGCGTCGATACTTCTCCAACGGATGTGCGAACCGCATGAATACATTGTGCAAAGGAATATCGTGATTCCCGGGAACAACGATTTGAGGTTTAGGGAGCGAGTCCAGAAACTCGCGAGCCTCTTTGAATTGATGCGATCGCGCGCGCTGCGTAAGGTCCCCGGAAACAGCGACGACATCCGGTTTTAGTTCGTTGATCGTGCGAATGAGTGGGGCGATGATCGCTTCGTTGACAGCGCCGAAGTGAATGTCAGATAGGTGAACGACGGTTCTCATCCCAGCTCCTTAATATCTCCAACGAAGTCACGCGCGGGAACGATCACATTAAGCGCTCCGGGCCGCAGACGATAGCGAAGCGGCGACTGCATCATCAGAACCTCGCCGTCGGTCGCAACGCGAATACGGGCGCGCCGAGTCTCAATCGATACTTCGGTCGTGCGCATCGCGACGAATTCCTCAGCATTCCGGACCCGCGCCATAAGCGCTCGCAAAGCAAGCCACACGAGACCGAGTCGTCGCGTGCGATGAGAAAAGTAGAGGCTCAACTCTCCTCCATCGAGTCGGGCTCGCCTGCCAATATTGAAGTTCTCCATTTCATATTCATTGTTGCCGATGAACACAAAAGGAGTCCGACTTACGATTTCCCTTCCGTCGACGCTCAAGCGGACGTCAAGAAAGGGGTACAATCGCATCACGCTGAGTGCAGCCCGGAGGAATGCCGGCCACTTGCCGTGTCCCAGCCGCTGCTTTTGTTCGCGCTCATGGACCAGGCTTGGGTAGAGACCTAGACTCGAGTTGTTGAGGAAGATGTGCCCGTTGACTTCCCCGACATCAATCGGAACCGCATGGTTCGCGATGATATTATTCGCGGCGCCTTGCAGATCGAGCGGGATCCCCAAGTCCCTTGCGAAGTGATTGAGCGTCCCGAGCGGCAACACCCCCAGTGTCTTGCCGGTGTCAACCAGAGTTGACGCAACCGCATTGATTGTCCCGTCGCCTCCCCCGGCGACGATCGTAGCGGCGTCGCTGTTGGCGGCGCGTCGGGCGAGTTCAACCAGTTGTTTCCCGCTTCTGGCTAACGAGATTCGGGCGTCGATGCCGCCCTGCCTAAAAAGATTCGCGAGCTGATCACCAATCTCAACTTTTCCGATGGTGCCAGACGAGGCATTAATGATGATTTCGAGCGGCGTCGGTGCTTCCCCTCGATGTAACTTTTCGTCCCTATTAAACAAATTCGTATTCGCGCCTTTGTGGATCTTTGCAAAGACGCAACGCAATGCTTCACTTGATCCGATAACCCTCTTCCTCATTATTAAAAATCCAACCGACTACCTCACCGATTCTGATCTCTTCACTTCTATAAGCCTCCATCGTAATCGCGGCTGAGCCCTGACGATGAATCGTCTGCGCCGAACGCAGCATTCGTCCGAAGCGCTCCTGCCAACGAAGCATGTTGGCCGGCCTCAGATCGAGCCAGCCACGTTCCGCCCATTCGTTGACGGCGTGTTCATTCACAGACAACCGCGTCCGGCCGGCGTACTCGGGAACATTGATTCTAGGTCCGCGAATCAAGCGATCGCCGCCCGGCGGCAGTATTGGAATGCCAATCGAGATGATCGTGTTGCGAAGATCGTGGTTGCGCTGCAAGTACCGCCAGAGCGCGTCGGATATCGCTTCTGGAGCTTCTTCCACCACCGCTTGAAGCGTCCGATACTTGGTCTTCAGCAGATGAGCTTCGTACAGAAGCCTTGTTAGTTTGGGCGGTCCTAATTCGCCGGTCGCAATGGAGTGCGAATTCGTCTCGTGTTCGAGCCGGCGCATCGCTTCGATAGCCGAGCCTCGAAGATAGCCCGCTCGATAACTCGGGACCATGATTGCTGAATCGATGGCCGCGATCACATCCACGCCTGTGTTGCTTCCCTTGATTTCGAGGACGACATTGCTCGCGATCTCTTCGGGCGTGACAAATTCCATTTGATTGATCGAAGTCACTGCCTCAAACTCGCCTCGCGCGAAGAAGCCGTTCTCACCTGTATCGACGCCAACCATCTCGAGTTCGCCGAGCTTCCGGAAATCCTCCGGTGGCAGCGCAAGCTCAAGCTCACCATCGAGCCTCTGGGTAAGCGGGGCGTACATCAAGATTGGCGTGTTATCGCGGTGGTGCTTAAGCGACTGAAAGGTTACTTTCTTGTAGCCAATCATCGCGCCGGGTTTGATCTCCTTGACGATCGGACCGCCCGGAGTTCGGGCCATCAAAAACATCAACCCGGTGTGCGCGAATCCAATCGCGGTCTTGGACATGAGCTTCGCCGACGGCTTGTCTTCCCCGTGCGTGTACGGAATGTTCAAACCCATGCCGCCCGTGCCCGTAGTTCCCACCTTTAGATAAACTCGCGTGCCAGCCTCGATCATCGCCCGGTAGATCAATTGGGTGTGGCGGATCAACTGCGGAATCGATTGCGACAGCAGCAGGGTTTCGAACGTTCGTTCGATGCCCTTGCGATTGTCGGCGATCTGCTTGAAGTCGCGGTCGGTGATGCGCTCGTCCATGAAGTCGAGCGCTTTTCGGACTTCAATCGAGTTTGTGTAGACGTCCTGATAGCTGATACCCGACGCGGTATTTACGCAATCGATCAAGACATCGGCTCCGTGTTCGCGAATAGCGCCAGCCAGCATCGATCTCTCGTAGGCGTCGCCGAGCGCTCCAAACAAATCATCATACAACGCGCGCCGGCGCGGGGCGCTCGCCAGGAGTTCGTCTCGGTCCGCGCGAGCGAATTCGGATCGCACAAATATGTTGCCCCAAAGCTCGACGAATTGAATGGCCGGGAATTCTTTGCGCAGCTCTCGCGACAGCTCGCGGACTTCCTTCTGAAACAATGAGGCAATGACGATCTTCTGAGGTTTGAGGCTGCGCGCGACCTGGTAGGCGATCTGTGTTCCAACCAGTCCCGCGCCGCCGAGGATGAAGATGCTCTTATCTAAGCTAGGCATTGGTTTGGTTCAGGGTTCAGAGGTCAGAGTTCAGGGTTCCGTGTTCGAAGCTCGGAGGTTGTTGAGGAACGAACCTGACAGAAACACGAACGCTGAACTCTGAACCCGGAACTCTGAACTATTCTAAGCAAACTGTTCGAGGAACCGGATGTCGTTTTCGAACAGCAACCGAATGTCATCGATGTCATACATCAGACCCGCCATTCGATCAATGCCCAGCCCAAAAGCGAACCCGGAGAATTCTTCCGGATCGATCCCAACAGTTTGGAGCACGTTTGGATGAACCATTCCGCTTCCACCAAGCTCGATCCAACCCGAGCCCTTGCAAATCCTGCAGCCCGTTCCGCCGCAAACATAGCAACTGAAATCGACTTCCGCAGACGGCTCGGTGAAAGGAAAATAGGATGGGCGGAAACGAGTTCGAACGCTCGCGCCGAACATCATCTGAACAAACGCTTGCAGTGTGCCTTTCAGATCGGCAAGCGTGATATGTCGATCGACGTTGAGCCCTTCGACCTGAAAGAACATCGGGTTGTGTGTCGGGTCCGGCGTGTCTCGGCGAAAGACTCGCCCGGGCGCGATGACCCTCAGCGGCGGCTTCTGGCGCTGCATAGTGTGAATCTGAACGGTCGACGTCTGGCTCCTCAGCGCGAGATTCTCGGAAACATAGAACGTGTCTGCCGACTCTCGCGCGGGATGGCCCGGTGGAATGTTGAGCGCGTCGAAGTTGTAAAAGCCTGTTTCGATCTCCGGTCCGTCTTCCACCGAATAGCCCATCGACACAAACACATCTTCGATTCGCTGTCGAACCAGCGTGATGGGGTGAAGGTGGCCCTGTCGCGGCCGCGAACCGGGCAGGCTGACATCGATCTTCTCGCGCTCTAAGGCGAGGGTTTCGGCATGCGCCGCGAACTGATCGATCAACCGAGCAATTTCCGCCTCGACCTCGGCGCTGACTTCGTTGACCTGCTGCCCGAATCCGGCGCGCTCCTCGGGCGAAAGAGACCCGATGCGCTTCTTTTCGGCGGCGATCAGTCCTGACTTCCTGCCGACGTACTTGTCACGCAAGACGTTGAGCGCTTCGACGGTTGAAACGTCTCGCGCATCTTCAGTGAATTGTTCGCGAAGTGCCTTAAGCCTGTCGTCCATACGTGCTTAGCGGGCGAAGCAAGCAGCAATGCATTGCCTCGCCCGCTTCCAGATTGACAATCGATCTAAGCTGCGGTGGCGCGGTGAGATTCAATGGCTTGCTTCACCTTGCCTGAAATCTCAGTGAATGCCGCCGGTTCGTGGACTGCAAGGTCGGCAAGCACCTTGCGATCGAGTCCTATCTCAGCGAGCTTGAGCCCGTGCATAAACTGGCTGTAGCTCAACCCGTTTGCGCGCGCGGCGGCGCCGATACGAACAATCCACAGCGAACGGAAGTCCCGCTTCTTGAGTTTGCGTCCGGTGAACGCGAAATTCAGCGAGCGCTCGACCTGCTCCTTTGCGTGACGATAGAGCTTGCTCTTTGTGCCGCGATAACCGCGAGCGAGCTTCAAGATACCTTTTCGTTTGTGCAGTCTTTTGTTTCCGCGTTTTGCGCGAGGCATAAGTTCCTCCTATTAATCCGTAGTCCGTAGTTTGCTGTCCGTACCCCCTTAGTCCCGTTACTACTGACAACGGACTACGGACGACGGACAATCCTCTCACGGTCGGCCGTATGGAAGCATCCGCTTAGTCGGTTTTTCATCAGCATCGGCCACCAACGAATCGATGTCGAGCTGACGCTTCCTCTTGGTCGTCTTACTGGTCAAGATGTGTCGCGCGTGGGAGTGCCCGCGCTTGACTTTGCCGGTCGCCGTCAGACGAAACCGTTTGGCGGCTCCCTTGTGCGTTTTGAGTTTTGGCATTATTCCTCCTGTAAAAATCCACTGCAGGGTTGAACAACCTGTAGCTCACTTATGAGATTCCTTCTTCTTGGGCGCGAGCATAATAAACATATTCATTCCTTCAAGCTTCGGCCTGACCTCGACCGTGCCCGCCTCGGCAAGATCGAGCTCCAGCTTTTGTAGCAGCGCAAAGCCCAGCTCTTTGTGAGTAATCTCGCGGCCGCGAAAGTGGACAGTCGCTTTTACTTTGTCCCCCTCGTGAAGCAGCCGGGCGGCGTTGTTCTTCTTAAACTCGTAATCATGCTCGTCGGTGCCCGGCCGGAACTTTATTTCCTTGACGGTAATAAAAGTCTGTTTGGCCTTGGCCTCTTTTTGTTTTTTCTTCTGTTCGTACTGGTACTTGCCGAAGTTGATTATTCGGCAGACAGGCGGCTGGGCTTGCGGCGCGATCTCGACCAGGTCCAGGCCCTTCCCGCGCGCGATCTCGATCGCTTGTTGCGGCGTCATTATGCCGAGCTGATTGCCGTCGTCATCGATGACGCGTACTTCACGAACTCGAATCCGCTCGTTTACTCGAACCGAGGGCACGCGGTCTCGTCTGTCTCTGAATCCTCGTCGTTGATAGCTACTGATACTGTATCCTCCTAAACCATTACTGCCGGTTTAAACTTTAATTCCGAACGTGAGTTGGCGCCACGGTGATGAGCCTCGGCGCGCGGCAGACCCGCCAAAACCGGTGGCCGCACTACGCGCGAGTCAACGCTCATTATCTAAACATCGCTTGCCGTTCTACCATCTGGTCGGATCTTACATCAGCGCCTGAGACTAGCTCTTCATAGTGGAGAGCGGTTTCCAATCGCGCTCAGGACTTCCGGAGCTGATGTAAAATAACGATCTCAGTCTCTATTCAGAGAACTGAAAGCTCGAGATGACAAAGTTGGGTGAATTTCTCGCTTCACTGCCCTGCCAAGTCAAATCTCAAGTCGAGATAGTATCAAAGCCGGTCTGGGCTGGGCAAGCGGCTTGCAGCACCCGTGCTTTCTGGTACAATGCGACCCGCCGCACAAACTAGGGGTCTCCACAAGAGCGACAGTCACGTTCAGTGGTCCATCTTGCTGAGGCTTTGTATCTGAGCGTCAGAAGCAGCACGGCGAACGTCTGGAGCGTCTTTGACCGAACTCGACCAGGTGTATCTTGAGCAGGTTCATCCGACAATCTCAGAATGAAACGGATAACAGCAGTCTTTGCAAAGGCTGCTGGCATCGCGCCTGCTCGGGAGAGAGCAAGTCCAGGACGTCAATTGGGCGTCGAAACCATCGATGCCTTCCTCAGCAAGCGAGACGTTAGGTAAAGGAGATTGAAAGATGCAACGCCAAAACTTCGTCTGCTTGATCCGTGTTTCGCGTGTGCTATCGCTCAGCTTGCTCGCGGTTATGTTCGGTGGGCTGCTTAAGCCAGAGGCGGCGGTCCAACCCGTTTCGTTTGGTCCGAAGACCGACTTTGGCACGAGTACCACTCCAGTCTCAGTTGCGGTGGGGGATTTCAATGGAGACGGCACGCTCGATCTGGTGACGGCGAACGGAAATGACGCCACCGTCTCGATTCTCCTGGGCACGGGCACGGGCAGCTTTGGGGCGAAGACCGACTTCGGAACTGGCACCGGTCCAGACTCAGTCGCGGTGGGCGATTTCAATGGCGATGGCAAGCTCGATCTAGTGGTGGCGAACGTTAATGTCGCCACCATCTCGATTCTGCTGGGCACGGGCACGGGCAGCTTTGGGGCGAAGACCGATTTCGCCACGGGCAGCCAGCCAGAATCAGTCGCGGTGGGCGATTTCAATGGAGATGGCAGACTCGATCTCGCGGTGGCGAACCAGAGTAGCGACACCGTCTCGATTCTGCTGGGCACGGGCACTGGCAGCTTTGAGGCGAAGACCGACTTCGGCACGGGCAGCTTTCCATACTCAGTCGCGGTGGGCGATTTCAATGGCGATGGCAAGCTCGATCTGGCGACGGCGAACGTTGGTGACGGCACCGTGTCGATTCTGCTGGGCACCGGCACGGGCGGCTTTGGGGCGAAGGCCGACTTCGGTACGGGCATTCTTCCAATCTCAGTCGCGGTGGGCGATTTCAATGGCGATGGCAAGCTCGATCTGGCGGTGGCGAACGAACATGACGCCACCGTCTCGATTCTGCGGGGCACGGGCACGGGCAGCTTTGAGGCGAAGACCGACTTCGGCACGGGCAACGTTCCATTCTCAGTCGCGGTAGGGGATTTCAATGGCGATGGCAAGCTCGATCTGGCAGTGGCGAACCGTGACGGCGCCACGGCCTCGATTCTACTAGGCATGGGCACGGGCAGCTTTGGAACGAAGACCGACTTCGGCACGGGCAACGTTCCATTCTCAGTCGCGGTGGGCGATTTCAATGTCGATGGCAGGCTTGATCTGGCGGTGGCGAACGAAGGTGACAGCACCGTCTCGATTCTGCTGAACACCACACCAATTGTTTCCTCCGGAGTGTTTTGTCCCAAGACCGACTTCGGCACGGGCAACGCTCCGGCTTCAGTTGCGGTGGGGGATTTCAATGGCGATGGCAAGCTCGATCTGGTGGCGGCGAATGCTAATAGCGACACCGTCTCGATTCTGCCGGGCACGGGCACGGGCGGCTTTGGGGCGAAAACCGACTTCGGCACGGGCCGCTCCCCACACGCAGTGGCAGTGGGCGATTTCAATGGCGATGGCAAGCTCGATCTGGCCGTGGCGAACTACTTAGGCGCCACCGTCTCGATTCTGTTGGGCACGGGCACTGGTAGTTTTGGGCCGAAGACCGACTTCGGCACGGGCTTCGGTCCGTTCTCAATCGCGGTGGCCGATTTCAATGGCGACGGCAAACTCGATCTGGCGGTGGCGAACCTTGGAAGCGGCACTGTGTCGATTCTGCTGGGCACGGGCACGGGCAGCTTTGGCGCAACGACCGACTTCGGCACGGGCAGCTTTCTACGCTCAGTCGCGGTGGGCGATTTCAATGGCGATGGCAAGCTCGATCTGGCGGTAGCGAACCAAGGAGGCTCCACCGTCTCGATTCTGCTGGGCACCGGCACGGGCAGCTTTGGTACGCAGACCGACTTTACCGCGGGCTTCAATCCAACCTCAGTCGCCGCGGGCGATTTCAATGGCGATGGAAAGCTCGATCTGGCGGTGACGAATTCTGGTGACAACACCGTCTCGATACTGCTGGGAACGGGCACCGGCAGCTTTGGGGCTAAGACCGACTTTGGCACTGGCGCCGGTCCATTCTTAGTCGCTTTGGGGGATTTCAATGGCGATGGCAAGCTCGATCTGGCGGTGGCGAACGAAGGAAACAACACCGTCTCGATTCTGCTGGCCACAGGCGCGGGCAGCTTTGGGGCGAAGACCGACTTTGGCACGGGCGTGTCCCCATTCTCAGTCGCGGTGGGCGATTTCAATGACGATGGCAAACTCGATCTGGCGGTAGCGAACACTAGTAATAGCAATTCCGTCTCGATTCTGCTGAACAACACCCCGCCGCGCATCACCGACGCTCCAGTTACCCGCACCGCCGGCAATCCCTCGGCGAACTCCCAGATCGCTACGGTCGATGATGCTCAGGACCCAACCAACACGCTCAATGTAACCATCAACGGCAGCACGAGTGCGACCGTCAACGGCGTGACAGTCACGCTCAACCCAACCGCTCCCAACGCGAGCGGCCAGGTCTTCGCGGATGTCGTTGCCGATTGCACAGCTATCACCCCCGCGTTTACGCTCCGCGTGACTGATGGCTGCGGCTTCTTCACCGAGGCAACACTGAAGGTGACGGTTACGTCACCGTTCAGCCTCGACCGAGACCACCAGAGCTTCGCCGGCAATGGTGGCAATGGAACAGTGAACGTCACAACGTCGAATGCCTGCGCCTGGACCGCAAGCACCACAGCTACATTCATACACATTACTTCTGGAGGTCCGGGCATCGGCAACGGAGCGGTCCAGTACTCAGTAGACCCAAACCCCGGCTCGTCTATTCGTAGCGATACGATCACGATTGCTGGACAGTCCTTCACGGTTTATCAAGGCATCAACTTCCTCGATGTGCCGTCCAACGATCCGTTCTACACCGACATCGGCAAGCTATCAGCTCGAGCGGTCACGCTCGGTTGCGGTAACGGCAACTACTGCCCGAATGATCCCGTCACGCGAGAGCAAATGGCTGCATTTATCATGCGCTCCAAGGGGGAATTCAATCCGCCTACGCCTTCGAGTCAGCGTTTCAATGATGTACCACCCGGAAATCAGTTCTATAACTTTATCGACCGATTGGCTGTGTTACAAATCACGCTCGGGTGCACGCCGGATCACTTGTTCTACTGTCCCTCTGATCCGGTCAAGCGTGAGCAAATGGCAGCGTTCCTCTTGAGAGGCCTGGGAGAGTTCAGTCCACCGACGCCTTTCAGTCAGCGCTTCGCTGACGTGCCGCCGTCAAATGTGTTCTACAACTTCATTGACCGAATGGCGGTGCTGAACATCACGTTGGGTTGTACGCCCGATCACTTGTTCTACTGTCCGAACGATTCAGTAACGCGAGCGCAGATGGCAGCTTTCCTGGTGAGAGCTTTCAATCTTTAGTGTCCGGCGAGCATTACTCCTGGAATGGAACCCGACCATTAGATACACTGCGGTGCTATTCGCGAAGCGAAGTCGGAAGACACCTAACCATACTTGACCGCGCGTCTAAGTGGGGATAGCCTTGCGCGCGTAAGCCGGGCCGACCCGTGGCCGTACCTTTGGATTGGCGCGCAATCGAGCGCCATAGCCGCGGCCACTCAGGTTGCTCCATTCGTTTGCAGATGCTTCAAAGGATCTTTCATTACCGCTTGCTTGAGCCTCTCGGTTCGGGAGGCGAAGGACAGGTTTGGAGAGCCGAAGACCTGAGGCTCAAACGCGTCGTCGCCATCAAATTCCTCAACCCCGAGCACGCCGGAGGCGAACAGGCAACCGAGCGCGTCCGCAGCGAAGCTCAGATGGCGGCGGCGCTCAACCAACCGAACATTGCGGCGATCTACGAACTTGGCGAGGCCGGTGACCTTATATACATCGTGATGGAGTGCATAGAAGGAAAGGATCTGAAGTCAATACTGGAGCGCGGACCGCTTGATCTCACCGCTGCGATTGATATCGCGCTACAGATCATTGAAGCGTTGACCGCCGCTCACACTAGCGGACTGATCCATTGTGATATCAAGAGCTCGAACATAATGGTCAACTCGAGGGGGCTGGTGAAGGTCCTTGATTTCGGATTGGCGAGGGCTAGATCCACCACAGTCTGTGAGACTCACGACGCTGTTCCAGCAGGCAATTCGATTGGCGCCCCGAAAGCTCAAAATGATCTGGAGAGCCCAGCTCTTGCAAAAGAGATTTTCGGCACTCCAGGTTATATGTCACCCGAGCAACTTCGAGGCGACGCTCTCGATGAGCGGACGGATATGTTTTCCCTCGGGGCGGTGCTCTATGAAATGTTAACAGCCAGACTACCGTTTGACCGCGAGACGCGAACGGACGTTTTCCATGCAACCTTGAATGAAGAGCCATCGGCATTGAGCTCTTTTCGGGACGACGTGCCGCTTGAACTAGAGCGCATAGTTCGGCGAGCCCTCGCAAAGAACCGAACCGATCGATATGAAAGTGCCGAAGCGCTGCGCCTGGATTTGAGCGCGCTCAAGGCCCAACTCGAAAAGCCGGCGATCAGGGAGCGACGGTTCGCCGACGACATGAATCCTGAGAGGGCAACTTCAGCGATCGATCCGATTTCGTCGCTGCGAGCATCCCTGAGAGGAACCGCGTGGCGGTATCGAAGATGGCTCTTACTGACGGGTGTTTTGGCGGCGTCGATTGCGCTCTGGGCTATTCTTCAATCTCACGGCGCGCAAAGGACGGCAGCAGCTGCGTGGCTGGCGATCGCAGCCTTATGCGCGTGGGGGTATGCGGCGTCAAGAAAAAGTGCGCCAGTGCCTGCGCAGACTTCGGCCGGCGGGATGGCATTCCGCGGCTTATTGCCCTTTCAAGAAGCCGATCGAAGCAGGTTCTATGGTCGGGAGACGGAAACGGCAGCGCTCTTCGAATTGATTCGACACGGTGACTTTCGCTTCGGCGTGCTGTTCGGAGAATGGGTTGCGGCAAGACCTCACTACTAAGGGCAGGGATGCTGCCGAGGCTATGGGAGGAGGGTTATGTGCCAATCTACTGCCGGTCATACAAGGATCCTCTCACGGCTGCGCTGGATGAATGTCGGAAACGCACTCAGGTGGACCCCGTCGAAGGCGAGCCTCCTATCCAATATTTCAGGCGAGTCGCGAGAGACATAAGCGCTACACTCGTGATCATATGCGATCAATTCGAGGAGTTCTTCGTCAGCCACAGATCGCCGGAGGAGCGGGAACCCTTCGTTTCATTCATCGCGAAATGTTATGGAGATCAAACGCTTCCGGTGAAGTTTCTGGTCTCGATGGGCAGTGACTTTCTCTACCTCATCCACGCCGAATTCGGAAGTAAAATCGCCGAACCTCTGATTAGCTCGCGGCTCTATCATCTGCGCAACTTCGAGGAGGCGCACGCAGTCGCGATCATCGAGCGGTCGGCGCGGCGCGCGAGTCTTCCATTCGAAGCAGGATTAACGCGCCAGATAGCTCGCGACCTCGCGAGCACCGGAACAGTTTCGCCCTCCGAGCTGCAAATTGTCGGCGAGCAATTGCAGACCAAACGGATATATACATTACCGGCTTATAGACTGGCGGGCGGTAAGGAATCGCTTGTGCACAGTTTCCTTGAAGATGTCATTCAAGCATCCGGCGACGCCGACGGCGCGCGGCTCCTGCTGCGTAGCGTCATCTCCGAAGAGAACACACGGTTGACTTTGACGCTGGACGAAATTGCGCGACGAACGCAGAGCAGCGCCGGGACCGGCTTTGTGACTGGAGACCTCAACGGCGATGGGCGACTCGACCTTGTGGCTATCGGACATGGAAACAACACTCCGTGCAGGCTTCTAGTCCTGATGCAGAACGCCAGCGGCCACTACGACGGCATAAGCCAGGAACCGATGGGGGTGAATCAGGGACTGTGCAACGGCAGAGACGCGCTGGCTCTCGGAGACGTTGACGGCGACGGCGACCTCGATCTGATAGCTCAAGGCACAGACAACACCTCCACGCCCCGCCTCATTCTCTTCCTCAATGACGGCACGGGGACTCTGCTGCAGAATCAAGGGCAGAGTTTTTCGAACGGCGATGGCCGCTTCATTGCAGTAGGTTTTCAGGGGGGCATCTATGCGTCGACCAATGCTACTAATTGGTCGCCGCAGGTAGGCGCTACACCTCGCCTGCAGAATGCTGTCACAGCCAGCTCGAGTGGAACTCAATTCGTCTCCGTTGGCGAGTCGGTCATCGAGTACGCCAATTTCACTCCCAACACAACGATCAGTATCAGTGATGTAACGTTGGCGGAGGGCAATAGCGGGACGGTGAACGCTGTCTTCACCGTCACACTCACAAACACTGACGGCTCGGCGCCAGGTGCCGCGGTTAACTTCAACACAGTCAACGGCACCGCCACGACCGCCGACAACGACTATCAAGCTAACGCCGGCACGCTCACCTTCCTGCCGATGGAAACAACAAAACAGATTACGGTGCTGGTAAACGGCGACACGATGTTTGAGCCGAACGAGGCCTTCACAGTCCACTTGTCGGGCTCGATCGGCGCTACGATCAGCGACGCGGATGGCGCCGGCACGATCACCAATGATGACAGTGCGCCTACCCTTGCCGTTGACGACGTGTCTCACGGCGAAGGCAACGCGGGTACAACGCCATACACTTTCACGGTTACGAAGACAGGCACCACCGCGCTCAGCTCTTCGGTCAACTTTACAACCGTAGATAGCACGGCAACGATTGCCAACAGTGATTACCAATTCCAATCGGGCACACTCAATTTCCTGGCGACGGATACAAGCAAACAGGTCACGGTGCTCGTCAATGGCGATACAACAGTCGAGGCGGATGAGGCGTTCACAATCCATTTGTCCGGCGCGAGCGGCGCCACGATCATCGACGCCGACGGCACCGGCGCTATCATCAACGATGATTGCAGCATCTCTCTGTCAAGTAACTCCGAGAGCTTCGCCCCAGCCGGAGGCGCCGGGAGCGTCACCCTCACAACCACAAGCGCCTGCACATGGACGGCTGTCAGCAACAATCCGAGTTTTATCAATATTACCTCCGGCTCGAGCGGCTCAGGAAACGGCACGGTCAACTATTCAGTGGGCGCTAACACCGGGCCCGCTCGTATGGGCACAATGACTATCGCGGCACAGACCTTCACAGTCACTCAGGACTCGGGCTGCATCTTCATGCTCGGGTCGACGAATCAGAACTTTGTTGCTGCCGGCGGAATGAACTCGGTCTTCGTCATGACCGCGACCGGGTGCACCTGGAATGCGGTGAGCAATGCTGGCTTCATAACCATCGATTCCGGCTCAAGCGGATCAGGGAACGGCACGGTCAATTATTCAGTGAGCGCCAACACCGGTCCCGCTCGAATGGGCGCGATGACGATTGCCGGCATCACGTTCACGGTCACGCAAGACCCCGGATGTGCATTCACCCTTGACCGAGACCACCAGAGCTTCGCTGGAAACGGCGGTAACGGCACGGTGAACGTTACAGCCTCAGATGCGGCTTGCGCGTGGACGGCGAGCACCGCCTCTACGTTCATACACACCACTTCCGGAGCTGCGAGCACGGGCACCGGAGCGGTTCAGTACTCAGTAGATGCAAACCCCGGCTCAACCATTCGCAGCGATACGATCACAATTGCCGGCCACACCTTCACGGTGTACCAGGGCATCAACTTTCTCGATGTGCCCTCGAACGATGTGTTTTATACCGTGGTCGGCCAACTATCGGCTCGAGGTGTTACACTCGGTTGTGGCGGCGGCAACTACTGCCCTAACGATCCGGTGACGCGAGAGCAAATGGCAGCGTTTATTCTGCGAGCGAAGGGCGAGTTCAGTCCGCCGACCCCTGCCAGCCAGCGATTCAATGATGTGCCGCCGCAAAATGTTTTCTACAACTTTATCGACCGCCTGGCGGTATTGCAGATCACGCTCGGATGTACGCCGGATCACTTGTTCTACTGTCCTTCAGATCCGGTGAAGCGAGAGCAAATGTCGGCATTCATCCTGAGAGGGTTGGGCGAGTTCAATCCGCCGACACCAGGGAGCCAGCGTTTTAGTGACGTTCCACCGGCAAATGTGTTCTATAACTTCATTGACCGATTGGCGGTATTACAGATTACGCTTTGATGTACGCCCGATCACTTGATGTACTGCCCGAACGATTCGGTGACGCGAGCGCAGATGGCGGCTTTCCTTGTGAGAGCTTTCAACCTTTGAGATTCAATCTCCTTCCGGCAATTTGTCGTCAGGCCTCACATTGCCGGATCAGCGTTTGCCGCAGCCCGGCATTCGAAACCCGCCAATCCTGGATGAGTAACTCGTCGCGTCTTTCTTCACGTAGTCCCCGACGTACCAGATAGTGCAGTCGTCGCTCGGATCAACCGCTGTTTGGGTGTAGTCCTCCCAGCGCATGACGTTCTGCACTCCTTCGCCCTCGACCAGCACCGTCTCTTTAAGCGTCAACATACCGAGCGGATCGCCGGCGCTTCGCCCTGCGAATCGCTGGCCCGCGAAGTTCGGCGTTCCTCCGAATGAGTATCCGATGCCGATGTTGCCGCGACCGTCAATAGCTGGACTCGCCATCCAACGATAAGATCCATCGGGCGCATATGTGCCCTGCTGATGCAGCTTAATGCTGCGGTCTTTGTCGATCCGAAACTCGTACCAGCGCACGCCCCCGGCTCCGGTAGAGGTGTTGACCGAGTGAACTGCAACTACCGACTCGTGGTTACCAATCCTGCGATATACAAGACGCGCCATGATCTTGTCGCCTTGTGCGTCGAGTCGCCGATCCGTTCCCGGCTGCGGCACACAATTGGTGAGCTGCCCGTCACACAAATAATGATACGGTGCGACGGCGATTTTCTCCGGCCCGGTGACTTTTGTGTTTACGGGATTCTTCCAGTCGACGTGGAATTTCCAGAAGAAGATTCCATCATCCTCCATGATCTTTTTTAGTTGAGTAGCGCCTGCCGCCATCATGATATTGGGCGCGCCGGACGGAGGCAGACGCTTGCCGTCAAGGTCCGCATTGTTCAGGAAATTCACACCGTCGATGATGATGCACTGCTCAGTTGCAGGCTCGCCTCTTAGCATTTTCGAGCGATCGACAACACAGGCATGTTTTTGGATGACTTCGTCGCCGGTGCTGGTCGGAGTGTAGTAACCATCGGGCCAGACTGCCGGCCTGGGATAGTCCGGGAAGAGCGGCCGTAGGAATTCGTACCGATAATAAGGCCCGAACGGATTTGACCCGGTGCTCACCGCGTAGCACATCGAGTACGGTCCCTGTGGACCAGGTTGTCCGGTCTGGCCGCGGGGCTGGGGAGGCTGCCCAGGCTGCGTAGGCGGACTGAAGAGCGGGACAGGAGGGCCAGGTTGCCCAGCTTGTCCCGGCACACTCACCTGAGCGGGATCACCTGAGCTAGCCGGTTTCGGCTGATCGGGCCGGACAGCTCCGCGCCTGAAGACCGGCATCACCACCAGCCAGCGATCAGCGAGTTGGTCATAGCGCACAACTGCGTCGCCGTTATTCATCGCTTCGCACGCGCCGCCGAACCCTTTGAAGATCGTGTTGGTTGGTACAGGTCCGTACAGAACTTTGCCCGACGCCGGGAACTGCTTGCCCTTCTTTGTAAAGATCGCCATCCGAGTGTTGACGATCTGGAAGATGTGGTTGGGGCCGACCGCAAGACTGTTGTCTGAAGGGTTCCGCAGCGTGGCCGTTCCGTGCGGGCCTTCGAACCCGACGCCCAGACCGTCGAAGCTTTCGATGAGCGTTGCGGCCGGGTGAGTTCCTTGCGCCTTTTGCTCGACCGCGACCGCGCCCGGCGGAATGGTGATGACGGGCGGGACAATCGGTGCGTTGGGCGCGGGATTTTGCTGACCTGTTTCGTCGCGTTCTCTCGCGACCGTCTTTTGGGAAACTCCTGCCAACTTCGATAGCGATTCTGAAACATCGCTTCTTGCGGCTTGATTTACGGTAACCGTCGCGCCTGCTTTGCGACTGGGCGCCGAACCAGACCGCGAATTGGAAGAGGCCGGGACAACGACCGAGATCGCCATTGTGACCGCGATAACTTTGAGCGGTTCAAGGATCGAGTTCATCAGTATCCCTCGAGTATTTTGAAAAGATTCAAATCTCAAGTACTGACCACTGACCACCGGCCACTGACTCACTTCTGTGCATGTGGTTTCAGTTGCTTATCGCTGAGTCCCGGTTCAGCCATCAGTTTTTCTATATCGCTGATCTCGAACGGCACGAACGCCGAGACGTTCTCATAGCCGTTCTCGGTAATAAGAATCACGTCTTCCAGCCGAATGCCGACGTGCTCATCCGGAATCGTCATCGCCGGTTCGATCGTGAAGAGCGCTCCCGGTTCCAATGTTTCACTCGGGAACCGCACATCATGTACTTCCATGCCAACTGTGTGTCCGAGGCTGTTAGCCTTACTGGCGCGATAGCGCTCAACAAAGCGAGTCGCGGCTTCTTTGATCTTCTGGTCAGTAAATTTGAAATTCACCATGATCGAGTCCATCTTAACCACCGCTTCCTTGATAATATCGCTCGGTTTTGCGTGGACCTTGATTGAAGTCATCACCGCTTGATACAGCCGCAGGTAAATCGTGTAGAACTCGCGCTGCCGAGGCGTGAACCTGCCATTAGCCGGGAAGACTCGCGTCACATCGGAGACGTAGTACTTGTAATCTGGCGCGTAATCGAACTGCACCATTTCGCCGTCCTGCAACTTCGCGGTGTTCTTGTGATAATGCGAGTAGAGCGTATTCTGCCCGGTCGCGATCAGCGCAAAATAAGCGGCCCCCTGCGAGCCATATTTCTTGAAGACGAATTCGGCATCGGCTTGCAGCTCATACTCGAACATCCCCGGCCGCGCGTCACGCATCGCTTCCATTATCCCGAGCCCCGCAATGCGAGTGGCTTCGCGAATGATGGCGATCTCGCGCGGGCTCTTGATGGCGCGCATCGTGTCGAGAATCGGATCGAGGTTTTGCACATTGACTTGCGGCCCGAGGACTTTGAGTTTCTGAATGAAAACTTCTTCGCGAGACGAACGCCCATCCCATGGGTCGTCCTTCGTGTTCTTAGCAAGCGCGACCACGTCGCTCGACGACGCGTTGCCTAACACCTCCGGCCGAAACGGCGTGTAGATTGTCCGTCCCTCGCGCGCTAAGCCTTCAACAGCTTTGGCAAACTCTTCGCGCGCGAGAACCGATTCGATGCCGGTAGCTTTGATGGCGGCGTCACCCGGATACATTGCCGAACCGAACATTCGTTCGCGCCGATCTGCGCCGCCGTATAGATACAGCGTCGACCGTTTGGTCTTTCCGTCGATCACCAGAATCGCGCGCGGCTCGTTCACTCCGGAGAGATAAAAGAACTGATTGCTCTGGCGCAGAGGCTGTTCGCCCGGACGTTCGGTAGTGCCCTGGAGTATAGCGACGCCGTCGCCGATCTGGGCCATCACTTTCGCCCGGCGCGCGGCGAACTCTTCGGGTGGAAAGATGTCGCTAAAAACTGGTTGGGCAAGCGATATTGCGCCCAGCGCCACCAACAGCAGAGGGGTGATAAGCAAAGTCTTTCGCATTGGAGATCTCCTGGGCAGACTTTAATGTTTCGATTTCTAGTCTGGAAAACCAACACCGAGACTTGAGCATAATACACATCTACAAAAATCGCCGCCCGCCATGCTGGGGAACGCACAAAGGCCTACGCCTGATGACGCCGACCTAGAGGAACTGGCGCTCTCGCCTTGCCCTGGTGCGGATTCCAACGAAGAACCGAAACGGGTCCTCAACGACCAGCTGATCATATCGGGACGCTAGGAGAACTTCTTTCCCGCTAACTCGTAGAGTTATCTGTGAGCCACAAGTCAAAAAAGCGAAAGGCGCAGCTCATTAGTCCGGTAAGTGCGTCGAGAAACCTGGTTCCCGTAGATTTCCGCGAATTCGAGCGCCAAGCTGAGCGACGTGCGGCACGACATGAAGAACTGCGATACCGGATAGCGCCTGATTGTAAGGTTCACATCATATTCGACGGCATCGCGACGCAGGAGGCTCTAAGGAAGTTAATGGACTACATCGAAATGGGCATTGATAACTTTCCCGTCAGTGCTAATAATTCACCAATACAAGACTAGGAGACTACCTTGCCTTGCGCCAACTGCTGCGAACCGCATGGCGGCGGTATCGAAGAATGCCGGCGCGGGAATATCAGAGCAACCCTGGTCGCGCGCAAACAATCCAAAAACTATGTTAAGACTCAAGTACCTTAGCAAAACTTTCGGACTTCATCCTTTGACGGCGCTTCTGTTGTTCGTAGTCGACTGGATGCTGTTCGGCGAAGAAGTCGCCACCGGCGGAATTGGCTGGGTGATCTCGCTGCCTGTCGGAATCCTGCTTGGGCTCGCCGCAATGCAGATTCAGAAACGCATGTACAAAGACGACGACAGACCTGCTAAAGCCAAGGGGCTGGTTGTCGCATTGTTAACCGCGATTCCAGCACCCTTGTCTTCATTGGGCTTATTGCCTCTTGCCGCCTTCGGTGCAGTAAGGCTTTTGTTTCCGGATCGGCGCCAATTGACAGGCAACCCGGAACCCTACACCGGCGAGGTCTCACCTGCGTCTAAGCAGCTCACTGCATGAGAGTCGCGTTCTGATCCTGAAACCAGTTCGAATGGCATCCCTCAATTGCCGACCTACTGCGGATCGCGGTCCCACCAGTACTGCTTCTCGAGTTTCTTCTGCGCGGGCCAGATCTGATTCAGCGTCTCGCCCTCAAACATTTCTCCGTTCTTCATCACATACACAATTGTGTTTGTATTTCGAATGTCGATGAGCGGGTTCTTATCGAGAATGATCAGGTCCGCGAGTTTGCCCGCTTCGATTGAACCGACATCCTTCTGCAGACCGATCGCCTGCGCGCCGTAGATGGTCGCCGAGCGCAAAGCTTCGAACGGCGTCATCCCGCCAGACTGCAGGTCCCAGATTTCCCAGTGACATCCCAGCCCCTGTAGCTGACCGTGCCCCCCGAGACAGACGCGACCGCCGGCGTGCACGATATCCGCAGCCGCTTTCGAGATGGCCTTATGACCGTACTCTTCTTCACGAAACCACTGCCCGCGACGCTTGACCATCGTGTCCAGCAACGCGTGCGGAATGAATCGACGCAGCTTCTGGTTGCCATGGACGTCGGTGTTCTCGAACCAGTAATTCTCGGACCATGGCGCGCCATACGCGACGAGAATCGTCGGCGTGTAAAACGTGCCGGTCTTGACCACGAACTGAACGACATCGTTGTATAGCGGGTGAATCGGCAACGCGTGCTCGCTGCCGGAAAATCCGTCGGCCATTTGCGTAAGGTCGAGCTTCATATCAAGGGCGCCTTCAGTGGTGGACGTGATGCCGAATTCTTTGCAAGCCATCGCCACCCATTGGCGCACGATTCGATCGCCAGCAACATACTCCTTCAGTGTCGTCGTGTGATAAGCCTCCTTGTAGCGCTTGATGTAGTTGCGAGTTGCTTCCTTATCATCGAGGCCCGATTGTGCGAACACGCCCGGACCCGTTGTGTAGACTCGCGGACCGATTATGTCGCCCGTATCGACGAGGTCCGTATATTCAAATACATCGGTCGTCGAGCTTTGCGGATCGCGCGTGGTCGTGACTCCGTAGGCAAGATTCGCGAGATATTGCCAGACTTGCGTTTGATGCACTCCGCGCGGCGGCCACATATGAGCGTGCACGTCCACGAATCCCGGGATGATAGTCTTGCCGGTTACATCAATCACCTTCGCGCCAGTCGGGATTTGAATTTTGCCCTTGGGTCCGACCGCGGTGATTCGATTATCGGTAATCAGAATATCGCCGCGCTCGATGACGTCGTTGCCATTCATCGTAACGATGCGAGCGCCGGTGAGAACGACGCTCCCTTTTGGCCGCGAGCGTGGCGCCTCGACAACCATATCAGCCACTTCGGGTGTGGTGGATGAAAGACTCTGGCGGTAAAACCTTGCGCCCCACGACCAGGTAACCCATTTACCGTCGGGCGACCAGGCGAGATAATCGCCGCCTTCCGCGGACATCTTCTTCACCGGAACCGCAGACGGGCCGCTGGGCGTGATGCTGATTGTCACGGTTTCTTTGCCCGCCTTTGGAATCGATACGAGATAGTGCTTACCTTGCAAATTGACGAATGCTCTTTGCCCGTCAGGCGAGAGTTGGATGTCCTCGGCCTCCGGAGGGAATGGTCCCGGCGCCGTGCCCGACACTTTGAAGTGCGTTCGCTTGTCGTAGCCGTCAAGCCGAACCGAGGTCAGTCCCAGCCCGGTAGTGACAAACACGCGCTCCGGGTCGTTCGTGAAATGCGGATAGCGTCCTCCTTGCGCGGGGGTTATCAACTTCGAATCACCACCGGTCGCCGGGATCCAGCGAAGGTCGGTTCCGGTGTTTCCCCGAATGCCGTCAATCTCGGCCTCGGCTGGGTTCAACGAATCGGCGCTCGCATCCGGGAAGACATCGGTATCCTTATAGTGAAGATCGGCATACATCTGATCATCGGTAGAGCCGGAGACGAAAACGATCTTCGATCCATCCGGCGAATACACGGGTGATGAATAATACGCCGAGCGCCGAGTAAGCGCTTCCGGAGAACCGCCACCGGCGGGCACTCGGAAAATCTGTCCGCCGTCGCGCGACCACGTCACGTAAGCGATGTACCGGCCGTCGGGCGACCATGCCGGCATGAACTCGCCCGCTTGCGAATCGGTCACGCGGCGGGCTGTCCCTGAGGGAAGATCAGCAATCCACAGCTTGTTGAGCGAGCTGAACACCACACGTTTGCCATCCGGCGACATCGCCGGCCAGCGGATCAGCCTCGCGCGAACCGTCGCGCTATCGTCGACCCGGTTCTCGAAATAGACTCGCGGCGCGATCTCGGCTTCGACTCGTGCAGTGAAGGGAATATTTGCAGACTTGCCGGTTTCGAAATCGACGCGTTGGATTTTACCGCTCGTCGGGATGATCAGTGATTTACCGTCTGGCGTGAAACAATATCCGGGCATCAGGTCACGAGTACCACGCGATTCCTGATCGTCTCGAGTAACGTTGTTGATCAGCCAGCGTTCCTCGCCCGTATCGAGATCGCGAACTCGCAATGCCGTGCTGCCCTCATAACGCGTGGCGTAGACCAGCTTCTTCCCATCGGGCGATAGCAGTGGACGCATTGCGCTGCCCTGAGCGTTGGTGATCGGAGACGATTCGCTGGTGTCGCGATCGAAGCGAATGATCTGCCAAAGAGGAAACTGGGCGTTGTAGCTGAACGTTCCGTTTCTTTGGGCGTAGTAGATGAATCGTCCGTCCGGAGACGCTACCGCGCCGAAGCGATTGTGACGAACCGGTTGAGGCTGTCCCGATCCGGGCGGCAGCGGCGGCGGATCGGGTTGCCCAACCTGCACTCCTGAGCCTCCGTCTTTGTGATACATCCAAACCGCGAATGTTCCAATGGCGTCGCCCGATTTGGAGGCGATCACATACTGACCATCAGCCGTCCAGGAAGGCGATAGAAACATCTGATTGCGGCCTTTGGTCAGAGCTTTTGGATTTGACCCGTCCGCATCTGCGAGCCATAGATTCTCAGCCCCGCTGCGATCGCTGATGAAGACGATCTTCCTGCCGTCAGGTGAAAACTTCGGCTGGCTCTCAAAGGACAAACCGCCGATTATTCGCTTCGCCTCACCGCCTGAATTTGGGACGGTATAGATATCGCCGAGCAAGTCGAACACGATCGTCTTGCCGTCCGACGAAACGTCGAGCGACATCCACGTTCCTTCGTCCGTAGTGAACTGGATCTTCTTATCCGTCTTGAGCGGCAGACCTTCTTCCTTTTTGTCCTTATCTTTTGTGTCTTCCTTCTTCTCGTCGTCCTTTTGCGGGTCCTGCGCCAATGAGACAATCGGCAAAGTGACGAGAATGATAACGAACAGCGCCAACAATGAACGCACTTGCATCCAACCGGTCATGATTTCCTCCGGAGCAATCAGATAAGTCCACTGGGTTTGGAGATCGTGAATATAAAACAATTCAATGGTGAATGCTATGCTTGAAGCGCGGGGCGTGCGTAGACTGTCCGGTCTGCGGCGGACTCACGCTCTCGTAGGTTAGGAAACAGATTCAGCCGCAGACTGGACAGTCTACGGTGCGCTCTCCGGGCGGACTCACGCTCTCGTAGGTTAGGAAACAGATTCAGCCGCAGACTGGACAGTCTACGGTACGCCTCTCCGGTGGACTCACGCTCTCGTGGTTTTAGGAAAACAGATTCAGCGCAGACTGGACAGTCTACGGTGCGCTTGAGTTGCCGAATCGCAGTGTCACTCACTTCACTTCTATATTGACGAATAGCACGAACGGAGGCACGTCACCGGGGTCCGCGAACACCTGGGTAAAGTTCAGCACAGCGTTTCCGGCGTGCTTGACATGGTATAGAAACTTCGTGTTGGTCTCGAACGGAGCCTGAAGAAGCAGCTCAAGCATCATCGTCGGGTCTTCTGTGTGCGTAAGGGAAATGTTAGTGATACCGGCAAAATCGATTATGAAGTAATCGTCAGGTTTGAGCGATAGAGAAGCAGCGTGGAAGTTTGTATTTGCTTGTGGGGTGTTTGCCGCAACGATATAAGCCGCAAGGAAGTTGTCAGTTCTGAAAATGAAGAAAGGCCTCGATACCTGATTATCCGAATTTCGCACAGTTACGAATGACGAGGCATCAGCACCGATTCTCTTCCCTCCTTTTTTTGCGATCAACGTTTCGATTGGCAAATCAGAACCCGGCTTGGTCGCTACTTCGCGCCCGTTAACTTCAATGACGGAGCCCGTATCGAAATTGCTGCCGGTAACAACCAGCCGCTTCCCGGTTAGTTCAACCCTCTCGATCGCGGGCGCAACCTGTTGGCCGAAAGCCACCGCACCCGGGTGAATCTGATAAAGACATACCGCGAGGAAGAGACAGAATAGAATTCGTAAGTATGGCCTCATTTCAACTACCTCCAACCTGCAGCTTGTTCTGAACAAGCTTAGGCAATGCAAATGCCAGATGCAACTCCGTCTTCCAGCTCCTGGCGCCCCCAAAAAAAAAGAACAGGGCCCGCCTGGAGTCCTGTTCTTTTTGTTACTTGAGTTCGTCCATCCGAACTCGTTAGCTGGTTACGCTGGCTTTAACCCATTCGCTCGCGATAACCATCCTCGTACCCCTGTGCAAACGCCTCTCGGTACGTGATGCTGTTAGAACCACTGTAGTGCTTGTGGCTGCTCGGGTCATTAGACCTACCGTGCTTTGCGTCGTCCTTTCCTCGGCTGAGTCCGTCACTATAGCCCTGCTCTCGCTGATAGGCTATAGGATCGTACACAGTGTAGGTCCGTGGATAGTAACGAGGGAAAAACAACGGCCGCTGCACAACAAACACTCTGCCGTGTATTCCTCGCTGCGCGTTAGCGGTCGAAGCAGTTGCTGTCCATACACCGAAGAGAAGGAGAACCGCGAGCAACCCTCTCGTAACTAGTCTTTTCGCTTGATTGAACTTCATGGAACACCTCCTTCTTAGCGAAATCCGTTCACCGTTTTGTGAGACTCGAATAAACCTTGCAACTTCGAAATACCCGATTAGATTCTAAGTACTTTTGATTACTCTATTCGCCATTAGTCTCTTTCCCGATTTCCCCGACCATTAAGAACACAAGCAGCGTGCCCAAAAAGCAGCCCTCCGAGGGCTAAATTACGCGGTTTGGCTGCCTTTATGTATTGCCAGTTCGATATCGAGACAGGACGGGAGTCTGGGACGCTCACTTGGCGGGGTTCATTCACAAGCTTCATCAGGATCCACCAGGCGCGCGGGTTGTTCATGACACGAACAATCTGTGATAACGTACGGCTGCTCGCTGACAGTTTGGACCTCAGAGAAAGATGAGATTACATATGAACGAGTTTCTTATCCGGGCACGATTCCCGCGATCGCTGCTCTTGATCGTTAGCCTGGTAGCGACCTCCTCCAGCGCGCTGCCGACAGACAGGCACCCTTTCGGCCTGGACGATAATTCAGCACTGCGCCGCGCTAATGCGATCTCGGTTTCACCGGACGGAACGTCCATTCTGTATGTGGTCTCACACGACGGCGAGAAAGGGCCTCCAAAGGAAGAATGGCGTTTGATCGATGTGTCGGGAGAGAACAGCCGCAAACTGGAACTCTCCGCGAATTTCCGGCCAGCCGGCTTCTTGAAGGATGCCGCAACGCTCTTCGGAATCTACGAAGTCGAGAACAAGGGACAGCTTGCCATCGTTCCGCTTGCTTCGGGCAAGCCCTCTCAGATCATCGTTATGCCGAACGGAATTCGCAGCGCGGTCATCTCTCCGGATGGAATGCGCTTCGCCTTGTTGGCGGATCCGCGGCCCAGGGACGCTCTTGCGGAGGTGCATCACGTCGTAGAAAACGATGTGACCAGCATTTACGTTGTCGGAGTGAACTCCACTGAAGGCGCCTGGTGGTGTCCGGAACTCAAGTCCGTCGCGGATATTGCCTGGGCGGCGGACAGCTCGCAACTCGCGGTGGTAACGCAGACGCCGAAGATCGGAACTCACGACTTCCATTCGAGCATATATGTTTGCGGCGTATCCGGGGCGCGCCGCATCGCAGAGATCGCCAATGCTACATCAGGGATCGCGTGGGCCGACTCCGGAAAGTCTCTGGCTTTTGCAAGCACAACAACCGATGTGCTCACACCAGATCATCTGTGGACCGTACCGGTCGCCGGCGGCAACCCAGTCGATCGCACTCCGAAACTACAGGGGTCGATCATGGGAGTCTGGGGCGATCCGCGCGGCAATGTCTGGGCGGATATGCACAAAGGCACGGTGACGGAGATATATACCTATCGCAACGAAAAAGTCGAACTCGCGTATCGCTGGCCCAATGGAATCGTCCAGTCTCCGCCGGTGCTTTCGCCTTTGGCTTCTTCGACCGATGTTCTCGCATTCACGGTCGGCGATCCGGGGCACTCCTCCAACGTAGCGGTGGCACGTCAGGGTCAACTCCAGCGGATAACGCGCGAAGGAGACGACACGCTCGCCGGTGTCAAGTTCGGCGACGTTCGAGTCGTGAATTGGACTGCAAGAGACGGGACAAAGCTGGAAGGCATTCTGACTCTTCCAGCAGACTATCAGGCGGGTAAGAAATATCCGTTTCTGGTTTTCCCTCACGGCGGCCCGGAGGGTAATGACACGCTCAACTTCGATTTCTTCTCTCGGCTCATTGCGGGATGGGGGTACGTCGTGCTGCAACCGCAGTATCGCGGGTCGACGGGCTACGGCTCGGATTTTCTCCAGTCGATCTATCAACACTTCGGCGATCGCGCCTATAGCGACGTGGACAGCGCGACGGATTTTGCGATAGCTCAGGGCTGGGCGGATCCGAATCGCCTGGCGATTTTTGGATGGAGCGCCGGCGGTTTCATGACGGCATGGACGGTCACCCAAACGAACCGCTACAAGGCGGCCATCGAAGGAGCCGGCATCACGGACTGGCTTAGCTTTATTCCCACAAGCGATATCGCGCAGGTGGACTACGACGTGCGTTTGCAGGAAAAAGATCCTGCGCCGATGCTGCAATTCTCAGCAGTGATGCATGCTGACAAGGTGACCACTCCGCTGCTGATCCTCCACGGAGAAGCTGATTTGCGGGTGCCCACGTTCCAGGGCCGCGAGTTCTTTGTCTTATTGGCTGAGCGCGGCAAGACGGTTCGCATGGTCAGCTATCCCGGATCGCCGCATTTTCCGCGACTCGCAGAACAACGCCGCGACGTATTCACCGAGATTCAACATTGGCTCGCGCGCTACAACCCTTGAGCGGTACTCCCAATACTATTGCCCGAAACTCGTTAATACCGCCCTCTTTGCGAGCCTTGCGGTCCTTTGCGAGCTTTGCGCGAATTACATTTCTGTGAGAAAGAAGGCTTCGGTTCACGCAAAGCTGGCAAAGGACCGCAAAGCTCGCAGAGAGCCCTATCGCGTCATCGCACGACCAGGCGCTACAATTCCATCGGTGCGAGGAATGGACAGATTCGAGATCGCGGCAGCGCTTCAAGAAATCGGCTTGCTGCTAAGAATGAGCGGCAAGGATCAGTATCGATCGCAAGCTTATTCGCGCGCGGCGCAGGCCGTTTCGGGAGTGGACGGCGATTTTGCTGATCTCATCCGCCAAAGACGCCTGACCGAAATCAAGGGCATAGGCGAATCGCTCGCAAAAGTAATCGAAGAACTTCACGCTACAGGGCATTCGTCGTTGCTCGATTCATTACGCAACGAGCTGCCAAAGGGCGTCTTAGAATTGTCCAAAATCCCCGGCCTCACTGTGTCGAGAATCCAGGCTCTAAACGAGGCACTCGGAATAAGCAGCGTGTCGGACTTCAAAGCCGCCCTGGAAACAGGCAAGGTGCGCAAGGTTCCCGGCTTCGGCGCGAAGACCGAAGAGGCACTGCGCGAACAGATTTCACGGCAAGAAAGTTTCGATGACCGAATCCTGTTAGTCACCGCGCTGAAAACCGGCGAAAGAGTCGTCGGGTACATGAAGGGACTTGATGAAGTGGTCTCGGTCGACCTCGCCGGATCAATCAGACGCTGGAAAGAAACAGTCGCGCTTATTCGAGTTACGGCCGGAGTCTCCAAATCTCCCGAGCGCGCTTTGAAATACTTCCTGCAATATCCGGCGATCGTTGAAGTCATAAGCAAGAAGCGCAACACCGCGATCGTGAAGCTGATTGACGGCGTTAGAGTTTCATTCTCAGCCTCGTACGCCGGCGTCTACTGGAATCTGCTTCATCGCGAAACCGGTTCTCGATCTCATATGGAAGGACTCCAAGCGATCGCCACACAGAAAGGGATACAACTCACCCCGACCAAATTGAAGACGCGCAGTAGTCGTCGCTCTCTTTCGGTTAACAGCGAAGCAGACATTTATCGACACCTCGGGATGCAATACGTGCCGCCAGAATTGCGGGAGGGCGACGGTGAGATCGAAGCGGCGCTCGCGGGCAAGATCCCTGACGACCTGATTGGTCTCGAAGACATAAAGGGAATGGTCCATTGCCACACGACCTATTCGGACGGTCGTCATTCAATTGAGGAGATGGCGCGGGCTGCCGAGTCGATGGGGATGAAGTATCTGACGATCTCCGATCATTCACCGACTGCGAGTTATGCGGGAGGCCTGACGGTGGATCGCTTAAAGCGGCAATGGGAGGAGATCAGCCGCGTTCAGGAGAAAGTCAAAATACAGTTATTGCGTGCAACTGAGTCCGACATCCTGCGAGACGGCGGCCTGGACTATCCCGACAGCATACTGGAGAAGTTCGACTTGATTATCGCCAGCATTCATAACCGCTACAAGCTTGACGAAGACCAGATGACAAAGAGGGTCATCAACGCGCTGAGGCATCCTCTATTCAAGGTGTGGGGTCATCCCTTAGGCCGGCTGGTCCAGCGGCGTCCGCCGATTTCCTGTCGTATGGAGGAGATCCTGGATGTTGCCGCCGAATCGGCCGCAGCGCTTGAAATCAGCGGATCCCCGCATCGGCTTGACCTTGAACCTCGTTGGATAAAAGAAGCGCGCAAGCGTTCGATAAAATTCGTGGTCTCGACTGACGCGCATTCAGTTTCCGAATTGGAGAATCTGAAGTTCGGCATCGGCATTGCGCGGCGCGGAGGAGTCAGACGGCGCGAGGTCTTGAACACACTAAGCGCAAAAGCCTTTCAGCGTTCCGTGAGCTCAACGGCGTGAGCGGATTCCGGAGTTCCGCCAAATACGAACCTCTTGGCGAACTTTGCGGTCCCTCGCGAGCTTTGCGCGAAACAATGCTTTGTTGCTCGCAGGAATTATTCTCACGCAAAGCTCGCGAAGGACCGCAAAGCGCTCAAAGAGTCCGACAAGTTGTGCGAGCATAATCTTATGACGCAGCTCGAGCGGCTTCAAAAGACTGGAATTCAAAGACTCGGAACACCAAAGCGCTTCCGTTATGTCACGGCGGACGGCGGCAAAGTAAGCCGCGACGATCTTGCTCGAATCGAGGCACTGGTCATTCCACCGGCATGGACTGAAGTCGCAATCAATAAAGCGGCCGGTGGAATGCTGCAAGCCATGGGCAAAGACGCCGCCGGGCGCTGGCAATATATCTACCACGAGCTTCACGTCAAAAAACGCGAGCGGAAAAAATTCGAGCGCCTGTTGAGATTCGCAGAATCGGTCCCGCAAATGCGGCGAGTCGTCGGCCGGAATCTCAGAAAGCGGGATCTGGGGCGCGAGCGCGTTATGGCTTGCATACTGCGAATCCTGTCGACGTGTTTCATGCGGGCCGGCAGCCAGGTCTATGCCAATGAGAATGGCAGTTACGGATTAGCGACCCTTCGGCCAAAACACGTCCGCGTGCGAGGCGACGTTGTCGAATTCGATTTTCCCGGAAAGTCGCAAGTAAGTCAGCACACAGAGCTGCGAGATCGAGCGGCGGCCCGAATCATTCGCGAGTTGTTGAGGCATCGTGCGCCGGAAGTATTCAAATATCAGAACGATGAGGGCTGTTTCGTCCATGTTAAGAGAAGAGACATAAATCAGCACATCAAAGAGGTGATGGGCGCGCGTTTCACTTCGAAGGACTTCCGCACCTGGGCGGCAACTCTGATCTGCGCTTGCGCTCTTGCTCGCGTTGGCGTGGAGGCTCGAGAACCGGCCGCGTCGAAGAAGAAAAAGGTAGTTGAGGCGATCAAGGAAACAGCTGAGATTCTGGGAAATACTCCAGCGGTTTGCCGATCGGCTTACATCTGTCCCGAAATCCTCGCCAGCTACGAACGCGGAGAAGTTATCGACCACTACTTTGAGACTCCCGAGGAGATGGTAAATCATCGAAGACCCCGCCTTCATAAAGCTGAAAGAGCGCTTCTTCGACTTCTCAAGCGAAAGCGCAACGGCGCGAACCCGACTCGTTAGCGTCGGCTTATTCCGATTCGCAACGCACAAAAGATGAAATGCGGCAGGGCACCACACGTTGCCTAAGGCTGCGAATGAATTGCCAAACCCTGGATTGATTCGCTCGGAATGCACACGCTTCCCAAAATGATTTCCGGAAGACTGTCGATTCGCGCGCTCCTCATTCGATCTACTGATAGAGGCGAGCAGATGAGACACACACATCCTGATTGCCTTGGGCGAACTGGCTATGGAAGCCGAATCATATTATGCGGAGGAAACACGCGGTGAGCACCGATGAATTGATTGTCCAGGGCTTTGAATGGTTAGTCGACTATTCGCAGCACTTTGCTGAAAAACTGCCGCGATGGCCGCCGCAGGAGCCCAAAACGCACGCCGGGAAGTCGCTGGAACAAGACTGCGGCGAAAAGCATTCGACGATTAACAGAGGCTCGCACAAATTCAGCGGTTCGGCTAACGCGCGTTTCTCCCAGACCCCTCGGTCGCATAGGTAATAGGATTCTACCAGGAGATGATTCGAAGACTCGATTGCCGCAACAGCGTGCTTGAGGCGTATCGCGAAGTCTACTCAAAAGCTGCACTTGAAGCGTTGGAGGTGCTCTCTTCCTGGTGCACCGCTTCACGGGGACTCGGTACACTACGTCACGCCTACCGAGGACAATCAGTATCAGGTCGCAAAGATGAGGTCTCACGGCGCCTTCAGCGAGGTACAAACGGCGCGCGCGCAGAGATCGGCCAGATGATCGTCGCTGACGTGAATACCAACGGATCTCGGAGCTCCCGGCGCCGGATCAGCAGGTGTTGGGGAGGCTCATCCGCAATGAGACATAAGCGTCGCGGTTCGTAAATTATCTGCCACAATCGGCTGGGCTAACGGCGCGCATCGACATAACTAACCTAAGCAAAGCATCCGCTTACCTGAACTTGAAGTTGGCGCGGTGGATACTCCCGTCATTTAACTGAACGACCAACTGGCGGCACGTCCCCGCCCACGACGAGTCCGTCTTCCAGACATAGATATATTGATCTGTCCCAGCATCGTAGCTCAAACTACTGGCGCCTGCCGTCACCGTGTCCTCTAAAACAGTGGCCGGATTCGAAGAATCGCACACAATGGGCCCGGAAGAGGGAGAGTTGGGTGCAAATATATTCAAGCCCTTGTTGCCGCTCAGACTGAACTTCACCGGAATAGCCCTGCCAGCGTTGACTACGTTCAGCACCGGCGGATTGCTAACCGGCTGGAAGAAGCCGGTGAAGTTGTAGAGCACCGTGATGGTAAACGAGCAGGAACTGGTATTGCCGTTGTGATCGTCTGCAGTTGCGATTACGGTCGTTGTTCCAACCGGGAAGCTCGAACCGGACGCGTGGTCGGTCGTCACCGTGACATTAGACGAGCAGCTATCGGTCGCCGTCACCGTAAAGCTTACCGTAGCCGAGGTCGCCGTTGAATTCGGCGGCAAGGTGAGCGTGATGTTGCCCGGGCACGAGATGACAGGCCCAGTAGTATCAACCACATTCACCGTGCGCGTGGCCATAGCCGGGTGCGTGCCGTCTGTCGCTGAATAAGTGATGATGTATGTTCCCGGTGTGTTGACATCGACAACGCCCGATGTGGTCACTGGCACGCTGCCCGCGCAACTATCGGTAGCTGTCGCGCCTGGATCCGAAAAGCTGCTATGACACTCGACGGTCAACGGATTAGACCCGTTTAGAGTTATCGTCGGCGCCATCGTGTCCACGATATTGATGACCACGTCATCATCATCGGAGCCTCCACCTGAAGCTGTGACGGTAAGCGTTATGTTGTGTGAGCCTGGCGGCAGCGAGACGTTCAGCGTCGCGCCCGTGCCGAGTGCAGTGGCGCCCTCTTTCCAGGTGTAAGTCAGCGTCCCCGCGCCTGTAGAGCCTGTGCCGTCGAGGGTCACCGCCGTTAATGAACCCGCGCACTCAACAGTCTGGTCCGTCCCCGCATTAGCAACTACGGCAGGCGCGGCGCCAAGCTTCTGTACACGATCGTTTCCGGTGTCGGCTACGTAGATATTGCCAGTCGCATCCGCCGCGAGATACTGAGGTCCACTAAACTGTCCGTCGCCGCTCCCCGAGGCGCCGAAGGCTTCGAGAAACGTACCGGTCGACGAAAACTTTTGTATCCGGCTATTGCCAGTATCGGAAACATAAACGTTCCCGGATGTGTCAGCCGAAACTCCGCACGGTCCAGTGAACTGTCCATCACCGCTCCCGGCGCTGCCCCACTTGATGATAAATGTGCCGCTCGAATCGAACTTCTGAATACGGCTGTTTCCGGTGTCAGCAACATAAACGTTACCGGACGAGTCTATCGAAACGCCCTGCGGCCCGCTGAATTGTCCGTCTCCGGTGCCATTGCTTCCCCATTTGGTGATGAACGCGCCCGCAGACGTGAACTTCTGTATTCGATGGTTCCCCGGGTCCGCGACGTACACATTGCCCGATGCGTCCACTGCCACCCCGCCCGCACCGAAGAACTGGCTGTTGCCGACGCCTTGCGTACCCCAGGAAGTTAGTAACGTTCCACTTGAGTCGAACTTCTGCACGAAGTCCTTGGTTCGGTCTCCGAAAGAGTCGGTGACGAAAATATTGCCTGCCGAATCAACGGCCACACCCGCTGGGGCGACGAACTCACCCGGGTTACTGCTGCCGGAACCTCCGAACTTAAATATGAAAGTTCCACTGGAATTGAATTTCTGTATACGCGGATCACCACCAGCGACATAAACATTTCCGCCGCTGTCAACTGCTATACCCCTCGGACCTACGAACTGCCCGTCGGCTGTACCAGTGGTCCCCCACTTCAGTACGAAGCTGATTGCAGCAGCCGAGCTTGTACCGATCAACACAGCCAGGAGAACCAGGAGAAGCATGGACCAACGGCGGATTCCTAAACGCGAACTGAAAACCCGTATTGTTGAGCGATGGAACGGTAGAAATCTCATCTCAATCTCCTTTTCCAATAGCGAAGTAACGGACTTTTTCTCAAGAAGGGAATTAATATCCAAGCTTGGACGGCCGGATCAGCAGGTGGCACGTCCATCGTAAACATCCGGAGAGTTCAACCGTCGTGGCTGACCAATCTGCGTCTTTCTCTCAGGTTTCGCGGCTGGCTGTCCGGACAATGCGCCTACTCAATCCTCTTGCCTCGAGAGGTCGCGGCCGATGATATATTTGTAAGCACCTCGAATGCAAGCATCCTTTTTCGATGAGACAAAGAAAGAAGAGAAAGGGGGTCAGGCTTGAAATATTGACATTTGCACATTGTGTGGACTTATTTTTCCGTTGGTGTAGGAGGCGTGCTCGAATGTCAATATTTCAGGCCTGACCCCTCCCTTGGCCTGAGGGCATTGTTCACCGGTAGACGCTCTCCCGTTTTACACGAACTTTGAACGAGACAAGCCGCTCTACTTTTCCACTACACGACTTCACGAGAATCCCTACGACGTATTTGCCCACATCGCCAGGCTGCGGTGTGATATGCACCACGCCCAATCCCTCAGCGTAGTCATTCTCCTTAATTTCTCTGCGATACGCGGCCGACACATGAACAAAACTCGGTGTTGAAGGCTGTAATTCGAATTGGGTGTCGCTGTCATCTTCGAGCAAGCATGTTGCCGTGACGGTCACTAGCAGCGTATCGCCTTCACCCACAATGAAGCGGGATTGGGCAGGCGTGATGAAGGGAGGAGCGACAGACGAATATGGCGTTACACCCTCGCTGTGGAGCTGGCTACTGTCTTGACCTAATGCGGCTTCATTAAACATTGTCACAAAGCAGAAACCACCAATTAGAGCCAGAGCTTTGATGCCAGCATTCATCGTGTCCCCTTTATTGTACATATGCCTATTCCTAAATATATGTACAATGCGCGATCTTCTCCGACTGCTTCACAGGCTCTTTGGGAATAACTGAAAGCGACCGGCGGAATTCACTAGAAGACTGCGCGAGTGTGTTGGGTGCATGAATGCCGCAATTGCGAGGAGCGCCGCCTATCACCAAGGCTGTTCGATGAGCGACGCAACACGCCGTGCTTAAGAAACAACCAAAGCCTATCTTCGATAGAGAAAATCATGCCTGGGTAACCCCTGATCTGTGCCGTAGTTCGTGAAAGTGTAGCCATCGAACCGCGACAAGCCACCGGACGTGCAAAACCAAAGAAAACAAAGAAAGAAGAGAAAGGGGGTCAGGCTTGAAATATTGACATTTGCAAATTGTGTGGACTTATTTTTCCGTTGGTGTAGGACGCACGCTCGAATGTCAATATTTCAGGCCTGACCCCTCCTTTGACCCCCAGCATTCATCGTGTCCCCTTTATTGTACATATGCCTATTCCTAAATATATGTACAATGCGCGATCTTCTCCGACTGCTTCACAGGCTCGTTGGGAATAACTGAAAGCGACCGGCGGAATTCACTAGAAGACTGCGCGAGTGTGTTGGGTGCATGAATGCCGCAATTGCCAGGAGCGCCGCCTATCACCAAAGCTGTTCGATGAGCGACGCAACACGCCGTGCTTAAGAAACAACCAAAGCCTATCTTCGATAGAGAAAATCATGCCTGGGTAACCCCTGATCTGTGCCGTAGTTCGTGAAAGTGTAGCCATCGAACCGCGACAAGCCACCGGACGTGCAAAACCAAAGAAAACAAAGAAAGAAGAGAAAGGGGGTCAGGCTTGAAATATTGACATTTGCAAATTGTGTGGACTTATTTTTCCGTTGGTGTAGGACGCACGCTCGAAAGTCAATATTTCAGGCCTGACCCCTCCTTTGACCCCCTGTTCCTTTGCATGCCGATAACTTTCAAGAAGGAGCCCGGTCAAGAAACAGAACAACAAGAGAGCGAGCACGAAGTAATCACGAGCTTCATTTGGAAGAATAATTGGTTTGTGATGAGCCAGACTTCCGGGGCGCCGGTCCAGATGCCAGAGATACCTGCCTGGCAAAAACTCAGGGCGCTTGAGTCTCTCAATATTTCGGAAATTCCGTTTGCCATTCGAACGGCAACACGCAGGGGTACGCGAGAAAGCGGGAGGTTGCAATCTCTCCGCTGTCTCCGCTACCACACAAAACACTTTTCCATGAACTAGGTCACGTCGAGTTAGGTCATACGTCGGAAGCTGACTTCCACGATTCAGAGCAGACACCTAGAAGCTTGAGAGAAGTTGAAGCTGAAGCAGTCGCTTTGGTGATGTGCGAAAGTCTCGGCCTACCCGGTGCCCAGTACTGCAGAGGTTACATACAGAACTGGTTAGACGACGACGTGATTCCTGAGAAATCAGCTCAGAAGATATTTGGAGCCGCCGACAGAATCCTGAAGGCTGGATGCGACAGGCAACAAGTAGTCAGCCAGCAAACTTAGTTTTGGGCAGGGGCGCGGCTGCCTTAACAACGCGTAAACAGAATTCCAACAAAAGGAGAACCTAGAAATGGCAGGACAACTCATAGAGAGAGGTGAACGGAACTGGTTGGTTCGCGTCTTTCTTGGGCGCGACTCTAGCACAGGCAAGCGCCGGTACCACAACCACACCATCAGAGGTACAAAGAAGGACGCCCAGAAGTATCTAAATGCGAAACTGCGCGAGATCGACTTAGGAACCTACATTGAACCAACAAGGGTAAGTGTCAATGAGTATCTCGACCAGTGGCTAGAGTCAGCGGCTCGACCCAGAGTCCGTGAAGCGACGCACGTCTGGTATGGAGATCTATTAAAGCACTATGTTCGCCCCTCAATTGGTAACGAGAGGCTTTCCGCAATAAGGCCACTAGATGTCCAAACGATTTACACAAAGATGCAGCAGCGTGGACTGTCAGCCAGGACGATTCGCTACGTGCACGTTGTCTTGTCATCTGCGTTCAAACAGGCAGTAAAGTGGCGAATGCTTACCCACAATCCTGGCGATTCAGTTGAGCTTCCCAGAGTGTCCCGTCGGGAGATGGCAGCTCTATCGCCCGAAGAGACCTCCAGGTTTCTCAATGCGGCAAGGAAAGACAAGTGGGCCGTCCTATTCAATCTCGCGGTAACCACTGGAATGCGGCCGGAGGAGTATCTCGGGCTGCAATGGAAGGATATCGATCTTCGAAGTGGTATAGTAACCGTGCAACGCGCTGTCATCTGGCGAAGTAAGGTCGGCTGGTACTTCAGCGAGCCCAAGACGCCGCGTAGCAGACGAAGTGTTCCGGTCCCTACGTCTGTTGTTAAAGCGCTAAAACGCTACAAGTCGAAGCAGGCTCGTCACAGGCTCAAGGTTGGGCAGGAATATCAAGACCATGATCTAGTGTTTGCGACGACTCACGGCACGCCGCTGATGAGACGAAACTTAGTTCGCCGTCACTTCAAGCCAATTCTCAAAATTGCTAAGCTGGACAAGTCGATAAGACTTTACGATCTAAGGCACACTTGCGCAACACTGCTCCTTGCTGCGAACGAGAATCCAAAAGTGGTAAGCGAGCGGTTGGGCCACGCAAGCATAGCCATAACAATGGACACCTACTCGCACGTACTGCCCAGTATGCAAAGAGCGGCCTCAGACAAGCTAGAGAGTATGCTCTACACAAAACTTCGGCACACTATAGGCACACAGAAGAAGGTGGGAAAGAAGTAAGTGGTGGAGCCAAGGGGGATCGAACCCCTGACCTCATGACTGCCAGTCATGCGCTCTCCCAGCTGAGCTATGGCCCCATTCTGAATTTCAAACTTCCGAGGGGTCGTCATTGATTCATCAATGACGGAGCAGAATAGTAGCAACTCTGTTCCAACCCGGTCAACTGAACAATCATCCTGATCCGGATCACAGATACCGCGCTCGCAATATCTCCACGTGATGTCTCTCGTGACCCGCAACGATAAACGCAAGCGCGCGAACCGATGTCTCGTTGTTGTTGGCCAACCCCCGACGCGCCCACGCATCCTCGTCGAGGTTCGCGAACAATGAGACGCTCGAGCGGCGCACGTGTTCGTATTCATCAGCCAGATCGCTCAGACTCCGCTTGTCAAACGCGCCCCAACGAACGAAGTCGTCCTGCTCGAAGCCGGAAAGCGGAGTCTCGTCGCCCCGAGCAAAGCGCAACGCGCGATATGCAAACACGCGCTCGCTGTCGATGACGTGACCGATCAGTTCTTTGATGCTCCACTTCCCCTCCTCGTATCGAAAGTCGCCGCGCGCTTCCGGAATGCTTCGGATAAGCGCGAGCGTGTCGTCGAGCTGTTTGCCCAGCGTAGCGACTATATCGCCATCAGGAACCAGGGAAATGTAGGCTATCGTGTAAGGGGGATACTCGCCGCTTGAAGGACGAGTTGTAGGAGCTGCTGACATGTGATTGCGGTTCCCTTCTTTTGTTTGTAGTTAGACGTTCGCAGCAGGCGTTCAGAGTACCGACTCTAGTCGGGCAGTGCCTCTGGTTTTCAACGCCTCGGTTGTGTGAGCCACTACCCGACTAGAGTCAGTACTCTGAACGCCCGTTTCAAACGCGCGCTAGTTGGTCGGCTGCGCCGAGCGCTCTTTCTTGTACGGCTGTCCCAGGTATTTCTCTACTGCCTGCTGAGCGCCGTTGTAGTTGCTGCCGCTCTCTTTCGCCTTATTGTATTCGGCCACCGCGCGATCGCGATTCTCTTCGGCGTCCCACGCGTTGCCGCGCTTGATGTAAGACCAAACTTCAAGCCAGGAAGGCTCGAGGTCGCCGGCCAGAGTTTCAGTAAATGCGTCGCGAGCCTTCTGCCAGTTGCGTTGTTCAATGTAGAGCAGGCCGACGTTGTACCACGCCCACGACGATCGCGGATTCAACTTCAGCGCCGATCGGAACTGCTCTTCCGCTTCGGCATATTCCTCTCGCTGGAAGTTCTGTATGCCGCGTCGCACGACCACCGAGACTCTCAGCGCATCGCTGATCCGCAGATAACGGTTTTCGGGATCTACGACTACTTCGAGCGGCTTCCCGTCGCTTGAAAGATCGAAGTCGACCGATGTTCCTCGCATATCAAGGGTAGTCTTTGACTCGCGTCCGCCTTCCGCTTCCAGAGCGACGCCGACCGGGCCGCGGAACGAGTCCATGTTCTGCCGCACAGTCCCGCGAACCTTGAACTTTCCTTCCTTGGTGCGAATGATCGAATACTCGACCTTGAATTCCGGCACGCCGGTCGAGTCGATCCACATTCCAAAAAAGCCGCGCAGCTTTTGCCCCGAGGCCTTGTCAGCCAGAGTCTCGAAGTCGTCTATTCCGGCGTTCTGACCCTTGTTAGTCGAGTAATACGACTTGAGCAGGCTGAAGAACTTGTCGTCGCCGATAGTAGTCCGGAGCATGTGATACACGTAAGCGCCTTTGTAAAACACCACTGAACGATAGGCCGGTGACTGATCGTTGAGCTGAGCCGGCGCTCGAGATATCGACGAATCCTGTTCAAACGCGAGCGCGAGCTCGATTATCTCCGACAGTGTTTCGTGAAACTCAGACGCGCTCTCGCGTGATTCCCGGTAAAGCACCGAAGAATATTCGGCGAGCCCTTGTGACAACCAGGCGTCATCAAAGGTCTTCAATCCGACTGCTTGCCCCCACCACTGGTACGCAACCTCGCGAGCGAGTTCATCAACCGGAAGCGGCTTGTCCGACACCAGCGTCTTGTGCGCGATGAACCCGATTCCCGAACCGCTGTAATACTCGAGCGTCTCGTCATCAATCTCAGCAATCACGAATCGCGACCCGAGCATGTACTGGCCAAACTTGTCATTGTAGAACTGGAGTATTTGTGCGATCTCCTGTCCGAACTCCTGAAGCCGCCCCTCGCTCCCCGGAAGAACAGCCAGGTCCAGTTGCATTCCACCCGAGTTAATCGTTCTGGTGATGAACTGGCCGGCGGCGAACGAACCGGGCAGGACCGGTTGAGTCTCGACGAAAGTGAAGTTCTTGCGGCCGTCCTTATTAGTGACCGGTGTTACCGGATTCGCGCTGTGTCCGGCGACCGTCCAGTTGCCCGGCACTGTTATGCTGATCTCAGAAGTAGCGCGATCGGCTGCGTATCCGTGAAATGGAAACCACCTTGAGGCGTAGAACAGGTAAGACCCTTCTGGCCCGACATACGCCAGCCGAGTATCAGCGATCGGGCCGCCCTCGGGTGTCGCAAGCGGACCAGCGTAATCAAAGGTCAAGGTGATCTCGGCGCCCGCCGGATACAGTTGGCCGAGATTGATCTTGACGTTCAGCTCGTTGACCCGGTCTTGAATGAATTGGAGCGCGGTTTTCCCGTCGGGTCCCTTGACACCGGAAATCACAAGCGACCCGTTCATCTCAAGAACCGCTGACTGAGTTTGCTTGATGGTCTTGAACTTGACGACCGCCTGAGCTTTGAGAGTGTGGGAGTCGGGCAATAACTCTGCGTTGATTTTGTAATGGGTGATATCGATCGGCGGCACTTGCTCAGTCTGTGCGAATGCTTTCGGGGCCAAGACAAAAAGCGTGGCGAGGAGCGCAAGTGTCAACGCGCTCTTGCCGGTTCGTTTTGCTACCATCCTGTTGCTTCCTTTTATATCGTTGAATCGTCGCGACGTTGTGAATTATAACATCGCGTTTGCTGGCAGTACCAGTAGGTGGAAAAATGGCCCATCACCCACAGGCGTCCACAATTAACGAATGAAATCCGCGCCCTGTCTTGCGAACAACTTGGCCAACTTCACCAACTTGACAAACTTAATTTGGGGGAGCGAACCACAAAAGCTTCAAATAGACCTCCACTTTTGCAAGTTCCCCGCCGGTGCTATCATTGCCGCCTTATTCCGAACCTTATCCTTTGTACCGGAGAGTGTTAATGAGTCAAAAGTACATCCTCGCCCTCGATCAGGGAACCACCAGCTCGCGCGCGATTCTTTTCAATCGGCAGGGCCACGCCGCGGCCGCAGCCCAGCAGGAATTTGAGCAGCTTTACCCGCAGCCCGGATGGGTCGAACACCGGCCCGAAGACATCTGGTCCTCGCAGCTCAACGCCGCACGCGTCGTTTTGAGAGAGTCGGATGTGAAGGCGGACCAGATCGCGGCGATCGGCATCACCAATCAGCGCGAGACCACTATCGTTTGGGATCGCGAGACCGGCGAGCCAATTCACAACGCAATAGTATGGCAATGCCGGCGGACGGCTTCCGATTGCGATCGCATGCGAAGCGAAGGGCTGGCTGAGAACTTTCAGCAACGCACGGGACTGGTGCTCGACGCATACTTCTCGGGAACAAAGGTGCGCTGGTTGCTCGACAACGTCCCGGGCGCTCGAGAGCTTGCGGCGCGGGGCAGCCTGGCCTTCGGGACGGTTGATTCGTGGCTGATCTGGAAGCTAACCGGCGGCCGCGTTCACGTGACCGATCCTTCGAACGCCAGCCGCACTTTGATGTTCAACATCGAGCGCGGTGAATGGGATGATGAATTACTTGCGGCGCTCGATGTCCCGCGCTCGGTCCTGCCTCACGTCGCTCCCTCGAGCGCGATCATCGGCGAGACAGACAGTTCGTTATTTGGGCGCGCGATTCCTATCTCGGGGAATGCGGGAGATCAACAAGCGGCGCTGTTCGGACAGGTTTGCACCAGTCCCGGAATGTCAAAGAACACGTACGGCACGGGCTGTTTCATGCTGCTCAACACCGGAACAGAACTGGTCAGGTCAAAGAGCAATTTGCTGACGACGATCGCATGGCAACTCGAGGGCAAGCCAATCGAGTACGCGCTCGAAGGCAGCGTGTTTATTGCGGGCGCGGCGATTCAGTGGCTCCGCGACGGACTCCGAATAATCGGAGCTGCGGCGGAGACAGAAGCGATGGCCACAAGCGTCGAGGATAACGGCGGCGTCTATTTAGTGCCCGCGTTCGTGGGCCTCGGCGCGCCACACTGGGACGCCTACGCGCGCGGAACGATGGTTGGCCTGACGCGAGGCTCGACCAGAGAGCACATCGCGCGCGCGGCTCTCGAATCAATTGCCTATCAGACTAGCGACGTGCTTCGGTGCATGCGCGACGATTCTGGAATCAGCCTGAAAGAGTTGAGAGTGGATGGAGGCGCATCGCGCAACGATTTTCTGATGCAGTTTCAAGCAGACATTCTCGGCATCCCGGTCGTTCGTCCGGGAAATACAGAGACGACCGCAGCAGGAGCGGCCTTCCTTGCCGGTCTCGCAGTCGACTTCTGGTCGGGCACTTCTGAGATAAGCGAACTTTGGGAGCGTGAGAAAACATTCGAACCGAATATGAGTGGTTCAGAACGCGAGCGCCTTCTTGGGGATTGGACTCGCGCAGTAAAGCGTTCGAGCCACTGGATAAGGAACCCAAACGCAGAGGAGGAATCCTAGTCATCTCGACACCACCCTTGCTAGAATCTCCTCATATATGGATGGTTCATCGTTATTGACCATCGTTTTAAAGCTTGCGGTCGTTATTCTCCTCGTGCTGGCGAACGCCTTCTTCGTCGCATCTGAGTTTGCGCTCGTGACAGTTAGACGCTCGCGCATTGCCGGCCTCATAGCGAACGGCAACAAGCCGGCTCGCATAGTCCTTCGAATAATTGAAAACCTTACGGCTTACATCTCCGCGTTTCAGCTCGGAGTCACGCTGGCGAGCCTGGCCCTCGGTTGGGTAGGGGAAGACACGGTCGCTCATCTCCTGCAACCCGTGCTCGAGCGCTCGTTGCCCGGTGCTGCATCTACTGTCGTCGCGCATTCGATTGCGATCGTGGTGGCATTCGCATCCATTAGTTATCTGCACATAGTTCTGGGCGAGATTGTCCCCAAGACGTTTGCCCTCGAGCGTGCCGAACGCATGGCGCTCGCCGTAGCGCTCCCAATCCACATTTTTTATCGCGTGTTCAAGGCGCCCATTTCCCTGCTCGACCGTTCAGCAACCGTGATCGTTCGATGGATGGGTCTGCATTCTTCCAGCGAGCAGACCGCGGCCTACACCGAAGAGGAGCTTCGCCATCTCGTCGGGCTGAGCCACAAGAGCGGCCATCTAATAGAAGATGAGCGGCAGTTGATCTATAACGTTTTTGATTTCACCGAAGCGACGGTCGAGAGCGTGATGGTGCCTCGCACCGAAATCGAAGCTCTCGACGCGCAGTTGAGCCCGGCGGAAATGCTCGACGTGTTCGAACAGACCGGATACTCGCGCATGCCAGTTTATCGCGACTCGCTGGACAACATCATCGGCATCGTGCTGCTCAAGGACTTGAGCCGCGTCGTTCGGCGAGGCAGCGTAGAGGGCCTCGAACAGTTCATTAGACCGGCGGTTTTTATCCCGACTGCAGTCAAGCTCCACGATGCGCTTCGAACCTTGCGCCGTTCTAACGAGCACATGGCTCTGGTCGTCGACGAACACGGAGGGGTCGAAGGCCTGGTCACGCTCGAGGACCTGCTCGAAGAATTGGTCGGGGACATTCGCGATGAACACGACGAGGCCGGGACCGGTCAGCTCATCGAGCAACCCGACGGGACTTACAATGTGCGCGGCAATCTATCAATAAGAGACATCAACAAGCTGCTCGCTTTGAACCTGCCGGAGTCGGACAATTATCACACCGTAGCCGGATTCATGATGGAGCGGGCGGGCAGGCTGTTGAAGCGCGGAGAGAGCGTCGAGCACAATGGTTTGAAGCTGACCGTCCAATCTACGGCGCGCAATCGAATAGTCGAAACGAAGATCGAGAAGGTGCAGGAGAGCGCGCCAGTTTCGCCGACCGCGCATTAGAGAACGCGAATCCTCAGGCGGGTCTTGATGAAAGTGGATGTAAGCACGCTCTATCCGGCAGAGTGATTCACACTGCTGGTTATTCAGGGCAAGCGCCGAATATCTATTCAACGAATCTATCGCCCGATCGTAATTCCAAACTGTATTATCGCCGGCGTTGTTAGTAGACTGACTCTCTCGCTATGACGCGGACCGAGAAACTTCTGACCATCACCAAACGGCTGATAATCATGACCTCAAGTGGTCTTTTATTGGTTGTCGCCATCTTCGCTCTCACTGTCTTGCGTGGAAATCGATTGATGGTTTCCTGGGCCTGTTTTGGATGTGGTCTGGTGGGTGGCTTTGTCAGCATACAGCAAAGACTCAAGAAGTTCGGTGATGAAGAGCTTGATCTTCTTTCCACGTCGTGGTTTCAGATTCTGCTGATTCCGGTATATGGCGGCATATTCGCTTTGGTCTTGTATCTGTGTTTCCTGAGCAAGATCATTGAGGGGCCCTCTTTCCGCAATTTGCCAGTCTGCCGTTCTCTGAACCGATTCCGTCTTCGGAGGATATTAGAAACTATTTCTCGCAAACATATCCCTCTACTGGCGCCGATCTGGCGAAGCTCCTGTTCTGGTCATTCGTAGCAGGCTTCTCGGAACGGTTTGTTCCACAAATCATCGACAGATCTCAGACTAAGGATGGCTGACGTCCTAAACTGCCGAAAGCAGGTTGCTCTTGAGCCTGACAACGGAAACATTCGCTCTGTCGGCAACCGCCTGTAGTGTGAATTACTTCTTTATCATAAATCCGGCATCGGCTCGCGGAACCACAATGCGAGCCTGGACCAATATTCGAAAACAAATTGCAGCGCTCGGCGCCGACTTCGCTGAACATTCGACAACGCGGGCAGGCGAGGCAACCGAAGTCACCCGTGAGGCTTTGATCAATGGCGCGACGCGCATTATTGCAGTTGGGGGCGACGGCACTCTCAACGAAGTAGTAAACGGCTATCTGGATCACGAGGGGCGCGCAATCAACAAGCGCGCGGCGATCGGGTTGCTCCCGAGTGGCACGGGCTCTGATTTTCGGCGGTCGCTCGGGTTGACCGGCGAAGACTCTATTCGAATGTTACTCGGTTACGAGACTAGATTGATTGACGTCGCTCGCGCAGAGTTTCGGAGCCACAGCGGAGCGCACGCGCATCGCTTCTTTATCAATGTTGCGTCTTTCGGCTTAGGCGGTGATGTTTCGGCTGCGGTCAATCGATGGCGCAACTCGCTGCCGCGATGGATCGGCGGCCGCATGAGGTTCAGCGCGGCAGCGATCGCCGCTCTTGGCCGCTACAGAAACGTTCGAGTATCGATGCGGCTTGATGATGAGCGCGAGATTCAGATCAGAAGCAACTTGATTGTAGTCGCCAATGGCAAGTTCGCGGGCGGAGGAATGATGCTCGCGCCAAACGCCGAGTTGGACGACGGCCTGCTGGACGTTATCGTGACGGATGAGGCGACGCGTTGGGACGTGATAAAGGAATTGGCGCGAATTCAGCGAGGCAGACACCTGAAAAATCCGAAGGTCGTTGCGCTGCGTGCTCGCAAAGTGTCAATCGATTCCGAGGAAGGGATGGCCATCGACCTTGATGGCGAAATGGTAGGCTACACTCCCGTGAATATCACGCTGCTGCCAGCGTCTATCCGGTTCGTTGGTTAACTCAGAATACGTTTTGTAAGGCGAAGTAGCCGTCCTACAATCTTCTCACGAGGCTCGTCGCATACTTCGCGCTCTCCAATTTGAACAAGACGGTTCAGAATCGTGCGATCGCGCCCGCCGTATCGTATACATCTAAGTTCGGCAGTCGCAATCGTGGTGACCATCTGATCGATTTCGTAACTCGCGACTGGCTGGCGTCTTACGAAGCACTGTTCGTATCCCTGGCTGTCCGTCCAGACGCCAAAAAAGCTCCGGGGCGGTTACGAACGGAACGCCACGCCACACATCGGGCAGCAATTGTTCTCGACGTAGAAGTCACCGGGCATGTTAGCCGGATGCGGGTTCCTATTGCTCATTACTTCTCAACCAGAGGTTTCATCTACTTCTCAGCCATCGCGTCTGTAACCTTAATGCGGCCGGCGATGATATCTTGCTTCGCGCGATTTACTTCGTCGAGCACAGACTGAGGTATCAAGTTTCGATTGTAATCATCCAGCGCATAGTCGATTCCATCATTCTCCATTCCAAACTCGTGAATGCCTCCCTTGAACCGGCCTTCGACCACGTCTTTCACAGCGTTGAACACCGACACGTCGACGCGTTTGATCATGCTCGTAAGAATGAAGCCCGGCTTAACCCAGTTCTGATTCGAGTCGACACCTATTGCCAGCGTGTGCGTCTCCTCGGCCGCATCGAACACTCCGAGTCCCGAGTTGCCGGCAGCTTGAAAGATGATGTCGGCGCCGCGCTCGATCTGCGCCTTCGCAAGTTCTTTGCCTTTGCCCGGATTGTTCCAGGCCGCGTCGGTCACGCCCACGTAATTCTCGAAGACTTCGATCTTGGGGTTCGCATATCGGGCGCCTTCCGCGTAGCCGGTTTCGAACTTGTGAATGAGCGGAATGTCCATCCCTCCGACAAATCCGACCTTTCCGCTCTTGGTCGTGCGCGCGGCGATCATTCCTACGAGAAAAGATCCTTCGTGTTCTTTGAAGATCAAAGACGCGACGTTTGGAGAATCAATAACCCCGTCGATGATCGCGAACTTCAAATTGGGATAGTCACGGGCAACGTCATCCATGATCGGAGCTTGAGCGAAGCCGACTCCTATGATCAGATCGTAGCCGCGTTCGGCGAAGGCTCGCATCGAAGGCTCGATCGATGTTGGATCACCCGGCTCGACGTCGCGAAGAAAGATACCTAGCTCCTGTTTCGCGCGTTTGACTCCTTCCCACGCGGCGGCGTTGAAAGACTTGTCGTCTTTGCCTCCGATGTCGAAGACTATGCCGACGCGCAGCTTGCCGCCTGATTCATCTCGCTTGCCGAGCACGCTAGTGCAAGCAGGCAACGAGAGCGAGCTTGTTAGAAGAATCACTAACGCAAATCGCTTCATATGATGTCCACGATGCTGACTATCTTAACTTCCTGAAGAGGCGGTCCCACCTGATCGCGTCTCGAGATTTATCGCGCGCGGCTGACCACTAAATCATAAGCGGCCTCGCATTGATCAGTCCATGCGGTACGCGATAGTGGGGTCCTTTGCGAGCTTTGCGCAAAAGAATAGATACGTTCTCGCAAAGTTCGCACAGGACCGCAAAGCTCGCAAAGGAGCGAACGGCCGATCCTCACTTATCCCTTGGCTCTGTCAATCGATTGTACTTCTTCAGAACTTCTTTCAATCGGTCATGCGGGAGCGCGATGACCTTGTGACCATCGACTCCCGTCATCGTCTCCGCCGCAACCAGCGCGTTGACGATGGCTTCTTCGGTCGCTTGTACGGTAGCCTCGAACACAGGATTCATTCGGTCGTTTGGGAGCATCGTCAATTGAACGATTCCTGCGGTCTTTGCGGCTTCGGGATTCGCCGTCGAGAACGCGACGAAGATATCTCCGGAGCCGTCTCCCGAAGTGCTGCCCGTGCGCGCGACTCCAAGCGCCGCTCGGCGCGCGAGTCTTTTCAATTGATGCGCGAGGAGCGGCGCGTCCGTAGCAACAACGATTATGACCGACCCAACGTCATCGCGAGTCGAGCCGTCGAGCGACGACAAGCGCCCTTCGGTAATCTCGGGTCCAACTGGCACACCCGCGATGCGAAGCTGATTGCGGCGGCCGAAGTTCGCCTGCACCAAGACTCCGACAGTGTAGCCGCCGGCATTTTGATCCAACTTTCGCGATGCTGTTCCGATCCCCCCTTTGAAACCATAGCAAACCATACCCGTCCCACCGCCGACGTTTCCTTCCGCGATCACGCCTGTCTTCGCTCCGTCAATAGCCTGAAAAGCGTGTTCGGGCTTTACGTGAAATCCGTTCACGTCATTCAAGTAGCCGTCGTACGTCTCCGCGACAATCGGCAGCGACCACCAATAACCGGATGGATCCGGACGACCCTGCTTGACTCGCCAGGCGATCACTGCATCGCGTACGACGCCGACGCTGTGCGTATTGGTGATCATGATCGGGCCTTCGAGAAAGCCTGACTCTTCAACCCAGGTCGTGCCGGTCATCTCGCCGTTGCCGTTGAGCGAGAACCAACCGGCGAAGACCGGATCGTTGGACGACTGCTTGCCGCGCGGGAGAATCGCGGTGACGCCGGTTCGAACCGGACCGACGCCGACCTGAAGCTTGCCTTCGCCTGAGATGAGCGTGGTGTGGCCGACCTCGATGCCTTTGATATCAGTGATCGAGTTGAGTGGACCGGGCGTTCCTTCAAATCGAACTCCGAGATCCCGAGCGCGTGGTTTGGTCTGACCCGATGCGAGTTGCGATAGCGCGAGGGTTGTGATGATGATGCTTGCTGCTGAGATATAGCGACGTTTGGTCATAAAGGTCTCCGCAATTGATCGGATGTCGCGCATGAATTAACCGCTGATCTTCGCTGCCTGCCGGTTCGCGGATTCTCGCTGATTCAGCGAAGATCAGCGCGACGGAGTCTGCGGAAATCAGCGGTTAATTCGCGCTCACGCTGGCGGTCGTTCTATTTGTCCGGCGATTCGTACAAGTACGCGACCTCGTGCAGCTTGTTCTCTTTCCCGTCGTGCACCGCGTACTGATTTCGCTTTCGTTCGCCGCGCGCGTTCACCGAGTATCCCCAGATATTCGCCGCGCCATATACGCCGCTCTTGTTCAACGCGTAGAAGTTGACGCTGAACTTTTTCAGCTTTGCCATATTGCCATTGTAGTTTGAAACTATTCGCTTGCACGCCTCGAGCGCTGCGTCAGTCGGCGACATCCCTTTGCGCATCATCTCGACCACAGTGTGCGCGCCGTTTATCTTGATGACCTCTTCGCCTCGGCCGGTCGATCCAGCGGCGCCGACTTCGTTGTCTACGAACAAGCCGCAGCCGATCAAAGGCGAATCGCCAACGCGGCCGGCGAGCTTATGAAACAATCCGCTGGTCGTGGTCGTGCCTGAAATGTCTCCGCGGTCGTTGATCGCGATGCAGTTGATAGTTCCGGTCGGCGGATGAGCGATGTACTCGTCGGCAAGCGCGATCAGCTCGGCGCGCGCCGGAGTGCCGTCATAAAGCTTGCTCTGCTTCGGCTCTTCCGGCGTTGCCAGCCCCGGTCCCCAGGCATCGTCGTCGCTCATACGCTCTTTCCATCGCAGCCATACGATTCGAGCTTCATCCGTTAGCAAGTCCATCTCTTTGAAGCCGTGCGCGACCGCAAAACGCAACGCGCCAGGCCCGCAAAGGAGCACGTGATCCGTTCGCTCCAACACAAGCTTCGCCACCTGAGCCGGGTTCTTGATTCTCTGAATCGAAGCGACCGCACCCGCGCGCTTAGTCGGCCCGTGCATCACGCTCGCGTCCAGCTCGACCACACCATCCTCGTTAGGCAAACCACCGTAGCCGACGCTCATATCTTTGGGATCGTCTTCTACGATTGCGACTCCCGCGACCACGGCATCGAGCGTGTCCTTGCCAGCCCGGATCATTTCCATAGCCTTGTCAGTTGCGCGCAGTCCATTAGCGCTTGAAACGACAAGCGGGCGTGATCCTTTTGACTGAGCAAACGTTGCCGGCGCAAGACCGCCAAACATTCGCGCTCCCAGTCCGGCGACTGCGCTTGTTCTAAAGAAATCTCGACGAGTTACCTTGCTTTTCATGATTAGCCTCCTCGTTCTCTGGGAGTTCAGGGTTCAGCGTTAGTGGTTCAGGGTTCGTGATTCAGAGTACGGATTCGGAGTCCGTAGGTGACGCCAAATCAGAACGCTGAACCCTGAACTCTGAACCTCCGCTTCCCCAGGCGGGCTCGATTCTAACGACTCGGGTATTGTTTGTAAATCAACGCAAGACGGCCTTGATTAGCTGAGGTGGTGCGACGCGCTCAGGGCCGATCGTGTACGCGGCGCGAATATCTTCGGCGGCCTCTTCGGCGGGCGCCGAGTCGTTGAAGTCCAGCGTGACGAGAGGGGAATCCTTCTCGACTTTGTCGCCAATCTTCGCGTGCACGGTCAGGCCTACGCCGAGATCGATCGCCGTTTCGAGCCGTGCTCGTCCAGCCCCTAACAGCATCGAGGCGTGACCGATTTCCTCGGTATCGATGGCTTGAACGTAGCCGGACTGCGACGCGAGCACGTCTTGATGTTCAGCCGCTCGGGGCAATAAATCGTAATCGTCGATCACTCGTGACTCGCCGCCCTGCGCTCCAATGATGGCGCGCATCTTTTGAACTCCTGCGCCCGAGCGGATTAGCTCATCGTAAAATTCGCGCCCGCTCTCGACATCCCTCGAAGCGCCGCCCACTACGAACATCTCGGCTGACAACTCACGGCACAGAATGTTGAAGTCATCGGGCCCGCGGCCCTTCAATGTCTCAAAAGCTTCAATCAGCTCGATCGAGTTGCCAACTGCGCGGCCCAGTGGCTGATTCATGTCGGTTATCAGAACAATGCACTCGCGATCCATTCCGCTGGCGATTGACATCATTATCTGAGCAAGCTCGCGCGCGTCCTCTTCGTTTTTTAGAAAAGCACCGCTGCCGGTCTTCACATCAAGCACAAGACCGCTCGCGCCCTCCGCTATTTTCTTGCTCATAATCGACGCGGCCATAAGCGGCCGGCAAGCAACCGTCGCGGTCACGTCGCGCAAGGCGTAAAGCATCTTATCGGCCGGCGCGATCTCAGCGGTCTGGCCAATCAGCGCCGCGCCGACTTCTTCGAGAGTCGAGCGAAACTCAATAAGTGAGAGGTCAGTTCTGAAGCCCGGAATCGATTCGAGCTTATCGAGCGTGCCTCCCGAATGCGCGAGCGCGCGCCCGGAAATCATCGGAACCAGGAGACCTGCAGCAGCGACTACCGGTGCGATCACCAGAGAAGTCTTGTCCCCAACGCCTCCGGTGGAATGCTTGTCGACCCGCGGTCTCTTGAGATCCGAGAAATCGACGATCTCGCCCGAGTGAAGCATCGCGTCGGTGAGCGAGAGAGTTTCTTCAGTGGTCATTCCGCGCAGGTAGATGGCCATCAGCAGCGCCGCCATCTGGTAATCAGCAACATCGCCACCAGTGTAACCGCGAATTATGAATCCGATTTCGTCGCGAGTCAGCTCTTTGCCATCGCGCTTTTTTGCGATTATGTCGACTGCTCGCATTTCACAAGCTCTTTATTCTGGCTCGAATGGCGGGATCGGTTACTTCTTTGAGAACGCCCCTCTTCAGCCAGTCGGTGAGGTCAATCTTCCATTGCCTGCCGAGGAGCCTCGCGTGAGCGACCTCAACATTGTTGACGACGATATTCGCCGCGCCATCGCTTATGAAGGTCACCGTTGAATCATTAGCCGCGTGTTTCGCAGCCGCTTCCGGTGACAACGGCATGGTCTGAAGATACTGGGTTGCCAGTCCCAGCATGAAGTAGCCGAGGAACTGATCGGCGTTGGTGACTCCGGCATTCTGCAATTCACCTTGATAGCGCGGATCCTTCTGCGCGGCTTCGTATGTGAGACCGGCGAGATCTATCGTGCGCTTAGCGGCATGTTTCTTAAACGTACCGACGTCCTGCGTCAGAAACGCTTTCATCATTTCGTAAGCGGTTGCGCGAATAGATTTCGTGGCTTCATCGTGAGAAGGCTTCTGTTGAGATCGCGCCAGAGATGAAGGATCAACGCTGAAGAAGATGAAACAACTCACGAGGATCGTGGTATAGAGTGTCTTTCTTGCCCTGCTTGTCATGATGCGAGAGTCTAACATTCGTGAACTTGTGCGCGCGAGCGGGGGCCGTCGTCTGTAAGCTCTGCGAGCTTTGCGGTCCCTGGCGAGCTTTGCGCGAACGTATCTCGATCTTTCGCGCAAAGCTCGCTAAGGACCGCAAAGCTCGCAAAGAAGGCTCATCCCGATTCAATCTGCCGGTATGGCTGTGCGCAGAAGTGCCACCGCTTGCGCCGCCATCGCTTCGCCGCGGCCGATTGATTCAAGGCCCTCGTTGGTCTTTGCCTTTACGTTCACCTGATCGACATCGATTCGAAGTATTGACGCAAGGGACTCTCGCATCATTTGAATGTACGGCCGAAGCTTTGGGCGCTCGGCTAGCACTGTCGCGTCGACGTTCGCAATGCTGTAGCCGCGCTCCATGATCAACTCGACCGCGTGTGCAAGAAACTCCATGCTCGAGGCGCCCGCCCAGAGAGGATCGGTGTCGGGAAAATGCGCGCCGATATCACCGAGGGCCGCGGCTCCCAACAACGCATCACATACCGCGTGACTGAGCACATCCGAATCCGAATGACCAAGCAGGCCCTTTTCAAAAGGGATTACAACCCCGCCAAGAACGAGCTTCCGCCCTTCAACCAATCGATGTATGTCGTAGCCTGTTCCGATGCGACTTGATTCGTTCATTGGGATCAACCGAAGAACTCCGCCTGTATGGCTTCAGCCAGGCGCAGATCAAACGGGCGAGTGATCTTGATGTTGAGCGGCGAGCCTTCGACTACGGAGACTCGCTGGCCGAGGCGTTCGACGAGTTGCGATTCATCAGTTCCCATGAACCCATCCGCATAAGCCTTCTCGAACGCCTCGCGAAGGATAGCGAAGCGAAACGCCTGCGGAGTCTGCGCGTAGTAGATGCGCCGTCGATCGAGAGTCCGCTGCACGCGTCCGGACTTTCCTTGCTTGATCGTGTCGGTCGCGGCCAGAGCCATCAGCGCGGCTCCGGTGCTCGCCGCTCGTTCGATCACCGCCCGAATCTCATCCGGCTTTACGAACGGGCGCACGGCGTCGTGAACCGCTATGATTCCAGCGCTCTCTGCTCGCACCACCTGGAGTCCTCGATAGACCGAGTCCTGCCGTTCGGCCCCTCCGGCAACTACGCGTGCCACCTTCGTCAGGTTATGCCGCGACATGAGACTGAGGATCTCGCTTGTAAGGTTTGGCTGGAGAACCAGAATGATTTGATCGACCGCTTCGCATTGCTGGAAGCGTTTGAGTGTGTGAACAAGAACAGGCACACCACCAAGCTCGAGCATCTGCTTGGCGCGGTCAGCGTGCATCCGGGCGCCGATGCCGGCCGCCGGGATTATTACTGTATTGAGCTTTCCGTCGGTCACTGCGTCACTGCGTTGCTGTGTCGCGGGCCTGCTGGGCGTCCGTCTTCGCCGAAGCGCCCGAAGATCATCTTGCCCGCAGTGGTTTGCAGGACGCTGGTAACCGACACGTCGATGTTCTTTCCGATCATGCGTCGCGCGTTGTCAACGACTACCATCGTTCCATCGTCCAGATAAGCAACACCCTGATTGTATTCCTTACCCTCCTTGAGCACGAAGACACGCATGATCTCGCCAGGCAAGACTACCGGCTTCAGGGCGTTCGCAAGTTCATTGATATTGAGAACCGCAACGCCGCGAAGCTGCGCGACCTTGTTCAGGTTGAAATCGTTGGTGACTATCTTCGCTTCGATCTGTTTGGCAAGCTCGATCAGCTTGTGATCGACCTCGCGCACATCCGGAAAGTCGGCCTCGCTGATGACGATTTCATAGCTTGACCCTTTCTTCTTTTGAATCCGCTGAAGAATGTCGAGCCCGCGGCGGCCGCGATTGCGTTTGATCGAATCGGCGCTGTCGGCTATCTGTTGGAGCTCTCGCAGCACGAACTGAGGTATCACCAGCATGCCGGAAAGGAAGCCCGTCTCGGCGATGTCGGCCACCCGGCCATCAATGATGACCGAAGTATCGAGGATCAAGGAGTGAGTCTTAGCAGCTCCCTTTTCTACGAATATTCCTCCAAGCGCTGTCAGGTCCAGGTAATCACCCTTGACCGCGCCGACTATCAATCCTACGTACCCCATGAACAAGGTTAGCGTGAGCGTAAGGAAAGATTTGAACTCTTCGGGTAACGCATGCTGTGCGGCTATGATCCAGCAGATTAATGTAGCGCCTGCGATACCAAGTATTGACCCAACCGCGCCGCCGATAAGAGTCTTAAGTGTGGCTTTGCGGATTCGAGTCTCGAAGAAGATTATCGAGATTGCAAGTACTCCTCCTATGATCGACGAGAAAAGTGGATTCCTCGCACCAAGAGCCGGAAAAGGCCTGAGGAAATATCCTGCACTCACGAGCGCCGCGACGAAGACGAATCGAATCAGAGTAACATCGGCTTGCATATATCCTCCGTTCGTCTTATCTATCGCTCGAGCCGTTCCTGCATTTACGACGTTGCGAATAGTTAAGCTGAGTTGTGAAAGATCAATTCGCGCCTCAGTGGCGCGAGGTTCGCTCGGCGCCGACTTTCAATACACCCCAAAACGACGAGGGAAAAAGGATGAGCTCGTCGTTTTTCCTCGAATACGACTCGGGTCCAGTAAAAGAAAAAATCGAGTCTGTGTCTGGAAGCGCGGTTTCCACCCGGCCGCCGTTTCAAAATTGAGCCGGTGCCGGATTTCGATCTGGCTGCCAGTCGTGTCGGGCTGAGCCGGATCGATTATAACGTAACTCGCTGGATTTTCTAACGAAAGTTTGACACTGAGCTAAGGGCAAAGCGCATAGGGAAAGGAGTCGTAGTAGCACATAGCAGATTGTGTTGACCCTTGCCCTTTGCCTTTGCACTTGGTCCTTGCCATTCCGCTCACGAGATTCGTCACTCTTGAATTGACAAGTTTTGGCAGCGGGGAGAACAGACTTGTTGAGGTTTCATTGAATCACACAACTTACGCCTACCTGCGCGGGCCACAACCATTGGCACGGGCATTGCCAATGTCACAGCGTAGCTTTGAAATAGTAAAGCGGTGACAGGGGGAACGGGGGCTCCGCCAGTCATCGTAAAACTGAGAGAAGCGACAGACAAAGCAACAACAATAAGCTGGAGGGGATGAGGCAACGGGGGCTGCGTCATCCCCTTTGGTTTTTTTGTGCGACAACTTTTTGTGCGCAACAATGAATTCGCGAACATCTCAACTTCCCGTTTTCACTCTTCCTTTTTTCTTCATCCCATCGCGTTTGCTATAATCGAACTTTCGAATCTAGAGAAAAAAATGACCGTTATGACTGGACACGAAATCAGGCAGAAGTTTCTGGACTATTTCGCCGCGCGCGGCCATCGCGTAGTGAGAAGCTCGCCGCTGTTGCCGGCGAACGACCCAACACTGCTCTTTACTAACGCCGGGATGAATCAGTTCAAAGACGTGTTCCTCGGCCTCGAGCCTCGCGATTACAACCGCGCGGCTTCATCCCAGAAGTGCGTGCGCGCGGGCGGCAAACACAACGATCTGGATGAAGTGGGCCGCACCGCCAGGCATCATACCTTCTTCGAGATGCTCGGCAACTTTTCCTTCGGTGACTACTTTAAGAAGGAAGCGATCTACTTTGCGTGGGACCTTCTAGTCAACGAGCTGGGGCTCGATCCGCAGCGATTGTGGTTCTCAGTCTTTGAGGGAGACGACGAGGTCGGACCGGATGAGGAAGCAATCAAGTATTGGCAGCAGGTAGGCGCGCCTACTGAACGGATCCTTAGATTCGGCCGCAAAGACAACTTCTGGCAGATGGGCGAGACCGGACCGTGCGGGCCGTGCTCTGAGATCCATTACTACCAGGGTCCTAATCCCGAAGATCCGGAGTTTAACCGGCGCGACCTGGTCAACGGGCCGGGCGACACAACCATGGAGATTTGGAACCTGGTTTTCATGCAATTCAATCGCTCGCAGTTACCGGACGGCTCGTACAGGCTTGAGCCCCTGCCCGCTCCCTCGGTCGATACCGGCATGGGACTCGAGCGTCTCGCGGCGGTGCTTCAAGGTGTGAAGTCGAATTACGACACCGATCTGATCCGGCCGATCATCGACTTTATCGCGAGTCTCGCTGATACAGCTTATGACTACGACTCGCCTGAAGGCATGTCGATGCGAGTGATCGCCGACCATGCTCGGACGACTGCGTTCTCGCTTGCTGATGGTATTGCCCCGGGCAATGTCGGCCGCAACTACGTTCTTCGGAAAATCATGCGACGCGCGATCTATCACGGCGATAAGGGGCTCGGGCTCAAGGCGCCCTTCTTCCACAAGGTCACCGACTTCGTGGTCAATCTGATGGGCGAACCCTTCCCGGAACTAATCGCGTCGCGACAACTGATCGACGAAACGGTTCGTGGTGAAGAGCAGCGCTTCAGCCGAATCCTGACGGTCGGGGAGCCCAGACTTGGCGAATTGTTTGAGCGCTACTCCCCCGCCGCTCCGCCGATGATCGAATTAGCTCGGACTTATGACACCTACGGCGTTCCACGCGACTTGATTCGAGTGGTGCTCGGCCAGCACGGCATCGAGATCAGCGAAGACGATTTCAACGAGCAGTTCGATGCGGCCCTCCGCGAGCTTCAGCAGCAAACCGCTCCTTCTGTCGTTGAAGGAAGTCGTCGAGCGCGCGAAATCTATGCGACGGTCGCCGGGCGATTGCCGCGAACTGAATTCACCGGGTATCGAGAGACCGAGACCCACGGCGCGCGAGCGCTTGCGATCATTGTGGGTGATGAAGAGCGCGAGGTGCTGTCAGCAAACGAAACCGGCGAGATCATTCTTGATCGTACGCCGTTCTACTCCGAAGCCGGCGGTCAGATCGGCGACTCCGGCGTATTTGACGGCGACAACGTGCTCGCGGAAGTCGAAGACTGCTACTCGGTAATCAATGGTTATTCTTTGCACAAAGTAAAAGTCGAACAGGGTGAGCTGCGCGTCGGTGACGCGATCAACGCGCGAGTCGACGCCGAGCGCCGCCGCCGAATCAAAGCCAATCACACCGGCACTCATTTACTGCATGCCGCGCTGCGTGAAGTACTCGGGCCTCACGTGAAGCAAGCGGGCTCGCTAGTCGCGCCGGATCGATTGCGATTCGACTTTACTCACTACGCGCCGCTCAGCGAAGACGAGATTGCCGAGATCGAGAAGCTGGTCAACGGAGAAGTACTTCACAATCATTCAGTGGAGACGCAGATCAAGCCGCTCGAAGAAGCCTTGCAGTCGGGTGCGATGGCGCTATTCGGAGAGAAGTACGCTTCGGACGTGCGCGTGGTGAGCGTCCCCGGATTCTCAACCGAGCTCTGTGGCGGAACTCACGTGAGCGCGACCGGTGACATCGGTCCAATGAAGATCATCAGCGATTCATCGATCGCCGCCGGTGTCAGGAGGATCGAGGCGCTGACAGCGGACGCAGCTATCGCGCGCTTCCAGACTGATGAGCATGTGGTCACGGGGCTGTTAGAACGCTTCAAGGTTCCGCTGCGCGACATCCCGGCGCAGGTCGACAAGCTTCTGGATCAGGTGCGCCGTTATGAGCGCGAGATTGAGCATTTGAAGCTGAAGATGGCTCAGTCGGAATCCGCGTCAGCCGCCGATAACGCGCGAGAGATCTCCGGGATACGAGTCGTTGCGCGCCGCGTCGCTAATCTCGACGCTAACGGCATGCGCCAGCTCGCAGATTCACTATCGCAGAAGTTAAAGTCCGGAGTGATTGTGTTGGGACAGGCAAACGATGGCAAAGCCTCGCTTGTGGCTCGTGTGACCGACGATCTGACAAACCGCCTCAACGCCGGCCAAATTGTGAAGGAAATATCCGCGCTTGTTGGCGGAAAAGGCGGGGGCCGCGCCGATATGGCTACCGGCGGCGGGAACGACCCCGATAAGCTGGAAGCGGCTCTGGAAGCCAGTTACGAGACCGTGGAGCGAATGCTCGCGTCACAGCAGGCCCCAAACTCTTAACCTGCGGCCGGGACGTGCTGCTGCCAGTCTATCTTTCAGTAACGAACGATTGGCAGGCTGGCGTCCCTGGCGCGCGGACTCTGAGGCGGCCTGCGAGACATTCTTCAGGACGGCATGGCCACAAGCCTCAGTTGTTCGCTTTCGTCGTAGACCTGGGTGACGATCTGCGGACATCTAAAGCACACGTCTCGACCTTCCTGCTGGAACCAACGGCAAGTCGCGCGGATTGTGCAAGCGGGCAGGCTTTCTACCACGGCGGGAAGTATTTGAACAATCCGAGTAGCGAGGCGGCAGCGCGAGCCGTCAAAATGGCAACACGCACTCTCCTCGCACTCCGCGGCAAAGCGGAAGATTTCAGTAGCCTGGACCGGACGGGCCATCGCCAGGAGATCGTCGTTCACCGGCAGAGGACCCTCGATATAAGAAAGCAACGGGTTCTCCGTGGTGCCACCGATCACGCCCAGCACCGTGCTGCGTGCCATCTCAGGTTGGGCGCTTGGGCAAAGCAAGGTCTGGAGACTTGGCTTTGTATCGACCTTGTTCACAAGATAGACCGCCTCTTACTTTTCGACCTTCGGTCGAATGACGAAGCCGATCGTAGTGCCGCCTTTGCCGGGAATCGCCGTGGGCGTCGCCTTCAGACCTTGCAGCTTCGGTGAGATCTCGCTGACGACTTTCTTCGCCGCGCTCAACGGATTGCCCTCGAACTCCTTGATCACGCGTCCCACGATTATTGGTCCGCCTGGTCGTCCCTTTCCAAGTGCTCTCAGTAAAGCTGCGTCCACTGCTGACGCAAGATCCGTTACCGGTATGGTCTTCGCTGGCATTGTAGTCCCTCCTACGGGAGAGGTATTTGTGGCGGATTATATGGAGTGAGGTTAGCGACTGTCAACAAAATAATGGAAACTGAATTACAGAACTTAATACTGATCGCCGTTCGACTTAACGAGGTCACAAAACAAACGAGGCTCACAACACTTAAGATGTGAGCCTCGTTAGTTTGTACCCGCGCGGAAACCGAATCCTTAGAACGTGAACTTCAACGCGAGTTGTACCTGCCTCGGATCGCCCACGCCTTGTCGTAAGAACCCGTCGAAGTTAAACAAAGCCACAGTGGTCAGAGGGTTTACGTTGTTCTTGTTGTTGAAAGTGTTGAACATCTCAATCACCGGCATCAACGCCATACGCTCTCCCAGCTTAAATGGCCGTTGCACCCGCCAGTCGAACGAGAAGAATTCGTTGTCCTTTCTCACGCTATTCCGACCTAGATCAACACCGTTAACCACACGCGGACTCGGTGTTATCGGTTGCGCCGAACGGGCTTGAATTCTCGCGTTCGCCTCAAAGCCCTTTCCCAACTCAGCATAGGTGTAGAAGTTGAACTTGTGACGGATGTCGCGATCCGACAGCGAGTAATCCTTTTTGAAGTCGTTGTGATCGAACACACGATCGGTGAACGGATCGCGTTCGTTTGAATCGTCGTCAAGGTCTTTGGAGAAGACGTAGTTCCCTTCCAGTTGGAACCGGTTGCTGAATCGCTTTCTCACGCCGACCGTCAATCCCCGATACAGTGACTTCGCCGAACTCGCCGTAACGAACACGTCTCCCAATTGCGGACCAAAAGGAGCGGTGCCCAGATTAATGTTCACGAATCTTGTGAGGTGAACTCCCTTGGCCATCGTGAAGTCAATGTAAGCCGCCCAGTTCGGAGCGAGCTCCTGCTCATATGCGACGTTGGTCGTGTAGATTCGGGGGTTGGCGTAGTCCTTGCTGAAAACGCGCACACCGGTGAACAGCGGGAACTGCCCCGCAGGCGGCGGTGGTCCAACAGGCGCCAGCCCCGGCCACGTCGGCGCACCACCGAACAGTCTGATCAAATCTGTATTGAGGAAGTTCGTCCTCTGTTGCGCTCCGTTTGTAGTGATCGATCCTACTTCCGATAACATGTTTTGGCGGGCATTATAGATTCCCCAGCTCGCGCGGAGAACTGACTTACCCTTGCCGGAAAAATCCCATGCGAACCCCACTCGCGGCTGGAACTCTTTCTTCTGATCCGGAAGAGTGCCGTCCGATGGGAATCTCGGATCATTCAAAAACTGTCCGTACGCGGTCTTCGTTGGATCAACGACCGGGTTCGGAAAGATCTGCGCTTCCCATCGCAGTCCGTAGTTAAGCGTGAAGTTGGGCTTGATCTGCCACTTGTCCTGCGCGAACGCGGCGAGGTCGTCGTTGGAGATCTTTGAGGCTCCCGGCGGAGGAACATCCGCTAAACCGCTCGGTATGCCGTCCTGCAAGTAGAACAGCAGTGGCCCGCCGCTCGTGGCGCCTCCCGGGCAGGTCGCCGGCAGAGTTACATACGTCCCATTCGAGCAGCCCACAGTGTTTGGACCGAACCCACCAGGCGCTGCCGGCGACGCGTATCGGAGGAAGCCGGTCACGCTGTCAAACAGATACCGTCCGGTGAAGAAGCCGCGAAACACCTGGTCGTTGAGAGTGTGCAGCCATTCGCCGCCAAACTTGAAGGTGTGTCTTCCCGAGACGATCGATACGCTGTCGCGAAGCTGAGTTCTCCAGATCAACTCGTCAACGTTGGGTTGAAGGAAAAACGGATTGCCAAATCGGAAGGACGGCCCGAAACCCATGCCGGTGTCCGCCGCGAGATTGGACTTGGTGGCCGACCGCGGACGCGATTCGCGCGCGTAAGTGAAGTGGGCCTCGTTCAGTTTGGTCGGGGAAAACGAACTGAACAGGTTGAGATTGAACACATTGATCTTCGAAGGGCCTTCGGTGCCATTCGCCGACGTGCCGTAAGTCGCGACATCGAAGGTCTGGTTTTCGTTCTTCGAGTAATCAAAATTGTAAGAGGCGCTTAGCTTGTTATTGGCGGAGAGATTCCAGTCGAGCTTGGCAAGAGTTGCGGTGTTTCGTTGCGGGTGCTTGACGGACAACCCTTCGTTTTGGCTAAGCTTGTTTTGGAAAAAGTTGAGGAGCGCCAGCCGCTGACAATCAGGACTGCTGTTGATCAACGCTTCGTTTGCGAAAATGGTCGGCGTCGAAACAGAACACGGAGTTCCGATCGCCTCGCTGAGATTCGCGCGAGTCAGATTCGCAATGATCTGCTCGAAAGCGCCGAAGAAAAATATTCTGTCCTTCTTGATTGGGCCGCCGATAGTTCCGCCGAACTGCTCGCGATGAAAATCCTTAAGCGGTTTGCCGTCGGACGTGTCGGCAGCGAGCGCCTCGAGCCGTTGAAAGTGGAACAGGCTGCCATGAAAACTATTGGTGCCCGATTTGGTGATGACGTTCACGACGCCGCCGGCGGTGCGCCCAAACTCGGCGCTTGCCCCGGTCGCAATAACCTGAAACTCCTTGACCGCTTCGAGCGTGATGTCGATCGCGGCACGCTGGCCGCCCGCCTGCTCGCCGAAGAAACCATTGTTGTAATCGCCCCCGTCGAGGCTAATGTTGTTGAAGATCCCGCGCTGCCCCGCAAAGTTGATCTCATCACCATCCGGCCCTTGTGTAATGCTCACTCCAGGTGTAAGCGTCAGCAGATCCTCAAACTTCCTTCCAAGAATCGGCAGATTACTGACCGCCAACTCATTCAAAGTCGAACTCGACTCGGTCTGCACGGTGTCGATAGTAGGCGCAGCAGTGATGGTTATTTTTTCCTCGAGTCGGGACACCTTCATATTGAGCGACAACGAAATGGCCTGGCCGACCGTCAGGTTCAGGTTCTCCTGGACCACCGTCGCGAAGCCTTGTTTTGTAACGGTCACGCTGTAGCGGCCGGGGGACAATTGAAGAAACACGAATCGGCCGTCTGAATCCGTGGTCAGCGTTCTTGAGAAGTTAGTGTCCGGATTTCGGACTTCAACGTTGGCGCCTGGCACTACTCCGCCCTGTTCATCCAGGATAGTGCCTTGAATGACGCCCGTGGTCATTTGAGTCTGGGCAAGCGTCCCCGAAGCTAAGGTCAGCAATAGCGGCAAACCCAGTGCGGCGAGTCGGATAAATCTTTTCATCTGTGGTCTCTCCCGTTCAAAGGTGGCGGCACAATTTGAAGACTTGCAACGTTCGCATTTGTAGAACACTTCGATTGGGAAAGTCAACAATCGACGAAAGGAAATTGCCTGTTGGTTTGACCTTGACCTGACGGCGTCTCCGAATCATGCTCAAAGTGGCACTCATTAATCGGGTTGTGACCCGGGACGCAAGAGATAATGGTCACCATAATAGTTATTTGCTTTCTCGCGTTGGCGCTGGCAGCTATGACTTCTAACTTCTGGCGACGGACAACATCGGGCGCAAATCACGATCGGGAGCTCGCGCCGCCGCGGTTCGCGGGCTTATTTTCCAGCGAATCATCGTCCGCCTCAGAAGACGATATCAAGGCGGCGGACGCCTTAACGCTCCAAGCGAATTTGATCGATCGCGCGCGCGCTGGCGACCTAAAGACTCTTTCGGAAACGCACTCAATTGAAGATGCCGCGCTGTACGGCAAGGTGCTCGATGCGCTGATTGACTCAGCGGGGGGTAGCCGCGAGAGACTCGGGGCTCTCGTTTCTCATATATCAAAGAGCAGAGCGCTGCGAGGAAACAGACGGCTGGCTGAACTTTTGATATCAGCACGGGACGCAGCCCCAGATAGGCGTTCCACAATTGAGCTCTTGCATATCGCGGCGCTTTCCGACGATGCCGCCGTTTATCAACATGCGGTCGAACTGGTTATCGCTGACTGGCTGCAGGGAAAGCTTATCGAGTTCAGTCCCGAAGAACTGATTGAGCTTTTCGACAGCCAATTCTGGATACTCGCGCCTGAAGCAAGGCACGGAGGCGCGGGCTTCGCCTTGAAACGCAGGCTCGCCGCCGTCCGTCGTGAACTGGCAACGACGACGCCCGCGCGACCGTAGTTTGCCTCGTCGGACAAGCTGCCAGCTTGTCCGGGCTCGGCCGGCATAGGGCCTGTTTAGAGATGCATTCTCGTCAAGCTGGCAGCTTGTCGAACTCGAACACTTGCTAAGCAATCGAGGTCAATGATGAACTCAAGTACCCTTCAAAGCTTTCTTCCGTACTTCGTAGTCGGATTCATCGCGCTGATTTTTCTGACCATCATTCTGCGTCGCATACTGGTCAACGTCGGCGCGCGCGAGATTGCCATTAAGGAACGCCGTTATCTCGGCGCTCGAATGCCGCCCGGCCGCGTAGTCGCAACTGAGGGCGAAGTCGGCATTCAGGCGGACGTTCTCAAACCGGGCCTTCACCTGATCAAGTGGCCCTTCGAAAAAGTCATTCGCAAATTCCCGCTGATCGAAATCGGCGCCGATGAGATGGGCATCATCGAAGCCATCGACGGCGAGCCGATGCCGCCCGGTGGGATTTTCGCCGCCGATCGCGCGCAGAACGCGCACAACAACTTTCAGGACCCCATCGCATTCATCAAACGCGGCGGAGTCAAAGGCATTCAGCTTAGAACCCTGCCGCCGGGCCTGTGGCCAATACATCCTTACCTGTTTCGCGTCTCGGTGACTAAGACCACGGTGATCCCTCAAGGGAAAGTGGGCATCGTGACATCCGCCGATGGCGCGCAACTCGACCCCGGCCGTTTGCTTGCCAAGGCGATCAGCAATCACCGCAACTTCCAGGACGCCGAGCAGTTCATCGCTTCGGGCGGTCAGAAGGGGCCGCAGGTCGACATCCTCACTCCGGGAACGTACCGCATATTGACTGAATCGACCCCGCTCGAGGGCGCTGGCGAACGCAAGCCCGGCTTGTTCTACGTGCGGCTCAACGACGCAACGCTGATACAGGAAAATCAGATCGGTCTGGTTGAAGCCCTGGATGGCGCGACACTGGACCCGCGCGACTACGTCGCGACTCAGGTCGAAGGTCACGACAACTTTCAGGATGGCAATGAGTTCATCGGGCACGGCGGCCAGCGCGGGCCACAGAAAGACATCCTTCTCCCAGGCACGTATTACGTCAACTCAATGTTATTCAAAGTGATTCCCGAATCCGCGAAGGAGATCAAACCGGGCGAGGTCGCGGTCATAGTCTCGAACGTCGGCAAAGACCCGTCGGAAGAAGTGCGCCGCGCAATGGCTTCGAAGATTCGCGAGCGACTGGAGCGTGAAGAACAAGAGCAAGTAGCGCATGTCGCCGCGAAGATCGGCGACAAGGACACCGTCGCCGAGATCAGAGAAGACCTCTCGCTTAACGATCCCGCGGACCGGCGTCTCGATGAAGGCGCTCACGAAGCTTACGTGGTGCCGGCGGGGTTCCGTGGGATACAGGAAACCGTTGTCGGGCCGGGACGCTACTACGTCAACACGCTCGCGGTCACCCCTATAGTGATACCGACAACGAACCAGACAGTTGAATGGACTTCGGGCGAAGTGGCAAACACGTTCAATCCGTTCGAAGTGATTTCGAAAGACGGCTTCACCATGCAGCTCGAGGTGCGCGTGGTCTTTCGAGTCAAACCGGAAGACGCGCCTTTTATGGTTGCGAAGATCGGTTCAGTCGACAGGCTCATTCAAAACGTGATGCACCCTCTGATCGATTCAATCTTTCGCAACCAGGCTTCCGAGTCGTCGGCGATGGCTTATCTGCAGAACCGTCACGAAGAACAGGAACGCGCCGAGGCTCGCGTGCGAGCTCACCTGTTGAAGTATCACGTCGACGTGGTTAACGTTTTGATCTGCCACATTCACCTGCCTGAGGAGTTGATGAAAACGCAAACTGAAAAGATCCTCGCGGAGCAGAAGCAGAATATGTTCAACGCGCAGCGTGAAGCTGAAGAGCGGCGCATTCAACTGGAGAGGACCAAGGCGCAAGCCGACAACCAGGTTGCGTTGATGGCGGCAACCGTCGGCGTGGAGATCGCCGGTAAGCGCTCGGAACAACGCAAGGCTGAAGGTGAAGGTGAGGCGAGCTACATTCTTGCGACCGGCCGAGCCGAATCGGAGAAGGTTCGCTTGATGGGCGAAGCCCAGGGCGTTGCTTACGCCGAACAGGTCAATGCGATCGGCGCCCAGGGCGTTGCGTTGGTCGAAACATTGAGAGTCATCGGCGAAAAGGGAGTGCGCATTACACCCGACGTGATGGCTACGGGCGGCTCCGGGGACGGCGGAGGCGGCATTGGTACCTTGCTGTTGCTGAATCTGTTTCGAGAAAGATTGAGCCTTGCCGCGCAGCCCGAAGACCGAGTGCCCGTCGAGGTAAAGCGCAAATAGGAATCCTGGCGCGGTTCGAGTGGGCGGAACAATCGGTTTCTTCAGGCGTTTAAGGTTCCGTTCACGTGCTCTGAATCAGATTGAATCAAGAACGTGTCGGCGTCATTCGAGCGTTCAAGTGTGAGTGGTGGCGGAGACTATCTCGGTTCTTGTGATTATGTTGCAACTATTGCGGGACATGGCTCTCCAGTTTATAATTTCGTTTCCCCCCGCGATTCTTGGATGAAATGGTCGGATCGAATTCAGAGGACGGCCCAATCTCCCGCAGTTCAATTACTAAGGTAGAGAAGCAAAGATGAAGAAGTTCTTATCAGTTTGTGCCAGCCTTGCACTGGTCTCTCTCGTTCTCATTCCTCGCGCTACTGTTTATTCACAAAGGCGCGACAACGCTAGACAACTTTATGCCGACGACAGAATCGTCGTTAAGCTCAAAGCCGAGTCTATGGCAGCCGTGGACTCAATGGCGGAGGAACTAGTCCGTTCTCCGGGTGCTCGAGCGGAAGCGCTGTCGACCCGACACACCGGTCCTCAATTGATTCATTTCAACCAGAGTTTGTCGGTAGAAGAAGCCGTCAGCCGGGCCTCGGCAGACCCGCGGGTCGAGTACGCCGAGCCTGACTACTTTGTCTACGCAACGGACACCATTCCAGACGACCCGAAGTTCGTACAGGGCCAAATGTGGGGACTGTCACAGGCAAGCTGCCAATTCTGCGACCCCAGTCAGCAGAGCCCAAATATTGATGCGACGAAGGCGTGGGACATCACCACCGGGAGTGATGACGTCATCGCAGTGGTGCTTGATACGGGCGTCGATCTTCAACACGAAGACCTGGCGGCGAACGCGTGGGTTAACCCATCTCCTGGAGCTTTGCCGGGTTTCTCGAACGATATAAACGGCTGGAACTTCCGCGATAACAACAACCACACTTTCGTGTCCAGCAGCGAAGACTTCCACGGCACGCACGTAGCCGGCTCCATTGGAGCTGTTGGCCACAACGGAATTGGCGTTGCCGGTGTCGCCTGGCATGTGAAGCTCATGTCACTGAAGTTTCTCGGAGGTTCACAGGGTAAGGGCTCGACCTCAGACGCGGTGATGGCCATCAACTACGCGATTGACATGAGGAACCTCGGTTTCAACATTCGAGTAATCAACGCGAGTTGGGGAGGGGGCGGCAACTCGCAAGCTTTACAAGACGCGATCGCTGCGGCTAACGCTGCAGGAATCCTCTTCGTATGCGCGGCCGGCAACGAGAGTAGTAACGTAGATGACACACCCAGTTACCCCAGCGCATTTGCCGGATCTCTGTCCGGTACGATATCGGTTGCTGCTGTCGATCAGAACGGCAATCTTGCCAGTTTCTCGAACTATGGGCACGGCTCGGTAAGCCTGGCTGCCCCGGGCGTTCAGATTGAGAGCACCTACCCTGGAAACGGCTACACCACGCTGAGCGGCACATCGATGTCTACGCCTTATGTGTCCGGGATCGCGGTGCTGCTCTGGTCGCTGGACCCGTCGCTCACGCCCGAGCAAGTCAAGCGGCGAATCGTCGATACATCCCAGCCGCTGAATTCGCTGGCTTCTATAGTGGCGCGATCCGGGCGCGCAAGCGCCTACGCGGCCTTAATAAACACGAACGCGCCTCCGCAATCTCCCGTTATCGCGCGCTACCCACAATTCACCAAGCACTCAGTAACAATCGACGGATTCGGTTTCCTGGATGGTTCATCTGTGATTGAAGTCAACGGCGCGCCGCTCACGGGCATCATTTATGACAGCTCGTTTGCGCTCGCAAATGGAACGCTGACGCGGCTGGTCGCGGAAATCGGCAAGAAACCGTTGAAGCGGATATTCCCTTCTGGGGTTCTGGTTTCAGTCGATGTGATGAACCCTACGACCGGACAGCGGTCTCCTCAGTTCACCGCGGGAAGATTCTAAGAGCTACAGGTAAAGCATGGACTTTTGGGCGGTCAAGTCTCGGGAACTCACCGTCTGAAGGTCCATGCTATCTCGCCCGACTATCTCAACCGCCTCAACGCTTCATAAAGAACGATTCCCACCGACGTCGCCAGATTGAGCGAACGCACCCTGGTGTTAGGCATCGGGATCCTCAGGCTGTGCTCCCAATTCGCGCGCAGCAGTTCCTCCGGCAGACCGCGAGTCTCTCTGCCAAACACAAGACAATCACCGGGCGCGTACTCAAAGAACGTGTACTCGCGTTCGGCTTTGGTTGTGAAGTATAGAAACCGGCAGCCCGGAAGCGCGGCGTAAAGCGCCTCAATGTTCAAGTGATAATGAATCTCGACTTCGTTCCAATAATCGAGGCCCGCTCGACGAACCGCCTTGTCGTCAGTGCGAAACCCCAGCTTGCCAACCAGGTGCAAAGGCGTAAAGGTAGCCGCGCATAACCGCGCGATGTTACCGGTATTGGGAGGAATCTCGGGCTCAATCAGCGCGACACGCAACAGCGAGGGAGGCTTGTTAGATTCGTCACTCATTGCTCCCTTTCTCTCGGCATTCGGTCGAGGGCTAATCGCAAAATATTTTTGTGATCAAACGCAAGGCTCGGAGACTCGAGAGCTGAATGCCAGGCTGCTTTCGCAGCATCATCGCCGGCGGTCACGACTGCGCGATCTTCAAGCACGCCTGCGAATACGACGCTGACCGTGTGCCCTCGCGGATCGCGGCCGGGGTCTCCAAACGCGCCAATCTGCTCGAGCCGAATGCCAACCAGCCCGGTTTCCTCGGCAAGTTCCCGGGCAGCCGCGTCTTCAAGTGATTCATCTTGATCGACAAAGCCTCCCGGGAATGCCCAATGCCCCTCGAACGGTTCGCGCGCCCGCTTGATCAACAAGACTTCAATCTCGTCCGCGGCGCGATGCAGCAAGACAATGTCGACGGTCAACGCCGGACGAGGATGATCGTAACAATAGCTTTTCGGTTTATTGGTTGCCACGTTTCTCGCGCCGATTCAGGTTCGTCCCATCTCGCGATTGAAGATGTAGAGATCATCAGAGGTAAATAACACGAAGCGCACAAGCTCAATCATTGTCTGCGAATTCCGATCATCATATTCCCTTGCGGCGGCGATCATCACTCGAGCGCATTCATCAACAGGAAAGCCCCCGACTCCGGTTGCAAGCGCGGGGAATGCGATCGACTTGCATCCGGCCTCTTCGGCCAGCCGGATGCTGTTTATCGTCACCTCGCGAATGATCGCTTCACTTGAAGCGGATCCCGGGCGTTTGGGCACGCCGCGATCTTGTTCGCGGTAGCCCATTGCCGCGGCGTGAATGACAAACTTGTTCGGGAGATTGCCTGCGGTGGTGCGCACGGCTTCGCCTAACCGTATCGGACCTTGAGCGACGGCCTCGCGTTGGATCTGAGGACCGCCGCGCCGCGCGATCGCTCCCGCGACTCCCGAGCCCAGCCACAACTCGGTGTTCGCAGCGTTGACAATCGCATCGATGTCCGGCTGGTCGGTGATGTCTCCTTGTCGCAATTCGATTTTCAATCTGACTCCTTGTTTGCGGTAACTATCTGATCCCGAGCCGGCGATTGCGCCGCGAGCCAATTCATTAAGGCTTTGGATTGAAGCCGTCAAGTGAGACACAAAAAGGCGGACCCAACAACGGGTCCGCCTTTTGCTTCGGGGGCTTTGATCGAGGCCTGGGTTCTAGCCGGCTCGATCTCCGAAAGTGGTTAACGCTGCTCCGATTTGCTCGGCCCGGCCGGAGCGCCGCCCAGATTGCGCGTCAGTAACCGAATCTCAACGCGACGATTCTCAGAGCGACCCTCGCGGGTGCGATTGTCCGCAACCGGCCGCATCTCGCCGAATCCGAGCAGGTGCATCCTGAACAACGGAATGTTATGCTGCTCGGCCAGGTACCGCCGCACCGCGTCAGCTCGCTTCTGCGTTAGCTGATTATTGTAGGCGTCCTTACCAATCGAGTCCGCGAATCCCTCAATCTCGAGAATGAAGTTCGTTTTGTCCTTGATCTGCGACGCCAGCTGATCGAGCGACTCCCGGGCCTCGGGCGTCAATTGATAACTGTCGAATTTGAATCTTACCGATGCTGTGTTTTGAAGCGCGTAGTTATCAAGGTTGGTTTTGAGATCGGTTACTGATTGCTCGGCGCCATTCACGCGCTTGTTGGCTTCGTTCGCGCGGCCGAGCGCGGTGTCGGCTTGTGATTGCGCGCGATCGGCCCTGCCCTTCACATCGGTTATGTCCGTGGATAGCCGCGAGAGGTCCTGGCTGCTGCGTCGCGAAGTCTCTTCCAACTCCCCCGTTCGCTGCTCGAGCGGAGTGACCCGCTCGCTAACTGAGTTGCGCACATATTTCTTGGTCGCGCATCCTGCCGAACCCATTACCACTACGGTCGTCAGAGCTAACAACATCGTGAGTCTGATTTTCATTATTTTCTTCTCCCACGTTACAAGAATTAAAAAGGCGATGCAGAGAACGTCCGCATCGCCTATTTCGGTTGCCGTCCTCACCACGACAACCGCATAAGAGACCGGAAGTGACTTACCATCACCCGTATCTCTGCCCCATGATGGTTGGTGCAACCGTTATGCCGCCTGAATTGCCGGCACTCGCTCTCTAAAGTCCGAGGATTAAAGCGACTTGTTCTTTTCTTTCAGGTGGCTAGCGTAAAGATTACAGCGGAGCGTGTAAGAATTTCCGCGCTAGCGAATGTCCAACAAGACCTCAGTTTGTCGATATTTCAGTTTGTCGATACATGACGCGAGACGACACTGAAGCTTGTCGACAATCTCGACAAGCTGGCAGATTGTCGGACTCGGCAGGACGACACTCTGAAGTTTGTCGGACATTCAAATTAAGCCGCGAAGATTTTGCGAGGATTGTCCACCAGCATCGTCTCGATTTGACGGTCGGTGACGCCTCGCTCTTTCAGGGCGGGAATCACGTCGTTGTGGATGTGCATATAGTGCCAGTTTGGAAGCACTGTCGGGAGCGCGGCCTCCGGCAGCCAGCCGTTGAAGCAGGCCGCATCTTGCGAGAGAACCATCCTATCTGCATGGCCAAGCTCACACATCTTCGCGACCGTGTTCACGCGGTCCTCGAACGGAAGCAGCACATCGATGCCAAAACGGTCCATCCCGATGTACGAACCGTTAGCAATCAGCTTCTCCAGATAAGCGATGTCCGTGGTGTCTCCCGAATGCCCAATAACCACGCGGGTCAGATCGACGCCTTCCTCCTGGAAGATTCTTTGCTGCTCGACCCCTCGCTCAGTTGGGGCGTGAGTGTGAGTTGAAATCGGAACACCGGTGCGCAGATGCGCCTGGGCTACGGCGCGAAGGACTCGTTCCACTCCCGGCGTGACTCCCGGACGATCGGTCGCGCATTTGAGAATCGCCGCCTTGACGCCGGTATCGGCGATGCCTTCTTCAATGTCTTTCACAAACATGTCAACCATCATCTCCGGGCCGCCCAGCTCGGTTCCCGGACCCTGGAAATGAAAATACATAGGCACGTCGTTGTAGGTGTATACACCGGTTGCGGCTACGATGTTGATTTCAGTTTCGGCGGCGACTCTCTGGATCCGCGGAATGTAACGTCCCAGACCGATGACGGTCAGATCGACTATCGAATCAACGCCCCGGGCTTTGAGCTGATTCAGTCGAGTGATCGCGTCCGCGACACGCTTCTCTTCATAGCCCCACCCCTCAGGAAAGTTCTGCATGATCTCCGCCGATAGAACAAAGACGTGCTCGTGCATCAAGGTCACGCCCAATTGAGCTGGATCGATCGCGCCGCGCACTGTATTGACGAGGGTCATTCTGGAAGCCTCCAATGGTTAGAAGATTACGGTCCCCTGTGAAATCATTTTCTCGACTTTGAATTGTATAAGTATGCGCGACGCCGGACCCCGAATTTCCGGGTGCTGGAACTCAAGACCGAGAACTTTGTCTCCCGGCCCAATCACGGGCCTGCCGTTGTATTCGCGGGGAAACACGAACTGAAACTCGTGCGCCTCGCCGGCTCCCGGACGAAATACAGACAGCGGCACTCGCGCGCTTCCGCCGCCGATCAGGTAAGTAAAGTTCTTCAGGCTCTCGGTGGTCTGCGTGCGCCAGTAATGGGCCAGGTCGCGATCGTCGAGCTGCGCAGAAGCGGAATAGGTTACGTGAATAACCACTGAATCGGGAGTGCGACCGGCGAGGAACTTCTCTGCGTTCTGATCGAACGTCTTGCGCTGGTCTTCGGTCATCTGGTCGTACCTGGCGTTGATCTGCGACAGCCGCACGATGCCACGCTTGATCGGCAGGGCGGATCTGATCTGAATCTTGTATTCGATCCTGGGATTCTGCTGGCGTTCGCGATCCGTAGTATCGGTCACAACTCGATCAAAGAATATCTGGCTCATAGTGTAGCTTGTAGCCCACGCAGATTCTTCCAGAAGCTTGTGGCATTCCTTATCGGTCCATTGCCTGTAATCTTTCTTCTCCCAGAAATCTTTGCTTTGTGCTGAGGCGAGGCACATCGGCAGGAAAGTGAGCGCTAATACTAAGGAAAGTCTTCGCATTGGTCGCCTCGATCAAACGATTGGGCTGATAATCACTCTGGCTAAACCCGGGATCTTTGGAGAGCCAAATAGTAATGCCGCGCCGCGGACGCATCAAGGCGAACCGAGTCTGGTTTCGCGCAAAGCCGCCAAGAACCGCGGATACGCAAAGGAAAACTCGCAAGCACCCACCCTTTCTAATATAATCCGAGCCCGATCACTTACCCTGAAAGGAAATCAATGACTGACGAAGTGCTCACTACTGACCTTTCTGAGAGAGTCGCTACTCTTACATTCAACCGACCCGACAAACTAAATGCGCTCAGCATGGATCTGATCACAGGCTCGATTGAAGTCTTGAAGGCATGGGCTCGAGACCCCGACATCGGCTGCATAGTGGTAACCGGCTCGGGGCGCGCGTTCTGCGCGGGAGGCGACGTGTCGACGATGGCTCAGGACGACAGCGAGACTCTGGAGCAAAAGATCGACCGATTGAGGCAGATGCAGGAGCTGAGCTTTTTGCTTTACAGCATGCCCAAGGTCACGATCGCCGCTGTGAACGGGTTCGCGATGGGCGCGGGGCTTGGTGTATGTCTGGCTTGCGATCTTCGAATCGCTTCCGAGCAGGCGAGATTTGGAACGGCTTATGCGAAAGTCGGCTACGGCGGAGACTTCGGCACGACATGGTTGTTGACTCAATACGCCGGTGCGCCGAAGGCAAAGGAGCTGTTCTTCCTCGGCGAAATCATCGGCGCGGGCGAAGCCCACCGGCTCGGGTTAGTCAATCAGGTAGTAGAGCACGCGGCCCTGCGTTCTATCGTTAGCGACATCGCGTCTCACATCGCACACGGGCCGCTGACAAGTTTCCGCTATATGAAGGCGAACGTGAATCTGGCTTCCAGCGCCGATTTCAAGGCGACCCTCGATCGCGAGGCGGAAACTCACATGCGCTGCTCGATGACTGAAGATCACAAGGAAGGCGTGCGAGCCTTCATGGAAAAACGTGAGCCCAAGTTTGTGGGAAGATAGTCAAAATTAATGGACAGGATCCTCGGGATGAACTTGATTCAAGAAGCCGCCCTTGCCAGCCGCACTTCAGCCATTGTGTTGATCCTGTAAATCCTGTCGATTTGTTCTTCGTGAGGGATTATGGATTCTTAGGATGAACTCGATTCAAGAAGCCGCCCTTGCCAGCCGCACTTCAGGCATCCTGTTGATCCTGTAAATCCTGTCGATTTGTTCTTCGTGAGGGATTATGGAGTTTCGCGAAATTATCTACGCAAAAGAGAATCGAGTTGCGACGATCACCCTGAATCGCCCGGCCAAGCTAAACGCTTATTCGGAAGTTATGGTTCACGAAATAATCTCCGCGCTCTCGGATGCTCGTGACCATGATGAAGTGCGTGCGGTGATCATCACCGGAACCGGACGGGGCTTCTGCTCGGGCGGAGACATCAGCCGAGACTTTCAATACCCATCGCGCTATCGAGGTCACCGCATGGAAGCAATGCTCGAGATGCGAGAGAACATGCATCAACTGGTGACCCTTCTTCGTCGGTTTGACAAGCCTGCGGTTGCGGCAATAAACGGCGCGGCAGTCGCCGGCGGACTCACGCTCGCGTTGTGCTGCGATTTCCGAATCGCCGCCGAAAGCGCCAGGCTCGGAGACACCAGCCTGAAGTTTGCGCTCATCCCTGACGAAGGCGGAGCGTATCTGTTTCCGAAGTACATGGGATTGCAAAACGCGTTGAAGATGTCGCTCTTCTCTGAAGTCTATTCCGCCTCAAAGGCGCAGGAGCTCGGTTTGGTAACCAAAGTGGTGCCGGACGACGAGTTGATGCCAACTGCCCGTCAGTGGGCTGAGAGCCTCGCTGACGGTCCGCCGATCGCTATCAGAATCACCAAGCGAATGATGTACAAACAAGAGACGATGAGTTTGGATAATGCACTTGAAGACGCAGCGCTCGCGGTGATGGTGACGAATTATTCCGAGGATGTGAAGGAAGGGACGGCCGCGTTTCACGAAAAGCGAAAGCCAAACTTCAAAGGACGCTGATTTTTGCGTCTTTGCGAGTTTTCGAGTTTCTTGGCGAGCGTTGCGCGAAACGAATTCTGGTGTAACGCAAAGCCAAGCCAGGAGGATTGAGCGTGTCATTGTCGAAAGAACTGGGACAACTCGATGCTACTGCCCAGGCCGAGCTGATTCGCAACAAAGAAGTGAAGCCCATCGAGCTGGTAGACGCGGCGATTGATCGGATCGAGCGAGTCAATAACACTCTCAATGCCGTCATCACACCGATGTTTGACCAAGCGCGCGCGACGGCAACCGACAAGTTGCCCGACGGGCCTTTCTCAGGAGTTCCATTCCTCTTGAAAGATCTGCTCGCATCTTACGCCGGTGTGCGGATGGCGTCCGGCTCGGCTTTTCTTCGCGACTTCGTCCCCGATCATGATTCAGAGCTTGTCTCGAGATACAAACGCGCCGGGCTGGTGATCCTCGGTAAAACCAATACTCCCGAATATGGAATCATGCCTACAACTGAGCCGGCATTCTTCGGGCCAACTCGGAACCCGTGGGACACAACTCGCGCAACGGGTGGTTCAAGCGGGGGATCGGCTGCTGCCGTAGCCGCGGGTATGGTTCCGTTCGCTCACGGGAACGACGGCGGCGGCTCGATTCGCATTCCAGCGTCGTGCTGCGGCCTTTTTGGGTTGAAGCCGACTCGCGCGCGCAATCCGCTGGGTCCGGACTTCGGCGACATGTTCAGCGGCCTGGTTGCTGAACACGCTTTGACTCGTTCAGTTCGAGACAGCGCGGCCCTGCTCGACGCAACATCCGGAGCTGAGATCGGAGATCCTTACTGGGCGCCGCCTCCGGCTCGACCGCTCCTCAAGGAAGTGGGCGCGGACCCGGGCAAGCTGCGAATCGCGTTTACCACCATTACTCCAGGCGGAACGCCGCTTCACCCGGATTGCGTGAAAGCCGTCGATGAAGCGGCCCGGCTATGCGGTGATCTCGGCCACATAGTCACCGAAGCCGCTCCCAAGATCGACGGCGGGACGTTGGTGCCGATGTTCATGACTTTGTGGTCGGCGGGATGCACCTGGACGATCGATTCAATGGCCCTTTACACAAAGCAAGAAGTGAGTGCCGAGAAGTTCGAACCAGCGACTTGGGCGCTCTATCAGATGGGCCGTCAGCAATCCGGCTCGTCTTACCTCCTGGCGCTTCAATGGCTGCAGAGGATTTCGCGTGAGGTCGCGCGATTTATGGAGGACTTCGACGTCTGGCTTACGCCGACACTTGGGGAACCGCCATTGCCGCTTGGAAGCTTCAACGCGACTCCCGAGAACCCGATGGCCGGAATGCGCAAAGCCGCGGAGTTCGTACCGTTCACGCCGATCTGCAATTCTACCGGCCAGCCAGCGATGTCCGTGCCTCTGTTTTGGAATGATGAAGGACTGCCGATTGGAACTCATTTCGTCGGACGCTTTGGTGATGAAGCTACACTGTTCAGACTTGCGGGACAGCTCGAGACGGCGCGGCCATGGTCAAATCGACGGCCACCGGTCAGCGCCGCGTGAGTCTCGCCGGGTGACTGTGCGACAAACGCCAGCTTGTCGGCTCCTGAACTTACGGTCGCGGCTTGTACACCTGACCGGCCTTCATTACGAATGTAACGCGTGTCAGCGAACGAATATCATCGAGCGGGTTCCCTTCGACCGCGATTATGTCCGCTAGCTTTCCCGTCTCGATTGATCCGATCTGCTTCTCCATTCTCAACAACTCCGCCGCGCGAGTCGTCGCCGATCTTAGAGCATCGATCGGCTTCATGCCGTACTCGACCATCTTCATGAACTCCCGAGCTGAACTCCCATGTTCAAAAGCACCCACGTCTGTCCCAAAGCAGATCTTCACTCCGGCTCGCATCGCTTTTTGAAAGACTTCCTTGTGGTGCTGGACGATTCGGCGACGCATCTCGGTGTCTTCCTCGGGAGACTCCGGCAGGTAAACCGACAACGTTGGACACCAGTAGGTTCCATGCTCGACCAGAAGCTTGATCGCTTCGTCGTCCATCAACATTCCATGTTCAAGAGAGCGCACCCCTCCGCGAATTGCGTTCTTGGCTCCATCACCGCCGTAAGCATGAGCCGCCACGTCGCGATGCCATCGAGCGGCTTCCGCGACAATAGCCTTCACCTCTTCGAGCGAAACCTGGCTCAGCGATTCGAGCGTAACCGGGTCTACATGCCTAAGAGTGCCCGTAGCGTACAGCTTGATCCAGTCTGCCCCATACTTTACCTCGCGCCGAACTTCCGCGATCATCGCATCGCGCGAGTCCGTTAGCGTCGCCGGTTCGGGGATCTGAATGTCGGGGTTCAACCCCGAGTTATTCATGTGCCCGCCGGTAATCGTCAGCGCGTAGGTTGAAACAAGCAGCCGTGGTCCCGGAATGATCCCGCGGTTAATTCCATCGCGAATCGCAACGTCAGCGAAGCCCGCGCCCTCGCTGTCGAGGTCGCGCATTGTCGTAAAACCGGCTTCCAGATCACGTTTCGCGGCTGCGACCGCCTGCACTGTTCGAAAAGCCTGAGACTTGGTGATGACCGGAGGCGGCCCCTTCTCATCTTCAGGCTGAAGCATGATGTGTGTATGGCAATCGATCAGGCCCGGCAATACGGTGTAAGCCGAAAGGTCGATCAACTTCGCGCCATCCGGAATCCTCAGACCTGCGTCAGCCTGCGCGATCCGCTCACCGCGAACGATGATGACCGCATTCTGTGTGACCGACCCGTCGACCGGATTGATAAGCCGCCCGCACTTGATCGCAGTGACGTAGTTCGATTGAGCAATCGCCGAAGAGCAAATGCCGATCATAAAAACCAGAAGAGCAATCCTAAGCGCAACTGTTTTTAGCATTCTCATTTCACCTTTATGCACGGATTCGATGATAGTGTTCCGGATAAACGTCTGCGCGACCACGCCAGCGTCCTCCGCGCCTCTGATTGATCATTGTTGAAGAGTCAACCGCAGGGGGCGCAGAGGACTCCGACGTCGCGCAGAGAAACTCAAACCGCAGGCACTTGATTATCTGAAGACAACCGACACAGTCAAGCAGGTTCAAACACAATTGAACTGGCTTGCGCCGGATGTATATACTTCTCCTCCACATTCAGGAGGATCAAAATGCGCCCTCACACTCACAAGACAATCACAGTCCTGGTTGCGTCTCTGGTCGTAGCTCTCAACAGCCTCGTTCCAACTGCTTTGGGGCAATCGAATGGCAAGAGCCACCTGCTCCGCGGGTTCTCGGAAACAAACGCCGCAACCGAGATCAGTTGGGAAGAGAAGATGCGCGCCGTTCCTAAACCGGACTTGTTGCGCGAATACATGAAGCATCTTTCCGCCGAGCCTCATCACGTGGGCTCCGCTTATGACAAGCAAAACGCTGAATGGATTCGCGACAAGTATCAGTCGTGGGGCCTCGACGCCAAGATAGAAGAGTTCGAGGTGCTGTTCCCGACTCCAACCGAACGGGTGCTCGAGATGATCGAGCCGACTCGCTTTCGCGCGGTGCTGAAAGAGCCGGCGATAGCGGAAGATCCTGACTCGGGTGATGCGAACCAACTGCCGACTTATAACGCCTATTCGATAGACGGCGACGTGATAGGGCAGCTTGTGTATGTGAACTACGGCGTGCCGGCTGATTACGAAGAACTCACCAGGCTGGGAGTTGACGTCAAAGGCAAGATCGCCATCGCGCGGTATGGTGGGAGCTGGCGCGGGATAAAACCAAAGGTCGCTGCCGAGCACGGAGCGATCGGCTGTTTGATCTATTCGGATCCGAAGGACGACGGCTACTTTCAGGGCGATGTGTTTCCGAAAGGAGCTTACCGTCCCGAGCAGGGTGTTCAGCGCGGCTCTGTAATGGACATGCCAATTCATCCCGGCGATCCTTTGACTCCGGGATGGGGTGCGGTTAAAGGCGCGCGGCGAATCCCTCGCGAAGAAGCCGAGGTCATCACTAAGATTCCGGTGTTGCCGATTTCTTACGGCGATGCGTTGCCGATGCTTCGAGAGCTCGGCGGACCGGTCGCGCCTGAAGCGTGGCGAGGTGCGCTGCCAATCACTTACCACTTGGGCGGCGGCCCCGCGCGAGTTCACCTGAAAGTCTCATTCGACTGGTCGCTCAAGACCCTTTACGACGTTATCGCTCGCATCGAAGGCAGCGCTTATCCAAATGAATGGGTGATTTTCGGCAATCATCACGACGCGTGGGTGAACGGCGCGGATGATCCTACGAGCGGACAGGTTACCGTGCTGGAGACCGGCCGCGCATTCGGAGAATTACTCAAGCAAGGTTGGAAGCCGAAGCGGACCATCATTCTCTGCGCGTGGGACGGCGAAGAGCCGGCTTTGCTCGGCTCCACTGAATGGGTCGAGACTCATGCGGATGAATTGAAACAGAAAGCAGTCGCTTATCTGAATTCGGACAGCACGAGCAAAGGCCGGTTGGGCGCCGGCGCATCGCATTCGCTCGAGCGATTGATCAATGAAGTTGCGCGCGACGTGCAGCAGCCAAACTCGAAGAATTCCGTTTGGGAGGCGATGAAAGAGCGGCCACGGCAACGGCGCACGGACGACGAGAACACCGAGGAGAGCGGGCGCGCGGACCTGCGCGTAGGCGCGCTCGGGTCGGGCTCGGATTACACGCCGTTTCTTCAGCATCTCGGGATCGCCTCGATGAATACAGGCTTTGGCGGCGAAGGCGGCGGGGGCGTTTATCACTCGATCTACGATTCATTCGCGTGGTACACAAAGTTTGGCGACCCGACATTTGAATATGGGCGCGCGCTGTCGCAAGTGAACGGCACGATCGTGATGCGGCTCGCGGATGCGGAGGTGGTGCCGTTCGAGTTCACTGATCTGGCCGATACGATAGGGCGTTACGTGGATGAGATCGCAAAACTGGCGAAGGACAGCAAGGCTCCGCACGAAATCGATCTGTCGTCTCTAAGATCGGCGGTCAAGTCGCTGAGCGATGCGAGTCGCAAATATGAAGACGCGCTTTCAAAGACTACTTCGAAGGGCTTTCAGCAAGTGAAACAGATTGCATCGCTCAACCAACTGCTCTATCAATCCGAGAGAAAGCTCACAAGCGAGCAGGGGCTTCCGCGGAGGCCGTGGTTCAAGCATGAGATTTACGCGCCCGGATTTTATACAGGCTACGGCGTGAAGACGATTCCCGGCGTGAGGGAAGCAATCGAGGAAAAGCACTGGGATGAAATCGAACCCGAGATGAAGAAAGCTAATGCGGCGATACAGGCGCTTACTTCGCAGATCGAAAGTGCAACGAGAATGCTTGAGGGGAAGTAGGGTTCTGCCGTCCAAACCAATTTAACCGCAGAGCAACTGTGTTGAAAGTCAAGCGTTGAGCAACGTAAAAGTGCGCCAGGTCGCTTGCTGTTTGATAATCGAATTGAGAATAACGAGCAGCTTACGCATG